>Ga0224722_1001420_pt1 | contig 13250 bp, 13 predicted proteins | sample Balambano_FR1_Me_FD_161646 | JGI IMG/M metagenome (GOLD analysis project Ga0224722, IMG submission 161646) | Freshwater sediment microbial communities from Lake Towuti, South Sulawesi, Indonesia - Balambano_FR1_MetaG | ecosystem: Environmental > Aquatic > Freshwater > Lake > Sediment | place... | reverse complement strand
TCAAAGACCGGCAGTATTCTCAAGAAATCATTGGTGCTTTCTGTATAATGTGGCATTTTTTGTTTTTTAAAACCTAATAATAATTATACGCTTTCAAGTCAAGACTTGCATTAGTAGTGTATAATAGAGCTTAAGTTATGTAAGGGCTTCTGCCAGCTGGTCGGATTCCTCCTTGCAAACTCTATTCACATTATCGTAGCCGTCTGTTATTTAATCGGATGCCTACTCCAACCAAGTCGTTAACGGTATGACGTAAAACCGTATTAGTCTCTTAAGATAGTAAACCTTTAAATTGGAGTAGTCTCTGCGATGCGTATATATTATTTTGGCAAGCTTATTCAAGATACAGACAAAAATGAAATGGACGATAAAAATAAAAATCTTGACGGCGCTTCGGACATGCAAACAGTCGGTGAAATATTAAATGATTTAAATATTAATATTGACACTTATCATCAACGTTCATCTCTAAGAATCAGAAACAGCGGAGGACATACCTATGCGTGAACTAGCCTCTCTTGAAACTAACACTCTCCTGCTTGAGCTAATTTCAGTGCGAGGTCGCGAACCGCAAACAGGATGTATGTGTGATACGTTGAAGTGCGACTCGCAAGACACCAAGCTGAAAGGAGCCAAGATGACAGCAGAGTTTTTGGCTCTGCTAAAAAGCATACTGTCGGACAGGGGGTTGTTAGTATGAGGGAGGGACTTAATGAGCCGGTATCGGTGCTGTCAATCTATTCAAAGAAGCACAATATATTTAAACCAGAGATTTTAACATGGGACGGTATAGATTATCGATTAGGCAAAATAGATTTCTACCACAAAACCAAGAAAGGCTCTAACACCTTACACCACTTTTCATTGACTGATAAGGACGAGTCTACTTACTTCAAGCTTCTGTTCAATGCCGGTAACTTGAGCTGGACGCTAGAAGAGTACATGATGGCAGGAGAAAGCAGTCCTCACTATGCGAGCTAACTACAGAGAATTTACTACCTTAGAGAAAAAATCAGCTTTTCTTGATGTTTCTGGGCGATTCACTTTATTCCAAGCCATTACTTGGTTAAAGTCTTTCCTTGTCACCGTTCGTAGATCACTTACTTCTGTAATGTTGGGCTGCATGCGGGCTCTGTGGGAGCTATATTCTACAGTGCAAGCTATCAAAAACTTACCAGCCGTGAAATCATCCTTAGCCCTCGTCCGGTAATCCACACCGCCTAGAACCTTTACATGATCTGGACACACAAACAAACTGATCTCATTACTTAATTCATCAGATACTGTAAGTTCTGGTGATTTACCGTCTAAGCCTCCTTGCACTGGCCACCAGACATCCTGATCTTCGTAGATTGATTTGACGAGCACTAGACGCGGTTCTATAGGATCATCCGATATAGCAAAAGCTACCGCTGTAGGTCTGAAGTCACTAAACAGAACACACTCATTAATGCGGGATGGTATTTGGTCTGGAGTATAGGGTGTAAGCGACATGTATCTTCTAATAATAACATAATTATAAAAAAATAGCAATACTAACGTCATGTACACCAATAGAACAGCACTAACTAACACCTCTCTTCCCTATACTGTTCACATAGATTTGAACTCCTGCTTTGCGATTATCGAGCAACAAGCCAACAGATTATTGCGTGGACGCCCTGTTGGAGTATCGGCGTATGATACACCAAGAGGTTTTGTGTTGGCGTCTAGCTATGAGGCTAAGGCTAAAGGCGTAAAGCTTGGGGTAAACGTCGCTCAAGCTCGAGCAATGGCGCCTGGAATAGTCATAATGACTCCTGATCCAGCAAAGTATCGTGAAGCCCACAAGTTGTTCAAAACGGTTCTGTCGGAATACTCTTCAGATATTTCACCAAAATCAATAGATGAATTTGTATTAGACATGGAAAATTCGCCCGTCTTGAAAAAAAAGAAGCACGAAATCCGAAACACAAAACAAATTAGAAGTTCTAAAATTGCAAGTCTAAAGCCTAGAATCTCTGATGCCGAGCGTCAGCTTCATAATCAAGCCATGCTTCAGATAGGACATGAAATAAAACAGAAAATTCGTGAATCGCTCGGGGAGTATGTGACTGTCAACATCGGCATAAGCACAAACAAATTCCTGGCAAAATACGCCGCGGGATTTGGCAAACCAGACGGGATGACGCTGATCGATCACACCAATCTAGAACAGTATTATAAAGACCAGATTTTGGTTGATTTGCCGGGGATCAATATCAAATTTAGAGCTAGATTAAGAGCAGAAGGCATTTATACACCTTTGGACTTTCTGGAAGCTGATTTGGATACTTTAAAAAAACGAGTCTTCAAAAGCATCAATGGCTATCACTGGTATATGCGACTTCGCGGATATGAAACGGATACAGTTGAATTCAGTCGCAAGAGCATTGGTCACCAGCATGCGTTGAGTAACAAAACAACAGATATGGCTGAACTAGAGCGTCTACTGATGAAGCTGTGTGAAAAAACCGGACGACGGCTACGCAAAAACAACCTTTACGCTACAGGTATTCATCTATACCTAGGTTTTGTCAGCGACATGCCAATGCATGACGGCCCGAGTTCTTTTGAAAACATGCCAAATATTCGTTCTTGGCACCATGGCGAGAGAGTGTTTTATCGTTTGTACTCTACATTAGATATATACAAAGCAGCCAAAAAGCTTCTGCACCAAGCAAAAATACCAGCTAGAGTGAAAATAATGAGCGTAAATGTATTTAAATTAGCAGATTGGAGTCCCGAACAGCTCAGCATCTTCGATACTGTACAAGGTCCGTCCTTGTACAGTAAAGAGTCTGGGAAGAAAGATCGGGTGCAAGTACTTGATGCGGATTTGAGATCGGCTGGAGCTAGGAAGCGGGTTTCTGATGCTGTTGATGCTATAAACAATAGATATGGTGAATTTGTCATAACACCAGCGGTGATGCTCGGCATGCAAGGCGATATCCTAGACAGAGTTGCTTTTGGGCAGGTCAGAGATCTTTGACGCAGTGAATAAACCGCAAAAAGTGATATTAATCACCAAGTATTGTAAATTTAGCCGATACAGGTATAGAATTAGCCTTATACAAAAAACTATGGCTATTTTGTCAGAAACAACTTCTTTCATTAACGCAGGTGGACGCGGTACAAGGCTTATGGAGCTTCCTGAGTTTAGTGACGCCGGCGACAAAGGTGTAGCTAAGGCGCTACTAGCTAATGTTGCAGGCAAATTAATAATCGACTATCACGTAGCCAGATCTCTAGATCAGAGTTATTCCAACATAGTGGTGAGCGTCGGAGACCAGACAGGAGTGGCTGAATACTTGCATACAGAATATGGAGACAATGATAAAATTTCGATTATTTCTACGCCTTCTAGATTTGGGACTGCCAGAGACTTATTAATGTCGCTTCATGATCATCCTAATCTGTTTGCAGACAACATTATGGTTACGAACTGTGACACAATTATTGATGTCGACGAGCAAGATGTGGTAAAAAATCATATAGAACTCAATTCTGGCGCGTTAATAGTGCTGACTAAAGCAGTAGGTGTCCAAAATGAAGGTGCCTATAGTGTTGATGAGCAGACAAATAAAGTAATATCATCTGAAGAGTTCGAAATGTTTAATCTGTCTAGTAACGGATCAAGAGATTTGTCTGGTAGATTTTCAAGCTGTGGGAGTGTATGCATTAACAAAGAGGTTCTTTTGTCCGTAGCAGATGACATGCCAAGCGCAACCACAGAAGAGGTATCGATATATAGACATCTTTTGTCTTTAGTTCATTTCAAAGGACAGTTGTTCGGTTATGATAACGGTACAAATTTCTTCCTGGACATCGGCCTGCCTGAAACTTATAAATATTTTTATGAACATCCTGAAATATTAAATTTAAAACGAAAAGAAAAGATAGAAGCAGCATAGATATGGTTAATAAATGGAAAATAATTAATAGAGAGTTGGTTTTCAAGAAATATTCTAGAGCTATAGAAAAAGTCGATGTACAAATGCCTAATGGCGAAAATACTTCTTACTATATAAAAAAAGAAAGTCCGGCGGCCGCTATATTGGCGCTGACAAAAGATCAAAAAATAATTATTGTTCGTCAATTTAGAATTGGACCTAACATGATACTCGATGAGCTGCCCGGCGGTTATGTTGATGATGGAGAAAATGGGATAAACGCAATAAAACGAGAATTACTAGAAGAGACCGGCTATAGCGGTGATGTAGAATATGTCGGAGCTTGCCTAGATGATGCTTACTCTACAATGATAAGACACGCTTTTGTTGCTAAAAACTGCATTAAGATAGCCGAGCCAAGTCCAAACAAGCACGAAGAATTTGAGGTCAAGTTAATAGATTTAAAAACCTTTGATCAACTAATTCTCTCTGGTAACATGACAGATATAGAGATTGCATATATCTGTTTAAGATACTTGGGATTACTTGGAAAGATGTTAGAAAGTTAAATATGTTTGAAACCTATCTACAAAATCATTTCGATAGGGTTGGGTATTACAAAATGACTAACGCTCTTGATCAGGAGTCTGTAGTGCAACTAAAAAAGTCGATCGATGAAGAGTTCAAAAATCCTGATAAAAGTCAAAAAAATTTCTTTAACGAGACCGGAGAAACAACAAAAATCTATGGTGCTTACCAAAGAAATAGACTTAATCATGAGCTAAAAAAGGCCATAACGGCAGCAAAAATAAAAAACACTATAAATATTCTACTGGGCCCAAACGTAGTACTGGCGCTAAATCGGCACAATCACATAACTACAAACAGAAAAGGCGAACAAGATTTACGATTCCACAGAGATATTTTGCAACCTACAAGAGGTCTTTTGTCGCTTATCATCTATCTAGATCCTGCTGATATTGAATCAGGATGTACTCAAGTAATTCCTGGATCTCACAGAGAAACTAGAGTTGGCGTACCTCAATTTGATGGCGGAGGAACATGGCTTTCTAGACACGACCAGTTTAGGCACTTGCAAGATCAATCACTACCCGTCCCTGTTTCTGCTGGAGATGCTTTAGTTTTTGACGGATTGCTTTTCCATGCCCCCGGAGAAAACACAACTGAACGTTCGCGTACAAGTATAACTTTTGGCTTGCGAGCCCATGACGAGCTATCAGAGATAGACGATAGTAGAAATGTTCTAGTCTACGGTAGTCCTATTTACAGGGGTAATGATGCCTAAATAATTGCAGATATGACAAATTCAAACTGTGCAGGTTTAATTTAGCAGTTTATAATATAGATAATGAAATCTAGCAAAAAAACAAATTCAAAAAACACTGATAAATCTCGGATATTTTCTATTTTGCTTGTTGGAGCGTTGTTGATTATTGGCACAATAGCAGGTTTTGGACTGACTAAAACAGAAGAACAGTTGATAGAACAGCCGATAATTAACAAAAAACAAGTTCTTGATAGCTATGACGATCCAAATAGTTCGCAGGACAAAGTTCAATCGGAAAGCAGTTCAAAAATACAGGACAGTACTAAATGGCCCGTTACTTATACTCCAGAGCAAGCTGCAAGCTTAACTGTAGTTGTTAATAAAAAACATAAACTACCAAGTGACTACGTTCCTGCTCTGGTAAGTGTATCAGGAGGCCAGCTGAGACCGGAAGCTGCAAGCGCTGTTAAAGATATGCTGACAGTCGCCAATAATAATAGCGTGCCAATGAAGATAATTAGTGCATATCGATCTTATAACACCCAAGTATCAACTTATAATAAATGGGTAGAAATTGACGGCCAAGCTCAGGCCGATAGATCAAGTGCTAGAGCCGGACATAGCGAGCACCAGACAGGCTTAGCCGTAGATTTAGGCATGCCTGACGGATCGTGTAATTTAGAAATATGCTTCGGCGATACAGCTCAGGGTAAATGGCTGGCAGAAAACGCACCGAACTTTGGCTTCATCATCAGGTATGAAAACAACACAGAATCAATCACTGGTTATCAGTACGAACCCTGGCACCTGCGCTATGTCGGTGCAGATGTAGCAAAAGCAATTGTAGCAAGTGGCAAAACAATGGACCAGTACTACAACGTCGAAGCCGGTGGATACTGAAATTTAATCTTTCTTTGAAGCTCGTTTGCGTTTGTTGTGGTCTAGTTCTCTTTTGCGCAGGCGGAGGTTTTGCGGGGTGACTTCTAACAATTCATCATTTTCGATGAAATCTAAGCATTGTTCCAATGATAGCTGTGTGTATGGTGTTAGTTGGACAACTCCGTCAGAGGAACTGCTACGCATATTTGTGAGGTGTTTTTCTTTACAGACATTTACTTCTAGGTCTTCTTGACGGCTATTCAAACCTACAATTTGTCCGGCGTAAACCGTTTGTGTCGGCCCAACAAATAATTCGCCTCGCTCTTCTGCGCTCTGCAGTGCGTAAGGAGTAGCTACACCTGTTTCCCATGCTACAAGCACTCCGTTTCTAATTTGATTCAAAGCTGTTCCTAAAGGAGCGTAGGAGTCTAGAAGCGTATTCATGATAATTGTGCCTTTGGTAGCTGTAAGAAGTATGTTGCGTGCGCCTAGCAAAGATCTGGTCGGCATTTTATAGACAAGCTTGGTAACGCCTTTGTTAGAGCTAAACTGATCAACTAACTGTGCTTTACGGCGTCCAAACTCCATCTGTACTGCACCAACATGTTCTGCGGGTACTTCAACCAATACTTCTTCAATCGGTTCCATTTCAACACCGTTTTCAGTTCTTGTTACAACTTGCGGTCGACCTACTTCAAACTCAAAACCCTCACGACGCATAGTTTCAATTAGTACTGATAAATGCAACTCTCCGCGACCAGCTACCAAGAATCCAATTCCTTGCTCATTAATTTCCAGTCCAACATTTGTTTCTAGCTCTTTTTTCAGTCGATCGCCTATTTGTCTAGAAGTATTAAATTCTGCTTCCTTGCCTTTCATTGGACTAGTATTTGGCCCAAGATAAATTTTTAGGGTTGGAGCTTCTATTTCTATTGTTGGTAGCGCTTCTGGATTATCTATGCTTGCAACTGTGTCGCCAATTTTGGCATCAGCTATCCCCGTAATTGAGACAATATCACCCGCAACAGCCCCATCAACTTCAATAAAAGTGAGTCCAATAGTACGGTATAGTCGCTCTACTTTAGCGGGCATTTTTTTGTCATCTCTACACAGCATTACTTGGTCTTTTTTGTTTAATTTACCGCGTTCTACACGACCAACGGCATATTTACCCTGAAAAGAATCGTATCTAAGAGAAGAAACTAGCATTTGCAGCGAACCGCTTTCATCTACGCTAGGCGCTGGCACATCTTCTGTTATTGATTTAAATATCACCGACAAGTCACCGTCTGCCTCCGGTGTAGCTGGTAATTCTGCCCAAGCTTTGGCGTTTCTACCGACTGCATAAAACACCGGGTAATGTAGTTGGTCTTCGTGTATGGCAAGCTCTAAAAATAAATCGGCAAGTTCGTCTTCTACCTCTTTGATCCGGCTAGCTGACTTGTCTATTTTATTGATGACTACAATTGGTTTTAATTCCAGTTGCAGTGCTTTAGACAAAACAAACTTAGTTTGAGGCATAGGTCCTTCTTGGGCATCAACAACCAAAATACAACCATCAGCCATGCGCAGAGTTCTCTCAACCTCGCCAGAAAAATCAGCGTGTCCTGGTGTGTCGATAATATTTATTCTAAACTCCTTCCAGTCAACAGCAGTAATCTTGGCGGTGATTGTAATGCCGCGTTCTCTTTCCTGATCACCGCTATCCATGATTAATTCTTGGTTCATTTCGGCTTGATTATCACGAAAAGTATTAGACTGTTTAAGCAGGCCGTCTACAAGTGTTGTTTTGCCATGATCAACATGAGCAATAATAACGATGTTTCTAATGTTTATGCTCATTTTGTGTACTCCGGAAGAGCAGTCAGAGCGTCGAATTTATTCCGCGCCCTGCACGATGCGAAACCCTTAAAGGGCGTCTCATTACTTGCCATAGTAGCGATGTTTCTAATGTTTTTTGAGCGATTCATTAAGCTCTTAACTATAGCATAATTTCAACTATTTTTCATCTGTAAAAATTGTTGTGCAAATTAACCTTAAGGGCTATACTATTAAATGACAAGCTAGTTAAGTAGTTTAAAAGGCAAAAAACAGAGATGAAGGTATTAATGCTAGGCTGGGAATTGCCTCCGCATCACAGCGGTGGTATGGGCGTAGCCTGTTATCAAATGTGTAAAGAGTTATCTCTTAACGGCATTGATATTGAGTTTGTCTTGCCATACTCTGCTAAATTCGATATTAATTTTATGAAAATAACTGGAGCACATCCTCAATCCGTTAACGAAGTAAAGTTTGCAGGTGGTATATATGATATATCAGGTTATTCGAATAAAACTGTAAACTGGAACGAGACTAAACTGAATCTTGCTCAACAGCATGATTTGTTCGCGCACAATGTTGCAAAATTAGCAGAGTATAGCGAGTTTGATGTAATTCATGCACACGACTGGCTAACTTTTAAAGCCGGTATTTTAGCAAAGCAAATAACGGGCAAACCATTAATTGCCCATGTCCACGCTACTCAGTTTGACCAATCTGCTGGAAATCACGGCAACCCAGAAGCCAGAGAAATAGAATATGCAGGGCTTTCTATGGCAGATCAAATTTTTGCGGTCAGTAAGTACACAAAAGACGTTTTGATAAGAGAATACGATTTGCCTGCAGACAAAATTCATGTTGTTCATAACAGCATGGAAATTGATAGCGATATTGACGAAAGTCATAATCTGCATCGATATTTGAGTGTTATGAAAAGCGCTGGCTATAAAGTTGTTGTGAATATTGGTCGTAAAACGATTCAAAAAGGCTTACCGCATCTGATTGAGGCTGCCAGAAAAGTTATTAATATTAATCCTAAAGTAATATTTGTACTCGCCGGAGGCGGTGAGCAGGACCAAGAACTGGTAGATTTGGCTGCTAAATTTGGTATTTCACGCAACTTTGTATCAATAGGCTGGATTAACGGAAAAGAACTAAGAGATACTTTTAGAAGTTCTGATGTATTCGTTATGCCATCGGTTTCAGAGCCATTTGGCCTTGTTGCACTAGAAGCAATTGGTTATGGTTCGCCGGTGATTGTATCTAAGCAATCTGGAGTTTCAGAAGTTTTGAACAACTGCTTTAAAGTCGATTTTTGGGACACTGATCAAATGGCAGACATGATATTGAGCCTTGTTAACAACGATTCGTTAGCAAGAACAATGTGGCAGAGTTCTTACCAAGAATATAAGCAACAGTCGTGGAAAAAGTCTGCTGAATTTATGCGCAGTAGATATCATCATGCAGTGGGAGTGGTTTAACTAGAATATGAGCAAGTCAATAGTTTTGTATCTTCACGCTCATCAACCACTGCGCGTTAAGCCCTATTCCATTTTTCAGGCGGGCGTTGATCATAACTATTTCAACGATGAAGCCGTCAACACTGAAACCAATAATAAATTTATAATCGATAAAGTTTCAGAAAAATCTTATCTACCTACGAACAGAATATTAACTGATCTGTTACTAGAAAACCCTGAATTCAAATTGAGTTTATCTATTACCGGCACACTTATAGATCAGCTTGAGCAATGGCGACCTGACGTATTGCAGTCATTTAAGGACTTGATCGCTACTGGCAAAGTTGAAGTTTTGGCTGAGACATATCACCACTCATTAGCATTTTTTTACTCAAGAGCCGAGTTCGTTAAACAAGTTGCAAAACACACAGCGAAAATACGAGAAGTATTCGGCGTTACACCTACGTCGTTTAGAAATACTGAACTTTCCTACAATAACGATTTAGCATATTGGGCAGATGAAGCTGGTTATAAAGCTATAATCACTGAAGGCTGGGATCCTGTGTTGGGTTGGCGTTCATCAAACTTCGTATACCGTCCTAGTTATACAAAAGACATCAGATTATTGATGAAGAATTATAAATTGAGCGATGATATAGCTTTCCGTTTTTCTGATAAAAATTGGTCAGAGTGGCCTCTAACAACCGAAAAATTTAGTCATTGGGCTCACGAGGCTGGTCACGGTGGCGACGTAATAAATCTATTCATGGATTACGAGACGTTTGGTGAACATCAATGGGCAGATACAGGTATTTTTGAATTCTTGAGAGTGCTCCCTTCAGAGTGGTTAAAGAATACTGATCATGGATTCAAGACAATAACCGAAGCAGCAGAACACTATGAATCTAAAGATTATATTGACTGCCCCAATACAATTACGTGGGCCGACACTGAACGTGATTTAACTGCTTGGCTTGGTAATGATATGCAAATTGATGCAATAACTTCGTTATATGACCTAGAACAGCCAATAATTAATTCTAAAGACGAACAGTTAATTGAAGATTGGCGCCGTTTACAAACAAGTGACCATGTCTATTATATGTGTACAAAATGGTTCAATGACGGCGATGTTCACGCTTACTTCAGTCCATATGATTCGCCTTATAAAGCTTTCTTATTTTTTATGAACGCATACCGAGATTTAACATCAAGATTAGTTGAGAAAGGAGTTAGTATTTAAATGGCACGTAGTATAATTTTAGGCAATAGTGGTCTAACCGTTGGTCTAAACGAACAAGGTCTAGTTCACGATTTCTACTATCCTTATGTTGGTTTAGAAAATTTAACGACTGCCCGTAGCAAGCCCCATCACGTTGGCGTATGGGTGGATAATTACTTCTCTTGGATACACGATGATGACTGGAACAGAAAAGTTGATTTTAGAGATGATTCTTTAATAAGTAACATTGTAATGACTAACGACAAAATCAAAATTAAGCTTAATTTTGAGGACTTTGTGGATTCAAGTAATGATATATTCGCCCGAAAAGTAACAATAACAAATCTGGATTCTAAATCGAGACAGGTTAGATTATTCTTTCATCAGGTTTTTCAGATTAGTGCTCAAGGTAGAGCCGATACAGCGATGTATGTACCTGACGGCAATTATATTCTTGATTACAAAGGTCGTTGCAGTATTCTAGCGTATGCCGAAACAGCAACTGGTCAACCTTTTGATCAGCATGCAGTCGGTAATGCCGGCATCGAGAACAAAGAAGGAACTTTCAGGGATGCTGAGGATGGCGAACTTTCAAAATCTAATGTTGAGCATGCTAGTGTCGATTCAACGCTGCGAATTAGCATAGATATTAAGCCGCACGAATCTGAAACAGTACACTATTGGCTAGCTGTAGCTGATTCTCAGAACCGTCTAGAAAAACTCCACAGCCTAATGCTTGGAGATGGTTTTGATATTAGGCTAAATGCCACTGCAAATCATTGGCACGATTGGCTGAGTCAATCAGAAGAAAAACTAAGCAAAATTGACAGCAAGTATATTCCTCCGCTCAAAAAATCCTTGATGGTGATCAAGGCTCACACAGATGATCATGGTGGCATTATTGCTTCATGTGATTCTTCCATATACAACTACGGCAGAGATTATTATAGTTACGTTTGGCCACGTGATGGTGCTTTTGTTATCTGGCCGCTGATTAAGCTTGGTTACACCAATGAACCCAAAAAGTTTTTTGAGTTTTGCCGGAGTATTATACACGAGGATGGTTATTTGATGCACAAATACCAGCCTGATAGAGCAATAGGAAGTACTTGGCATCCTCTAATACATAACAACCGCGAAGAACTCGCTATCCAAGAAGATGAAACAGCAATAGTTATTTTTATGCTTGGGGAGTACCTAAAATACTCTAATGATCAGAAATTCATTGATCAAATGTACGACCAGCTTGTTAGGCCTGCTGCAGACTTCATGAGTAACTTTATTGACAAGGAATCGCAGCTTCCACATGCATCTTATGATTTGTGGGAAGAAAAATTCTTAGTCAATACATATACAACTGCTGTAACTTACAAGGCTCTAATTGTTGCATCTGAAATGGCAAGAGTGAGGGGTATTAAAGCCGACGAAGAAAAATGGATGAAAGTAGCCGATATATTATTGTCTAGAGTCGATGTTTTCTATGATGACGTAAGACAGTTATTCATGAAAGGCTATGTATTTTCTGGTAGTGATATAAATATTGATAATACATTAGATATTTCTAGTTTCTATGGTGTCTATGCTTTCGATTACTACATAGATAAAAGTCAAGTTGACAATACCTTAGCAGCAATAGAGTCATTGCTTCTAGACATATCGCCTTCAGGGGGTACAGCGCGATACGAAGATGATTCGTATTTTAGAAGCGATCCACCATTTAAAGGTAATCCTTGGTTTGTTACAACACTGTGGATGGCTCAGTATTATGCAAAAAACAACCAACAAGACAAAGCCAAGCACTATCTTAATTGGGCGCTTAAAAACAGCCTAGAAAGCGGCTTATTATCTGAGCAAATTAGCCCCGAAGATTCAAAGATTGTTGGAGTTACTCCACTAGCCTGGAGTCACTCTGAGCTCATTAATACAATTCTTGATTTAGAACGTTAACCCTTGCGAGGCTTTACTTCGTTTCGTCCCAAGTTTTTCTTAGTCTCAACATACCAGGTGTGTTTTCGTAATACCGGGTTATACTTTCGTAGTCGAAGCTTATCAGGTGTATTCATAGTATTTTTGCGAGTGTAATAGTGACGATGACCAGATTCTTCACAGACTAGCCCTATTATTTTTCGCTTATCGGTTTTTTTCGCCATAGATATATAATTTTAACAGATTAAATAAGATTATTCAACCTCGGATTTATTTATTCTTCTAAATCCATCAACCATCAAGGCCCCGCCAACCACCAATCCCCCAACCATTGCGTGTTCTATGACTGATTCTAGGACAATACCTGATAGAAATACTAACCCTCCTGTAACAATTTCAGTTCTACCGCTCCTGTATTCATCCTTAAGCTCTTCAAGTTTCATTTGATAACCTTTTCTTTAGTAATTAAGTGTGGAGCCCAGATCGAGGATTGAACTCGAGACTTCATCCTTACCATGGATGCGCTCTACCACTGAGCTACCTGGGCGAAATATATTAATTATCATTTATACCGCCAACTACAAATAAGCCAAACTATGGAGCCACCTGTCGGATTCGAACCGACGACCCTCTGTTTACAAAACAGATGCTCTAACCAACTGAGCTAAGGTGGCGCTTTAATCTTACATTGGTGCAGTGTTATCTACCAAGTAGGAACGCTGCTCAGAGGATATTCTAACAGAATA
>Ga0224722_1001419_pt1 | contig 13261 bp, 11 predicted proteins | sample Balambano_FR1_Me_FD_161646 | JGI IMG/M metagenome (GOLD analysis project Ga0224722, IMG submission 161646) | Freshwater sediment microbial communities from Lake Towuti, South Sulawesi, Indonesia - Balambano_FR1_MetaG | ecosystem: Environmental > Aquatic > Freshwater > Lake > Sediment | place... | reverse complement strand
TTTACAGTTTCTTAATTCGAAACTTTTGACGGGCTATTGGCTTTCAAACTATTCCTCTGTCCAGGTTCTGGCGCTTCTGAATGCTCTCGCAGTAACCTGCTCCGCTTCAGCCGCATTTACCAATGTAAAAGAAATTGTTAGTCGTGTCAACTACTTCGCTAAAGTTTTTTTGGGAAAGGACAGGCTTGCTTTATACCTGCGTAATATTATGGAGCTTTCTGTGTGTTTTCGGCAAATCTTGATGGCAACGCTGGATTACTTCGGAGGGGAAGCAAAACTGTAGACAAATCGATTCTAGAGCATCGCCTGGATGGAATTGTTCCACCTGCATCTACCTTCGTTGATTCTGTTGACCCGTCCTAAACGAAGGAGATTTATGACGAATTTGACTATCAAACCGGTTAAATCGGCCAAGGCCAGATCCCTGGGTATGGCATCCCTGGGAATGGTGAAAGCGACGATTGTGGGCAGCTTGGCGGGCTTGGGCGTTGGCCTATCCCCGGCCTCATGTGACGCTGGCGCTTTCTAATGGCACGACGCAAATAGTGACTGATGCCAACAACACTTCCTTCCTTGGGTTTATCGCCAATCCGGGCACCGTTTTCACCTCTCTCAGCGTTACCTCCAATGATCCTACAGCGTATTTTTCTGCGGTGAACAATCTACGGGTAGGCCAAGCTGCCACCCCGATTCCCACTCCGGCGCTGTTGCCCGGGTTAATTGGGTTGGGCTTGAGTGTCTGGCGCAAGCGCAAGGCGGCGGCGGCTGAGATGGATAGCGAGGCTTAAACCAAGAACTGTGTTTCAACTATGCTGAATACTCATCTCTGTGCGTGATTTGCATAAGGACGTTGCCGTTATGATAGCGTCCTTATGCGATCGCGTTTCCATCAAGAGCGGATTCCTTGAAATGGGAAGTTTTAGGCAAGAATTTTCGGTAGGATGGCTTCTGGTAAAGGTATGGCTGTTTGGGCAGGAGCTAGGGTTGTGAATTTTCAATCAGTAGTGGCGGAATTAAACAAATTTTGGAGCGATCGCGGATGTTTGATCGTGCAGCCCTACGATACGGAGAAAGGAGCTGGAACGAAGAGTCCGCATACTTTTTTAAGGGCGATCGGGCCAGAGCCGTGGTCGGTGGCGTATGTAGAGCCGTGCCGCAGACCGGCGGATGGGCGATACGGGGAGAATCCAAATCGGGTGCAGCACTATTATCAGTATCAGGTGTTGATCAAGCCATCGCCAGATAATATCCAGGATTTGTACTTAGAGTCATTACGGGCGTTGGGGATTCAGCCAGAAGATCACGATATTCGGTTTGTGGAAGATAACTGGGAAGATGCGGCGGTGGGTGCTTGGGGTGTGGGCTGGGAAGTTTGGCTAGATGGAATGGAGGTAACTCAATTCACCTATTTTCAGCAGTGTGGCGGGTTGGATTGTCGGCCTGTGTCGATCGAAATTACGTATGGCTTAGAGCGCTTAACAATGTATCTACAGAATGTGGATTCGTTTTGGAAGATTCAATGGAACGACGAATTCACCTACGCAGATGTGCATTTGCAAGGGGAAATTGAGTGTTCGAAATACAATTTTGAAGAATCTAATCCTGAATTGCTTTTTAAGTTGTTTCAAATGTACGAGGCCGAAGCTGAGCGGTTGATGGAGAAGGGGCTTGTCTTACCTGCATTTGATCACGTTCTAAAGTGTTCACATACGTTCAATTTGCTGGATGCTCGCGGGGTTATTTCCGTCACAGAGCGCACTCGTTACATTGGTAGGATGCGTAACATGGCACGGCAGGTGGCGCAGCTTTACTTGCAGCAGCGGGAGTCTCTGGGCTTTCCACTGCTCAAGAGAGATGCAGTCGAGATTGCATAAGATCTGTAGCAGGCTAAATATTCCCAAGAAGGGTTCATAGCTCTTTTTCACGCTAGATTTTTGTGTTTCGAGTGCGATCGCAATGAAGTTGCTGGCTAGCGGGAGGAATCAGCGACAGTACTTGCCGTTAGCAGGTTTGGATTGATCGCTGCCCGTTCGAACGGCACCTAATAAGGTCGAGATAATGACACAGCGCTTTGTTTTGCCACCACTTTTCGCTGAGAATGTGACTCGCCCCAATTGTCCATTTACAGCGCCTAAATGGTTGAATTGGACGCGGTATACATCATTGGTTTTAAGGAGGGTAGTTTCTGGATCAATTTGTACACGAGAATCTAAGCTTCGCCAGACTAATGTCTCTGGCGAGTTCTTGCTTGGATCTGCTTTGCCAGGAAAAATTGTCCATTGTACTTCCCCTTGTGTGGTTTGGCGGATGTCAAACTCCCAAACAACACGGTTATGTCTAGCGTTTTGCTGGGCTTTCCGAATTGCCTGATAAATTTCGTCTTGAGCGGCATTGAGACTGAGGACGTTTAACCAGTGGAGCCATCCAGGGGTGGCGATCGCAACGAGAAACCCGATGACTAAAGTCACGATGATGGTTTCAAGGAGGGTAAACCCTGAGGTATTTGAGTTACAACGAGCGACACGGAAACCGCAGGCTTTAGAACGGCCAGCCATAGAGATGCACCTTCTTGAAGAAGCGAATTTGCATTTAGGTTGCCCGTTCTAAAACGGTGGTTCCCATAGACGAAGAGAGAATTCGTTATACGCTCAAAACTCCAGTAAAAACTTTTTCTGCCGGTCCAGTCATATACAAGTGATTGTCAGCTTCAGACCAATGAACCTGAAGACATCCTCCGGGTAATTCAATGGTGGCCATGCGATCGCAGTATCCATTCATAACTGCGGCAACCAGAGATGCACAAGCTCCCGTGCCACATGCTAACGTGATCCCCGCGCCTCGTTCCCAAACTCTCATCTTGAAGTAATCAGGGCGAACAACTTGAATAAATTCAGTATTGATTTTTTTAGGAAAAGCAGCGTGGGTTTCAAACTGAGCGCCAATGGTTTCAAGCGGGATAGCTGCTACGTCATCCACAAAGGTAATACAGTGAGGGTTCCCCATGCTGACACAAGTAACCTGCCATTCTTTATCAGCTGCAGTCAGCGGCTGATTGATGACTTTTGCGTCTGCGTCTCCCAGGGTGGTAGGAATTTCGGCGGCTAAGAGGTGTGGCTTGCCCATGTCTACCGTAATCAATCCACTAGTTTCTAGTTTGGGACTGATGAGTCCAGCAAGGGTATGAATGCGGTAGGTGTGGGGAGCGCTAACAGCTTCCAGGTCAGCTAAGAACTTTGCGAGACAACGAATTCCGTTTCCACACATTTCAGGTTCGGAACCGTCGCTATTAAAAATTCGCATTGAGTAGTCAGTGCCTTGCTGCCCTGGTAGGGCAAAAATGATGCCATCCGCACCCACTCCAAAATGTCGATCGCACAGTTTCATCGCCTGGTTTGGTGTCAAGAGCGGTTCTGAGGCTGCTCGATTATCAATCAGGATAAAGTCGTTACCAAGCCCGTGATATTTCGTAAACTCAATTCCCATAATGGTCTGCGATAAGGTAAAACAGTAAGCGCTTAAAGTAAGGTGTAGGGAAAACTATTCGTGCCGACTAAAAAGTCTAGCGATTGAGGTTATTTTAATTGCTAGACGCAACTATTAGCAGGGAAAAAGCGATGACGGCTGAATTAGAAACAGGATTACCAAGCATTCGTCAAATCCAAAATTTGATCCGAGAAACTAAAGAAGTAGAGTTAAAGCTGGTTACAGGGGATCTTTTGGCCGGCAAGATTCGCTGGCAAGACTCTTACTGTATTTCAATTACCGACCAATATGACCAGGACACCATCGTTTGGCGACAGGCGATCGTATATTTGAAGCCAAGGCTGTAACTATCGGATCATTGAGCTTCCGCAGTAATGTTTAAGGCAGAAATGGAAACAGGTGGAGGAGCGGCAGCGGCAGTGGCGATCCAAAGGCTGGCTTGATTCAGAGCGTAGAGGTTACCGCACAGAAGTAATCGATCGCCTGCTTGTAAATCGCTTGCACCATTAGGGAATCCAATAAACTTCCCTTCTCGCCGAATTGCTTGCACCAAAACTCCAAACTCTCGCCGAATGTGCAGTTCAGCCAAGGTTTTGCCAACAACAGGACTTTCCTCAGACACTAGTAGCCACTGACAGGATGCGTTTTCGGTTGGTACTGCCGCTTTACCCTTGGCCAATTCGTCGAAGGCGGCTAATTCTTCGGGTTGACCAACAATCAAAAGTCGATCGCCCTCCTGGAGTGAAATTTGTGGATCTGGATAGTCCACTTCTTCACCATTACACCGCTGAATTGCCATCAGGCTAACTCCGGTTAAACGGCGCAAATTTGTTTCTTCTAAGGTCATTCCCAATAAGGGCGAGTCTTTTGGCAATGGATACCAGCGATTACCAATATCTTGAGCCGCTTCTTTCAATTCTCGGGATACTTGATAGGAAGGACGTTCTGAGCGGAGATCTTGATAGCGAGTATTCCGAATTTGCTGCACCTCGCGCTGAATAACGGGCAATGGCAGCCCTAAACCAGTTAATAGGTGAGACGACAACTCAAGACTGGCTTCAAATTCTGGTTGCACCACCTCCCGGACTCCAAGCTGGTAGAGTAGCTCAATATCTTTATCTAAATTAGCTCGCACGACAACATCCAAATCTGGTGCGAGTTCTAATGCGCGTTTAACGCATAAACGAGTACTCATAGGATCTGGCAAGGCGATCGCAATTCCCTTCGCCCTGTTGACACCTGCCTTTTCCAGCACATATAGGCTTGCCGCATTACCATAAACGTAAGGAATATTCGCTTCGCGCAGTTCTTGTACTCGGCTTTCTGACTGGTCAATTACGAGTACTGGATAACCATGATTTTGTAACAAGCGAACAATATTTCGCCCTACGCGACCATACCCACATACAACAATATGTTGGTTAAGAGCAAAATTCTCTGAAACCTCCAATGGTAGGTCACTTCCATCTAATAGAGTCTTCAACCAGGGAACAGATTCGGCCCAGGTAAAGAGTTGAGGCACCAACCGCAACACAAAAGGCGTGACGACCAGAGTTACAGCTGTTGTCCCCAAAATTAGTAAGTAAACTCGCCGCGAGACCAGTCCTAAAGCTTGCCCTTCACTCGCCAGGACAAAAGAAAATTCCCCAATCTGTGCCAATCCCAGCCCCGCTATCAAGGCAGTTTTTAGCGGGTAGCCAAATAGCCGAATGATGGGCGTGACAATCAAAAACTTACCAACGAAAGCCAGAGCGACCAGCCCTAAGATGAGTTCTAAGTTGTTCCACAAAAACAATGGATCAATCAGCATGCCGATCGCCGCAAAGAACAGCGACGCAAAGATATCTCGCAGTGGTTCTACGTAAGTCAGGGTTTGATCCGAATATTCCACGTCTGAGATCATCAGTCCTGCAACGAACGCGCCCATCTCAATCGACAAGCCAAGATGCTCTGTCAGCAGGGCAATAGCCAGACACAACGCCACCACACATAGCAAAAATAAATCCCGACTTTCAGTGCGGGCGATGATCCGCAGCAGCCGCGGAATCACCCAAATGCCAGCGGCGATCGCGCCAAGGGCAAATAATCCAGTTTGAATTAATGCCCAACCAACCGCTAAGCCAATTTCTTCCACTGGTTTATCCAAGGCAGGCAGAACCGCCAGCATTAGCCCCAAGGCCAGATCTTGCACAACCAGAATGCCTAACAATACTTGCCCATGAGGTGTTCCAGTCTCGTTGCGCTCCATTAAGCTCTTCAAGACAACTGCTGTAGAAGAGAGGGAGAGAATTGCGCCTAAAAACACGCCCTGAGCTGGAGAAGTCACCCATCCCATGCCTAACGCCACTAGAGATGTAGTGAGGATAGTCAGAAGAATTTGGAGTGTGCCGCCACCCAAGCTAATCCCTTTGACTTTGTTTAGTTCAGAGAATGAAAACTCAACCCCCAGAGCAAACAAGAGAAAAGCAACCCCAAACTGTGCCAGCGTCTCAACTTGAACTAGCTCCTTAATCAAACCTAAGCCAGTGGGGCCAACAACGATGCCTGCAATTAAATAACCTAACAGGATGGGTTGACGAAGTAATGCCGCAATCAACCCACCGATCGCCGCAGCGCCTAGTACAGTGACTAGGTCAAGAATTAAACGAAAGTCTTCTTGCACAAGCGATTAAAATTTTAGAAAAAATGTTACAAGCTATAAACTCCAGAATACAGAGTTTTTTGACAAGCGGGGAGATTTGAAAAAAAGGACGCTGTGAAGCGTCCCCCTACAATGATTTGGGTCTGATTGAGGTTACGACTTGATCTTTCGATCAAGAACGTTAGTTTGCAAAAGCCTCCCTGCTACTGACAACCAAAAATCTAGCTTTGGCCAGAAAGCTAAGGACCAAACCGAACATTCAAACACCGGCTTTGAGTAGACTTTCTGACTCGCCGTGGTCACATTTCACGTGGCCACGGCTATATATTTGCTGGAATTCCAAGGATTGGAAAAGGCAAATCTTGGCCTAACGCCTGAATGAGCGAATCGGAGGCATTAGAGCAGCCAAGGATGAGCGCTGTCGTGGAAACCTGGCTCGCAACCGTTCGCAACTCCTCTGCCAAACGACCGAAGCGTAGATGGGTTTCTAGAGAACCGCGCCATTCTTCGGCCAAATGACGAGCTTGCCAGAGAATACGATCGGCTTTCTCAAACTGATGAACTTGCTGATTGGTAGAAGGGGATACGGGCGGAATCAGATCTGACCAATCGGAGGTTACAGTCCCCACGGGATGAGTCATCAATTGATTGCAGAAAGCAGTTCCCCAAGCGTCCCAGCGATCGCACGCATCCACCAACGCCATCCCCGGTAGATGGGGGTGAACCTCGATCGGAGTTAGATGCAGATCTGCCACCTGATCTGGCTCAAAACGGGATGCATCTTGCTCATCCACAACATACACGACATGCACCGTCACCGATCGACGGGAGACTAGTCGAGTTTGATGCGCAATCCACAAAGTCAGATCTAACGCTGTTTGGCTACGGGTGGAACCGTTGTACCCAACCACTAAATTCGTCTCACGTGAACAGGGTAAAGCTGAAGCTTTGGGCACCAACATCATTTGTTTGGCCAGATCTGGACAGTTTAGTGCGTGTTCAAGCCGCACAAGCATGGGTAATATTTCCACGTTAATTGCCTCTCACGAGTAGGATTTACGAGAGGTGGGTCAGGTTGCAGCAGGGCTAAAAATAACAGCCAAACTACTGCCAGGAGACTCCAATGACCGCGACCATAAAAAGCCTTAGTCTTGGGCACTCTTTCCACTGCCGACGGAGTTAGCTGACGGGCTAAGACTGGAAGGTGTCTTTCTCAGAACTAATTCTGAAATTCGCCCCAAATGAACTGGTTCCTCCGCTTCAACATCGGTAAAACTTAACTAATGTTGAATTAAGCTACCCACGGGGATGGCTGCAAAGCTATCGGTATCTGGCAGAGGAGACCATACATCAAAGTTAAGTCAACACATTTTGTAAAACTGCCACCTCGGCAACATTTAAGCTTTTGCCAAACGACCGATAACAACGACCGATAACAATGAATCCTCAGCTACTATAGCTTACGATTCTTTGAACGGCCATGTCTCCAAATGAAGGTTGAAAAGTGTTGCGGCTTGAGGTAAGCAGTCTAAGATTAAAAAGCAGAAAGTGAGTATTTTGGGTGTGATTTCCCCGCCAACATCTGGACTTGACCTAAGTGAATTATTTCCGTTTGAGCTTGATGAGTTTCAATTGCAGGCGATCGCGGCTTTAGAAACTGGTCATTCTGTTGTTGTCTGTGCCCCAACTGGTTCCGGGAAAACGCTGATCGGAGAATATGCCATTCATCGAGCGCTGGCCCGCGGCAACCGAGTTTTTTACACCACACCGTTAAAAGCACTCTCCAATCAGAAATTACGAGATTTTCGGGACATGTTTGGGAGTGAGCAAGTTGGGTTACTTACCGGAGATGTCTCCATCAACCGGGATGCCCCAATTTTAGTGATGACCACCGAAATCTTTCGAAACATGCTGTACGGCACACCAATTGGTGAAGTCGGCACATCTTTAGTCAATGTCGAGGCTGTGGTATTGGACGAATGCCACTACATGAACGATCGCCAACGCGGCACCGTTTGGGAAGAATCCATCATCTACTGCCCCAGCGAAATTCAATTGGTTGCCCTCTCCGCGACTGTTGCCAACAGTGATCAATTAACCGATTGGATTCATCAGGTGCATGGTCCCACCGAGTTGATTTATTCCGACTTTCGGCCTGTGCCACTGCGGTTTCATTACTGCACGCTCAAAGGTTTATTCCCACTGCTAGACGACAGCAACAAACGGATCAACCCACGCCTCAAACCCAAAGGTGGTCAAGCTGGTAGGCCCGGAAAAAAATCTCCCCGGCAGGAAAGTCCCAGTTTGGCTTATATCGTGAGTCAGCTACAGCAACGAGATATGCTGCCTGCCATCTACTTCATCTTCAGTCGGCGGGGCTGCGATCAGGCTGTTGCAAACATCAGTCACATTTCTCTGGTCAACGAAGCGGAAGCCAGGAGCTTAAAGCAGCAAATTGATGATTTTTTGGAGCGCAACCCTGAAGCGGGGCGATCGGGCCAGATCGAACCTCTATACCGTGGCATTGCAGCGCACCACGCCGGGATCTTACCCGCCTGGAAAGGCTTCGTCGAGGAATTATTTCAACAGGGCTTGATCAAAGTAGTATTTGCCACCGAAACCCTGGCCGCCGGAATCAACATGCCAGCCCGCACAACCGTTATTTCCAGCCTCTCTAAACGGACTGATCTGGGGCATCGGCTGCTAAATGCGTCTGAATTCTTGCAAATGGCTGGTCGCGCTGGCCGTCGTGGCATGGATGTTTTAGGCTATGTTGTTACTGTACAAACTCCGTTTGAAGGTGCGCGAGAAGCATCCTACCTGGCCACGGCCAAACCGGATCCACTAGTCAGTCAGTTTACGCCCAGCTATGGCATGGTTTTGAATTTGCTGCAAACGCATAGCCTGGATGAGGCGCAAGACTTAATCGAACGCAGTTTTGGCCAGTATTTATCAACGTTATATTTGCGTCCACAACAGGAGGCGATCGCTCATTTAGAAGCGGAGCTAGAGCAATTACAAGCCCAACTCGGTGCCGTTGATTGGGAAGCCTTGGCGGGGTACGAAAAACTCCAGGAACGCCTGAAAGAAGAACGCCGTCTCCTCAAAATTTTGCAAAGTCAGGCCGAAGATGTGCGGGTGCAGGATATGGCTGTCGCCCTTTCCTTTGCCGTGGCTGGCACGATCTTGACCTTGAAAAATCCCCCTGCTGCCGAAGCAGAACAGCTATCTGCCGTATTGGTGACAAAAACCGCGGGTGCAGGCCAATTTCCCTACCTTGTTTGTTTAGGAAAAAATAATCGCTGGTACGTGGCGATGGTGACTGACGTGATTGAGTTACGTGGCGAAATTCCGCGGCTTGCTGTCGTGGATCATCTCACCCCACCTCCAGACATGCCCCTGAAACCAGGTCAATCACGCAAAGGCAACGATGACACGGCCGCGATCGCCCACCGTATTCCAGAAGCGCCGCCCGTCCTTGATACTGCGCCCGAAGTGCAGACACAACGGCAACGAGTGCAAGCGGTAGAAGCCGAAATTGCGAACCATCCCGTCCACCAATGGGGGAACCGTGGCACAATCTTAAAGCGCCAAAAACGAATTCAATCCATCGAGGAAGAACTGCGCGATCGCCGAGACAAACTCGATCGCCAATCCCATCGCTATTGGGAAGCCTTTTTGGATTTGATCGACATCTTGCAGTACTTCGGCGGGCTGGAAGGACTCGTACCCACGGTTTTAGGTCAAATTACAGCGGCCATTCGCGGGGATAACGAACTCTGGCTGGGGCTAGCCCTCGCATCGGGGGAATTGGATGATCTTGCTCCTCAAGAATTTGCCGCGGCCTGTGCTGCTTTGGTCACTGAGGTGTCCCGTCCTGATAGCTGGACGCGGTACGAAGTTTCGTCTGTAGTTGAAGAAGCTTTAGGTGGGTTGCGAAATGTGCGGCACAGTTTGTTCAAGCAACAACGTCGCTACCAAGTGGTTTTGCCAATTTGGTTGGAGTACGACTTTATTGGCTTAGTAGAGCAATGGGCGTTAGGTGTGGAATGGGTAGAACTTTGTGAAAACACCAGCCTGGATGAGGGGGATGTTGTCCGCATTCTGCGCCGCACACTTGATTTTCTTTCTCAAATTCCGCACGTACCGCACTTGTCCGAGGTGCTGAAGCGCAATGCAGTTCGGGCGATTCAACTTATTGATCGCTTTCCTGTCAGCGGCGCGATCGAATAATTCACACGCTTCGATATAAATCTTGGTTGATTTGGGCAAAATAGCCATAGATTGCGTTGTCTGATTTTGGCATTGCCATCCCCAAAGGAGTCCCCAACGATGTCTTTAGAGAGTGCCACTCGGTTTCTTGAAGCTGCCGCCCATGATGAAGAATTGCGTGAACGGTTTGAGCGGGTTCAGTCTCCGGAAGAGTTTTTAAGTGTGATTGAGCAACTCGGCTACAGCTTCACCACTGCTGAGTTAATGACGCTGGCGAAAGAACAAAGTCAAGGAGTTGCCGTGCGTCGCCACACGGGAGTTTGGAAGTGGCTGCGGCATATTAACTGGATCTAGAAACTGCCAGTGAAGAGTAGCGAGGCTCAGTTTATCCATATTGCAGGGACAGACTCGCTCGCGTTAGAGTCAAGGGCAGCGATCGAGTAGATGATCAATGCGACGTGCCTTCCTTGCCCTGCTCTTGACATTTGTCTTAAGCCTTACAACCATGCCTCTTGCCCAAGCAGCGAGTTTGCCACCAAACGAGAATTTAGTGGTTGAAGGGATTTCTGACATTCCCCTTTCCCTGGTGGAACAGGTAAAACGCTACACCGAATTTCGAGGTGCAGTTCTTTCCAGTTGGCATCCTACGCAACGAGAGATGCTGATTTCGACCCGCTTTTGTAACATTCCCCAAGTGCATCAGGTGCAATCGCCCCTGGGAGCTAGACGGCAACTCACCTTTTTTGCCGAGCCTCCTTCTGGCGCATCTTTTCAGCCAACGAAAGGGGACTTTTTTGTGTTTAGTAAAGATGCAAGCGGTAACGAGTTTAGCCAAAACTACCGATTTGATCAAGCAACCGGAGATGTGACCCTACTAACCGATGGCAAATCTCGTAACAGCCGTGGAGTGTGGTCAACGAAGGGCGATCGTATGGCTTACACCTCCACTCGCCGCAGTGGACAAGATAGCGACCTCTACATCATTGATCCACGCAACCCAAAATCTGATCGCTTGCTGGCACCAGTGGAAGGCGGCGGTTGGGGGCCAATGGATTGGTCACCGGACGATCGTCAACTCTTGGTGTTGCAGTATATTTCGGTCAACGAAAGCTACATCTGGTTATTTGATACCCAATCTGGCGATCGCACCCTGCTGACACCGAAAGGCAAAAACCCTGTCTCCTATGATGGCGCAGCGTTTAGCAAAGACAGCAAAGGGTTATACGTAGTAACCGATCGTGACTCCGAGTTCCAACGTCTGGGCTACCTTGACCTAGCCAGCAAACGCTTCATCCCCCTCAGCAACCGCATCAAATGGGATGTAGAAGACTTTGATCTATCCAAAGACGGCAAACTCCTCGCCTTTGTGACAAACGAAGACGGTATTAGCGTGTTACATCTGCTTGACACTAAAACCCGTAAAGAAATCCCCGCCCCCAAACTGCCTAATGGAATTATCTACGGCATCCAGTGGCACGCCAACAGTCATGAGTTAGGATTTACCTTTACCTCTGCTCGCGCCAATGCCGATGTTTACTCGCTAGATATTACAACCAACAAGATTCAACGTTGGACAGAAAGCGAGACGGGCGGTGTCAACATCAGCAATTTTTCAGAAGCGGCATTGGTGCGTTGGCAAAGCTTTGATGATAAGCAAATTTCTGGCTTTTTGTACCGCCCACCCAAAATCTTTACAGGCAAGCGTCCTGTTATTATCGATATTCACGGTGGCCCAGAAGGACAATCTCGGCCTGGCTTTTTGGGCCGACAAAATTTTTATCTCAACGAACTAGGTGTGGCCTTACTCTATCCTAATGTGCGCGGCTCAGCAGGCTACGGCAAAACCTTCCTCAAATTAGATAACGGCTATCTACGGGAAGATTCTGTGAAAGATATTGCATCATTACTGGATTGGATTGCCACTCAGCCAGATTTAGATCCCAATCGGGTCTTGGTCACAGGGGGCAGCTATGGCGGCTACATGTCCTTGGCGGTGGCAACGAAATACAGCGATCGTATTCGAGGAGCCATCAACATCGTCGGCATCTCCAATTTTGTCACGTTCCTGGAACGGACAGAAAGCTATCGTCGAGATCTACGCCGCGTGGAATATGGCGATGAACGAGATCCTAAAATGCGCGAGTTCTTAATCTCAATCTCGCCGCTGACGAATGCCGCCAAAATCACCAAACCTCTGTTTGTCATCCACGGTAAAAATGACCCTCGTGTTCCCTTAAATGAAGCTGAACAAATTGTGGCAACCGTTCGGCAGAATAACATCCCCGTCTGGTATCTCATGGCGAAAGATGAGGGGCACGGATTCGCCAGGAAACCTAACGTCGATTTCCAGTTTTATTCCACAGTCAAATTTATCCAGAATTTTCTACTTGGCAATTCTTAATGCTGGAAAAACGGATTCAATTTGTTTCCGATGATTTAGTCGATCAGATTATTCAAGGTCGCAAAACGGCTAGCTGTGTGTATCTTGATCAACTGGGTGACGAGGATGATTACAATCACGCACTCATTGTTGGTGAGTACTACACCGTTTATAAATTGGACAAAACTCCAGCTTGCAAAATACGGTTACTTAGCATGGAGTTATGCACCTGGGCTGAAATCCCTGAAAAACTTTGGCTGGGTGAGACGAATACGTCTGCTGAGGAATTTAGAAGAGACCATCTAGAATATTTCAACAGTCCTCCAAACGATTTTGAGTTTGTAGCTTACTATTTTCATTTAGTTAAATAGCAAGTTACGAAGGCGGGTTCAATCTCAAAACCTTGAAGAAAAGGACAATATAGCTGTCGCCAAGACAGTTAGGACGTAGACTAAGAGGTATCCACCCCTCTAAAAGCCCTTGTAATCATGGCAAAAGCTTACAGTTATGACTTACGACAAAAGGTGATCAACGCCATCCAACTA
>Ga0224722_1001418_pt1 | contig 13265 bp, 6 predicted proteins | sample Balambano_FR1_Me_FD_161646 | JGI IMG/M metagenome (GOLD analysis project Ga0224722, IMG submission 161646) | Freshwater sediment microbial communities from Lake Towuti, South Sulawesi, Indonesia - Balambano_FR1_MetaG | ecosystem: Environmental > Aquatic > Freshwater > Lake > Sediment | place... | reverse complement strand
CCGCGATCGTCAGTAATGCTTTCGTAGTCCACTAGCGTAATGTCGCGATCGAGCAACGCCTGGAGAATCGGCATATTACTGGTTTGCCCTTTGATTACATGGGCAAACACTAAATAGGTTTTGTGGTCAATCAACTGGTCTGGGTAAACCTCCTTCACACAGAGGATAATGTCAGCTTCTGCCAAATCTTCTTGAATAGTGGCTCCTGCTGCAACGTAGTCAGCTTCTGCAAAGGCACGCAATTTAGAGGGTTGTACCAAAAAGCGCACCTGGGGAGAGTGGTCACGTACTTGGCGTACATGGTCAGGAATAAGTGGTGTTCTGGCTTCAAACTTGCGATCGTTCTCTCGGCGAATCCCGATCGTTACAGGCTTAGTCAATGTCATAGCTTCAACTCAAAAACAGCAGTTATTAGCCGTTGGTCAAACAGCGAGTAATCAATCCAGCATTACTTCTAAACAGTCACCAGCTTTTGGTGTACGAAAAAGTCTTCGTAGGAGCCGCGATCGCGCAAAGTAACCAACTCTCCACGGATGTAAGCCGCTTCTGCCGGGTAGGGATGCAAAGCAAAATTGGTTAGAGAATGGTTAAACCCATAGGCACCGCAGTTGTGAATCGCCACCACATCGCCTATGGCAATGTCTTCTGGCAGTTCCACATCCCGTACCATCACATCTACCGGAGTAGGTAGTTGCCCAGCCAATACAGCAGGCTGTGTTGGAGAATCGCTCTTGCCTAATACCCGCAAGTAACGGCTAGCAGGCTGCATTGCAGGTGTGCGATACAGGTTGTGGATGCCGCCATGCAAAATGACAAACCGTTGTCCTTTGGACACCTTTACATCCAATACCTCAGCCAGGTAGTAACCAGCCTCACCTACCAAGTACCGTCCCATTTCCAAAATGCATTGATAAGACCGCGACCCAGTAGAAAACCGGGTCGCTAAAGCTGCACCAAATGTCTGGGTGTCAAACTCTCCATCCACGGTGTTGTAGGCAATGCCAATGCCACCACCAAAGTCCAGAATTGAAACAGGTTGTCCTGCATCTCGCAGGCGATCGCCAATTGCCGCTGTGTTCTGCCAAGCTTCCAAAAGCTGGTGACAATCCAGCACATTACTTTCAGTGAATACGTGAATGCCCTTTAGCTCAAGCTGTTTCAGTTTTGATAGCGCTGCTAGTACAGGCTCTAATGCTTCTTCATCAATGCCAAACTTGCTGGCTCCCTGACCATTCATGGCGATCGGCTTGAGCGTATCGCAGCCTGTTTCCCCAGCCCTCACGTCACAGCTATTAGCCGTACGGAATGTAGGGTTAATTCGTAGCAAAATTGGCTGGGTTATGCCGCGCTCTGCTGCCAGCACATTCAATCGCTGTGCCTCTCCAACAGACTCCACCACCACCAACGCCACACCCTCTTCCAGCGCAGCCACCAGTTCATGCCGACTTTTCCCTGGCCCAGTGAATACCACATCAGTAGGAGCAAATCCTACCTTAAATGCAGTGATCAGTTCCCCCAAAGAGCTAACTTCCACTGCGGCTCCCAGCTGAGCAAACCGTCGACAAATAGACAAATTTGCGTTGGCTTTCACCGCGTAGTGCAAGCGAAAATTAGGCGGCAAACTAGATTGCAACTGCTCAAACTGTCGATCGATACAATCGAAATCATACACATAAAGCGGAGAATCGTAACGCTCCCAAGCTTTCTTCAAAGCTTGATCTGTTAAATCATGACCTGGCATCGCAGAACCCTATGTAACAGAAAAGATTACCCCATTGGATAAATAGGTTTCTATAGATAAGAAAGTACGCTATAGGTACTACCTAGACTGGCCATTATCCACCAATTAAATCCATTACGCAGCCATAGCTGAAACATATGAGTTACTTGGTAGCAAGACTTGGAAAAACCATCACTCGTAAGGTATGAATGAGTGACTAGCGACCTTAATAATGAGACAGTTTAACTTAAAAGGTATTAAAGAAAAATATTGATTAGCAGTCAATTATTTACAGTCAGACTGGTAAAAAATTCAGAAAAATACTTATTCATCAACAAAAAAGAATCACTGATATTAGCAGCCAGCTAGCCAACTTAAAGTTGAATAACCAATCAACAACTTACTTGCTACATTTGTGACTTGCGACTTATGCAAACCATCAAATGAGAATGCTAAACAAAAGATGAAGTTTCTATTAAGCATAGGCATACTCTAACAGATTTTTGGGTCATAGCAATGCCTATTGAGTAAAGAAGAGAAGTTTTGACTAACTTTAGAATGTATTCTAGTTGATTGACAAAATAAACAATTTATTTGTGCAGTTTCTGCGACTACAGGCGATCGCACACCACTAAATCCTTAACACTTAGTATTCTGCATGATACTCATGTGTGAAATGTTTTGCAGTATGACCTATGACTGAACAGAATTTTTTTATCAAGAGAATTTATAGATTTAAAGGCTGATAGTCTTCCTCGTGCTCCACAGCGTAATGTAGTCTGTGGTCGTGCTCCAGAGAAGTGTGGGGAAAGTAACTAAATCTCCCCCAAGACCAAGAAGCGACGATAACGCATCTGCACCAATCGCTTCTGTAGCTATGGGGCTATAGGATAGAGAAGCATCTTGTCGTGTCAGCATTGAGCCAGCTTTGCCCTATGGCTTCTCCCTTGTGGTCGTATGTTACTCCTGGGATTCCCGATGACCAGTTTGAGCGGTTACCTGGAATTCCCATGAGTCCGTTAGAGGTGCGGTTGTTACTGTTGTCTTACCTGCGGCTGCGCCCTAATTCTGTGCTGTGGGATATTGGTGCAGGCACAGGCACGGTTACTGTCGAAGCGGGTTTGTTGTGTTCTGAGGGGTACATTATCGCGATCGAGCGCGATCAGGAAGTTGCTAATTTGATTCGGCGCAATTGCGATCGCTTTGGCATTACCAATGTTGAGGTGATTGAAGGAAATGCTCCTGAATGCCTGCAAACTTTGATGCAAACGCCGGATCGGGTCTGTATTGAAGGGGGACGATCGCTAAAAGCAATTTTGCAGGCAGTTTGGCAACGGTTACCTGCTCAGGGACGGGTGGTGACTACAGCCACTAGCCTGGAGAGCCTATACCAAGTGTCTGAAGCACTAGCTATGCTACAAGCCCGTAATGTAGAAGTAGTGCAGTCAGCTACCAACCGTCTGGAGAAACGGGGAACAAGCCAGATTTTTGTGGCGATCGACCCCATCTTTGTGCTGAGTGGAGAGAAGATAGATTGAGCCGTTGGAGACGAGTGTAATGAGATCGCCAGAAACCCAATCCCAAAGAACTATCCGCATTGCAGTGATTACCTTTTGTCTAGTGGTTATCCCACTGTTGTTGGTGTGGTTATCAACCCTCCAACCAGTTCGTGCCGATGACACCCCCAAACACTACACCAATCTGACTTTTGACCCGCTGCCTCAAGTTCAGATTCCCAACTACAGCCGCTACCAACTGGAAAATGGCCTCACAGTTTATTTGATGGAGGATCACGAACTACCGCTGGTGGGCGGTACGCTGTTGGTGCGCACGGGCGATCGCCTAGAACCTGCGGCCAAAGTGGGATTGGCCACCCTTACTGGAACTGTGCTGCGATCGGGCGGTACTCAAAAAACCTCTGCTGATCAGCTCAACCAGGTATTGGAACAACGTGCTGCTTCGATCGAAACCAGCATTGGCGAAACGTCGGGTAACGCTAGTTTTAACTGCCTGACTGAAGATGTAGATATAGTCTTTCGGCTGTTTGCTGAAACGTTGCGATCGCCTGCTTTCCCAGATGACAAGCTGGCTTTGGCCAAAAATCAGGCTCGTGGTAGCATTGCCCGTCGAAATGATGACCCCAACGGCATTACTAGCCGGGAATTTCAAAAGCTGATCTACGGCAATAACAGCCCCTATGCCCGCACGGTTGAATATGCCACCCTCGACAACATTTCCCGCGAAGATATTATCCAATTTCACCAGCAATATTTTCAGCCCAATAACCTAATTTTGGGCGTGGTCGGCGATTTTGAGCCAGAAGCAATGCGCCAGCTCATCCAGGCTACCTTTGGCGACTGGAAGTCTACCCCATCTGTCAAGAAGCCACTTCCTTCCGTTTCCCAGACCTTTCGTGGCAGCGTATTTTTTGTCAATCAACCTCAGCTAACCCAGAGCAGCATCCAAATTGGTCATTTGGGCGGGCAACTAGATAGCCCCGACTACCCAGCACTAGCGGTAATGAATGAGGTGCTGAATGGGTTTGGTGGCCGCCTGTTCAATGAGGTGCGATCGCGCCAGGGCTTGGCTTACTCGGTGTATGCGGCCTGGAGTCCCCGCTATGACTATCCGGGGATGTTTATTGCAGGCGGACAAACGCGATCGGATGCCACCGTGTCCTTTATCCGCAGCGTCAAAGCGGAGCTAGAAAAAATCCGTACTACCCAGATCGCTCCGGAGGAATTGCAATACGCTAAGGACATTGTGTTGAATTCCTTCATTTTCAACTTTCAAAATCCTGGTCAAACGCTCTCTCGCTTAATGGGCTACGACTACTACGGCTATCCTCAAGACTTCATTTTTCGCTATCGCAATGGGGTTGAAGCAGTTACGGTTGCAGATGTACAACGAGTTGCCAAAACCTACCTTAAGCCAGAAAACTTGGTCACTCTGGTAGTTGGAAATATGGCTGACGTTCGCCCTGGTTTGGCCAGTTTGGGACTACCTGTGAGGGAGCTAGATGTAACTATTCCGCCTCCTGCAAGGCCCCAAGGGGCTTAGGCAAGGGCTAACTAACTAAAGTTTAAGTTTGCATGGGTGGCAGAGTTATTAATCCAGGTAGCCCCCATCTCCGTAATATCGTTTGAAGCGTTATACTCCATCTGCTGGTGTGTTACAGGTTGGGCTCGGCGCAGACAGGAGACAAGGAAAGCTAGGTTGTGATTTTTGCTTTAGCTAGTCTGACAAAGGTATCCTGCTCAGAGGAATAGTGTTTGTCAGGAATTTGCCTGGAAGTGAGCCATGCGCTGGTTAGCCCATTTAATTAGCAATATCCCTGGGCAGACATATTTGTGGCTGGCAGTGTTGATCTTTGGGGCGTCAAGCTCGGTCACTCGCAAACTTACAGAATTGGGCGCTCGAACGTTTGTAGGTGGGGAAAATCCGATTTCCCTCTGTAATGTTTTGTTTGTGGGCAATCTCTGTGCACTGCTGGTGTTGGGGGTTATCCATCGTCGCCAGTGGACGCCCGATCGCATCAAGCAGATATCCCAGCAAGAATGGCGGAGCTTAGTGCTAGTGGCTTTTTTGGCTGGCGCACTGGCTCCTGGGTTGATTTTTCAAGCATTGGCGCTGACACCGGTTACCAATGTAGTGCTGATTGGCCGTTTGGAGCCGCCTCTGGCCTTAGCACTTTCTATTTGGGTGTTGCGAGAACAAGTGCAGTTCTGGCAAGTGCTGGGGGCTGGCGTAGCATTTCTGGGAGTGGTGCTGACGATCGTTCTTCAGCCTGCCCAAACCCCCATGATGCAGATGGGCGGACTGCAAGTGGGGCTAGGGCAATTGCTGGCTGCATTCGGTGCGATCGCCTTGGCGGTAGCCACCATCCTGGCCAGAAAGAACCTGAAAAAAGTGCCTTTAGGAATTTTCAGTGTCGTACGTACAGGCTTAGGGACAGTGATCTTTTTTGTGTTGGCACTGGTGCTCTACGGCAATGATCACTTTGAGGGTGTGCTGGCTCCATTTTTGTGGAAATGGATGCTGGTCTACGGAATTGTGATTGTGGTGGTGGGGCAGTCATTTTGGACTGTTGGTCTGCGATCGGCCTCTATTTCTATGGCATCTACGATCGCTTCCTTCACACCAGTTTCAGGTATTCTAGCCGCCTATCTCATTCTGGGCGAGGTGCCAACCACAGCACAATGGATCGGTGGTAGCATCATTTTGTTAGGAGTGTGGTTAGGACAGCTTAGCCCACGCCAGCCAACACAACCTTCCCTAACCCCAATGACAATGCCGACGCAGCAGGCGATCGACGCGCAGGTTGGCTTCAAAGGTGTCTGATAATTGCCACCATAAAAACAAACTTATTCCACCCGAGCACGGAAGCGGACGAAGCCAACATTGTTGGTCGGCACGTTGGTGATGTCGCCCACGTCAAAGACGATCGCCCCATCGGGGTTAACAGCATTGGCACAACCTGTCCCATCGGGAAGGGGCGCTAATGGTGAAAATAGCTGCCCCCCCGGCAATGGCGATGACGATGCCCCTAACTGCACCACCGAACTGGAGGGAATTACCCGAATCCCACCAGAAAGCTGGTCACACAGGCTAACGCCGATCGCCGGAGCCGTACCATCGGACAGAAAATAGATCGTGTATTCAATCTCATCTCCCCCTTGCAAAGCATTGGCCGCGTCCAATGTGGGAGTGCCTATCGGTGGCAAAGCAGCCCATCCAGCAGCATTGTCATTGGCATCATTCGGGTCATCCACAAACGTGTTGAACGTGACGGGTATACCGCTGCGGGTAATGGCTGTCACCCGTTTGACCAGACGTAAATTGCCCCTGCCAGTACCAAGGTCGGTAAGGGTAGGATCATTGGGGCCAGGTTGGTTAGGGTCGTCAGTACCTATAGGGGTAGTAATTTCGGTGCTTTGGACGGTACCTTGATTGATGATTTGGTTCGTGCCACCAGGAATGCTCTCGTTGATCCGCACACTGAACTGCACCGTGGCTGTGGCATTGACGGGAATTTGTCCCGCTGGTTGACTAGGACTGTTGACCAAGCCGCCATTGGCATAGGGCATGGCACCGTTAATATCGGGTACTGCCACTCCGTTGAGCGTGGTGCTGCTGGGAACATAGGTAGTGTTTGCTGGAATGGCATCGGTGAAGCGGGTATTGGTTGCTGGGGCATTACCCTGGTTGCGAAATGCGATCGTGTAGGTCAGCACTTCTCCTGGATTGGCCACACCATTACCGTTAGCATCGGTCAGCGCCGCTGTTTTCTCAGCAATTAGAATTGGGGCTGCACTGATTGGCGTCACGACCGTAGCCGTGTTGTCATTTGGGTCGCTTTCCAGTGGGGTCGTCACCTGTGCCGTGTTGGTAATGCTGGCTGGGGCATTGCCCTCAACTCTGACGGTAAGGGCGATCGATGGTAGCACTCCACCGGGCGGTACATTACCTCCATTGTAGGTACAGGTCACCAGAGCTCCACTGGCCGTACAAAGCCAATCAGTTCCTGTCGCAGAAACAAAGCTGAGTCCGGCTGGCAACGTATCCGTCACGGTAATTGCGCCACCAGTAGACCCGGCATTGGGTGCATTCTGTACTTGCAGGTTGTAGACTGCCGTTTGCCCCACTGTAAATGGATTGGTTACTGCTGTTTTAGCCAAGCTCAGGTTAGGCGGAACCGTTGTAATCTGAAAGCTTCTTATTTCATTGATGTTCGTTTGATCCCCTGTAGAAGCTGCAAACCCAAACAGCAACTGCGATGGCAACGGGCCTTGCCCTGGCACACTTGTCAAGTCAAAGGACGGGATAATAGTAACAAACCCCGCTCCATTGTCTAATTCTACCGAGACACGATTGTTAGGGGTAAGGACGATGCGTACCTTACGCAAAATGGCGTCAGAGCGAGTCGTTTGGGGCGAATCCAAACTAAAGGGCAACGTGGGGGTACCCGTTAGGTACAAGTAATTGCTCGATTCAGAGCCACGAATTGAGATGGCATCTGGAATTCGATTGCCCAGATTAGCGCCTGGAACACCGCCATTACGTCCTTCATCCCCGTTAGAGTAGTTGCCAAAAGCATCAAACCCAATGCCAATGTAGCCATTGACCAAACCTGGAACGCCTGTGCGCTGGGCATATCCTAGAGATCCACCAAAGGCTCCTGCGCGAGTAGGCGGTGCTTGGGTACCGTCAATTAAGAAGAAGCTGATGCCATCGGCTCCTGTGCCGCCGTACTGGTATGTGTCAAAGGTGATGATAAGGCCGTTGCTGGAGGGAATAGGCTGGTTGTTGAAAATAAACCCTGCCTGGTTATTTCTAGAAGAGGTGATGCGCAGCACGCCGGATCCTGGTTGGTCGATCGAAGTTCCTGGATTGTTGGGATTTGGTGGGCAACCCTCTAGCGGGGTAATCACCGGAAAGTTAGGAACGACAACTCCAGTTGGCGGGTTGGTGGCACTGGGAGGAGCCGCCGTCAAACAAGGCAAGTCGGAACCAACACCAGCACTATCAGCTGAGCCAATTCCCCCCTCCCATGTGGGCGAGGCTGTAGCATTTTGGAATGATTCTTCAACTAGCACTGTTTGCGCAGTTGCCACGGATGTGTAGTCAGCCAATAGACCACTACTAAACAATCCTAGTAGAAGCGAGTTTACTAGCCGAAAAGGGTTTGGTACAGGGGCTTGGGGGCAGGCGTGCGATCGAACGAGCTTAGACCAACAAATATACATGGGATGAAATGGGATAACAGTCAGGAGCACGTAGATGCACCCAGTTTCTATATCCGCTTAGACATCCATCTAACAAGGATAGGTCAAATTTTCTAATGTCGCATAAACCTAACAGGTCAGTTCTTCTAATTCAGTCCGAGCAATTTCGAGCCATGAGTTATCACTTCTTAGTCGTCTCCTTTCTGCCTGATGTCAGAAAAGCATCCATTTGCAAAACCAACCAGATCTAAATCAAGCAATCTACAGCAATCACGAAGCCTCAGCAGGTAGGATAAACTGCTTTGGCCTAACTAGTTCAGCCGAACTCGAAACTGAATAAAGCCAACATTACTACCGGGAGTAGTGGAGATATTTCCTACATCCACAATCACGGAGCCATTGGCATTGTTCTGGTCAGGGCAAGAATTCCCTGATGGAAGGGGAGAAAGCGGCGAGAAGAAATTTCCACCCGCTGTCGGCGGGGAAGTTGCACCCAATTTGAGCTGGGTACTACCAGAGAGATACGTCATACCCGAGGGAATTGGATCACACACATTGACATTTAGAGTTGGGGTTGCCCCATCGGAGAGGAAATAAACCGTGTAGGTAACCTCGTCTCCACTATTGAGCGGTTCTGCGGCACTAATGCTTGGTACGCCAACTGGGATGAACCCAGCCGCACCCCAACCTGCTGCGGTGTCGTTATCATCGCTTGGATCATCAACAAAGGCTGAGAAGGATTGGGGACTGCCAGCCCGGACAACCCCCGTAATCCGCTTGACTAGGCGCAGGTTGGGTAGACCGATCGTTGCGCGATCGGAGTTGTTGTCAGGGTTAGTATCTTGTTGGTCAAGTCGGGTGATGTCTGCGATATTAATCACGGCTGCCGTAGTGTTTACCTGGGCAGTGATGCGGAGGGTAGCCGTTGCTCCATTGGCCAACGCCCCCGCACTCCACAAACCTGTACCTGGGTTATAAGTACCCTGGCTAGGCGTTGCTGAAACAAAGGCAAGTCCAGCCGGGAGGCGATCGGTCACCTCAATGCCGGTAGCATCACTCGGTCCTTCATTTCGCAGTATCACCGAGAATACAACGTTATCACCCAATCGAGCCGCTGGCTGATCTACGGTCTTGCGCAAACTTAAATCAGTAACACCGGGAGTAACTTGGTCAACAATATTGATTGTGACTCTAGTAGTCGATGCCGGAAAAAATGTCCACAAATCTAGCCCTTTCTGATCCCCAAAGCCATTGTTAGATCCCACCAACGGAAAATTTCGCTGGGCACTAGAGGTATCAAACCCGGTGGTTGGACTGCTATTGGGTGGAGTAGGTGCTGAGCCAGAGGGTTGGTTGTCTAGGGGTTGGTTTAGGGTACCAACAGTTGTACCCCCGCTAGTAACATAACCGCGATCGTCATAAAAGCCAGTGGTACAACTGCCGCCAAAGGCAGGAGGACAGGTACCAACTGGTGTAGGAAAAGGTGGCACTAGGCGTAGGGTTGGTGTGCCATTAGGCGCTGCTTCCACGTCAATAAGCGGAAAGTGATAATCCCCAGCTCGAATGGTTAAGTTGGCAGGGTAATTGGTTCCAACTGGGAAGGGTGTACCGCTGTTGTCAAGGCCATCCCAAGCAATTGTGGAAGCACCCGGAGCTCGCTGTCCTCTCAACACCCGATTTTGAGGATTAGTGGGGTCAAAATCAGTACCATCACGGCTAATCACCAGTTCAAAGCTATGCCCACGGTCAGAGTTGTAGGTAAACGTACCACCGCCGCCAACAGTACTATTGTTACTACCAATGTTGCCGGTGTAAGTAAAGCCGGAAATATTAGGCAAGACTGGCAGTGGAATTCCCAGAGCCGTCCGGGTTTCTACCGCTGGTGTGTTGAAAAAGATAGGAAACTCTGGATTAGCAGGCTCTAAGCTCCCAATACTAGTTGTAAGACTATTGTCGGTATAAACAATGTCTCGCTCCAAGCGAGTGCCATCGCTATTCAAGAAGCCAAACCGGTTACCAAACACCAGAAAGCCATTCGGGTCGAAGCCGTTAAAGCTAGTTCCGTAGAGGAATCCGTCAACCGTCAGTACTTGAATTTGAGAGTTAACCGGACGGCTATTGTTGTCTGTAATTAACGCCAAATACAGTGTGTATAGTCGTCCATTAATGTCAGCTGTTGAATTCACAGCAGAATCTCGTACCGTCACATCCCAAGCAGATACGGCTGAAGCTTGGTTTGCATCTGTGATAAAGGCACCATCAGCAGGAACACCTCCAGGACCGCCAAATCCGGCTGCATTGGTATTTACCTGGGTATTTGTAGCAAATCCGTCAGGTCCTGTGATTACAACTGTGTAAATTCCAGTAGTGGGCGCAATGTATCCACAGGGTAAATAGCCCGCTGGGTTGGCTGTTCCATCAAAACTTTGCGGCCCTGCTAGTTCTTGAGCACGGGTCGTAATCTGCCCCCTACCTGCCTGGGAAGAACATTGAAAACTGGCTCCTGCTGCTGTAATGGGCTCATTTCCTACTTGAGGGACGCTATTGGGATTGGGATTATTAAAGGAAGGTGGAAGATCAGCTGGTACTAATCCCGGATTGTAAATGTAAATATCACCGCTTCCCCCGACCCCAGCCACCCCCATAGCACTGGAGCCAACAAGAATGCGTTCACCTGCAACGGCATAAACGCGCAGGAGGGTGCGTCGCAGCAGTATACCAGCGCTCGTTGAAGTTCGCCACTCCAGGTGTGCACGGGATCCCCCTACGCCAGACGGATAGAGGTTGCGGCTACCCTCGGCCTGGGCAGGCAGGACTTGGGTCACAAAACTTAGGCTGCTACTGGCAGCCAAACAGCCTAGTAGAATGGCTGATTGATTGAGCAAGTTACGAACTGTAGAAAACACCACTAGCGTCCCCCTCCTTCGATCTGGAGGTCGTCCTCCTGAATGATTACGTCAATGTTCCGGGCATCCCGGAAGAGAATTTCTACGCGCCGATCGCGGGCATAGTCAATGCGTGTGGAGCCCTGGGTGCGGCGTCGCTGTTCTCCGAAGCTGCGAATGGTCATCCGTTCTGGTGCCACGCCTTTGCGGAGCAGGTAGTTGCGGGCAGATTGGGCACGGCGTCTGCCCAAGTCTAGGTTGTAGGCATCGCTGGCACGCGGGTCAGTATGGCCTTCCAGGTCGATTAAGATTGTGGGATTTTCCCGCAGTACAGCCGCGACGCGATCGAGAATTTTGGCACTGGCAGGACTAATGATGTCCTTATCCAAGGCAAAGTGGATTTGGTTGGGTACCTGCAGGCGAATCGGCTCCGCTGGAGGGGGTGGCTCTGGTGCGGGAGGGGGTGTATAGGCCGTGGTACAGCTAGGCACTGAGGAAGGTGCCCTAGGTGCTGGTGGATCCTGGCTGGCATCGAGGGAGCGTAGGCGCACCACTGGCGAGGGTTCTGAGGTGCCATAGTCAGGATGGGTGGCAATGGCGCTGAGGCGATCGCCTACCTTTACGTTGTCCAACGTCACCGCAAAATTGCCCTTATCGTCAGACTTGCTAGAGGCGATCGGCTGGCTCAGCGCAGCCTCATCCTCCTCACCTAACGTCACCTGGTACACGTCAATCTGACTACCTGGATCGGCAACACCAAATACCTGCACTGGCTTGCCTTCGCCCAATACTAAAAAGTCTGGACTGACAAACTGGGGCGCATTAATGGCCGCATTGCCCGTATCCTTAAGCCGGTTAAACGTATTGCGTGGCGGGTTAGGGCCATCTCCTTTTTGGTAGTCAAACACACCAGTGTCGTCCCAGGTCACCAAATCAATACTGAGCCCTTCCAGACCAATAAAGCGATTGTTCTGAATGCGATTCTGCTGGCTCTTGGGATAGGCCGCCACCACTACGCCTGGGCCTGCCTGGAAACTGATCTGATTATCCACCACCTGGTGGTTGCTTCCCATCAGGTAGACCGCACCGCGGCGCAGGCGTCTGCCGTTGTAAACAATTTGGTTATCGCGAATTTGCACTGCCCCATCGGGTTTGAACAAATACACCCCAGCCCCATCGTTGCCACACATAAGATTGCTGGCGATCAAGCTTTGATTTACCTGTCCTTCCAACCGGATCCCATCAGGCATACCAGCCACCCCGTTACCCAGGATGACATTTTCAATCACTTGTAATCCTTCGGCATTAACCGAGGTAATCACTGCACTGCCATCGTGGTCGCCAATCCAGTTGCGCCGCACCACAGTGCCAATGCCATGAAACACATACACCCCAAAGGTGGAACGGTTACCAGGTGCAGTTTTGGTCTTGCTGTTAGGGGAAACGCCTAGCCAGTTATTTTCTATCACTACGTCTTTAGGGGGCACGTCATCGTTGTAGAAAACAGAGAAATTGGCTGGGGTACGCTGTTTAGAAATGTTTGGTGGTGGCAGTCGATGGGAAATGAAAATATCGGCGGGAGGTGTGCTGGCAGTGCGATCGTGCAGAGATGCAAAGCCATAGATACTAAGCCCACGCACGGTAACCCCATCAACGACGATCGTCAGTCCTCGGAAAATTTCCTTACCTTCGGCGGGAGTTAGTGCTACCACTGGAGCAGCCAGCGGCAATTCATTAATGACTTGCTGGGGGGAGTAACCTGGCTGCGTAGTGCCATCCAGAGTGAGGCCGGGGCGTGCCAGCGGTGGCAACTCTTCTGTCAGTTGAATCGTGGTCTGATCCGCAGGCAGGTTGAAGTCAATGCGAGGCTCGTTAGCCGGAGAAACCTGAGTTTTCTCAGCATCACTCAGTTGTTCCAGGGTGAGGCTGCCATTA
>Ga0224722_1001417_pt1 | contig 13275 bp, 14 predicted proteins | sample Balambano_FR1_Me_FD_161646 | JGI IMG/M metagenome (GOLD analysis project Ga0224722, IMG submission 161646) | Freshwater sediment microbial communities from Lake Towuti, South Sulawesi, Indonesia - Balambano_FR1_MetaG | ecosystem: Environmental > Aquatic > Freshwater > Lake > Sediment | place... | reverse complement strand
GATGTGCTGCTGTGCAAAGATACCCCGCGTACCCGTTTTTCAAGTGAAGGTTGGTACATACGATGGTAAATAATCAGGTCGCGAATGTTGGCAAAGCTCCTTTTCCGGACTTGCTGCAACCGATGCGGATAACGGCGTGTCCATCGGGTTGACCAAAAGCCCTCTGCTAAAAACAGCGCGATTTTACGCACCAAATCCAGGGGCTTCCGGTGGTACGCTGTCGAGTGTACCAATCGTGTTTGAGGGTGCAAAAGCACTGCTCGATGCGCGGTCGTTCACACCAGTGTCGGCGCAGAGCATTCCTACAGCCCGCCACCTGCTCACCATACACGCATAAGATAAATATTTTGTACCTTACCGGCTACTTTCTTTTCACACCAAAAACCGTTGCCATGAAAGCCGGCTTTTCACTCTTACTGCTGCTCTGTCTGTTTTCGCATTTTGCAATTGGGCAATCTTCTTTTTTTCAGCAACGTCCTGTGTGGCAGGATACCCTGCCCATTTTTCCTGTTTTTTCGGGGCTGTCGCCGCTGCTGGTGCCGTCGGGCGAGTTGGAATTGTTGTTTTTTAATGTGCTTTCCACGCAGCGCAACCGCAATCTGGCGGAGTTGGGCAATAACCTTTCGCGCAGTACCGCTTTCCAACACATTTTGCAGGTGACTTATGGCGTATCGGATGGCGGGCGGTTAAATCTGGGTGCCGATTTGCACTATTTACACTTTCGTTTTGATGGGAATAGCGATAACTCCGCTTTGAAAGTATTCACTTCCACGGCTTCTGATACGGCAGTGACCGACACAAACAACGTAAATATCCGCGCCCTGAGTTTTCATACCCTGAGCCGCGTGGGCTTGCGTTTTCGGTGGTTGCCGAGCGAAAATCTGCCGGAACTCACGCTGCAAGGTGGCGTACTTTTTCCGGCATCCTACCAACCTCCGGCAATTCAACGCGCTCTAAATGTCGCCCGTACGCAACTTTGGCTGCAAGGCAATTTTTACCACGTATTTAGCGAAGGTTTGTACGGCTTTGCCAACGCGGGGGCTTTCCTGAGCCTGTCTAATGATAAACAGCGACAGACTACGCTTACCCCTGTGGGCAATCTGCTCGTTGCCAAGCAAGTGTCTGATTTGTTGATTGTTTTTGCGCAAACGGCATTCAACGGCAGTTATAACAAACAATACAGGGCGGGCTTGCAAAACGTGAGTTTGCAATGGCTGTACGGCGTGGGCGCGCAGTTGCAAGTGTCCGAGCGGTTTTCAGTAAGTGCCGAATTACAAAAGCCGATTAAAAATGATTATAAAAGTCTGACTTCCAAGTATGACGGTGGCTTGACGAATGTGAGTTTGAATTTAAGGTATATTACGGGAAACTAGAATTGTACAAAAAATACATACTGCCTGCCGGTTTGAGAGGTAAGCAGCATATAAGTTTTGCCGTCATTATTACTTTCACCAATGGTGGAGGCAGTGATGATTCTACCCAGAAGTCTTTCCATAATTCCGCCGTTTTGAGTGCGGTCAATTATAATATCTAAACTTCCACCGCTGCATCTGTACACACCGGTTACCGGATTGTTTTTCAAAAATTTATTAGTCAAATGATTTTCTAATGAACCCGCTAAATTTTCTTCAAATACTACCTGCCCCGACACGAAGTCGCCACACCGGTTGGATGAAGAATTGGAAAATTGGATAGTATGATCATTGTCGTAATAATTTTTCCAGTTATTGACAATACTTTGCGGAAAAGTAGAAGGCGTTAGGGGAATCACAATAATCGTCGGCGAAGCCACCCAATTGGCGGGCAGCGTACCCAGCACTTCAAACTCCGTGCGCACGAGGCAGTCACCGTCTTCCACCGTTAAATCTACCAAACCTGTCACATTGTTTGGTACAATGGCGGTTAAGCCTTTTTCTACGGTCCGTTCGGATTTAGCAAGCTGCCCGGCGAAACGAATTTCGGGGTTGCCCGTCAAACCATCGCCTCTGACGCGCACTTCCGTTCCCGGCGGACCACTATTTGGCAAGATCGCCGTTAAAGCTACTGTTCCCTCACAATCATTATCTTTATTACAAGCAATAAAAAAAAGGAAAAATGAAAGAAAGAAGAATGAAAATCGGTTTTGGGTTTTCATGGTGGTCGGTTTTTATTTTAATTTTGATAAAAGCGTGTTGAATGTATTTACTTGTTGTTCCAGGTCGCGGATGGGCAGCAGCAGGTTGCCGGTGGTTTCGGCGGCTTGTTGTTTAATTTCTTTTTTCGCCGTTAAACGTGCTTTTTTACCATTGGCAAAATCGCGCATAGATTTCAGCAGGGTGTCATTGAGCGTCAAAATATGCCGGTCGTGAATGGCTTTGAGTGCAAGGTCGCATATTTTTTGCAAATCGGTAGCGCGTGTTTCATCCGTCCAATACTTTTGCAGTTGATCCTGATAGTCCGCTTGCTTCACAAACAGTTGGTCGCGGGCTTGATTGTATGATTCCAGGGTACGATTGAAATATTCGGCAGATTTCGGATTCAGCAGCACATCCTCGGCGTGCGTGAGCCAGTCGCGCAGGTCTTTCAATCGGGTGAGGTAAGTTAGCAAATCCGTGGAAATATTTTGATAGGCTTCGCGTTTATTTTTCAATAAATAATCCTCTTCAAACGAAAGCGTGAGTCGTTCCACGATTTTAATGAGCGAATCACGCTCGGCGGCGGCACTGAGGCGTTGTTTGACGAGGCGTTGCCGGTATATTTTCAAAGAATCCTGCACCCCGGCTTGCAGGTTTTCTACCTGGTTGGCTTTCAGTTTGTTCTGGCGTTTGAGGCGGGCTATTTCCGCGCGCAGGGCTTCGTTTTCGTCGGCGAGTTTTTGTACGAGCATTTCTACCATGGTACTCGAAGAGCGCGGCACGGGCGTGTTGCCGCCCAGGTGCGAGGTGATTTTCCAGCCACCGGCAATTTCAATTTTTACCTGCTCCAGTTTTTTCGGAATGGCGATGCGGAAGATGCCTTCGCTGTCGGTGCGCCCCTGGTTGTAGCCCACGATTTGAATGGTGAGATTGGGTACGCCTTTTTGCGAGGCTTGGTCAATGATGCGCCCGGTGAGAAGAAAGTCTTGAGCGGATAAAAGGGCGGGTAGAAAGATTAAAATAGCGAGAGTTACGAACAACATAGTAGTCTTACTTTTGGCATTGCCCCATTCCAAATGAATTCCTTCGGGGAAAGTAAGCAAAAACGCTTTTTGCAATCGCTGTTTGAGCCACCGGCTCAAGCTAACCCAGAAATCAAACTCTGCAACGCTATTTGCTCCACAGGAGCAAGCACTCTCGTGGTCGAACAGTGATTTGCCGCCCTCCGCCACTAGATTTTCAAAAGAAAACAGAAGTAACTGACAATATTTTACTTTTATGCTTAACGTGTACATTTAAACAAATTTATGTGTTTCAATTCTTTATAACGTTTTTTTATTCATGATGCACATTAAAGCATTTCATTGAATTGTAATTTGGGTCGGTGCCGATTCCGTTAAGGTAAAACTTCGACTGTATAACTGTTTTTGCCCGGTGTAAAGTATCACTTGCACGGTTTCGCCGGTGGCTTTTGGTACGCGAATGCGGAAATTGCCTTGCGCATCCGTCGTGCCGCTCGCCAAGCCGCTTTCAATGTCCAATTTAATATTTGTTAAAACTTCGCCGTTTTTATCAAACACCGTGCCGCGCCAGTTCGTCCATTCCACCACAGGTTCTAAAATGAGGCTGATGTTACCATTTTCACTTTGTACAAACGTGGTAGCACTTTGTTTTATGATTTTAAACGGCATTTCCAACGGAATCAGGTGAATAGAATCATGCTGTAATGCCGCCGGAATATTTTCAAAAATGACTCTGCCGTCCGCTTCTACCGTTCGCGCCTGGAAAACCCGTTCGCCGATGCGGAGTTCTACCTTACCTGTTGTAATGGGTTGATTATTGGGTTGTTGCAACCGAATTTTCAAATCAAAAGCGGTGGGTTGTGGTTTAGACCACAGTTGCATCACAAAATAACTGCCGACGAGTAAAATCAGCGCAGTTAAGGCATATAACATCCAACGATTTTTACTTTTAGCTGGGGTTTCCAAAATTGTTTGCAAATGGCGGGGTGCTTCTGCTTGCGCATTGGTGAGGCGGTTGGTGAGGAAGAGCAGTCCGTCGGTGATTTTAGCGCGTTCGAGTTCGGCATCGGCTTGGCTGATGACCCCACGCGCCATTTCGTTTTGGAGAAACGTATAGCGTTCTTGTAAGTGTAAAATCAGGTTTTGCAAACGCTCCTCCTGCCCTTGCCAGGCGGCGGTGAGCAGCGCGAGGGCTTCCGGGAGGCGGCTGTCGGCAATGGCTTGGCGGATGGGTTCTGCGGAGGAACGCGGCATAGTGGACAAAATTTTTGAACTAAGTTAATGAATTCATTAAAGCGGAGTAGTTTTCACCGAATCTATTCTGATTGATACGGCAAATAAATGTTGTCATTTTAACAGCCGTGTAGCCCGACTTTGACTAATCTGATGACTTTGGAGTCACCAGATTAGTCAAAGTCGGGCGGGTTGCAGACATTCATTGGCACAACCAGCCTAAGATTGCAGTGCATATTTCAGAATATTTCCCGTAAGTCAAATCATTATCCAAACAAATTCTTATCAATACGTTATTTTCAACGGCAGACTTCCCTATTTTTGAACTATTCTAAGCCTTCCACTATTTTAATAACCAAACGATTCCATTGGCACATACGAATGCTAATATGATTTTGCGCTGTACGCATCTGGTAAAGTTGTACGGCAAACGGCAGGTCGTGCGAGATGTGTCCCTCGAGGTGCATCAGGGCGAAATTGTAGGGCTGCTGGGTCCGAACGGAGCGGGCAAGACCACTACGTTTTATATGACGGTGGGCTTCATCAAACCCAACGAGGGCAAGGTTTTTCTCAACGATGAAGAAATCACGGAGCTACCCATGTACCGCCGGGCGCAGAAAGGCATCGGGTACTTACCCCAGGAGCCGTCGGTATTCCGAAAACTAACAGTAGAAAACAACATTCAGGCGGTGTTGGAAATGACCGATCTGAGCAAAACGGCACAGGAACAAAAACTGGAAGAACTCCTGGACGAATTTGGCTTGCACAAGGTGCGCAAAAATCGCGGCGATACGCTTTCCGGCGGCGAGCGGCGGCGCACGGAAATCGCCCGCGCTCTGGCAACCGACCCGAAATTTATTCTGCTCGACGAACCCTTCGCAGGTATTGACCCCATCGCCGTGGAAGACATCCAATACATTGTGGCAAGGTTGAAAACAAAAAATATCGGCATTTTAATCACCGATCATAATGTGCAGGAAACACTTTCCATTACCGACCGGGCATACCTGATGTTTGAGGGCAAAATTTTGAAAGCCGGTACCGCCGAAGAACTCGCCGAAGATGAAACCGTGCGAAAGGTGTACCTGGGTAAGAATTTTGTGCTGCGGCGCAAAGTAATTGACCTCGAACAGCGCTGAAGATGTGTTCACCTACTGATTTGCCAATGTGCGGATGATAACTCTAGGTTAAACGCATTAAAACAGTGCCAAAAGAAGGTGCAGCGCACCATAAATCTTTGTAAAAAAAATCGAGCGGATAAGAGATAGTTGACAGGTGCAGCGCACCGGTAATATTGCGGTGCGCGGCACCGCTCCCACGCGGTCGGGTTTATTTTTACAAAGATTGCGCGGCTCCGCCGTTTTTAATGCGTTTGACCTGATGATAACTCAAATCGAGCCTTACAAGTCAATGAAAAATATACGCTATCTTTTGTTAGTCGCCGTTCTGCTGATATTTGGAGCTTGCGAGCAGGAGGAAAAGCTCCCGACCCTCACCGCCAGCCAGCGCGAGCAGATTGACACGCTCTACCTACAGCGGGTGAATGTGTTGCGCCCACAACTGGATAGTGCCTGCATGGCAAATTTTGCCGCAAGTGTGCAACAGGCGGCAGATTCACTGGTGAAAGTGCGGCGGGAAGAAGCTGCGCGGCTGCGCGAACGTATTCTGCAAAACAACGACTAATAAAATAACTTATGAAAAGCTGGTTTACAATCGGGCTGGTGCTAGTAATCGCTGCTTGGAGTTGTACTTCCGATGCAGAGAAAAAAGCGGCGGAAAAACGCCGGTTGGAATCCGAGGCAGAGCTACGTGTGCAGGAATATATCGCCGTTTTACAAAAAAATTGTCGGGATAAAGTGCTGGTGGAAGCCGTACGGGTTGCTGATTCGGTGTTGCTGGTAGAAGCCCGCCTCTCTGCCGATACCGTACTCAAACCCTTCAAAATTCCGCGCCCCGAAAAACCCGAAACCCAGATTTTACCCGATACTATACCTGTGAGACCGTTTTTAAGACCCAAAAAAGATTCGGTAAAGCAGTAAAAGAAGTGTGTATAAAAAATCCTGCAAATCAATTAATTTAATTCTGTGAATTCTGATCAAAAATGCCAGGGTCAGACCGGGGATGATCCAACCCTGCCAAAAAAGCGACTTTAGATTGCAGGAAAGAGTAGCATGGAAAGAAAAGATGACAGCAAGAAATCAACATTTGACGCTGCAAAGATTGTCTGGCAAGGTGAATTGAACATGAAGGCAAAGTTAAATTCATTTTAAGTTTTGAAAGGGGAGGAGGGTTAGGCAACTGAAGTGAGTACCAGAAGGGGGGCGGGTCAAACCGTATTTTTACAAAAGCCTGATAAATTCAACCTTCAATTTACTTTTGATTGTCAGGATGAACGACTATCTTTGCGGCGATTTTTTAGAACCTATTGTTTGTTAACACAGATCGTATTTTATTGTATGGCAAATATCGGATATGTCAAGCAGGTGATCGGACCAGTGGTGGACGTGAGTTTTGAAGGCGAGGGTGCCACCCTGCCGGAAATTTTCAACGCTTTGGAAATCAAACGCACCAACGGCGAGACGCTGGTGCTGGAGGTGCAGCAACACCTGGGAGAAGACAGCGTACGGGCTATCGCAATGGACTCAACAGATGGTCTGACCCGCAGCACGGAGGTCACAGACACCGGTAAAACCATTGCCATGCCGGTGGGCGATGCCATCAAAGGACGTTTGTTCAACGTGGTGGGCGAACCCATTGATGGCATTGGCCCGGTGCCGCGCGATCAGGTGTATCCGATTCACCGCAAGCCCCCGACTTACGAAGATTTATCTACCGAAAAAGAGGTGTTATACACCGGTATCAAAGTAATTGACCTCATTGAGCCTTACATGAAAGGGGGTAAAATCGGTCTTTTCGGTGGTGCCGGCGTGGGAAAAACGGTGTTGATTCAAGAGTTGATCAATAATATCGCTAAAGGTTACGGGGGGTTATCGGTGTTTGCAGGCGTGGGCGAGCGCACGCGCGAGGGCAACGACCTGCTGCGGGAGATGATTGAGGCGGGCATTATGCGCTACGGCGAGGAGTTCAAACACTCGATGGAAGAAGGCGGCTGGGATTTGTCGAAAGTGGATTTGAAAGAACTGGAGGAATCCAAAGCGACCTTTATTTTCGGACAGATGAATGAGCCGCCCGGTGCGCGGGCACGCGTGGCACTATCGGGCTTGACGATTGCTGAATATTTCCGCGACGGCGATGTGAATGACCCGATGGGCGGTAAGGATATTCTGTTTTTTATTGACAATATTTTCCGGTTTACCCAAGCCGGTTCCGAAGTGTCGGCTTTATTAGGTCGGATGCCTTCGGCGGTAGGCTACCAACCCACGCTGGCAACTGAAATGGGCTTGATGCAGGAGCGTATTACCTCCACCAAACGCGGCTCCATCACCTCCGTGCAGGCGGTGTACGTACCGGCGGATGACCTGACCGACCCGGCTCCGGCAACGACTTTTGCGCACCTGGATGCTACGACGGTGTTGAGCCGCAAAATTTCGGCACTGGGCATTTACCCGGCGGTGGATCCGTTGGATTCTACCTCCCGTATCCTGGATCCGCTCATCATCGGTGAGGCGCACTACAACTGCGCCCAGCGTGTGAAACAGATTTTGCAACGCTACAACGAGTTGCAGGATATCATCGCCATTCTGGGGATGGAGGAACTCTCAGAAGACGACAAACTGGTGGTACACCGGGCACGGCGCGTGCAGCGTTTCCTGTCGCAACCCTTCCACGTGGCGGAGCAATTCACGGGTGTACCGGGCGTATTGGTGCCGATTGAAGAAACGATTCGCGGCTTCAACATGATTATGGACGGCGAGGTAGATGATTACCCGGAATCGGCATTCAACCTCAAAGGTACCATTGATGATGCCATTGTGGCGGGTAAGAAAATGTTGGCGGAAGTGGCTTGATAGAAGAGTTCAAAAGTTCAAAGCTTAGGGTTCAAATGATTCAAATCGCGTTATACTTGAACTTTTGAACTTTCTTGAACATTAAACTTTCTAAAATGAATATTGCAATTTTAACGCCGGAGCGGGAGATTTTTAAAGGCGCAGTCAAATCTGTGAAAGTACCCGGAACATTGGGGCAGTTTCAGGTGTTAAATAACCATGCACCCATCGTATCTTCGCTCGAAGCGGGCAAGGTAGAATTAATCACGGCTCCGGGGGAGTATCAATACTACGAAGAAGAAAGTGGCAATGTGCTGACAGGCAGTGACGTGGGTCGCAAAATTACTTTTACCATCACGGGTGGGTTTATTGAAGTGTTGAAGAATGAAATTGCATTGTTGGTAAAATCAATTGCCCGCTCCTGACGTTCTAGGAACTACAAAGACTATTATAAGGCATTGTGTAGGGAATGAAGACCTGGTTCTTTATTCCCTGTTTTGTTCAACCCGCTATCGCACCTATCACAAAGATCTGATCCATCGTTGGTTGTGGCTTACCGCCGGTATCCTCCAGGCTGATGGCAAAGGCGGAGGCATTTTCTACAAAAGGCACTTCCAGAAGCTGACCTGACTCGTCCGGCACTTCAAATACGCCCATGCTCACAGGTGCTCCGGCTACAATTGCCCACAATTGGTATTGTTTTCCGGCAGGTGGCTTAGGCAGTTCCAGGTTGGTCAGATACGCTTTGCGGCGAATGGGGTTGAAATGCACAGCGGCAGTAGCTTGCGGAGCAATAGGCTGACCGGTCATTACCACCGGCTGGGTATTCACATCTTTTAAAAAAAAGATAGATCGCTCCAGCTTACTGGAAATACTGTCGCAACTTGCCTGTGCCTGATACAATTGTGCTTGTTTAGACTCAAAACGGTCGTGCAATTGTTGATTTTGGTAGTAAAGAACACCCAAGCCTGTGGCTGCCAGTAAAAACTTCACTGTCATACCCACCGCCAGAAAACGCGCCCAGCTACGCGGTCGGAGGGACGATAAAAACGAAGGCGGTACAGCGGTAGCAGGGGGCGAAGCAGGCGTGGTAGGGGGCAGCTGGTCTATTCGCTGCAGGATTTGATGGAGCATACCGGGAGGTGGTGTTTTAGCGTACGACCAGGCATATTGCTCCATTGCCCTTTCTACGGTATCAATCTCCTGGCGAATACCCGGGTACAACAGGGCATTGTCTTCTACCCCGCTTGCCTCCTCGGGGGTCAGTTTGCCCAGCACATATGCTTCTATAATACCAGATTCTATGTAATTTCGGATGTCCAAGTTACGGTTGGATTATAATGTAAATAAATATTATCCCTGCGAGGAGCAATAACTTCTCGTCGCCCAACAGTTCACGCAGTTGCGAGATCGCCTTTCTTGCTTTTGATTTCACTGTGCCGAGGGGAATGCCGAGTGCTTCACAAACCTCTTTTTGGGTATAATCTTCAAAATATAACAATTCAATAACTCTGCGATTGGTTTCATCCAGTTGATTTACAACTCGTCGCAGTGCAGGGTCGCCGATTCGCAGCTCCTCGCTGTGCGCCGCGTTATTAGATACGGAATTGGGCAGCGATTCGGTTTTACTGTTTTTTTTAAACTGACTCGACCGTAAGGTATCAATGGCTATATGGCGGGTAAGCTGCACCATCCAGGTGAAAAGTCGCCCTTTACCGGCATCGTACTTGTCGCTGTTGTTCCAAATACGTACAAACACATCCTGCAAGGTTTCCTGGGCAGTTGCTTCATCTGCAATCAAATTGGAAATAATACCATATAAAGCACCCGCGTAGCGGTCATACAGCAGGGCAATTGCCTGTTTATCTCTATCCTGTAGCAGTTTTACGATTTGGCTTTCTTCAATGGTTGCTTTTTGTTGTCGAATGTTCATGAGACCAAGGCTATGCAAATTTGCGAAATTAAAAATTTTTTTTCAAGTAAGGCACTATTTTAAATCCAAGTGCTTCTTCTGCGTCGTAACTAATATAAATGTACAGGAAGTAAAGCAGCATCGGTCAGTAAAAGTTCATACGTACAAAAATAAATTAAAGTTGACTGAATTGTAAAAAAATATTTCAAACAGGCAGGGTTGACCCGAATTTCAACGGAAAGCCTCGCTAAGCAAGCAAACACAAAATTTTTACTGGGCACAAGGGGGAGTTTCGGCTCCTATAGCCGGACTCTTTTATGGGTGTAACGCAGCCTTCGGCTCTTCGGAGCCGGGGGTTTTTTTGTGTGTAAGGTGGCTTATTTCAGCGATGTGTTGTTGACAATTCTGTAAAAAAAAGCCGCAGGAACACCCTGTTGCTCCTGCGACGTTTTTCGTTTCGGCTGTATTGTAAAAATTTATACGCCCTTTTTTGCTGCGTTACCCGGCAGATACACCGTCAGTTCCTGATTGACAAATACCTCCGGCTCTGACAAACCGTTCCACAACATAATGTCTTTCACCGTGCATTGAAACAAGGTTGCCAGCGTTTTGATCCGCTCGCCTTTCGCCACCACATACGAGCTTTTCGTTCTGTTGGCAGGCGCGGTTCCTGGTGTTTTCGCCTTGTTTTTATCAGCCAGATACACTTTAAAACTCGCCACACCACTGGCAGGCAAGATCAAAAACTGCCCTTTGGCATTTTTCGGCACCGACCGCAGCCGATAACCCGGATTCAACGTTGCAATCACATTGGCATTCAGGTTACAAGCCGTAGCAATCTCCTGAAAACTCAGGGTCTGATACACTTTCAGCACCCGTGTTTCGCGCAAGTGGAGCGCCGGCGGAACCGACTGTAGCTTGTGCTTGTGCGGATAGTGAACGATGTAAGCGGCAGCGATATAGGCAGGTACGTAGCGGCGGGTTTGCGCGGGCAGGTGGCTTTCCAGTTCCCAATAATTTTTAGAACCAACAGCGTGTATCACCCGGTCAAGTTTGCCGGTGCCACAGTTGTATGCCACCATCACCAGTCTCCAGTCGCGGTAAGTGCGGTACAATTTTGCCAGCATTTTCACGGCGGCTTCTGTAGAGCGGTACGGGTCAAGGCGTTCGTCCACTGCGCCGTCTATCCGCAAGCCATACTGGCGAGCCGTGTGCGGCATGAGTTGCCACAAGCCGGCAGCACCGGCGGAAGATTTCGCTTTGGGCGTGAGCGCCGACTCTACAATGGCAAGGTACATCAACTCCTTGGGGAGTTTGTAAACGGCAAGGTAGTGTTCAAAAATCGGGAAGTACATCACAGAGCGACCGAGCATTGCTTCGGTCTGCCGATGTCCGGCAATCGCATAATCGTTGATGCACTGCCGCACTTTTGCCGTATATTTCGCTTTAAAAGGAAGCGAAAGGCGCAATATCCGCTCTTTAAGCACTGCATCGGAAGGGATCGTAAGAGCTTCCGGTACAGGGAGGGGAGGCGCGGTCGTTGTTTCTGTTGGCGCGAGGTTCAGGGCTACCGCAACGGCAACAGTTGTCCATGGGAAATTCATCAAAACAATTTAGTGAAACAATAGTGTCGAGGCTGTCCACCTCTTATCTTAGCTTTTTGATCCGGAACGATGTTTTAGGTGAATGACTATAATGTTATTATTCGCTGTTTGTAAATGTCAGGTTGTACAAAGATAGGTCGTATGTAGTGGTTTCTCGTTTCGTTAATAGTGGCACAAAGGTAATCCCTAAATTGTTTATTGTCAACCTTTTTGGAATAAAAGTTACTAACATTTTTATTTTCTATCTAACAATGCAAATGTAAAATGTCGGAAAAGATGATATTTCTATTCAGTTTTCTTTGGTGTAGCAAACGATTTCAGGGTTTGGATTGTTCATTCCCCTGATTGTACGAATAAAAATTTGGAAGGTTGCAAATTGAAAAATATTCGACCTTTTTTTTCAAAAAACTCCGGTGCAGGTACCGGAAGACAGAAATGATCCTTTTTTTAATTGGAAAAATCCGCGCTATGCAGTTTAAAATTTTGCCCTTTGGTATCACAAAAGAGCTTGTCGGCAGCCCGACGGTTAATTTTACCGCTTCCGATACTACAACGGTAGCAGCGTTGAAGGAGCTGCTTTTTGAACGCTATCCGGCTCTGGAACGCTTGAATTCTCTGGCAATTGCAGTAAACGGTGCCTATGCTTCCAACGAACAGGTGCTCCAACCGGATGACGAAGTAGTCCTCATTCCACCCGTCAGCGGCGGATAATACTTATTGAAAACAAGTGAATATTTCCATGATAGATATTCAGCTCACCGATCATATTCTTTCGGTACAAACGTGCCTGGAGCAGGCAATGAGCGGCGGTGCCGGCGCAGTCAATATTTTTATCGGCACCGTGCGAAACAACACGCAAGGGCGGCAGGTAGTGCGTTTAGAATACGAAGCTTACGCCCCAATGGCACGCTCTGAAATGCGCAAAATAGCCGAGCAAGCCCGCCAACGCTGGACGATACATGGCATTGCCATCCACCACCGGGTGGGAGTGCTGCAGGTGGGCGAGGCTGCCGTCATCATCGCTGTAACTACCCCCCACCGCGCCGAGTCGTTTGCCGCCTGCCAATGGGTCATTGATACACTCAAACAAACGGTACCGATCTGGAAAAAAGAGGTTTTTGAAGACGGGGAAGTATGGGTCGCTGCGCATCCGTGAGCCGGTTCACAGTAAACAGTAAGCAGTGCGCAGTGTCCACGTCTAATGTGTCCGCCTACTGCCAACTGTAAACTGCCTACTAAACTAAGCGGAGAGGAGCGATTGCAATTGCATTGCCACGCCTATGTCGCCTTTTATTTTGATTTTGCCGCTCATCACTGCCATCATGGGGTTGAGACTGCCGCTGCGCAGGGCTTCCAGCGTTTCTATGGAGGTAGTAATGGTGCAATCCGCGTCCTTGTTTTCGTTGGAAACGGCGGCGGGCGAGGCGGTCATATCCACAAAAA
>Ga0224722_1001416_pt1 | contig 13277 bp, 11 predicted proteins | sample Balambano_FR1_Me_FD_161646 | JGI IMG/M metagenome (GOLD analysis project Ga0224722, IMG submission 161646) | Freshwater sediment microbial communities from Lake Towuti, South Sulawesi, Indonesia - Balambano_FR1_MetaG | ecosystem: Environmental > Aquatic > Freshwater > Lake > Sediment | place... | reverse complement strand
TTGTTCAAGTCAATGATAATTATAACTTAGGCTCAGTCATATCAAATGCCGCAAATTTTTTCACTGGCGGTATCATTGGTGCAATTGGAACAAACCAAACCATACCGATTAATAGAAACTTTAATGCTGGGTATGTTTCAGGTGTGACCGCCAGTCAAACCGGTGGTGTATTAGGAGGAAACGTAGCTGGCCAGCCCGGTGTTTTTAAAAGCGGTTCAGCAACGTATTGGGATACGCAAACTTCAGGCCAAAGTAACGCCAAAGGTGGTGGTTCTATTTCTGGAGTCACTGGGGGTTCTTTTGATGGTAGTAGCGGCAGTAATTTATCGGCGCAAGCAACCTTTAGCGGTTGGACATTTGATTCTTCTAACTGGGGTATTGTTGAAGGAAAATCTTATCCTTATCTACGAACTATTTTCACAAACACACCGCGCGCGATTTCCGGAACAGGTAATGCCAGTGGAAACACTATGGTAACCGTCACGAGTAACGGCGCAGCGTTAAGCACTACCGCTCCTCTCACTTTTGCTACAACACAAACAGGTAATAATGGATTTTATTATTCTTTACAAGGTAATGGTGTGATTACCGATGGTCAGACAATATTAGTTTATTTACCCAGTGGTAGTAATGATGGCAGCGCTGTGACACTGGCGCCTTCTTCTGGCGGCAGTTTGACTGGCTTAACATTGAATACTAATCAAGTTCAAGTCGGTGATAATAATACAAATACACTGTCCAATACTTTATTAAGCACAGCTGCGGGTAGTTTAGATAGTGCAAATACATTGTATACTGTGTCCGGCGGTAATTTAAGTATAACAAGCGGCAATGCATTTAATACAACCGCCAATACCACTTATACATTAGATGGTAATGTCACAACAACCAGTGCCAATCAAACATGGAATGGGCCGATTACGATTTCAGCTGGCCGCACACTCACGACAACCACGTCCGGCAATATAACACTAGGCGGTGCAATAACATGGACGGGCTCCAATACATTCACGTTCAGCTCAGCCGGCAACATTGTACTAAATACAGCCCTATCAAATACCAGCGGTACATTGAGTTTAACAGCAGCCAATTCCAGCCAAAGTATTACGACAAACTCGTCTGGCACAATTAATGTTGCCAATTTTAATATGATACGAGGCCAATGGCACCAAGTCAGCAATCCTTTGCCGAGTTTTAATGCCACCAATTTTCAATTAAGAACAGGCACCATTCCGAATTCAAATGTCAGCTTTATCCGCGCACTGTCTGGTGATGGAACAAGCGGCACCCCTTATTTAATTTCAGATGTCTACGGTTTACAAGGTATAGGATCTAAGAGCACAACGTTAGGTTATTACTATCAATTAAATAGTAATATCGATGCGAGTGGAACATCTGGTTGGAATTCAGGAGCAGGCTTTATTCCTATTGGAGCACCCGGTACCAATTTTACGGGCAATTTTGACGGTCAAGGTTATGAAGTCACTTCAATCACTATTACTGGTACCGATTATCGTGCTTTATTCGGTGTTACCAGTAATACTGCCACAGTAAGAAATGTCGGTGTCAGCGGTAATATTACAGGCAGCGGTAGCTACGTTGCAGGAATAATCGCTTCTAACAATACTGCCAATGTTTCTAATGTTTGGAACCGGGCAACCATCACTGGCGGCGTTCAATTTGTGGGGGGCATCGCTGGTCATAATGCCAGTACAATCGATTCAGCAGAAAATAGCGGCTCTGTCATTGCAGCTACTCAGTATAGCGGTGGTATTGTCGGCTTTAATAATGGCACAATTACTAACGCTAGCAATCTTGGATCAGTCACAGGCGGTACTCAATATGTCGGTGGTATTACGGGTTATAACAATGGTACTTTACAAAAATCTTATTCTATTGGTTATGTCACCGGCAGCTCATCTGTTGGAGGACTCGTTGGCTATAATGCCGTCACTATTTCAGCGAGCTTTTGGAACACAGATACCTCTGGACGAAGTTCAGGTTACGGCACTAATGTGGGCACAATTACTAATGTAACAGGCGGCTGTTTTAGCGGTACATGTACAAACGGAGGAACAGCTAATCTTACTACGCAAACTACTTTCTCCGCTGCACCGTACAGTTGGGATTTTACTGATAAATGGGCCATTGTTGCTGGCAGCAGCTATCCTTATTTAAAAGGGATTTACTCATCTACACCAAGAGCAATCTCTGGCTCTACGCCTGCTGCTGTCAATTCCACCGTTAAATTAGTTGCTAACGGATCAACCATTGCAACGAGTAAAACATTTTCAGATGGCTCATTCTATTTCTTAACAAAAAACGGCACTATTGCAGACAGCAATAATATCTTAGTCTATTTAAGTGGTGCTGCTACAAAAGGTAATGTCGTAGCGTTAGCCCCTAGCAGTGGAGGAAGTTTATCGGGTTCATCCACTGGTTTAGCCATTACTGCTAACACAGTAACAGTCGGTGGTTCAGGGTCAAGCACGTTAAGTAACTCAGCATTAAATACAGCAAAGGGTGCGCTGAGTGATACAGATATTTTATTCAGCATTGCTAGCAGTAATTTAACTTTAACGAGCGGTTATGCTTTTAATACCACTGCTAACACGACTTATACATTAGATGGTAATGTCACAACAACCAGTGCAAATCAAACATGGAATGGGCCTATCACGATCAGTGCAGCTAGCCCCAGTATTACTGCAACGACTTCAGGAAATATTACTTTAGCTGGTAATATCACGGGTGGCGGCAATGCCTTAACGATTAATACCTCAGGTAGCAGTAGTAGCATTTCAAGCATATTAAGTGGCACAAGCACTACTTTAACTAAACAAGGCAGCGGTACTCTCACTTTATCGGGTGCTAACACTTATACTGGCGCAACAACCATTAGTGCGGGAACATTAACAGCATCACATGCAACTGCATTAGGTACGACAGATGCAGGCACAACCGTTGCAAGCGGCGCTGTGTTGGATATCGCAGGCGTTGCAATCGGTGCTGAAGGCATCACCTTAAACGGCGGCACGGCATTAACGAGCACTGGCACAAGCTCACTCTCAGGTAACATCGCATTGAATGCAGACAGCAGCATCAGCAACTCCGGTACGTTAACATTAAGCGGCATTATCAGTGGTGCAAATACATTGACGAAAGCAGATATAGGTACCTTGGTTCTCTCTGCTGCAAATACATATAGTGGTGCTACAACCATTAATGCTGGCACATTACAATTAAGCGGTTCAGGTAGATTATCTGATTCAACAGCAATGACGGTTGGAGCCAGTGGCACATTCGATTTGAATGATATCTCAGACACCATTGGATCACTGGCAGGCAGCGGTAATGTCACGCTCGGTTCAGGCACATTAACAGCCGGTGGTGATAATACATCAACGACCTTCTCCGGTGTGATCAGTGAAACTGGTAATGTAGTGAAAGCAGGTTCTGGTATCTTCACGTTATCAGGCGCAAATACGTATACGGGAACCACAACAATTAATGCAGGCACATTAAGTGCAGCTAATGCTGCAGCCTTAGGTACAACAGCTGCAGGTACAACCGTCGCTAGTGGTGCTGCATTGGATATCGCAGGCGTTGCAATCGGTGCTGAAGCAATCATCTTAAACGGTGGCACCGCATTAACGAGCACTGGCACAAGTTCACTCTCAGGTAACATTGCCTTGGATGCAAGCAGCTCAATCAGCAATACAGGTACATTAACTTTAAGCGGCATTATCAGTGGTGCAAATGCATTGACGAAAGCAGATACGGGCACATTGGTCCTCTCTGCCGCAAATACGTATAGTGGCGGCACTACTGTAAACGCTGGCACAATTAGCATACAAAATGCAGCAGGATTAGGCTCAGGATCGGTTAATATCAACGGCGCAACAGTCAATTTAGCCGGCGTTACTCTTTCTGGTATTTCAGGGCTAACGTTAAATAATGGAACCTTGACAAGCACTAGTAATGGCAGCACATCCAGCAATATTACACTTGCTTCTGGCAGCAGCAACACCTTAACCAGCACAGGCAACAGCAATATCATGACTTTAAGCGGTACAGTAAATGGCGCAGGTAGCTTAACTTTAAATGGTACTGGCGCAGTGACACTCTCAGGCAATATCGGCAACAGTACTGCTTTGGCTAGCTTGACTGCTAATACAAATGTCACTATCGGCGGCAATATTACGACCTCAGGCAGCCAAACTTATAGTGGAGCAGTCACACTACAAGCATCTCCGACATTCACATCGAATAGTTCTGGCGCCATCACCTTGTCATCTACTATCAATGGCGCTTTTGGATTAACACTTTCTTCAGCTGGCAGTAAAACACTATCAGGTATCATTGGCGGCAGCACCCCACTCAGCAGCTTGACTATGGAAGGCAGCGGCACGAACATCATTAACACAACCGGCATTACCACAACAGGTAATCAAACGTATAGTGATGCCGTCACACTACAAGCATCGCCGACTTTAACGTTAGGCAGTTCAGGTATCCTCACTTTTTCATCGACTATTGGCGGCGCATATGATCTCAATATCAATTCAAGTGATACCATTTTCAATGGCGCACTTTCCATTAACAGTGCAAGCATCACCGGCATCAGCGGTAACAGCACGAACACTCTTACTTTACCAAATGAAGAAAGTATATTGACAGTAACAGGAGCATTACAGGGTAATGTAGCTGATCTCATTAACTTTACTGGACTTAATACATTCATCAGCCAAAGCACAACAGACAGTCTAGTATTTGATGTCCCCGCCACCTTGAATTACATCGACAAAACAGCAACTATTAATGGAGTCACAATGTATTTTACTGATTTCATCTTCCCATCAGCCCCTGTCATACCATCATCAACTGGTAACAGTAATATAACTTTCATTACAGCACAAACCATGTTGTTGGAAACAATCGATAGAGACGAAGAATGTGAACCCTCCTCCAACGGTGATACAGAATGTTCTTCCTATTACTTATCAACCGATAATGAAATTGATTCTCAATAAATCACATATCTTATGTCATAAAAGCATCGTTTCAATGCCCGACACTGTTGCAATTGACAATAGTTGGGCCGGTATATGATCAAACTGGATAGCTTTATTGTGATGTTTTGCATATTTAATCCATTCAAGCAATAATGCCAAGGCTGCGCTGTTCGCAGCGGTTACTTGCGACAAATCAAAACTCAATCGTACACACTGATCCAACAATGGCAGACTATTGATCCAAACATCAACGACAGACACAAAATTGAGTTCGCCTTTTATATAAATGCGGTTGTTATCATATGAAATAGCCGCAGCCTCTAGCATAAATTTATCTTCCTGAATTTTCGGCGTTATGTTGTTTTAAATTGGCAATAAGACCTGCCATGTTACCTCTCGATAGTTTGTCAGCAAACTGGGAACGAAAACTTTCTATCAAGCTGACTCCTTCAACTGATAAATCATATAATTTCCATTCTGATCCTTTTAAAATTAATTTATAACTCACAGAAATCGAGGGGCCGTCAGAACGAATAATTTGACTATCGACTTTTACATTATTTTTGCCGGCATATCCTCCACGAACAGGGAAAAACTGGATAGTTTGATCATTATACTCAGCTAATGCTGATGCGTAAGTTCGTACGAGTAATGTTGTAAATTCACCTTGAAATTCTGATCGTTGCCCATTCGTTGCCTGCTGCCATACACTTGGAGGAATAACGCGTTTTGACATTTCAGCAAGATCTGCATGGGGAACAACAATACGCGTTGCGATTGAATAAACCAATGAAGGGTTGTTTTTTAGATTGGTTTTGTGTGCTTTGAGACTATTTATCAATTGATTCGCAATAGAACGCAGCATATTCACTGGATCTACTGGCGCTGCATTAACTGTCATACATCCAAGAAAAAAGATACCCAACAATACAAATAAAAATTTTCTCACTGGTTTGCTCCTTTAGTATTGCTATCATTTTTGGTGTTATCATTCCCGCCGCTTAGCTTAAAAATTAATTGTCCTATCAATTTTTCTAAGATTATTGCTGAATGTGTATCTTGAATTTCACTGCCATTGCGCAAAAAATCTTTGCTATACATTGGAATTAACTCAATATAATTATCCCCTAATAATCCCGCCGTCAAAATACCTGCTGAAGAATCAACGGGAATATCATTAACATTTTTATTTATTCTTAAAGTAACAACAGCTTTGTATGTTTGAGAATCCAGTTTAATTTCAGACACCTCTCCAATCGTCACGCCGCCAATTTTAACAGGTGCCCTTACTTTCAATTGACCGATATTATCAAAGGCTGCTGTGACAGCATAACTTTCTCCTTTAAAAAAACTAGTTAATCCGCTCACTTTAAAAGCAAGCACAATGAGCGCAATCGTTGCTGCCAGTAAAAAAAGACCAACAAAACTTTCTATAGTCCGTTGTGATACCATCACCATTCCCCTATCATCATGGCAGTTAATACAAAATCCAAGCTTAATACAGCTAAAGAAGAGTATACTACAGCGCGCGTTGTTGCACTGGCGATCCCTGCAGATGTCGGCGCTGATTTATATCCCTGATACACGGCAATCCAAATAACAACTAGTCCAAATACAATACTTTTATAAATTCCATTAATAACATCTAACCTGAAGTCAACAGATGACTGCATATTAGACCAAAATGTGCCGGCATCCAAAGCTAACCACTTTACACCAACAAGATAAGAACCATAAATTGCAACAGCATTAAAAATTAATGTGAGTAACGGCATTGAAATAAAACCGCCCCAAAGCCGCGGGGCAATCACTCTTTTTAAAGGATCAACTGCCATCATTTCCATACTGGATAACTGTTCTGTTGCTTTCATCAAACCAATTTCTGCAGCCACAGCAGATCCTGCCCTCCCGGCGAATAAAATGGCTGTTACAACAGGCCCCAATTCCCTCGTTACGCTCAGCGCCACTAATGGACCCAATTCTTGAGACGCACCAAATTTAGCTAAGGTATGATAGCCTTGTAACGCAACAACCATTCCGATAAATAAACTTGATACAATAATAATTAACAGTGACAAAACACCTTCTGCATAGATTTGTTGAATAACCAACGGCACACCTTTACGCAAATTAGGCGGGTAAAATACGACACGGGCTAATAGTAATCCCGCTTTCCCATACTCTCTTAAAGCTAACAGTCCTAAACGGCCTATGGTCGCAACGTGATCCATCATACTGGTTGTTCTCCGATTAAGTCCTGCTGAAGTTTATTAGCAGGATAATGAAATGGCACAGGACCATCGGGCAGTCCATGTATAAATTGTTTTAATTGCTCAGAAATATCAGCACTAATTGAGCGAGCAGTACCATGCCCAATCAGTTTCCCATCCCCAATAATATAAACATAATCAGCGATACTCAGTGTTTCCTGAACATCATGCGACACAATAACACTGGTTAGACCCAATGCATCATTCAATGTTCTAATCAATTTAACTAATACACCCATTGAGATAGGATCCTGTCCTGAAAAAGGCTCGTCATACATAATAAGGTCTGGATCTAACGCAATGGCACGCGCCAGTGCAACACGTCTTGCCATGCCGCCTGATAATTCGCTAGGCATCAAATGTCTGGCGCCTCTTAAACCGACCATCTCCAGTTTCATGAGCACTAAACTACGAATCATGGCATTTGTTAATTTCGTATGTTCGCGCAACGGAAAAGCAACATTTTCAAATACATTCAAGTGCGTAAACAAACCGCCACTTTGAAACAGCATACCCATGCGTTTGCGCAATGTATAGAGCTGCTTACGATTTAAAGAATGAACTTGTTTATCAAAGACAGTCACTGTTCCAGAGGCGGGTAATAATTGACCGCCTATAAGGCGTAATAAAGTGGTCTTGCCGCTACCGCTTGGCCCCATAATAGCTGTGATTTTACCAGACGGAATAGCAATATCGACATCATTAAAGATAAAACGATTGTCGCGTTGAAAACATAATTTATCTATTTTAACTAAATTATTCATATAAATATCATATCAATACCTGAACAGTTAGTAAAAATTTTTTTATTTTCCGATAAAAGACGAGTAAAATACCCCCTGATTAAAACTCCCTAGGATAACTCCGTATGCAGGAAATTGAAAAACTATGCGCGCTTGGCAAAGCAGTTATTGAAACAGAAGTTCAAGCAATCAGCGCGCTAACAGGTAGAATCGATCACAAATTTGCAGAGGCCTGTCAATATTTATTAAATTGTCAAGGACGCATTATTGTCATGGGCATGGGTAAATCCGGCCATATTGCTAAAAAAGTCGCAGCAACATTTGCAAGCACAGGCAGTCCCGCATTTTTCATTCACCCTGGAGAAGCAAAACACGGTGATTTTGGAATGATTACTCGCAATGATGTTCTATTAATTCTATCAAACTCCGGCGAAACAGAAGAAATCCTGGCCATTCTTCCTTTTATTAAACGTCTTAATCTGCCATTAATTACATTAACTGGTAATCCAAATTCTACTCTTTCTAACAATGCTACTATAAATATCGATGTCAGCATTTCAAAAGAAGCCTGTCCGCTAGGATTAGCGCCAACTTCAAGCACAACAGCAGCACTCGTCATGGGCGATGCTTTAGCCATTTCATTATTAGAAAGACGCGGATTTACCGCAGAAGATTTTGCGCTATCACATCCAGGCGGCTCTTTAGGACGCAAACTATTATTACGAGTTGATGAAATCATGCATAAAGGATCAGCAATTCCTAAAGTCAATTTCGAAGCATTATTAAAAACTGCTCTGATGGAAATGACACAAAAAAAATTAGGCATGACCACTGTTGTGAACCAACACGACGAATTAACCGGCATATTTACAGATGGTGATGTACGCCGTGCTTTCGATAACAACGCAGATATTAATCAAACTCTGATTAGTCAGATCATGACAAAAAATCCAAAAGTGATCTCGCCAGGCATGTTAGCCGCAGAAGCATTACATATTATGGAAACTCATAAAATCACTTCACTGATCGTAACTAACAAAAAAAATAACCCTATTGGCGTAGTTCACATGCATGATATTTTACGTGCCGGAGTGACATAATGCAGTCGATTATTGACAAAGCAAAACAAGTCCGTCTATTAATTTTCGATGTTGATGGCGTGTTGACATCAGGCATATTGTTTTACGGTACGCATGGAACGGAGTTTAAAAATTTTCACGTGCATGATGGACTAGGGATGAAATTATTGCAGAATGCGGGCATTTCTATTGCAATCATCACATCACGCGAATCAGAAATTGTGACATGCCGGATGCAAGATTTGGGTATAGAATATCTCTATCAAAATCAACCGGACAAAATTCTTGCTTATGAAGATGTGAAGAAAAAGTTAAAATTGACAAATCAACAAATTGCTTATGTTGGAGATGACTTACCGGATCTTCCATTATTACGTCGTGCAGGGTTGGCCATCACCGTCCCAAACGCGCCTAAAATTATGCAACAATATGCTCACTGGACGACTACTGCAAAAGGGGGCGAAGGTGCTGCACGCGAAGTATGTGATTTTATCATTGAAGCACAAGGGCTATATTCCACAATGATTGAACCTTATTTAAGGTAACGCGCGTGTTTAGAAATATTATTATTAGCTTTCTCCTGCTCATAGCTGCCAGCCTAAGCACTTGGTCTATTTTAATATCAAAACAAGCGGGACTAATTATCGTAAAAACTCCAACAGAACGCCCCGATGCTATTATGGAAAATGTGGTTGCAACAATCATTAATAAAGAAGGCAAACCTTCACTTAAAATTGAAACACCCAAAATGATTCATTATGCAGAAAACGATACGACAAATATCACCACTCCGCATGTAACCGTCTACAGAGAATCCCCTAAACCTTGGACAATTGATTCACAATATGCTCAAGCAACTCACGGCATTGCGCAAATCAATTTTCTAAATCATGTCGTAATTCATCATCCTGAGGACAAACTGAATCCAACAACTACAATGCAAATGCCTTCATTGACAGTTTTTCCTGATAAACAAATCGCACAAACAGATCAAGCGGTTATTCTCACACAACCTGATACAACAATACATGCCATTGGAATGTTAGCAAATCTAAATAATGGAACTATAAAACTCCTTTCACAAACAAGGACTGAGTATGTACCGAGTTCTTAATTTTGAAAAAAATCGGTCATTGTGTTATTTAGCATTAATAATATCGTTTTCTTTCTTTCATACCCCTGTCTTCGCTCTCCCCGAGGATAGCGAAAAAACGTTAAATATTGTTGCAACCTCTTCTCTATTTAATTACAAAACGGGGGTCAATATTTACAAAGGCAATGTTAACCTTACTCAAGGAAGCGCGCATTTAACTGCTGACCGTGTTGTTACACAAAACAATAAGCAACACAAAATCACAATAGCTACCGCATACGGATTGAAAAAAAAGGCAGAATACACCACCATCCCCAAAATCGGTGATCCCGTCTTTCGCGCAAAAGCAAAAATAATTAAGTTTTTTCCTCTCATTTCTATCGTTAGATTAGAAGGTAATGTGACAATAACTCAAGGAGAAAACAGTTTCCAAGGCCCCGTAATGATTTATAATATAAAAAATCAATCAGTCGAAGCCCCAGCATCAAAATTGGGTCGATCAACCGTTGTTATTGAGCCCGCACAGATAAAATGATGAATACATTACATGTAAAAAACATTAGCAAACAATACAAGTCACGTGTCGCGGTGAAAAATATTTCCTTGCATTTAAATCGTGGAGAGATCGTCGGATTACTCGGCCCCAATGGCGCTGGGAAAACAACTTGTTTTTATATGATTGTTGGCTTGATCCCATGTGACAAAGGACATATTTTAATTGATGATCGAGAAATTACTCGTTTGCCCGTACATGTACGGGCAAAAATGGGAATCAGTTATTTACCACAAGAAGCATCTATTTTTCGTAAATTAAGCGTTGCTGACAATATTATGGCAATTCTAGAATTACGAAAAGATTTGAACAAAATACAACAGCAAGCACACTGTGACCGCCTGATGCAAGAATTTCATATTGAACATTTGCGTGATACGCTTGGTATCAGTTTATCTGGTGGAGAAAGACGACGAGTTGAAATTGCGCGAGCACTTGCAACAGAACCTAAATTTATTTTGTTAGATGAACCATTTGCAGGGATTGATCCAATTGCTGTGATTGATGTAAAACGTATTATTGTTCATCTTTGCAAACGTAATATAGGTGTTTTAATCACTGATCACAATGTACGCGAAACGCTGAACATTTGTCAGCGTGCTTACATCGTCAGTCAAGGTGAAATGATTTGTGAAGGGGATCCAGAAGTTGTGCTCAAAAACAAACAAGTACGTGAAGTGTATTTAGGCGAAGATTTTAATTTATAAAGGAAACATAATTATGAAAATTCATTATACCGGCCGAAACATTGAAGTAACCCCAGCGCTCAAAACATTTACTGCAGAAAAAATACAACGTTTAGAACATCGTCAATATAACATTGATAAAATAAATATCATTTTTCAAATCGAAAATGTGACCCACATCGCTGAAGCTAATTTATTTATAGATGGCATTGAAATCAATGCAAAAGCTGAAGCAAAAGATATGTATACAGCTATTGATCAATTAGTCGATAAATTAGTGGGACAAGTTACTAAACATAAAACGAAACAAACAGAACATCGATAACCTAATTATGGGTATTCAAAAACAATAGATCATCTTTATGAAAAAATAAAATGGCTCCTGAAAAAAATACCTTAATAAAGGAATGTCATCATGCCGTTAAATTCAGCTCAACAAGGATTTATTACTGACACGATTTCATATCTATTTTTAGATCTTCCAAGTGAAGAAAAAGATTTTCTTGACGAAGTAGAAAAAATAAAACGTGCATTTACGCAACCATCCGAAGAAAAAGAATGTGGAGAACTGCAATCCAGTTTAAGACGATTTATTCACTCACCGCAAAATCATTTTAGAAACATTGAGAAATTAAATTCATCTCAAATTCAAACAGGGGAAATACAAGAATTTGTCCATGATCATCTTTTTGCACTTTTAACAAGAAAAGCCGAGGAAGCGAATATTGCCATTGATAAATTAGCATGGAACAAAGAAAACCTACTATCTACGTTAAGAAGTCGTGTTGAATTTAATATGCCCTACCAACCAATTGCAGCACCTGTTATTAATAATGAAGAGCATGCGTACAGTATCAATCCTTCGGATCGGATATTTTCCGCTTTTCTTGAGCCCAAGTTTGACTTTCGCATCATCTGCTTGCATACAGAAATCAAATTACCCTCAGGAAATAAACATATCACAGAAAATATAGCAGAGTTCCCTCCTACAGCCTTTAATACTCAAGAAAATAACAGACGTTTTAATAATTTTATACAAGAATTACGAGAAAACACAGCGCTTCATGAAGCAGAAAATCAAGCAAAATCGGCAGTATTTGAAGAGTTATTTCCTACACATCCCAAAGAAGACAAAGTATCCTCGTCTGCAAAAATACTCTTAACTTATTCATATTATTATTCTCTTGTCGCTCATGATCGATCATCATTTGAACCAATTAAAAAAATTAATTTGAAACAATTAAAAATTTTAAGTGCGCCACAAATAATTTTACTCATTTCAAAAAATAAATTATCTATTCAAACAGCGATGACTCTCTCTCTTGAAGTAACAAAATTGTTATCGCATCATTTTTGGTATAATTTATTCTATGAAAATCCATTAATATTACGAGAAATAGCTAACGTTTCTTCACAACAAGTATTTGTTTTACATAATCCAGCTATCTGTCAACTCATTATAAAACAGAAAATAACAGTTGAAAAAGCAAAAGACATTTCTATTTCTGCTGCATTGATATTATCTGATCCCTATTATTTTAGATTAATCATGGAAGACCCTGAACAACTTAAATTGATTCAATCAATCCATCCAGAACAAAGTAATAATCTTAAATCCAACCAAATAAAAAAATTAATTTTTCAAAAAATATTAACCCTAACCGAAGCAACACAATTGTCAAAAAATGCTCGGACTTTAATTGAAGATAATCCATTTATTCTTTTTTTACTCGAAAATCGCTTACTGACATCGAAAGATCTAGAACAAACACCAGAAAAAATTTGGGCGCGAGTCGTTTCCATCAGGCTACAAGCTATTTTTACTGGCAAAGCATATA
>Ga0224722_1001415_pt1 | contig 13291 bp, 11 predicted proteins | sample Balambano_FR1_Me_FD_161646 | JGI IMG/M metagenome (GOLD analysis project Ga0224722, IMG submission 161646) | Freshwater sediment microbial communities from Lake Towuti, South Sulawesi, Indonesia - Balambano_FR1_MetaG | ecosystem: Environmental > Aquatic > Freshwater > Lake > Sediment | place... | reverse complement strand
GTGGGAGGACGAAGCCGGAATCGGGGGAAGCGAGTACCTTCATGTGATTCACGGGAGAGATGAGGGAAATGCCCCGACCCTAGATCTCATGGCGGAAGCAGCCCTGCAAAAAGTAGTACGGACGGCGATAGCCAAAGGACTGTTGAAATCTGCCCATGACTGCTCCGAAGGGGGACTTGCGGTAGCCCTTGCCGAGTGTGCCATCGTGGGAAATCGGGGGGCTGAGGTACGGTTTGCTATCTCCGATTTTGGGAGTCAGCCCTGGAGTACCATTCTCTTTGGGGAGGCGCAATCGCGTATTGTCGTGACCGTGAAGGAGGGTGAGGCGCAAGAAGCCCTGCTCGATATTGCGGAAGCTGAAGGGATTGAGGCACTATTTTTGGGGCAGGTGAAAGCAAATGACCGCTTCGATGCCGCCGGACTGCTGAATCTCTCCGTGTCCCAACTGCGCGATACCTATGAGAATGCTATCCCACACGCTATGGGCGAATAGGTGAATTAGCACCCTAAGGTTTTCCGGCGGGGAGGTGTCCCGATATTGGGAGCATCGCACGGAGGTTGACAAACTCAGGGTCATGTTCTTGTTTGCCTTTCCACAACGAAGATGAGGGATGTGGAAAGGCAAACAAGAGAGAGGGGAATGTTAACCGACAAAGGCTCCGGCACAAACGGTGATAACCTGCCCCGTGATACCACTCGCCAAATCGGAGGCAAGGAAGGCGGCGGTAGCGGCGGTTTCTCCCACGGTGATAGGGCGAAGGAGAGGTGTTGCCTCTAAAGCCATTGGTGGAGGAGTCCCTCCCAACTCTGTGATAAGGCGAACCTGTCCTGCTCCTGTCTCCTGTATCGTGCGCGTTTCTGGCATTGCGGAACCACGGACACAGTTTACCCGGATACCATGAGGACCGAACTCCCCTGCTAACGAACGAGTCAAGGCTTCAATCGCGCCACAGGTTGCAGTGATTCCAGCCATATGTGGCACGGTCATGCCTGTAAGAGTGGCGGAGAGAGTGACGATTGCACCGCTTCCTTGCTGTATCATATAGGCTCCCACAGTGCGACTGGTTAAGAAGGTTGAGCCAAGAATCACCTGAAGCGGTTTGAAGAAGTCATCCAGAGATTGGGTGGTAGAAAGTGCCGGATAACCTAACTCGGCAGGTCGTCCCCCAATACCGTTGAATACAACATCAATTTGTCCTGTCAGTGTGGCTACTTTTTGTACATATTCCGCAACGGCATCTGGGTCGCAGGCATCTACACGATGCGTATATACGGTTCCTCCTAAGGTGCGAATCCCTTCCGCTATCGGTTCTAATGCCGATTCATGACGAGCAGAGAGCCAAAGGGTTGCCCCCTCTTGTGCAAAGCGGCGTGCTACCTGTTGTGCGATTGCACCCGTCGCCGCAAAAACCAGAGCGTTCTTGTTTGCCAAAAGCATTGTTTTTTCTCCTCCGTGCCTAACTCGTGAGCGAGTGGCATCTCTATCACGTTTCAGAGGAAGCGATTTCGACAAGGGAACGAGAAATTAGTAGGTAGTTTCAGGGCGTTGTGTCAGCAGGAAGCGGCGCACCGAATCATCTTCGGTCAACCCGATGGCACGGTCATAGGCGATACGTGCTTCTTCGTCGCGGCGGCACTCTTTCAAAAGATAGGCTCGTAATGCCCAGTAAGGTTGGTATATTTTCATCAAAGCAGGGTCAAGGGTATCTAGTGTTTGAATACCAACTACCGCTCCCTGCCATGCGGCAAGTGCCGCCGTTCGCCCCACCACTGCACCTAATGTGGGAGCCACTTGTAAGAGGGCATCATACAGGCGAACAATACTCTCGGCATGAGAATGCTCGGCGGAACGTCCTACCATGTGCGCGGATTGAATCGCCGCTTCTAACTGAAATCGTCCCATTTTCCCAACTGATGATGCCTGTAGTAAGAGGGTCTCTGCCTCTGCGATATGGGAGCCCGACCAGAGGGTTGTATCTTGCTCAGAAAGCGGGATAAACTCCCCCGCAGGGGAACGGCGCGTTGTATGACGTGCGTGGCAGTAGAGAACCAGAGCAAGAAGCCCTTTCGGTTCTGGCTCTTCTGGGAGTAAGCGCACCATAAGCCGTGCCAACCACAACGCCTCTTCCGCCAATCCGTGCCGCCCTGAATCCGCCGAAGTAATATCATTCCAAGCCTGCCCATAAACGGCGTAAATCGCTTCCAGAACGGACTCTAAGCGTTCGGGAAGCTCCTCTCGCTCAGGTATCTCCAAGGGGATTTTAGCATCACGAATTTTGGTCTTAGCACGAACTAAACGCTGCCCCATCGTGGTAGGGGCAACTAAAAAAAATGAAGCAATTCGTACCGCATCAAACCCTAACACCGTTTGCAGAAGCAAGGGGGTACGTATACTGGGGTCTATTGCCGGGTGAGCACACATAAAAAGTAGTTTCAGGCGTTCATCGGGGAAAATATCTTGTGAGACGGCATTTTGTGCCTCCTCGGTGAGGCGAAGTAGTGTCGAGAGGGCAGAGGTTTGTACCTTCTGATGACGAAAATCATCTAAAAGCCGATTGCGAGCAACTTTCAAAAGCCATGCTTCGGGTTGTGTGGGAATTCCTTGTGTGGTCCAATGAGTAAGTGCTTGATAGAAGGCTTCACTTAAGGCATCTTCCGCCCCGGACAAATCGCCTGTCCGGGACGAAAGATACGCCAAGAGCCGACCATAAGACGTGCGAAGAATCTCCTCCACTATATGTGATACCAATGTCGTTTGAGGCATGGTCATACTGTGATTGCTCAATCGTTTCGCGGAGGCGTGAGAAGGAGAGGGCGTACCTCAACTGCCCCATCACTTGCAGCCGGACAGCGTGCTGCCCATTGAAGTGCCTCGTCCAGCGACGGCAGTTCTAACACAAATAGCCCTCCTAACTGCTCTTTGGTATCGGCATAGGGACCGTCTTGCACCAAGCGTTTCCCATCACTAAGACGCACTGTGGTCGCCATGGTGGGCGGTTGTAGTGCCTGCCCTCCTTGTAGAACTCCAGCTTCTTGAAGTGCGCCGAGATAGGCTGTCCATGCACCCCAATAGACCTCTGCATTTTCGCCTTGACGGTTTGTAAAGGTTTCGGTCTTCTCGTAAATGATAAGAGCATACTGCATTGAAGTATCCTTTCCCAATGGAAGTTGTCTATGTTACCACATAAAAAACACGTTTTAGTCTGCACGATTTCGACATCTTATAGAAACTATTTTGACAATCTATTTTAGCCACAGTGTTTGGTCGGCAGGGAAGAATATTACACGAGACGGTTTGACAGAGAACCTTTCCTGACCTACACTGAGCAGAAGAGTATACGGAGAGTTTCCGAAGGAGTTTAAGCGATACGTTATTATGGTGAAGTTCAAGGCGGGTGACCGCGTGACGATTATAGAGCGGGAGCAGACCCCCGCCGACCAAAAGAGTGGACTCTATTACCCCCATTTTGCCGGTCTATCAGGAGCCATTCTGAAGGTCTATGGTGAAGAAGTTTCGGTGTTGGTTGACCGGGAAACCCTCCCAAGCGCAATACGAAAGCGGCACGAAGATAACGAAGACCACGAGCGCAAGCGGTACTTAGACCGCCTCTCCGAAGATGCCAAGAGCAAGTTGGGACAAAAAGAGAAAGAGTTCAGTTTGCAGTATGCGGTCTTGGTGGCGGTGGTAGACCTGAAAGCGGAAAAGCCAGGTGCGACAGCGAAACGATTGAGTGCCGCCGAGTTGGATGCCGCCGAAGAAGAGTTTCTGAAGCAGAGGCAAAAAGGGACGTAGGTAGGTCGTGAGCCATATTCCAAAAGTCGGACGAAGCAGTTGGAAGGTACGTCTATCGGTTGCCTTCCTCTACATATTGCTCTTCGTAGGGGGGCTTACCACGCTCTACCCGTTCTTGATAATGGTGTCTACCGCGATGAAGAGTCAGGTAGACTTCAACGATAACCCGCTCACCACAGTAATTCCGCGCTACTGGTATCAAGAAAATGCCCTGTTCCAAAAGTATGTCGAAGACCGTTATGCAAACAACTTGGACGACATCAATGCGGCGTATAATGCCGACTTTGCCAAACCGGCGGATGTGGTTCCCCCCAAAAATGTCAAAGACCCCGGTATCCAAAAGTTAGCCGCAAACTGGCAGAAGTTCTCCGAATCCCTCCCCATGACCTACAAGAAGGTCGGATTTGGGGAGCATGACAACGCCCCGTCGCGTCTGCTTCTGCTCTACCGGGACTACCTCCGGCGGAAATTCAACAACGATATTGCGGCACTCAACAAGGCTTGGACGGAGGAGAATACCTCCTTTGACACCGTGGTTCCGCCGTTTGAGCGAATCGCGGTGAAGGATTGGAAACCTGACCTAACCAATCCCAAGGTAGCGGATTGGGAGGAGTTCAAGAAGACCCTGCCCGTGCACTTTCTTATCACGGTGACAGTAGACCCGGCATTTCGCAAGTTCCTGCGGGAAGACCGCTATGAAGATGACCTTGCAAAACTAAATACAGCATGGGGAACCAACTTTGCCCAATGGTCAGATGTCACCTTCGGGACCTTTGCCCCGACTGCCGCTCCCTCGGCGTTCACCGATTGGAATGATTTTGGTTTCCAGAAGTTTCCGGCGCGGATGCTCTCCCAAAACGGGGATGCGCTTATCTACGATAGTGCAGAGAACCTTTGGCGACTCTCCTTACAAGAGATGTTCAAAACTATCGAAGCAGCAAATGCAGAGTTTGGAACCGCTTGGAAATCGTTCGCCGAACCGCAACCTCCCCAAGGGGTTGTGGACTGGAACTATGTCCGCCAGAATGCCAGCGAACTGCGGGGAGAGTTTGCAACTCGAAACTTCCGTACCGTGACCGGGTATATCCTCCTGCATGGTCGCGCCGTGATGAATACGCTTATCTTTTGCGGTTTGGCGATTCTCACGGCAATTATTGTCAATCCGCTCTGTGCGTATGCCCTCTCGCGCTACAACCTGCCGTATGCGTATCAGGTGTTAATCTTCCTGCTTGCAACCATGGCATTTCCGGCGGAGGTGGCAATGATTCCCAACTTCCTGCTCCTGCGCGACCTCGGTATGCTGAACACCTTCTGGGCATTAGTGTTGCCGGGTATCGCCAGTGGGTTCTCTATCTTCCTACTCAAAGGCTTCTTCGACTCCTTACCGAAGGAACTGTACGAAGCCGGGATTTTGGACGGCGCAAGTGAACTAACCATGTTCCGGCGTATCACGATGCCGCTCTCCTTACCGATTTTCTCGGTGATTGCCCTGAATGCGTTCACTGCATCCTATGGGGCGTTCCTCTTTGCGATGGTAGTTTGTCAAGACCCGAAGATGTGGACACTGATGGTCTGGCTCTACGACCTACAGGCACGCGCCCCACAGTATGTTATCTTTGCAGCCTTGACACTCGCCGCTCTGCCCACCCTAATTGTCTTTATCATCGCGCAGAAGGTGATTATGCGTGGGATTATCCTCCCCTCGTTTAAGTAGGACAAACGAACCGGGCAATCACGGGGGATTGCCCCTACCACAGTGTTCATGTAGGGGCAGACCCCTGTGTCTGCCCTGCTTTTCTCCTAACCCCATTCCCTACCCTAACCCCGACCCTTTATCGCCGATTTGCCCCCAAAGTGGTGGCAAGTGGAGGCAAAGGGTGTTCCGGGGAGGCGTGGGAGGGCATTGACCTACGCACTCTATACCGATTCCTTTCCCCAATAAGCAAACAAAAAAGCAAACAAAACCCCATATTTTGGGTGCATTAGACGGCAGAAATCAACATACAGTATCAATAAGCGAAAAAAATCGCAGTATTTTTTGACAAGTTATTGACATACTCCCTCGTATAGAATATGATGCTGTCAGTGGAGCCAAAGTGGAGGACAGTGGAGGCGCAGTGGAGGGCAGGTGGCATTTCGCGGAGAACACTACCATACCGTAGATGACAAGGGACGAGTTATTATTCCGTTGAAGTTTCGGAACGACCTCGGCAACACCTTTGTCATTACTCGCGGTTTGGGAGAAACCACGGTCACGGTTGACGAAGCCGACTCAGAAACCGGGGAGATAAAGCCGAAATCCATTGTCTATCGCCCGTTGTTCATCTATCGTGAAAAGGACTTTCAAGCACTCGAAGAGCGTCTGCTAAACCAGCCGAGCATGGATAAGCACGCACTGATTATGAAGCGGTGGCTTCTTTCGGCTGCTTCCGAGGCTTCGGCAGATACACAGGGACGTGTTGCGATTTTGAGCAACCTACGCGACTTTGCAAACATTAAAGAGGAAGTGGTTATTGCCGGGACAGGGGAGAAGATAGAAATCTGGTCACGTGAAGGTTGGGATGCACTTAATGCAAGCCTGACGGACGATGACATCATGCTTTCAGCAGTAGAGACAGGGTTAGGGAAGACTTTATAAGTCGTCTAAATTGCGATGAGTGCTTATCATACACCTGTAATGCTAAATGAAGCGTTGGATTCACTGAATCTTGCGCCGGGTAAGCAGGTGGTGGATGCGACACTGGGTGGGGGAGGACATGCGCGACAAATTGCCCAGCGTATCGCACCGGGAGGAACCCTCATTGGGTTAGACCAAGACCCGGAAGCCCTCCGGGAAGCAGGAAGTGTTCTCGCTACAGTGGGGTCTACCGTGACCGTTCGGTTACGACAGACCAATTTTGAGCAGATTGCCGAAGCGGTTCGTGCGGAAGACCGGGAAGTGGTAGAGGGTGTTCTCTTCGATTTAGGGGTGTCATCGCATCAGTTAGACACCGCCGAGCGTGGGTTTGCGATTCGTTATACCGGTCCGTTGGATATGCGAATGAACCCGGAAAGTGGGGGGGAGACGGCGGCAGAACTGCTCAATCGGCTCCCCGAAGCCGAAATTGCCCGGATTCTTTTTGAATATGGTGAGGAGGCACGAGCAAGGCGGATTGCCTCGGAGATTGTCCGGCGACGTAGCAGTAAGCCAATAGCAACCACCGAGGACTTGGTAGATGCGATACGGGCGACGATGCCCTTACGAACTCGTCCGGGGGAGATTCACCCGGCAACAAAGACATTTCAAGCGGTTCGGATTGCGGTCAATCGAGAGTTGGAAGTTTTGGAAAGTGCCCTGCGGTCTGCGGTAGACGTGCTTGCACCGGGGGGGAGGATGGTGGTTATCTCGTACCACTCTCTGGAAGACCGTATCGTGAAAACAACCTTAGCACTGCTTTCAGGAAAGCGGGAAGGCTCCGATTTACCGGATATTGCCCCCCCGCCTCCTGCGCTTTTAAGGGTATTGACTAAGAAACCGCTTGTACCGACGGACACAGAGATTCGTCAAAACCCTCGCGCCCGTAGCGCGAAGATGCGTGTGGCAGAGCGACTACCTGCCACCAACAGATAACCGAAAACAGGGGGCGAAGCGGATAGATTGCCCCTCAGAGAACAGAGGGCGAAGAGCGGGAGATTAAACCAATGATTGCAGAACGCGAGCGGATTCAACGACAGGCAACAACAGTAACCCAACCAAGACCAACTCGCACGACGGTAGAGCGGGTTCGGGAGCGTTCGGTACAAGGAACTGTCAAAAATCGTACCCAAGCCCAATCGGGCAACGCCTTTGGAAAGCGAGAGATGCTGGCGGTTGTCACCACGTTCTTTGTCGCAACCCTGCTCTGTCTCTATCTGATGGCGTATGCACGAGTGACCGCCGACAGTTATGCGGTCAACCGTTTGGAAAAACGATTGCGTCTTGCCGAAGCCGAGGGCAGGGCATTAGAGGCAAAAATCAGCCAATATCATCTGCCGGACGTGATTCGGAAGCGAGCGGAGGCAGTGGGCATGGTTCCCGCAGATGCTAACCATATCCAAATCCTAAACCAAGCCCAGAATCTGTATCCCAAGACCGCCGATAGTGTAGCAAGGAAAACCCAACAGACACAAGAAGCACAATAGAGAACCAACGAGGCACCAGCACGCCAATGGCAACGCGCACAACAGCAAAACCGGGAGCAGGAGTTTATGGAGGAACATCGCAGTTACCTCCGCCTTCGCGTCCAGTCAGCAAAGGAGTCGTTCCTCGAAGCAAGGCAAAGGCGCGAAAGAAAGCCAATACCCGTGCTGCTGAAGTCCCGGCGATTGCAGACCGTGTTTTGGTGCTGTGTCTTCTCTGTTGTGCTGTCTATTTGGTGTTGGTGGGACGGCTTTTCTACCTGCAAGTGATGAGCCATGACCGATTGGTAGGTGAAGCCAAAAAGATTCGTGCCAAGACGATTCTCCTGCCTGCCCGACGGGGGGAACTCTTTGACCGCAACGGAACCCAGTTGGTTCGCAATGAGCCAGCCTATGCGATTGTTTTAGACCCCAATCCGTGGTTTGAAAACAAGAACGTCAAGGCAAAAAACACCCCCGATGAGCAGAAGCAGGTTGCCATTCAAGGACTACAAAACCTGTTGGAGGATGTAGATGTCGCAGGAACGGTGGCAAAACGGGGTATCAAGCAGGGAAAATCGGGACGCTACCGCACCATAGACATCGCTCCGGTGGTGTCCGAAGGGGTGGGAGAGCGAATCCGCAAAGCCAATCTGCCCGGTGTGGGGGTGCTTCCCACGGCGCGACGAGTGGCTTTAGATGGAGAACTGGCAACCCATGTCCTGGGCTTTACCCGACGTGATGGGGCAGGAGCGGCAGGAATTGAGTACGCTTTAGATGCCGCCTTGACCGGAGAAGCCGGAGTGGTGGAAGGCGAGTTCGATACCCGAAACCGCCCGATACCCGGTACGGTACGTCAGGATAAGCCTGCACTCAACGGTAAGGATATTGTCCTGACCCTCGATTCCGACCTGCAACATATTGTCCAAGAAGCCCTCTTTCGTGCCTACAAGAAATCAAACGCGGCATCGGCAACCGCCATTGTCTTAGACCCGTCCAATGGGGATATTTTGGCATTGGCAAACTATCCCAGTTACGATGTGAATCTGCGAAAGCAGATTCCTGCCGAGGCACGCTCCAATAAAGCCGTCACTGCACCGTTTGAACCCGGCTCCACGATGAAGGCGTTTACGATAGCCGCCGCACTGGAAGAGCGGAAGATTCTGCCAGATAGCCATTTCTTCTGCAACGGTTTCCGACAGATTGGCACGAAGAAAATCCGGTGCCACGATGGCGAGAAGCATGGCTACGAGAGCCTGACTTCGGTGATGACCAACTCTTGCAATGTGGCAACCGCACAGTGCGCTTTTGAGGTAGGGAAGACAACGTTTTACAAGCACTTGATTCGGTACGGTTTTGGGGACAAGACCAGCGCAGGGTTGCCCGGCGAGAGTCGGGGCATCTTAAGCAAGCCAGAGCGATGGTCAGAGATGCAGTTAGCAAATATCGCTTTTGGGCAGGGTGTCTCGGTGACGGCTCTCCAGATGGCGGCGGCATATGGGGCGATTGCCAATGAGGGGATTCTTATTCGTCCGCGCATTGTCTATGGAACACGCGCCGCTTCGGGGGAGGTGGAGGAGTTTACTGTCGAGGATGGAAAACGGGTTATTTCCGCAGAGAATGCTCGTATCCTGCGTAAGATGCTGGAAACGGTGGTGGAGGAGGGAACCGGGACTAGCGCACGTTTAGCCGCGCACACTGCCGCCGGAAAAACCGGAACCGCACAGGTAGCGGAGAAGGGGCGATACCGAGGCAAGCACATGGCATCGTTTGTGGGGTTCACGCCAACAGAGGACGCACGCTTTGTTATCTTAGTGGCAGTGACCGACCCGAAGGGGGAATACTACGGCGGGCAGGTTGCTGCCCCTGTCTTTAAGGAGATTGCGGAGAAAGCCCTTATCAATGCACGAGTTCCCCGCACCAATCTCACCGCCAAACGTGCCGAAATTGCCAAACGACTTGCGAAGCGGAAACGCGCACGGGATTGAACCCACACCCCCACGCGGTGAGAGAGTGGTTCCCCAAAAATGGGGAGGTTGGGAGAGGACTTTCCAAATACGTCCCGGCATGATAAGAGGCAAGATATGAAAAGTCGTTTTACGCCAAATCGGACGCTTGCAGAACTGGCAAGAACGGTTTCTGGGGCGCAGATTGTCGGAAGTGCCGAAACTGTCCCAACCGGTCTTGCCTACGATTCCCGGCGCGTCCAACCGGGATTTCTCTTTGTCGCTGTACCCGGTGAGAAGTTTGACGGACATACCTTTATCCCACAAGTGTGCGAAGCCGGAGCGGGAGCCATTGTTGTCCAAGCAGACCGTGCCAAAGAGTTGACGCAACTGGGAGTACCCTGCATCGTTGTTCCTGAAGCACGTAAGGCACTCGCTCCCCTTGCCTGTGCGTTTTATGGAAACCCCACGCACTCTCTCTACCTCGCCGGAGTCACGGGAACCAATGGTAAGACCACTACCACTCTATTGATAGATGCTATCGCCCAAGCGCACGGGGACATCACGGGAACCGTGGGGACATTAGGGGCAACCGTGGCAGGTAAGGAACTCCCCGGCGAACGTACCACCCCCGAAGCCCCCGACTTACAGGAACTTTTTGCCCTGATGTTTGATGCCGGAGCCACCTCGGCGGCGATGGAGGTCGCCTCTCATGCTTTGGTATTGGGGCGAACCGATGGTTGTGCATTTGATGTGGGAGTCTTTACCAATCTAACTCAAGACCATCTGGACTTTCATGGGACTATGGAAGCCTACCGCGATGCCAAAGGGATTCTTTTTACTGACTATGCTGATACTGCCCAACATATCGGCAAGACCTATACTGCCGTCCTCAACATCGGGGATGATGCGGGAAGGCACTATGCGAAGGTCACACGTGCCAACAGTATCTTGACCTATACGCTGGCGGGAAGCGCGGATATTATCCCGGAAAATGTCGTGCTGGCTGTAGACCGAATCACCTATACCGCGAAGACCCCCATCGGCAATATCCCGGTTCATCTCGGTTTTGGCGGAAACTTCAATGTCGCGAACTCGCTGGCAGCCGTCGGGTATGGGGTGGCGCGAGGGCTATCGGTGGAAACTATCGCGGAAGGATTGGCAAAGAGCCGTCCGGTTCCCGGTAGGTTCCAACCGGTTCGGGCAGGACAGGAGTTTGCTGTTTTGGTAGACTATGCTCATACCCCCGACGGTCTGGAAAACGTCCTGCGCTCGGCACGTCCTCTGACACAAGGGCGATTGATTGTGGTTTTTGGGTGTGGAGGAAACCGGGACAAGACCAAGCGTCCCAGAATGGGAAAATTGGCTCTCGACCTCGCCGATGTGGCTGTGGTAACATCGGACAACCCACGCCGCGAAGACCCAGAAGCGATTCTGGACGACATCTTAGCCGGAATGCAGGAACCGGGAGCCGAAATCCATCGGGAGGTAGACCGTCGCAAAGCGATTGCCCTCGCCGTCGGGCTGGCAAAGCCGGGAGATGTGGTGGTTATCGCGGGTAAGGGGCATGAAAACTATCAAATCATCGGGGAGCAGACCTTCCCCTTCGATGATGTCACCGTTGCCGAGGAGGAAATACGCCAATGCCTATCCGCCTAACCTTAGGAGAGATTCAGCAAGCCACCGGAGGAACTCTGGTGGAAGGACCGCATAACGAAGTCGGAACCTCTGCCCTGACCGAGATTCAGAGTATCTCTACCGATACCCGTACCCTCGAACCCCACACGCTTTTTGTCGCGATAAAGGGCGAAAAGTTCGATGGGCATGACTATGTGAAAGAGGCGTTCCCGAAGGGGGCAGTAGCACTTGTGGTCAGTCGGCAACTCACCGGAGACGAGGCAAAACTCCCCCATGTGATAGTGCCGGATACGGTTCTCGCCTATGGCAAAATCGCCCATTTAGTGCGCCAAAAGTTTACCAGAACCGTGGTCGGTGTGACCGGAAGTGTTGGGAAAACCACGGTCAAAGAGATGATTGCCGCTGTGCTGGAGTCAGCGTTTTCTGTTCATAAGTCTGAGGCGAACTACAACAATGAAGTGGGAGTTCCCCAAACGATTCTCGCAATGAAAGATTCGCACACGGCTCTGGTGCTGGAGATGGGAATGCGTGGTTTAGGGCAGATTAAAGCCCTTGCGGAGATTGCTGAACCAACAATCGGGGTGATTACGGGCATTGGGCTTTCCCATATCGAACTGCTCGGTTCACGTGAGAATATCGCCACGGCAAAGGGAGAACTCTTTGAGGCACTGCCTGCCGATGGGGTAGCAGTGTTCCCGGCTACCGATACCTTCGCCGCAAAGTTACGCGGATTGGTCAAGGGAAAAGCCCTGAGTGTCGCTGTGGATGCCGAAGCCGATGTGAAAGCAACCGATGTCACTCGGCATGAAAACGGGTGGCGGTTTACCGTACATTCGCCGTGGGGGATGCAAAAGATGTTTGTGCCGTCACCGGGACGCTTCAATGTCGAAAACGCGCTTTTTGCAGTGGCGGTGGGGGGACACTTAGGGATTCCGCTCGACTCTATCGCTCGTGCGCTACTACGCTGGTCGCCCCCGAAGATGCGAATGGAGGTTCGCCCCAGTGAGAAAGGCTGTACTATCTTAGACGATGCGTATAATGCCGCCCCCGACTCAATGATTGCTGCTCTGGAAACCCTGCGTGACTATCCGGTTTCGGGAGGGAAGCGAATCGCGGTCTTGGGAGATATGCGCGAACTCGGTGCATGGACAAACGATGCCCACGCAATGATAGGTCGTGCCATCGGGAAAATGAAGCCTGATATGCTGATTCTCATCGGGGAATCGGTCAAAAAAACGGCGGCGGCAGCACTGGGCGCAGGCTTCCCCCTTGACAACCTCCATTCATTCGACACTACTCAAGAAGCCGTTGCACTGGTTCCGTTCATTGTGCAAGCCGGAGATGTGGTGTTAGTAAAAGCATCGCGTGCGATGGAGTTGGAAAAGATTGTGGAGGCACTGAAACCTGTGACCCCTCCAAAAACCGAAGCACCTGTAACCGAAGCACCTGTAACCGAAGCACCTGTGACCGAAGCACCTGTCGAGAGTGAGCCAGACGCAATACCTGTAGAGGCAGATGCCGAAAAGCCGGAGGTTTTAACCGCCGCAAGTGAACCAGTAGCACCAGCCACAGAGGAGGCAGAGGAGGCAGAGGAGGCAGAGGAGGCGCAGAGTTCGCCATGACCCCCTATGCCCTCCTCGCGATACCGTTTTTGATTGCAGTGACAGTCGTGCTGATAGCCGGACGACCCGTGATTGAGACGCTCGCCTCGCGCAAAGCAAAACAACCGATTAGCCCCGATGCCCCGGAGAAGCACCGCCTGAAGCATGGAACCCCG
>Ga0224722_1001414_pt1 | contig 13293 bp, 14 predicted proteins | sample Balambano_FR1_Me_FD_161646 | JGI IMG/M metagenome (GOLD analysis project Ga0224722, IMG submission 161646) | Freshwater sediment microbial communities from Lake Towuti, South Sulawesi, Indonesia - Balambano_FR1_MetaG | ecosystem: Environmental > Aquatic > Freshwater > Lake > Sediment | place... | reverse complement strand
CTCCTAGAGACGCTAAGCTTTCCTTCCAAGAGAAAGTAGATCTACGGCGATGCTGAATCAGAATCGCTTCGAGCAAAATCACGATTAGCGAGATTGAGTATACAGAATAGACAGGATTGTGTGGCATGGTAACAAAGAACTCAGAAATATGGCAGCCCTAAATCATTTGTGAGAGTTAGATCTCCAACTTGTTTGAAGAAGGAAGAAGTCAGAGATGTAAATTACTCAATCTCATCACCCATTTCGGATTGCTGTAGTGGGATAGAAATAGGGATGAGAGGATTCCCATCCCTACCCAGCAATTTCATGAAGCAAACTACATTATTTGGTAGATAAGCGTGATTTACCGATTAATTGTTCGGGTGGTGGTTTGAGAGTTGCCATTTGGACCGGTGCGAACCGTGGTCTGCTGACCATTGGCAGCCGAGCGAGTCGTGGTTTGAGAGTTACCATTTGGACCGGTGCGAACTGTGGTCTGCTGACCATTGGCAGCCGAGCGAGTCGTGGTTTGAGAGTTACCGTTTGGACCGGTGCGAACCGTGGTCTGCTGAGCAGAGGCCGCATCGCTCAGTCCTAGAAGTGCCAATCCGATCGCGAAAGAGAAGCTGAGAATCGATTTCCGCATAACGTACTCCTTTGGGGATAAGTTGAACCAATTGATTGAGGACATTCTTAGCGACCTTGTTGTTGTAAGGTCTGAATGTTCTGCTGAACCTGTCTTTGTTGTTCTGGGGTCAGGAGGGTAGCAAGTTGCGATCGCGCCGTTTGCAAAAGATTGACTACTTGCAGACGCTGCGAGACCGATAGATTGAGCGACAAAACGGCAACCCGGACTCCATTACCCTGGCCAAGGGCATTGTTGAATTGGGCTTGTTGCTCAGGCGTGAGCAAGTTTTGCAACTGAGGCAAAATCTGCTGGCTCAGGCTCTCAATTTGACCTTGTTGCTGAGGCGTGAGTGGAACTCCAACTAACGCAGGAAATAGCTGCATTAATGAGTTGGGGTTTGCCCCGGCAACTGAGGGAAACATAGAAGCTGAGAGAATCAGCCCGCTTGCCATCCAAGTCATCCACTGAGGTTTCATCAAGGTTGCTCCTTCGTTGCTGGATGTCTACACGATAGGAGCAGCACCAACGCGCTCAGTAGAGAACAACGTCCTGACTTGAAGGGACTTTAGTCCTGTGGATCAGCGGGATTTTGTCCCTGGTAAAAATTTGCCTTCGTTCAATATGCTTGAAGTAAGTAGGTCAACTTCATTAAACCGAAGATATCGGGGGTGGGGGTGAAGGGGGCGGTGCCCCCTTCCTGGGGCGAAGCCCCAGACCCCCTTCTTACCTTTATTTAGGTTGAACTACTTAGAAAACGTCAGCAGTTGCCATGAGTTCGCCTCCCCAGTCTAGATCGTCGCTGTTGCGCTTGCTCATGATTTTGGAGTGGGTGTTGTTGGGTATTGCCGCGATCGCGCAAATTCTAGTCACCCTGATCAATGGGATGCCGATGCTCCTGATTGTGAATGGTTTGGGGCTAGGGATTTTTGCCGTATTAGGGCGGATTACGCCGCGCAGGAAGCTTGCTAAGCTGATTTACACTCTCGTAGAATTTGGGCTAATTTTCGGTTTGGTGTTCTTTGGCAATATTGCCCTCCCCGGAGTGCTGTTTATTGCCTTAGTGATTCGCAACTGTGTGTTGTGGGAAGGGTACAACCGAGTTGGGGTGACGGGACTTGCTTTCTTGGGATACCTAGTTGCTCAGACTTATCGTTTACGCCATCAGATCTTGCCCTCAAGAATTCCACTCGATCAAGTTGGTGCATTTTGGGTTGGATCGTTTTTGATCTTTGGGTTAGTCATCCTATTTCTGCATCTCCTCGTTGATGCTGCCCTCAAAGAACGCCAGGGACAAGAACAACTGACAGCAGCAAATGCCCGTCTGCGGCAGTATGCGCTACAGGTTGAAGAGTTAGCCACCGCCCAAGAACGCAATCGAATTGCCCGCGACCTTCATGATTCGCTGGGACACTCTCTGACGGTGTTTGGGATTCATCTAGAGGCAGCGTTGCGCTTGTTGCGATCGCACCCAGCAGAAGCAGAAGCGCTTTTATTTGAGATTAAACAGCTCAATGACACCACCTTACAGGAAGTGCGTCAGTCGATTACCACTTTGCGTTCCGATCCCTTGCAAGCGCGATCGCTGTCTGTGGCGATCGCTGATCTGATCACAGAGTTTCAGCGATCGACAGGCATTTTGCCAACGTTTGACAATCAACTCCAGTCTCCGCTTTCCCATGATCTGGAGGTTACCATTTATCGGATTGTACAAGAAAGTTTAACCAATATTCGTAAGTATGCAGCGGCGACAGTAGTGAACATCGCCATCATTCAATCCGCAACAGATTTGCAAATCACCATTGCAGACAATGGGAAAGGTTTTGATCTGAGTCAAAACACAACTGGCTTTGGACTTCAGGGCATGCGAGAGCGGACATTAGCACTGATGGGACACCTCGAAATCTTCACGGCACCGCATCAAGGATGCCGTATAACTGTAATGTTTCCTCTCTTGAAACGGATGGATTATGATTCACCTCCTGCTTGTTGATGATCAAGATTTAATCCGACGTGGCTTGAAGGCTTTACTTTCAACCGACCCAGAACTGAACGTTGTGGGCGAGGCAGAGAACGGACAGGAAGCCATTACACTCGTTGCTCAATTGAAACCTGATGTAGTCCTGATGGATGTGCGAATGCCGGTCGTCGATGGCGTTGCAGGCACCCGCGAAATTTGTCAGCGGTTTTCCACGACAAAAGTGTTGATGTTGACCACCTTTGACGATCAGGAATACGTGGCTCAAGCGCTACAAGCGGGGGCATCGGGTTATTTACTCAAGAACACGCCGTTTGAAGAGTTGACCCAGGCGATTCATTGGATTCACAAAGGTTATACCCAGATTGGCCCTGGACTTGCCACTAAAACGATCGCCCACCCCGCTGCTGCTATACCGCCAAAAGGGATGGAGACTTGGGTATCTCTGTCTGAACGAGAAAAAGAGATTGTTTGTTTGATTGCTCAAGGATATAACAATCGAGAAATTGCCCAATCGCTCCACATTGCAGAAAAGACGGTCAAAAACTACATTACCAATATTTTGAATCAGTTAGATTTGCGCGATCGCACTCAACTGGCGATTGCCGCGCTACAGGCAGGAGTCAGGAATCCTTGATCGATAAATTTCAACCCGTGCAACTGTATAAACTTGATGCTGCAATCACGGCACAACAAATCGATGGAGGCGACCGCCGAAAGGTTATTTGTGAGAATCAAAAGTTATTTGAGGCGGCTCATCTCAGCCGTTATGCGTCAATCCCTTCTCATTGATATGGGTGAAAGATGCAAGTCGGAGCGATCGTTGATGAACTGATCGTAAAATTGACATTTAAGCTGATATGCATTCTCTTGAAGGTTAAGGCAGTAAACTAGAGCGTCTTCAGACGAAATGAGTCTCCTTAAATGAATCGCCAGTTCTTGAGAATGGGTCAATCCGCCTAGAATGCTTTCTTGTCCGATATCTGAATTTCTACTGTCATGGATCATATGGAAATAGTAGAACTCCGATCTGATTTTGTGTGGTGATTGTCCGTTGGATAGGCGGTCAGAAATTCGTTGCCAGAGACAGGAATACTCAACTGAGACCAGCACCTCTGCCCAAAACCGAAGAAATGCAACCAACCCCACCTGATAATGCTTTTCTCTCAGACAATTGACCAGTTGCTGATAGCTCTCATTTCTAACCTTTTGAGTGGTAGGTGTTTCTGATGTTATTAATATCATTTCAGAAGTCGCACCTAGATTGAGCAGATCTTGGAAAAGTAGCTCTCGATGAGAAGGTAGGGGAATCCCTTTTGTATTGCGTGGAAATTCCTCATTCAGAATCCCTCTAACTGTCCGTTTGATCTGCTCATCAGTCAGAGCATCAATCACAAACTCGTAAAAGTTGACGATAGAAAGTGATAGAAAGCGCCGCTGAATCAGAATTGTAAGCAGATTTTGCCAAGCGATCGCATCAATCTGGTTAAACAATGGATGCGATCTAAACTTCGTAATTAAGGAAATCTCATAATCATTGAGGGTTTCAAGCATAATTTTTAACTCGTAAATAAGATTTTCAGATCGTTTCTCCAGTTTTGATTTGGATCTGGGTGAAAGCGACGAGCGACTTGCCACATTAACTCAAAGTCCTTTTGTAAGGTCTGCGTGATAAGTTGATTGGCAGAGTTTAGCGTTAACTCTAACTGGAATGTATTAATAGCAAGCGATCCGTGTAGAAAAGGTGCTGCCAACATATAACGACCAGCTCGATAAATTGCGAGAGAAGGAAGTGTATCGTATAACTTAATCTCGATAAACTTAGAGGTGTCTGAAACTCTGATGATTTTTTCTAACGTTTCCAGATTGGCAATCACACAATCTTGAATATTAATCTCATCCCCGATGCTGCTATTGCTATACCTCCTCAAAACCTCTTCTCGCAGCTTTGCTGCTTCGGAATAGGGCCAAGCTAGTAATATTCTGACCTGAACGCCATTTTGGAGGCATCGAATGAGATGTTCAAAATAGTCATTCAAATTGGGCGCAAAGGTTTGAAGGATATCTACTTGCTTATGTTCTGAATTGTCCGAATCGATCGAATTATCAATGGCTTTTCCAAAGCTATCTCTAGGAAAATTTGGATAAATGTAATTCAAACCGATCTCCGAAAAGAATATATCGTTATTCTGGTATTGAAGATACTGTTCGTTTAAATGTTTATGAAGTTGTGGAAGTTTATGTCCTTTGCCCACAATTTGAAATTTTTTATAGATATTCTTCAACCTTTGGGTGAAAGCTTCTTCTTCAATTGTCGAGTATAACTTAATATACGTTTCTAGCAGTTCACTTTTAGTTGGACATTGAGCTTCTTGAAGACACATCACGACTTCAGCTTCAAGAAAGGTCAATCCGTACTCTGGACGATTGGAAAGTGTTTCTAAAAAAGAATTCCAGCTCATAATCAGTCACTACTTGGCAACAGACAAAACGACAACAGCATTCTGTAGCTCCCTTACACCTGATTACACTTCACTACAGTTCCCCAATCTTGACGCATCTATGGATACAGTCAATGATGATTATACCGTTTAGAACCTTCAGTGCTTACACGAGCACGCCCCTCACTGGATCACCCCTCTAGAAACGCTGTAACACTCGCTAGTGAAGAAGGATAACCATGATGACAACTGATACCGTTCTCACCGATCGTTATCAAATCGAAGAATTATTGAGTCAAAAAGCTGGACGACGAACTTTTTTGGCGAAAGATCTTCAATCTCAGGTGCCAGTCATCATTAAACTGCTGCGATTTGGAGATAGCTTTGAATGGGACGATCTAAAATTATTCGAGCGCGAAGCCGCCACGCTTAAAAATCTCGATCATCCTGAAATCCCTAAATATCTCGACTACTTTGAGGTTAATGAAGTCGATACTCCTGGTTTTGCTTTGGTGCAATCTTATATCGAGGCACCTTCACTGGCAACTCTTATCACTAGAGGGCGCAAATTTTCCGAGGCTGAAATTATCGAACTAGCCAATCGCTTATTAGATCTACTGACCTATCTCCACCAGCAACACCCCCCTGTGATTCATCGAGATATTAAGCCGAGTAACATTCTGCTTGGAAATCGCTCTGGCAATAGTATTGGTGATGTCTATCTGGTTGATTTTGGCTCAGTGCAAACGGTTGCAAAAAAAGAAGAAGGAACCATTACGATCGTTGGCAGTTATGGCTATATTCCTCTCGAACAGTTTGGCGGACAAACGACAACTGCCTCAGATTTATATAGTTTGGGGATGACGTTAATTTATCTACTGACGGGCACACACCCCGCAGAGTTACCCCAAGTAGACGGACGGGTGAAATTCGACGCTGAGATTAGCAAGCGGTTCGAGCGATGGCTAGAAAAAATGACCCATCCCCATCTTGATAAACGATTCGATAGTGCTAAAGGAGCGCAACTGGCGCTGAAATCTGAAAATGGCAGCTATGGAAATTTCGATCAATTAAAACCCGCCCATACCCAAATTCGCCTATGCCGCGATCGAAACCAATTAAAAATTACCTGGCAGGAAGCAAATAAAGTAGTTATTAGTGTTTTCAGCTCTATTGGTTTTATTCTAGGTGCCTTGCTGTTTTTTGTGACATTCCTCACGATTTTCATGAGCTTGCATATACTCATTACAATACTACCAGGTATATTTTCATTCGTGATCATTCCAGCATTTTTTTGCTCATTTCTACTTTCAGCAGTGTTGATTATAAAATGGAATAGTTGGTTGCAGCAGATCCACAAAATGATCCCCTCGGAGAGCTATAGTTTAGTCGTAGATGACCGCTGTATCTACAAGCTTAAAAATTATAGAAACGAACATAAATCTGTCAAATTATCACAACATTTGCGGTCGCAGATAGAAATCTTGGCATATAATCCTAGCTATACATTTGACAAATGTTTAGATACAAATGGAAAGCTGAAGCCGATTGAAGGCAGTACCATTACTACCCTACCAAAGCTGTATCTGTACTGTGGCAGTTTTGAATATTCACTTCCTACCCACTTTTCCCAAGCAGAACTATGGTGGTTGGGTCAGGAATTAAGTGACTTTCTCAATCTTGAACTCCAAGTCATTTATCCCACTCCCAAAGTGCCTCCTGCGCCCTCTTGTGGAGGTGGTTGCTGATGAATGAAGCAGAAGCCGAACTCTACGCTAAACTTTGCGACTTTAAGCTAGACGATCCCACTTCTCCTTATCCCATGTCGGCTAAATTAGCATGGGAATATCATTGGAGTGAAATCTATACTTTGCGAGCCATGTACGAATATAAAAAGTACATTTTTTTAGCCGCGATCGCTGAAGGTATGGTATCGCCATCGAGAGCGATTGATTGCGTCTGGCACTATCATTTACTCTATACCCATTCCTATTGGGAAGAGTTGTGCGGCAAGATTTTGAAAAAATCGCTACATCATTATCCCGGCGACAGCGGAGCTAGTCAGCGATATGATTACACGATCAAACTCTATCAAAGTTATTTTGGATCACCGCCAATCGATATTTGGGATCTTCCTCCATTTCATAGCAACCATCTCGATCAACACCAACGTTATTGGCAAATTCCCAATCCAATTTATTGGGTGAAAAAATATCTATCTTTTATCATTCAAGCGAAAGAAGAGAAGAGACAAAACGGTCAGTGTGCAACGCACAACAATCCCGTTGCACACCGACCGAATCAAGACTATGGGTAAGATCGAAAGGTCACTATCGGCGGGTGAACGGGAACATTAGTAGTACTTTTGTAGTTTGTTGTTAGTTCTGCTACAGGAGTACTGAGTGCTGAGGCTATGAATTCTTCGCGTCCTCGAAAATTGCTGGATCAGGTACGTGACGTGCTGCGAGTCAAGCATTACTCGTACCGCACTGAGCAAACCTATGTTCACTGGATTCGCCGCTTTATTTTGTTCCACAACAAGCGTCATCCCTCCGAAACGAGCACAGCAGAAGTGTCTCAGTTTTTGACGCATCTTGCCGTGGATGAACAGGTCGCCGCCGCGATTTACACCCATGTCTTGAATCGAGGGGGACGAGGAGTACGCAGTTCGCTCGATCGCTAACAGTCCACGATCGCCCCTCGCAAAGACGCTTCACACTGAGGGAGTTTCGATTACTGCACAGGGTCAATTCGATCGCTGGCTAAGAGTGCAACCAACACTCAAAGCCAGCTAACCTCCCGGATTGGGATAGGCAGTCTGAAAGGCTAGAACGATTATAGTTCCAGCCGATCGGTCATGTTTGAAAGTCTTCGAGTTAGTCTCTAGGGTTTCTTTACCCTCGGAGATTTGAATATGACGTATCCCACCGAACCGCAAACGGTTGTCGGTCAAGTTCTGCATGGGCGATTTGAGCGAGAAGCGGTCAACATTTTGCTGATTGTCAATCCTGCTGCCGTGGAGCAGTGTATGATTGAGCTGGAGCGCAAAGGCTTTTGTGACAGCTATGCCTAGAGTCCGGCTTGTCCTGTGCTCGACAATGCTTCTGTGATTCGATCGCATCCAGTTTGTGTAATGCAGGCGTATAGATGCTCGTGTTTACCAACAGTACAGCACATTCCCCTGTAGAGGCGATCGTTCTTTGTGGCAGGGTTGTTTTCCATCACACTCTGCCACCATGCAAATCAAAGTTTTTACTACTTCTTCGCCGAGTTAAGCTGAACTAGCTTTTGCCAGATGATATCGCCTTCGACATCGCAAAAGTCTTGAGTAAACTCACGTGTAAACTTATTGATCACCTTTCGGTATTCCTGTTCAAACTGATCATTATTTTCTTTCGCTCGATATCCAAGTGGTTCAACAATGTCTGCGTATAGAAACTCATTTCCAGAAATGAATTCCCAAAATCTTTGTCCGCATAACTTCAGATAGTCACCTTTCTCAGGCTGATCGTCCTTTCCATAACAGCACCCGTTTACTGCAACAACCTTTACTTTAGAAGTATTAGTCCCCAAGATCCTCTTTGCCTTACTAAAATTGTCAATCATTCTCTTAATTTGAGAGCTATTGCCCCAATTAGGTCCGGATTTTATAGAGACAATGTAACGAACATCATCTCGTTCAAACTCTAAGTCAATTCCTTCACTAGAAGATTTTCTTCCTCCGAATGTTCGGCTACAGACAAATACAGCTAGTCCTTCCAAAAAACCACCAAATAGTCCCTCTTCTGAAGACGACAGATGTGCATCAAGCAAGCCTTTAACCAGATCATTAGCAGTAGCATTTTTTGCCCTGAATAAGTAGGGATTCTTTCGCTTGAGGACTGCCTGCAACTTTAAGTTCCGAAGACCATTAATACGACTTTGGTGAAACTGAGGGATGTTTTCTTCAACATATCTAGCAATCTCCTGCTGATCGATGAGCGGCATACTTTGAGGCTTCCTCAAAAAGCTTGTGTTGTATAGGATGAAGATGGGACAGCGCGATCTCGTAATACTCTGGTGATATTTCAACGCCAACAGAGTTTCTAGACAGTTCTTGGGCCACCTCACAGGTTGTTCCTGAACCTAAGAAGGGGTCAAGCACCCAATCACCCTCCTGAGTAAACAGTTTGATAAACCATTCAGGTAAGGACTTGGGGAAAGCTGCGCTGTGCTTTTTATTCCCACATTCAGTAGATAAGTAAACAACATTGGTTGGGTAAACCTTGTCTTTATTTAACCAATTAGAGACATTCTTTCCGAAACCACTACCCACTCTCGATTCGTCTCTTAGCTTGTCTGTATTACTCAGGTTTTTTAAGCGAGTTTCAGCCCACTTTCCCACTGGAACCATGACAGATTCCTGATACATATTAAACTTTCTGTTTTTGTTGAATTGCAGGCATCTCTCCCAGGCATCTCTGAAACGGTTAGACCACTTGCCGGGATAACAGTTTTTCTTATGCCATATAAATTCCTCAGTCCAGAGCCAACCCTGTTTCTTCATCTCAAGAATGAGTTCAAGAACGTAGGTATGCCGTTCTCCATTGACCACTTTTTCTTTAATATTAAGAACAAATGTTCCCGTTGGCTTGAGGACTCTTAAGAATTCTGCTGTTCTAGGCAGAAACCACTCAACATAATCATCTGGTTTAACTCCCCCATAGGTCTTTGCTCGGCTGTCAGCATAAGGAGGTGAAGTGATGATCAAATCGAACGTATTGTCTGGAAATTGCGCCAGAACGTCCAGACAGTCGCCCAAGTAAATGTCAGTCTTAGTCTGTTCAGGATGAAGCAGTTCTCCTTTCAGAGCCATCCCAATATCGTTATCTGCCAGATTCGGATTGAGCATTTTTTTAGTACGTCTGTTCAGGAAACGGCTAGAGTTTAATTCTAGAGGAAACGATAGCGTTCGTACATCACAATAATGTCCATATACTTAGCAATTCTGGCTCTCACACTGATTGACTGACAAAACTCAAACCGCCCTCACCCCAACCCCTCTTCCAGAGCGGGCGAGGGGCTTTCGACCCAACAATCCTGTTCAAAGTCCCTTCGCCCCAAGATAGGAGAAGGGATTGAGGGATGAGGGGAAAAGATTTGTCAGTCAAGTAGAACAAGGTGAGAACCAGACGGGTCTAGAAGCCAACTCCAAAAAGCGGAGTGCCATCGCTCATAGCGGGAACGTCCCACAATCTTGAAGAAGTTTGGCTCACTCAGGATATTTTCAAAGCGAATGAACTCTGGTTCTGAAATTAGGTTAAGTAGTTTTTGTGTGAAGCTCGTAGTTCTCTCCGACACAGCTCATTTCTCTGATTTAGTTAGGGGATCAGCGAATTCTACAAAGTCAGCGTTCCCAAGCCTGCTCGATTCGATCACTTCTATCCTCCGGCAGAGTCAGAGTGTATCCGCAAGTGCCTGTGCGGGGGCGAAGATTTGTTTATGATTGGGGAATCCACCGATCGCCTCTGATGCTATGCTGCTCGACTCTAGTTTTTCGACCCGTCAATCTGCATCTGCCCCCCCAGTTGATTATCTGCGGCGAACTGTGCGCCCGATCGGCGTATATGCGCTGCGAGGATTAGCTTCGGATGGAGAAAGGTTGCTCGCGCTTGATGCAGTGCGCGGCTATGTGGTGGAAGTGGACTGTGCCAGTGATAATACTTCGATTCAAAATTCGCTGAAGGTGCAGGATTTTCTGGATGCTTCCGGGCTGGCACTAGCGGACGATTGCCTCTGGTTCACTCAAGAAAATGACGTTTACTGGTGCAGCCTGACTGATTTTGAGCCGCAGCATTTTGTCAGTCTTCCCTATGATGCAAACGGAGTAGCAGTCTGGCAATCGACCGTTTATATCACCTGCCAACGAGCGGGCTATATCCTGATCTTCGATCGCAAAACGGCACGGCAGATCACTAAATTTCCGCTGCCGGGGGTTGGGGTAGAAAATATTACGGTTCGCGATGAGGAACTGTGGCTGTGTGACGACGAGGAACGCACCGTGTACTGCATGGATCGAGCAACCGGGGAATTGCAGTTCAGCGTTCTCACGCCCTACGACAAACCCTCTGCGCTGGCGTTCCATCCCCATCCTGAAACAGGAGAGCCAATTCTCTACGTTGCCTATGCAGCAGAAGAACTGTACATCCGCGACAACCCCAACGACGCTGAAAGTCCCCAAGAGCTAGCCGTCCGCGATCGCACCTTTATTCACCCGCTTCATTTTTGCTACTCCCCCGATCGCCGCTTTGCGCTGTCAAACGGCTACTTGGTGGAGATGTCCTATGTAGAGGAACTGTCACCGCTGGAGGAAGTGCCCCTGACGAAGCTGGAATGGCGAATTGCGCTGCCTGCCACAACCGATCGCCAGAAGGTGCTGAGCGTGGAGCCAGTCGGTTTACCCTTTGCCGAAGAAATTGAGAACGGACAGCATGTTGCCGTGTTTCGGTTCGATCGGCTTGCGGCGGATGAAGGGCGCATTTTTGGCTGGAAGGCGCTGCTGGAAGTGCGGGGCATCAAGTATCAAATTACGCCGCGCCAGGTCGAGAAAAGTCCGCCTTTGTCTCAAGAGTTTGCCGATCGCTATCTGGTAGACGATGACGACCTGGCAATGGATACGCCGATGATCCGACAGGCAGCACGAGAAGCGATCGGCACAGAAACGAATCTGCTGAGAAAGATGCTGAAGATTCGCAACTATGTCTACGATCGCATGTCCTATGGCATCAAGCCCCACATCGATACGCCGGATGTGGCACTGGCGAGGGGAGTGGGTTCCTGTGGCGAGTATGTGGGCATTTTACTGGCGCTGGCACGGCTAAACGGCATTGCCTGTCGCACGGTGGGTCGCTACAAGTGTCCGCCTGACCCAGACAAGCGCAATGTCTCGCTGGAACCAGACTTCAACCATGTTTGGGTAGAGTTCTACATCCCCGGTATTGGCTGGCTACCGATGGAATCCAACGTGGATGATGTGGTCGAAGGGGGACCCTACCCCACCCGATTTTTTATGGGACTCCCCTGGTATCACGCGGAAATTGCCAAAGGCATCACCTTTGAATGGATCACGGCGGCAGATTTACCCGACGATGTGTCGATCGGCGATTTATCGCTCAATCATGTCCGGTTCACGATTCTGGAAGAGCTGCTGCCGCCAGAAAACAACGAGTAGCAAAGCGTTGAGTCGTTCAGCGTTCAGGCTTTCCCGTTCGATCGCTCGTCTGACATCATGGCGCGGATGCTTTCCACCGAAGCGGCAATGCTGCGCGGATCGACAAACATGACTTTGCTGCTGTCGCTGGTGCCGATCGTCTTGCCCATGTCCATGTAGTTCTGCGTCATCAAAAATTGCAGTGCTTCGCGGGCATTGGGGTCAGATTGCAGCGTTTTACCAATGATTTGTAGTGCCTCAGCCGTTGCTTGCGCTTTAAGAACCTGCTCTTGCCGTGCAGCCTGGGCACGCAGGACGGTTGCTTTTTGCTCGGCTTCTGCCCGCAGCAGCAGCGATTTTTGCTGTGCCTCAGCATCCAGAATTTGCGCTTCAGCCTTGCCTCTTGCCGAGTTCACCGACGACTCGCGATCGCCCTCTGATGTCAGGATTGCTGCCCGTTTACGCCGCTCTGCTGACATTTGCAGCTCCATCGAGTCCTGCACCGCCTTTGAAGGAACAATATCGCGCAGCTCTACACGGGTAACTTTGACCCCCCAGGGATCGGTTGCAACATCTAGATCGCGCAGCAGCACCTCGTTAATTTCAGAGCGAGCTGTAAAGGTTTCGTCGAGTTCGAGCTTGCCCATCTCCGATCGAATTTGGGTCAACACCAGATTCACCATTGCCGACTGCAGGTTTTGCACCTTGTAATAGGCGCGCTCCATATCCACAATCCGCCAGTAAACGACCGCGTCTGCCGTAATCGAAACGTTGTCGCGGGTAATGCAGGTCTGGGGCGGAATATCCAGCACTTTTTCCCGAATCGTTTCCTGATAGGCAACGCGATCGATAAAGGGAGCCGTGAAGTTTAACCCAGGCGAAAGTTTGCGGTTATAGCTGCCCAATCGTTCGACCAGAGCCTCGTTGCCCTGGTTCACAATCCGCACGGAACCCGCAATGCCTGCGCCTCCGAGAGCCAGCGCAATAAAGGCGAGAAAAGCTTCCATTTTTATAATGCTCCTTAGTCCAGATGGATTGAAATTAAATGGTCAGATTTGGAGAGGGAGGTGGGGAGGTGGGG
>Ga0224722_1001413_pt1 | contig 13307 bp, 5 predicted proteins | sample Balambano_FR1_Me_FD_161646 | JGI IMG/M metagenome (GOLD analysis project Ga0224722, IMG submission 161646) | Freshwater sediment microbial communities from Lake Towuti, South Sulawesi, Indonesia - Balambano_FR1_MetaG | ecosystem: Environmental > Aquatic > Freshwater > Lake > Sediment | place... | reverse complement strand
AACCACGAGCGGCCACACCAAAGCCTAGATGATCTCTCGCCCGCTAAGGTCCATTTTGCCTAAACGGCAACTGTTGTTGTTGCTTTTGGTTCCATCTTATTTTCAGCGTTTTGTGGTCTTGACATCGCGGCCAAGTATAAGGATATCTACCTCAAAAATTATGCCACGGTTCCGCAACTGGAGGCAGGCTTGGTGGAGTATTTTCACTTCTATAACCACGAGCGGCCACACCAAAGCCTAGATGATCTCTCGCCCGCTAAGGTCCATTTTGCCTAAACGGCAACTGTTGTTGCTTTTGGTTCCATCTTATTTTCAGCGTTTTGTGGTCTTGACATCGGGGCCAAGTATACAATAATGAATCATGGATGGAGTATTTTTCGTCAGATGCCACCGAATTCTGCATTAAGCCGCTCTCAGCATTTCATTGGTGGGCAAACAAAGACGCCGAATATGCTCTCAGGAGTGCAAAGGTGTCGAGGTTCGATATCTTAGAACATGCAAAAGATCTAAAACTTTGCCCTGTACTCATCCAAGAATATGTGGAGAAAAAATATGAATGGCGAGTTACGGTTGTCCAAGATCGCATATTCCCTTGTAGGTTAGATTCACAAAAAATAAAAGGAGCTGAAGCCGACTGGCGACAGGTAGATTTTGCGGTCATTCCCCATGAAATCCTACCATTACCCGATGATACTTCTGAGAAGCTCTTGAATTATCTAAAGCGTTTTAATTTGGATTTTGGAGCCTTTGATTTAATTGAACGACCGGATGGTACATTTGTGTTTCTCGAATGCAATCCGAATGGGCAGTGGTTATGGATTGAATTAATGACTGGGGCACAGATAAGTAAAGCAATTGCTCATTATCTATTCACAGATGAATGATTGTCTATTCCACTGCTAAATATTAGGGGAAATCAGTCAAAAGTGTATTAGTCAGCAACATAGTGAAATTCGTAGGGCCCCAGAGGGTGCCCCGGCATTCGGGGAAATCTCGATGAGTTATTCCGAAATTGACTTCCCGAATGCCTCGCCCTTACGTTTTATCATCCCATTGACCATTACAAATCTGTTGTTTTCTGAATCGGTTGTTGTGCTCGGTGAGGGCAAACACTACAGCGGATTTGAGAAAGCAATGGATTTGCCATTTCGATGACGAGGATCGTGGGTTCGGCCCGACATGTGGGTAGACGAGACAATCCATCTGCTGTTGTGCGGTAACTGCGCAGTTTTTCTGCAGAAAGTGTGCAGATGAGGGCAGGCAGGGTGGAGATATACTGGGGTTGAATTCGCAACAATATGATTTGTCCTCCGTACATACCAACCATACCAACTATACTAACCACATTAGTCGTTATTCCGATTTAATTTTTCTCTCTGGTATGCTACGATCTATCGCCAGTGGTAGAAACTAAATCGGAATAACCTTTATTAAGCTCGAGCTGTGGGAGTGGTGTAGGAAGTTGCGTTGTCGACAGTTAGGCTTTGACTAGCAGGGGATTTTCAAAATGAAAAAGCTAACATCCATTTTATTAGCATTGGCTTTGCTCCTCACAACATTCGCCATGCAGTTCGGTTCTAGGCATACAGGAATATATGCCCAGAGCAATCTGCCGCCGTGCAATGTCAAATTGACCGGTATCAACAATGACCGAATCCTTATTTTTCTGCCTGGGATCAATACAAATAGTAATCAGTATGAGAAATGGACCGTTTACGAACGGTTACTTGATGATATTTATGACGGTTTTGTGTATTTTAGTTATTTTCCGTTTGGAACATACTTTGAAGAAGATACACATAAGAGCATATTGGGGCATCATGTCCCGGCACTGGCATCCCTGGTTGAGAGTTGTATGGCAAATGGACACACGTCAATCGATCTGATGGGTCATAGTTTAGGTGGGGTCGTGGCTCTTGACTACTTAAAGGTGCATGGAGTTACCGGAGGTCAAGCAGGGCACATAAAATACTTGATCACGCTTGATTCGCCGGTAAATGGCTCATCCCGTGCCTGCGTTGCCAACTTTGATCCAGTAGTCCAGTGCTTACCGCTAGGTGAACAAATATTTCTTGATCTGGTTCAGCCAGCAGCTGATTACATTGCAAATCGCGGTAATCCAGGAGCGGTAAGTGAAGCTGGTCAAGAGCTTGCGATGCGTTACCTAAACTGGAAACAAGAACGGGCTAACAATGCTACATTTATTAAATGGCTAGCGCGACAAAATGGGACCGAAGTTTGGACCTTCACAAATGCAGATGACTTTGTGATTCCGAAAGAAGAAGCAACTATTCCTGGTGTCGATGGTTATAATTCGGAATTTATTGGATTCTTCTCCTTCGCACCTCATCTAGGCCGGTGGGATGCACAGTTAGGGCACTCAAGGGTATTCGCGGATGAACCGCTAAATATCAACCTTAGCATGATGCGTATCCAGATTCATACTCTGCTTTCGTCAGTCTCGCAGCCCTCTGAATTGCCTTCACCACAACCAGCTCCACCTAGAGTAGACGATGCTGCGAATTTTCTCTTTGACATCACCCTCCCCGACGGCACCCTTGTCACCCCCAACCAGGCACTACAGAAAGTCTGGCGCGTCAAGAACACCGGCACCTCCTCGTGGGATGGCTTCAAATTGATCTTCACCGAGGGCGATCAAATGGGTGGCGCCAGTTCTAGAGATTTGCTTCCGCTTGCGCCCAACGGCACATACGACATTAGCCTTAGCTTACGCGCCCCGAATAACAGTGGTCGAGGCTGTTGGCAGATCGTAAATCGTAGTGGCGTCCATGTGCCTGGTGGCAAGTTGTGCGTCTCACTCACTGTCGTCGGTTCATCCAACGGTGGCGCGACCACTGGACACATTGCGGCTTTCAGCGCCAGTCCGGGTTCACCTTCTAATGCTAGCACCGTAGTATTTGCTGGACGGGTCAACTGGTGGCCGGGGTACCGTGCTATGCGGGTGAAGGTGGCCAATGAAGTGATCGGTGAGACTGCGGCGACGGAGGGAACCTTTACTTGGAATGCCGGCAATGCTGCCCGTGGCGACCATGCCGTATTACTTGAAGTTGCATCGCAAACAGACACCTCTTGGAGCAATCCAGAGCGGACGACACTGATTTACACCCTTAATGGCACACCTACACCAGCCAATCATGCGCCTAATCGGCCGAGCCCCAAGAGTCCCTACAATTGGTTCGTTTACTATACTGGCAACACCGCTACGCTATGTGGTCAGCCGAACGGCGATCCCGACGGCGATACAATCACTGCTTATCAATTTGACATCTTCGACAGCGCTGAGCTATGGAACAGCGGTTGGGTAGGTGGTGACTGTGCTACTACGCGCGCAATGGGTGCATTCAATTATCAATGGCGTGTAAAGGTGCGTGATAGTCGTGGCGCTGAGAGTGATTGGAGTGAACCCTGGCACTTCTCGTTGGTGCGCCAAGACATCAACATTACGCAACTCTACTTTGAGCCGCAAGACCCCAAGAGTGAGTTGGTGAAGATTCGCGCCTGCACCGAAGGGCAAGGTGGAGTAGGTATCGCTATGCGCGCCCTGGTCAATGATGCGAGTGATGGATCGGATCGTGGCCAATGGCACATTATCAAAGAATTAGGTGTGCCCTGCTTCAACGCAACTGACGCCCCGGAATGGCGAACCCTGACCTTTGACAACGGCTCGCACCGCGTCCGCATTGAAGCCTTTGGCAATACTGAGGCGACCCGTGGGCGGCTAACTGTGCGGGAGGAGGTTTACACGCTCCCCGAACGCCGACCGGCCGAACCGATTTTGCGCGCACCGATTCCGCCAGATGGTACGAACGATGTGGTGTATCACAACACGCGGCAGCTTACCTTCCGCTGGGGAGCTACGCCACGCGCACAAAGTTACCAGCTCTTTGTTAGCACTCAACCATCGCCCAAAGATAACCCCAATCTGGTCAATCAAACATTGGCTAGCAGTGCGACCGAGCACACTGTGACCTTCAATCAGGACTATCCGCAAATTTATTGGCAAGTGCGGGCTACCAACAATATCGGTAGCATTGAGTCGGTGATTCGGCGTATCGGTATTGATCAGCAGGCGCCCACTTGCACCGTCCAACCAGTTGCAAGTCCGGTCTGGGAGAGCGTTTTTCAAGTGAACTGGGGAGGCAGCGACAATTTGTCCGGTGTACATCGTTACGATATTCAAGTTATGGATCTGGCACAGGGTGCGTGGACCGATTGGCTAATGGCAGCTGCGGTGGGTAAGACCTATGAACTTTTCACCGGACAAACTGGCCACCGCTATGCGTTCCGCTGTCGATCCACTGATGTGGCCGGCAATCTCGGCTCCTATCCTGCCAATGCTAACACGACCGTTTTCATTGATGCTGCAGCACGCCCAGTAACACCTTGGTGGAACACGGCCTATGCCTACAAGCGCAGCATCATTTTGCAGAACAACCAGCCGAACTCGACGGTGCCTAATTTCCACCCAATTCATCTGCGTTTCGACAGTACAACTACACCAACCGCTGCTGAACTCTATGCTGCATCGGCATCAAATCCCAAATGCGCTGATCTACGGATCGTCTACCACGATACAACCGAGTTGAATCGAGTTGTTCAAACTTGTTCAAGCAGCAACATTGACATCTGGTTCCAAACTCAGGACAGCTTCCACAGCAGTGCGCCCAATACAACTGCTCATCAGTTGTACTATGGCAACCCCAATGCCGGGGCGCCTCCTGCGGCGGTCGGCAATGTTCTTCATCCTGCTGCGGATGGGAACACACGCGGGCTGTGGTATACGAATCAAGCAACAGGTTCAACCCTGGCCGATGTTTCAGGTTATAATCTCAACTGCTCTTTCGGTCCGCTGGCGCAGTGGGTAGCTTCGGGCAAGTTTGGCAATGCAGTGCGCATTCAAGGTGGCACATCGGGGCAAGCAATCCACTGCGGCTCTTCATCTCAGTTTGATCTTTCCGAATTCACCTTTGAGCTTTTTGTACGTCGCACCAATTTTGTCGATGGCAGAATTGCGGGCAATCTAAACAACGGTTCTCCCAATCGCTGGCTGCTGAGTTTTGCGGATGGCGGTAGAGTCAATGTTGATATTTGGGAAGGCGGCGCTTGTGGAACTTCTTCCTGTCGCACCGCACGCAAGATTGAGGATATGAATTGGCATCACATTGCCTTTACCGTCAAAGGCGCTGAGGTGAAAATTTACATTGATGGCAACCTGGAGACCTTAGGCACGATGTTTCTCGGCGGTATTCGTTCTGGCACACCACCACTTACGATGGGCAGTGCAGAAAACATCAACAGCCTTTTTGGCGAAGTGGCAAATATCCGTTTTTCCAACATTGCCCGCACCAGCTTCCCGCATGGAGGACTCGCTCTCATCACCACTGAACCCTCTGCTACCGTGGGCGATCTCGTTGCGCCGCCGGTCACTGGTTCAGCAGATTTGGCTGTCCTCAACCTCAACACCTATCCCAATCCGGGCGGCGGTATTCTGGTCGAAACCGTTGTCCAGAATCAAGGCGATCTGAGTACGCGTAACAACTTCTTTACCGATCTTTATGTAGATCATGCACCGTCTGCCCCTGGTGACTTTACCGGCAGCGTATACCGTTGGATCGCCAGCCCAATTGAGGCGGGCAAAACTATAACGCTGACTACGCTTCTCACAGACAGTACACAGCTGACAAGCAGTCAATCTGGATCGGCCCAGACAGTGGTCGCTGCCGCCGCCAATATCACTGAGATTACCAAGACCCTTTATATTCAGACTGACTCCGCAGGGGTTGTGGGTGAAAGTCAAGAGAGCAATAACCTGGCTTTGCCTGTTCAGGTCTGTTTCGCCACGGCTGATCCCTTTGAAGATGATAATGATTCTGCCAGTGCAACCCCGTTACTACTCAACACAGCCCAAACGCACAACCTGCATCTAGTCGAAGATCAGGACTGGTTCTACTTTGATGCACAGGCTGGAACTAGCTATCGTCTTGAAACCAGCAATTTGGGCTTGAGCAGCGACACGTATCTCTACGTCTATGCTACCGACGGAACTACCGTGCTCGCCAGCAATGATGACTATGGCGATACCCTGGCTTCTCAGGTAGAGTGGACGGCTCCAGCGAGTGGTCGTTATTATGCGGTGGTGAAGCATTGGAACCCGAACGTGAGTGGTTGCGCAACCAGCTATGATCTGCGACTCAGCACCGCAACCCCAGCGCCACAGCTGACAATCAAGGTTAAGTTCCAAGGCCGAAGTGGTGGCAGCCAACCCCACAACGTTCCCATCAAGCTGCGGATCAAGAACGCTAGCGGCGACCAGGTGATCTACGAAACGGGCAACTGGGTCGCGGTCGCGCCGGATAGCAGCGGCGGTTTTGGGACGGCCACCATCGACCTGACCAGCGCCGGGTTGACCGAGGGGCAGACCTATCGCTTCTATGTGCGCGGGGCCATGCACTTGGACAAACTGGTCACAGTTCAATATAGCGAGGGCATGACTCTGGACCTGACGAACACGGCGGTCAACCCAGATGGCGTCCTTTGGGCCTGCGATATTAACCAGGACAACATGGTTAGTACTATCGACACGGATTTGCTGTCGTCACGTTTTGGACAATCTCACCCAGGGACGCCTGACCCCACTTCAGTGGTCTATCGCAGCGATCAAAACGGCGATGGTGTGATCAATATCTTGGACTATACTATCTGCAGCAATAACTTCGGAAAATTAGGTGATGACCCAGCCTCCCCTGTTCTACTGCTAAGTTCGAGTTCAGGTGGCACAGTTCAAGGAGTCAAGTTTGCGGATGAAGACATTCTGTCTTACAACCCCACCACTGGCGCATGGGCGCTTTTCTTTGACGGCTCTGATGTCGGGCTAAGGGCATACGATATTGATGCTATGCACTTCCAAGCCGATGGAACACTGTTGCTAAGTGTCGACAAGGACGGCGTCCTACCCGGTGTTGGTGCGGTGGATGACTCCGATATCCTATCATTTGTGCCAACCTCACTTGGCACGACCACTGCCGGAACCTTCAGCATATACTTTGATGGGTCAGATGTTGGGCTTGAGGCCAGTGGCGAAGACATTGATGCCTTTAGTTTTACCCGCGATGGCCGTCTACTCATCAGTACTTTGGGCTCAATCAGCGTACCAGGCGCATCGGGTAAAGATGAAGATCTGTTTGTGTTCAACGCCTCTTCGCTCGGCACGAATACGGCAGGAACCTGGGAGTTTTATTTTGATGGCTCTGACGTGGGGCTCGTTGATTCCACTGAGGATATCTGGGGAGTGGACGTTGGCACCAATGGCGAACTCTACCTGACCACACAGGGTGCCTTTTCTGTACAGGGCGTGAAAGGGGATGGTGCGGATATTTTTCTCTGCATACCTGGGTCCATCGGCGCAACAACATCATGCACCTTCTCGATGTATTGGGATGGCTCTACGGCAGGGTTCGGCGCTGAGGTCGTGGACGCCTTTGATCTGGTTGATGCAACACTCATTCAGGCTGCATCAATGTCAACATCAGACAACAGTAACGACGAGCAGGCTGAAACAGACGACGATCCGTTGAATGGCGATTTCGAGGAGACGGATGAAGAGGATGGAACGCCGTTGTTCTTCCCACTGATTAAGAATTAATATGGGTACCCGCTTATATACCAAACTCACCGCTCATACTTTATGTATTTATCTCAATCGCTTGTTGGGCAATGCCGACTTCCTTTAGATTAAACATCTGGCTTTCCCGATCTAGCATATGCCCATATTAGTGAAAAGAAGTACTCTAACTGCATAAAGGAAGCTGGGTTATGAGAAAGATCTATAGGGAGACGCTGCCATCTGAAACTGGAATAGTTAGTTTGAAATTTGTATTGCTTGTAGCTATACTGATTGGGCTTGTCTTTTTGAGTGTGGAGCTGTCTATTGCTCAAACTGAATCCGAGGAAACTCATCAAGCAGAGGTGATAGCTCCCGAAACTATTAATGAAACACAATCGTTACCAGTAATTCAATATGAGCTTCCGTCTGCCACAAGTGTAGAGTTATGTCAAATTGATCTTGCGTTCGTTGCCGACGGCTCTGGAAGTATCAGTTCAGCGGATTTTGCCCAAATTAAGCAGTTCATTCGGTCATTCGTCGGGAATGTCAATATAGGGGCGCAAGGTACTCAGGTTACCTTGGTACAATTCAGCAGTGAGAATACAGGTAGGATTGAGCAGACGCTGACCGCTGATTTATCCACCATCAATGTGGCAATCGACAACATGGCACAGTTAGGAGATCAAACCGATATTCAGGAAGGAATCCAGCTTGCCTCCTCCGAACTTCGGGCTCGTGGTCGAACCAATACCCCTCGTGTGATTGTTGTTCTTACGGACGGCGTACACAATCAGCCAGGCGATCCGCTAGCGGAATCGGCTGAATTTAGGGAAGCTGGTGGGTTTGTATTTACGATCTCGGTAGGTTCCTCTATTGATAGAAATCAGTTAATTGGTATCTCGTCTCAGCCATACACGCGTTATTTATATGGTGTTTCAGATGTAAACAGCTTGGCGGCGATTTTGAATTCTCTGTCTGAAAATGTATGCAATTGCCCAGAAACCCAATCCGCAAATGAACGTATTACGCGTGTTGCCGATGGGCTCTGTCTTCGAGTCGTTGACGATAGTATCTACATTGGCATCGCAAACCTTGCCAACTCCAATGTACGTCTGAAGTTGACTCATGAGTTAGCCAACCAAAGTCAGGGATTGTTTACCAAAAGAACCTTGAAGGAACACATACAAAGTGATCAAGATTTAACTACACTCACCTGTTTGCCACCATTTGCCTTTCCATTTATTCCAGGCATCGTTTGTGTGCGTAGTCCTACCGAGTATTATGTTGCAATCAACGGCACTGCTCACGCACAACAAATTACGAATCCAGATTACTCTTCATCGAATTCAATCCTGGCTATTAATGGACAGCTTTACCGCGAAGTCGGTCTCGGAATACCAGAGAGGCCAAGAGCAAGCTTTTTCGCGTTTACAGGCGCTGCGAGTGCAATCCATCGTTCATATACAACAACACCAGCGCCAATGCCTAGTTTTGCAATTCCCATCGACGCCAATGCTCCTAGTAATGAATACGAACAAACGAGGAGCTATATTGCTCAAACCACGTCGACAGCTCATTTTGCAGTTGGCTACCGCGCATCAATCCTGGATATGACGGCTACGCCGCCCTTACGAGGGGAGATTGATGACAGTGCAGCATTTGATGAGCTTACAGCAATTGGAATTTCGTCTGATGGCATGACAATATATCTGGCTGCAACGAAACCGGACGTTGGACCGGTAATTTTAGCGAATAAGCTGGCAGAATTAGGAGCGACGCGAGCAATCTTACTAGATGGAAGTAGCTCTACACAATTTGCCAGTTTCCGCGAGAACTACTCCGCATTTTATCTACTCAACTTCCCATTTGTACGTCCCGTTTTGAATGGCATCGCCGCATACAGTTTGGCAACTAACATTGTGTCATCTATCGTAGTAGCCGACCCATCAGGTACAGTCGTTTTGGCACCGAATACAGCGATTGGGCTAGATTCCAGCGGTCTGCCGGTGGGAACACTCCTTACTCAATTGCCAGTCATTCTTGGTAGTCCTGGTACGATTGATACCTCGACTGTATTTACGTTGCCGCTACCTGGTTCATCACTCTTGGATTCCGGTGTTGGTTACATCATCTATGCGCAAAACCCTTCCGGGCAAGTTATTCAGCCACTACAAGGTTATGGTCTTATCGCTAACTTTGACTTAATCGATTTTCCTGCTGGAACATCACCTTGTATGATTCACATCTATTTTTGGAATGGAACGCAATGGGTATTAGAACCAACAAGTAGAGTTGATTTGCATCGGAAGGTGATTGTTGTTCAGCCACGTCAATTTGGTATTTGGGCTCTCTTTGCCAACCCAAGCCTCTCATGCGCATACTTGCCTGTCGTCAAGCGAGCACCTGAGCTCGTTGTACCCTTTGCAGTAAGTCTTTCGACTAACAGCCCGAATCGCTATGAGCTGCAAAGAATGGAGAGCGGGAACGGCCTAGCAAGCGGCAGCTTGGTCTATACTGATCGCAACTATCGCTATGACAATGTTCCGCCCTTAGTGCAGGGGACGACTCATATCCGAACGGCAAATAATGATTCGGTTCGCTACAATCTTAGATTAGTAATCAACGCAAATAAATCGGTACAGCTCTATGTGGCGCACACCGATCAACAAAATCCGAAACCATCTTGGCTCAACGCGTTTCAAGATACAGGCGAGAACCTTACCTTCAGGGATCGAGACGGCAATCGGGTCGTTCTAAGTATATTCACGGCCGTATTCCCAGCCGGTGACATAATCTTAGGTGCAAACACCTCTCCCAATGGAGATGACCGTAGCATGTACACCGTTGCGCTTAAGGAAATACAAAGTATCAATAGTACAGAGGCGAATCAATCAGAAAAGTAAGTTAGGCAAAACCGCCGAACATGCCGTTGGCACAAGCTTACTTTCTGCGCTTGGGAGCAGCACGGATGCGAGACAGCAGAAAGCAAACGCGAGAAATAGCACCCCAGCAAGCCGGTTTTGCGTTTTTCCTTAAGCTGATAACTTTCGCCTTTGATATTGAGCGTCGTCAAGCACAGCCGTCGCCAAGACCAAATCGTTGAACATATCTCCCTAGCCGAGCTTGAGTTTGCTGAGCGGCGCATCTAGTGCAGTGCGGCGTAAATAAATGGACAGTTTCGTCCTCGTCCTCCTACTCAACTACAGAGTACAAGTAGGAGGACGAGTAGGAACCGTATAGCAATTTACGCCCAAGAGTACGAGGTATATCGTAGGGGCAAAATGCGGTCGAACCTGGCCCGGTTGCGCTGGTTTTTCTGCGCTGGGTCGAACTGTAGACTGGCGATTATTGACAGGTGCATGCCGATCATTAAGGAGTACAAATATGCAGCAAGTTAATCTTAGACTTCTTCGGCATCTTCTCCCCACCACGGGGAATGCCCTCTTCACCTTAGTTGTAGTTGGTCTGCTGCTCTGGGTGCGACCGGCAAGCGCCTTCCCAACAGCGAACGTTCGCGATGCTTTATCCTCAACGAATACAATTGCCTATCAAGGTCGGTTAGCCGATACTTCAGGCAATCCGGTGAATGGTCCACATATCATGGCGTTCCGCCTCTACAATACTGCCACTGGCGGGACACCCCTTTGGCAGGAGGTTTGGACTAGCCCAAATACGGTGCAAGTGACCAATGGATTGTTCGATGTTTTGTTAGGCAGCGTGACTCCACTTCCTACTACTATCATCTCCAGCCATGAGTCCTTGTGGCTTGGTGTTACGGTCAACACCGATAGTGAGATGACGCCACGGGTGCAGTTAGGCAGCGTTCCTTTTGCCATACAGGCGCTCACCGTACCCAATGGCAGCATCAGCACAGACCAGTTGGCAAATGGGGCGGTGACGAAAGAAAAGCTAAATAGCAGTACCCGGCAACCTGACTGGGATTCTGGCTGGGTGTATGACAGCAATCGACTTAACCATATTACTACAAAGGTTCATAATCTGTGGGTATATCCAACGAACTGCATGGTATGGTTTAGTCCTGTCAATCCACCCAATGATCATATTTACCCAGTCGGTTCTTGTTGGAATAATCCTTGGGCGGCGGGTTCTTTCCATGAGTTTCAAAATCCACTCGGTTGGGCCGTCAATGAAACTGAAATCTCGTGGTATGTATTCAGTGAAACGCACTTGTTCAAGCACTGGGACAACGAGAGATGGAATTACTGGAATGAAGGATATTACCGAGTGTTGCTATGGAAGTAGGCTTAGGCTAGATATATGAGTCATCTCTCACAATGTGCGTCACAGTTTGCGGAGGTTGCCAGTGAGACCGATGTTCATTATTGCGTTGGCAGTCATAGTGCTAAGCACATTGTTTGTTACAGCAAACTCGATTTTCGTTAGGTTTTCGCCAAGTAATGCACAGAGCATACCTTCTCCAGCTGCGGACATCGGCAATCCAACCTGGCTCCTTCAGACTAAAAATGATTCGAATCTAAGCGCCCCTATCTATGCAGAAGCAAAGCAATTAGTACAGGGAATTTTTGCCTCAGGTAGTGGTAGTGATGTCATGGTCTCTGCTCACTATTTGATGATTGGGAACCTGGGCGAACGTGGCGTCCCTGTAACCGCAGGCAGGCTCCAAAGCCAAAATTTTCATCACCAACCAGGGTTTCTCGCTCAGGTTTCAGACAACCTAACGACACCTACACCTACTTTTACATCAACACCGTGTCCCACTGATTCAGTGCCTATAGCCGGAAGTTGTGTTACGGTAACGCCGTCATCTACACCGTCGCCTACACCGTCGCCTACACCAACGAATACACCTACCCCAACGAACACACCTGGCCCGACACCTGCGATCCGGCCCGCCATCAACCGCGTCCGCCCCAATCAGGGGAGCAACGAGACCGCCAATCCGATCAACCTCTTTGGCGCTAACTTTGCCACCGGCGCGACGATCCGGCTCGGCAGCACCGTGCTGACCCAGACTACCTTTGTCGTGGCCGATCACTTCCAGGCCCTTGTGCCGCCGGGGTTTGCTGCCGGTGTCCACGGCTTGACGCTCACCAACCCCGACGGAGGGAGTGCGACCCTGGCCAATGCCTACACGGCCTTTGATCTGGCCGCCAATGATGATCTCTTTGGCTTCGACTACGAACTGTGGAGCGAGCCGGCTGCACCGCGTGCCGGCGAACCGGTCAAGCTCTCGCTGGTGGTGCATCGCCAGGGTGGAAAAGTTGTGCTCAACAACGTCAGCGTGCGTTTTAGCCAACGCCCCGCCGGCGGCGCAGAGCAAACCTTCGGCGACGGCAGCGTTGCCCTGTTGTCGCCGCGTAGCGCCGCCAGCACGGCCCCGCTCCAGTGGACACCGGCGCAGCCTGGTGTTTATGAGGTACGGGCACGCATCGACCCGGACAACGTCGTGGCGGAGACCTACGAGAACAACAACGAGGTCATTCGGCGTATCACCGTGCTCCCGCCAGGCCCTGATCAATTGGCCCCGCGTGTCGACAGTTTCACAATCAATGACGGGGCGCAGCGCACCGTGGAGCAGCTGGTGCGGTTGGATGTGACGGCCACCGACCCGCCACCTGGCCGTGGGGTGGTCAAAGTGCGCTTTGTCGAATTCGAGTATAGTGCTGCCGCCAATCAATGGGCCCCGGTGCAAGATTCGGGC
>Ga0224722_1001412_pt1 | contig 13308 bp, 10 predicted proteins | sample Balambano_FR1_Me_FD_161646 | JGI IMG/M metagenome (GOLD analysis project Ga0224722, IMG submission 161646) | Freshwater sediment microbial communities from Lake Towuti, South Sulawesi, Indonesia - Balambano_FR1_MetaG | ecosystem: Environmental > Aquatic > Freshwater > Lake > Sediment | place... | reverse complement strand
GATAAATCTCAGCATTAGTTCCGGTATCGCTTTGCCAAACCACATTGGAGCCAAAAATCTCAGGATCTCGGTCATCGACCGCATTGTTTGTCAACTGAGTCACTGCCCCCATGCTACCCCGGTAGAGGAAAATTTCGGTGTCGCCTGTGCTGTCTTGGGCTGCCCACACCACGTTTGAGCCAGAAATTTTGGGAGGATCTCCTGCGGCAATTCCGCCAGTGCTGGAGATTGTTTTGACCGAGTTTTGTTTGTAGGTTAATCGATTATTATCGACATCGGTTTGCGTGAAGGCACTTCCCACTCCCAGCAGTGTTCCGTTCAGGAAGAGCGATCCGGAAGCAGGCAAGCTGGTGACGCGGTACAAAAGCTGATCTGCGGTTTGCTGCGTATCGGTCGAAAGCAAATTCGTGCGTCCAATCGTCCCAGTTCCATTCCGGCTCACGGTTAGCGGCGTGTTTGTGGCGATCGTCGGAGCCGTATTTGCTGGCGGGGGCGGAACCGGAAGTGGGGTTGCTGCAACTTTCAGTTCATAGCCTGTGGATGATTCTTTCGCATTGAGCCGGATATAGAAAGTTCCGGTATCCAGGGTTGTTTTGATCAATTCCGGCTTGCGACCGGGCTGACGCGAAAAGGCAATCACCTTACGGGCACTGTCCAGCAGCGTCACATCCACATTCGATCGCAGCTTTTTCAAACTCAGATCAAAACTGCTGCGGCTGCTCAGGCTGAATTTGAAGAAGTCACGCGGATCGTTTGTGCCACCGATCGTTTCTCTGCGTGTTTTAGGACCCGTTGCCAGATTCAGCGATCGGGCAGAAAGCAACGTATTTCCAGAATCTCTAGCCATAACAGGGGCTTCGTTCCATAAACTTCTTTTTTTGTCAACACCTGATCATGGGATTCTTCCAGAAATGTTTAGAATTCTTGACCTTGTATTCTGGAATACATACTGACAGCAGCCAAAAATCGCCCCTCAGTGAAGGACGATGACCCTACAGGAGATTTATTACTCTATAGAAGATTTGAAGATCTATTGATGTTTTGAGGCGATCGTCGCAATCTCAAAATCTCTGAGAAAGAGTTGAAAAGGCTTGAGAAATCTCAACCTTAAACCGATGCCTGCTGACGCTGATACAGCGACCAATAGAGTCCCTTTTGCTGAAGCAGCTCGTCATGCTTGCCCCGTTCCACAATTACACCCTTTTCCATTGTCAGAATCAGATCGGCACGTTTCAGCGGCGAAAATCGGTGGGCGATCATAAACATCGTGCGTCCGGGAGAAACCCGCTTCAGGTTTTCCAGTACCTGCTGCTCGGTTTCGGCATCGAGGCTGCTGGTGGCTTCGTCCAGAATCAGAATTGGCGCATCGGAGAGAAACAGTCTTGCGAGCGTGATTCGCTGCCGCTGTCCGCCGGAGAGTGAGGTTCCCCGTTCACCGACATTGGTTTCATAGCCGTTAGGCAGATCGCAGATAAAGTCGTGTGCTACTGCCAGCCGTGCCGCTTCAACCACCTGTTCTGCCGTGACATCCGGGTTGCCCAGCGTAATGTTTTCCAGGATCGAGCCGTTAAACAGAAAATCTTCTTGCAGCACGACCGCAATTTGAGGACGCAGCGACGCCAGATCCGCGCTTTTAACATCAAATCCGTCAATTAAAACCCGCCCGCCTTCCGGTTGATAGAGCCGCTGAATCAGCTTCGACAGCGTACTTTTGCCGGAACCGCTTCGTCCCACAATCCCGACAAACATTCCCGGTTCCGCTTCAAAGGATATGCCGCGCAAAATCGGCTCCTGCGCTTCCTGATAGCGGAAAAACACCTGATCGAAGTTGATCTGACCCCGCAGCGGCGGCAGCATCAGTCCGGTTCCAGGTTCGGCTTCTGGCGCGACGTTGAGAATATCGCCAATGCGATCGACCGCCAGCAGCACTTCCTGAAGGCTTTGCCAGAGCTGCACCAGTCGCAACAGCGGACCCGTCACCCGACCCGACAACATCTGGAAAGCAACTAATTGACCGATCGTCAGTTCCTGCTTAATCACCAGATGCGCTCCAAACCACAGGATCAGCAGGGCAGAGAAACTGGTGAGAAAATCCCCGATATGATTGCTGATGTTTGCGGTGGTGGCTGCCTTGAATCCGGTGCGGACAAAGCGGGCATACAGTCCTTCCCAGCGATCGCGCGAGGTTTTCTCTGCAGCGTGTGCCTTGACCGAGTGAATGCCCGTCACCGTTTCCACCAGGAACGACTGGCTATCGGCGCTGCGGTTAAAGGTTTCATTCAGCCAGGTTCGCAAAATTGGCGTCGCAACCAGGGTCAGAATGGCAAACAAAGGAATTGCTGCCAGCGCAACTGCCGTCAACTGTGGGCTGTAGTAGAACATCATCACCAGGTAAACCACAGAGAAGATGCTGTCCAGCACCACCGTAAGCGCCGTACTGGTAAGAAACTGGCGAATTTCCTCAAGTTCCTGCACCCGTGCCACCGTATCCCCTACCCGCCGCGCCTCAAAGTAGGACAGCGGCAGCCGCAGCAAATGGCGAAACAGCTGAGCCGACAGCGCCATGTCCAGGCGGTTTGTGGTGTGGGTAAAGATGAACATCCGCAGGATGCCCAGCAGCGCCTCAAAGACTGCCGCTCCCAGCAGCGCAAACACCATTACGTCCAGGGTGGGAATGCTGCCCTGCACCATTACCTTGTCGATAATGACCTGGGTGACAACGGGCGTGACTAATCCCAAAAGCTGAAGCGTAAACGACGCAATCAGAACTTCGGTCAGCAGGTTGCGAAACTTCCAGACGGCGGGCAAAAACCAGCCCAGATTAAACTGCTCCTGCTTGTGGATCAGCTCTGCCTGCCAAAGCTGCCCATCCCAGGACTCTTCGACCAGTGCCCGCGGCACGGTTTCGCAGGTGCGACCTGGATTCATCGGATCGCCAATGATCAGGCGATCGCCCCTGACCCCATATGCCACAACCCAGTGTTCCGGCTGCTGCCACTGCATCAGAGCAGGAAATTTGATTTGCCGCAGGTCAGACCAGTTGCCAACGAGCAGCCTGCGAAGCTGGATTCCCGCTTTTTCTGCACCGTCGATCACGTTTTTAGGACGCTGACCGCGCAACTGTCGCTGCATCCATTCCAACTGCACGGGCGTATCGAGGTGCTGGGACAGCATTGCCAGACTGGCGGCTGCCGTGTTCAGTCCTGCCACAAACGGAAAGCCTGAGACTGGCTGGGGGGCGGCGGAATAGTTCGGCTGATAGCGCGATCGCACCGATGCCCAAAATTGCCTCAGCTCCGTAGAATTCAGCAATTCCCAGTCCGGCTGGCTCCACTCAGCAACCACGACTTCTTTATCAGCGGCTCTGGCTTTCCACTGGTCGGTGAGATGCAGCAGATCCCCGAACCAATCCCCTGCTTTCAACAGCACCGGACTGCCCTCACTGGGAACCAGCCGCACTTTGCCCGCCAACACGACAAACTGACTGCCCGGCGTTTCCGTAGACCAGACCACCTCACCCAGGGTACAGGAACGGGGTTTTGCCCGGTCTTTGAGCATTAGCTGCTGCTCCGGACTCAGCCACGAAAGTGGCGGATTGTTCCAGTCGAGGTTGGCAAGCAGGTCATTGGTAATCATGCATTCACCTGAATCTTGATCGGTAGCGTTTGCATCTTCTCGCCCAGCCATTGTTCAAATAGCTCATCCTGCAAGCTCTGGTGAAGCTGCGGATCGTCGAGCGTTGCCGGAAGCAGTGCCTCCACGCGAAACAGCCCCCAGCGTTCTTCCATGCCGATCGGTCCCACAACGTCCCCTGGCTGTGCCAGATCGATCGCCGCCCGCAAAATATCGGGCATTGAGCCACGGCTGACCGGACCGACCATTCCATTCATCAGGCGATCGTCCGTCAGGGAATAGTCCCTGGCAAGCTGCTCGAAGCTAGCACCTTCCTGCAACTGACTCTTTAATTCCTCTGCCAGTTCCTTATCCGCCACAATAACTCGCGATAGAACGACGCGATCGAGAAATACCTTGCGCCCAATAAAGTATTCTTGCAGTTTTGGCTCCGTGATGTCTTCTTTGAGCTTTTTCAGCCGAAAATTGGTGGCAAGCTGGGTGTGAAACGCTTCATAGGTCAGCCCATGCTCGTTGAGCCACTGCTGAAACTGGTTGGGGTCGGTGAGCTGGTTTTGCAGCCGGAAGTCGATCACGGCTTGTTCAATCGCAACGGAGTTAATTGCTTGCTGACTTTGCGCCTGAAGTTCGCGCTCGATCACAAACTGCCGCACGATATCGCCAATGAAGCCATCCAGTTTGCGGCTTGCCTGGAGATACCGAAAAATTTGCCCAATCGTGATGGGCTGTTCGTCGATGGTCAGAAAGGGTTCGGATGTCATGCTCATCCTGCATAAAGCGTCTCAGCTAACCCATTATGCCCAAATCCCCTGGTCTTCACGCAAATTTCAAAGTTTAGTTAAGTGGATCTACGCGATCGGAGAACCTGAAATCTAAATCTTAAGACAAAAATTCATCACGAAAGAAAACAGCAAGAATGAGTCAATTTTGTAATCGATCGCTAAAAAACTTTACCCTCTCCTGATCCCCAGACCCCCTAGAATAAGAAAACTTAAAATTCAGCCAAAATAGCCACTTCTAGCGGGGAAGAACGATGTCTCAGCGCCCGATTATTGTTGGCATTGTAGGAGATAGCGCAGCCGGAAAAACCACCCTGACACGCGGCATTGCGCAGGTGTTGGGCGAAGAGGACGTGACTGTTATTTGTACTGATGATTATCACCGCTACGATCGCCAGCAGCGAGCTGAATTAGGGATTTCTGCGCTCCATCCAGACTGCAATTATTTAGATATCATCCAGCAGCATCTCAGCCTGCTCCGCACCGGACAGCCGATTTTGAAGCCCATCTATAACCACTCGACGGGCATGTTTGACCCGCCAGAGTACGTGAAACCCAGCCGCTTTGTGATTGTCGAGGGGCTGCTGGGCTACTCCACACGAGGAATGCGCGATTCTTACGATGTCAAAGTTTACCTCGCGCCCCCCGAAGATCTGCGAACGAACTGGAAAGTCAAACGAGATACCCGAAAGCGCGGCTACACCGAAGAGCAGGTCATGGATCAGATGCGAAAGCGAGAATCTGACTCCGAGTCATTCATTCGCCCTCAGCGGCAGTGGGCAGATGTGGTCGTCACGTTCTATCCCTCAAATGGCGGCACGCCTCAAGATGATCTGCTGCTCAACGTGCGTCTGGTGCTGCGCCCGACGATTCCCCACCCCGACTTTTGCGATATTCTCCCTTGCAATACCCCGGTTAGCTCTGCAGTGCGGCTCGGACTCGATCGCGATATGGGCAAGCCTGTAGATGTTCTGGAAATTGACGGTCACGCCACCGCCGAACAGGTGCAGCAGCTTGAAAGAATGCTCTGCAACGAAGTGCCCTACCTGGGCAAGTTTTGCAGCATTGCAGGCAACGAATCGACGATCGGAAAAGTTGTCGGTACGACGGGCGAAACGCTCCAGAGCTATCCGCTTGCTATCACCCAACTGCTGATTACCTATCACATGCTGAAGGCGCTTAATCTTTAGACTTGTTGCTATTCATAATCCTGACTGGGGCTGCGGTAGCGTCGTGAGAAAATAGCAACCATGACTTCAGGAACTCTCTATCGTCTATCTGCCTTTACAACAGCTCCAGATGGAGGAAATCCGGCTGGCGTTTGGGTCGGAGACACGCTTCCTGATCCAGAAACCATGCAGCGGATTGCGGCTGAAGTGGGGTTTTCGGAAACTGCGTTTGTTGCGCCTGCTGCTGGATCTGAGCGAACGGTTCGCTACTATAGCCCCGAAGCCGAAGTTTCGTTTTGTGGACACGCGACGATCGCCACCGGAGTCTTGCTGGGTGAAAACGACGGAGACGGAACCTATCAACTGGCAACATTGGTTGGGACGGTTCCCGTAACAGTTCGCCAGCGGGACGGCTATTACGAAGCGTCTCTCACTTCTGTTGAGCCAAGCACTGCACCCGCACCTGATGCCCTTGTCAGCGAGGCTCTTGCTGCACTGGGGTGGACGCAGGACGACCTGGATCACTCCATTCCTCCCGCTCAAGCTTACGCCGGAGCATGGCACTTAGTCCTTGCGGTTGCCCAGGCAAAGCGTCTCGCAGACCTAAACTACAATTTCAACACACTCAAAGCACTGATGCTGCAGGAGGGGCTGACAACGCTGCAGATCGTCTGGCGAGAGAGCGAAACCGTCTTCCATGCCCGCAATCCTTTTCCGGTTGGAGGAGTCGTGGAAGATCCGGCTACAGGGGCGGCGGCGGCGGCGCTGGGCGGATATCTGCGATCGGCTCATCTCATCTCAGTGCCAGCCACGCTGCTAATTCGCCAGGGCGAAGCAATGGGGCGTCCCAGCCAACTTGAGGTACACATTCCCGTGAGCGGTGGAATTGTGGTGACAGGTCAGGCAATTCGGATTGATTCAAAAGGTGCGATCGCTGACGCTATGCGTTCACTATTAATTCAACAGACGATGGATTCAATGGATTCAGGGGATGAAGTGCTGGAAGGTAGAGATGGAATGTAGAGACATCCTACCCAGCAGAATCTTCTTCCGGATCGCCTGTCATGTTGGGGCTGATCAGCGTAATGTCATATTCATCAGGCGGCACAGTTGTAATGGCATCGCGCTTCAGCAGGTGATAAATTGCCTGCACTCGTGGTCCAAAAATGACTCGGTCTTCGTGCTGGAGATTGTGTGCCTGCAGCTTGCGTCCGTTAATCAGCAGTCCATTAGCGCTGTATTGCCCTCTCAAATTGCCGTCCACAATCCGGTAATAGTAGCTGCCATCTTCGTTCGGCTGCTGAATTAGCGTGGCGTGGCGACGCGAGACGAACTGAGAAACCAGCCGGATATCGCACTTAGGGTCACGACCGATCGAATAGATTGGCTGATCCAGGGTGTATTCACACCGTCCCTTATCGTCTTCGATGATTAATAGATGGCTCTGATGCGGTGCTGAAGTCATTCGGCAGGATGTAGTGCGACTGCGAGAAGTAGCATGCTTAGATCTCTGTTTAGATCTCGTTTAGATCTCAAGGATCAATTCTAGACCCAGTCAATCCCGGTAATTCTAGACTAAATCTAAATGGGGAACTCACGTTGAACGTTGAGCAAATGGCGATCGACTTACTCATCATCCTATCAGGCACGTCCTATCAGGCAGAGTAATTGCCGATCTGTTGCTTCATCTTAGCCGCTTGCTAGCATTCGTCGATGGGGAAATCGCTGAAAACTGACAACGCTTCTTGCTTACATAAATTACAAAAAACGTCTACCGCTTTTTTCACGCTGGTCAGGTGTTTGGAGGTGTGGGGGCTTTCTCCCCACACCGGGTTCTGCCCTTGCACCCCATTTTTTGGACTGCATCAGCCTGGAAAAGGCAGTAAAAACATGGGGAAATCACAAAAACGTGCTAGATAATTTTGCTTCCGGATTGTGTCACGTATCGAGGTAGAAACACCGCATTCCTTGAGCGAGGAATCGACTGAAATTAAAAGCAACGCTAAAAGCACTGAGCAAAATACTGAGCGCCAAGTCCAGGGTGCAGGAGTTGAACCCGCCTGAGGCGAATTATGAGTTCGCTGCCTAAACCGCTCGGCCAACCCTGGTGAGGTTTCGATCTTTTGGCTTCTATTGTATCCTGATGCTTGACGAATATTAGCATCATCCGTGAATTCAACTGTTGTACTCACACTTTTTCTGTTGACCGTTATGGTTGGGGCAGGGGTTGGAAGTGCTGCCTGGGGCTATCGGACTGGGCGAGAAGCATTGAAAGGAATTACCCAACCCGATGCCCGTCCAGTCAACAACGTGACCGATGCTCAGGGCAAGCCTGTTCGCCGTGAGGGGCTAACCCTCCTTAAAGAGGAAGACATTTTGCAGCAGGTCAAAGCCAAAATGGAATCGGGTAATCCAAATCCCTAAGTCGTTCTTGCCCTTCTCCTGCTAAACTGCTGTTTTTAGGCTGCTTTTAAGTTGATCGAGTCAATGGTTCCTCTTGCCTTGAGCGCATCAGCCGATACACTTCCGGCTTTGAGCGGTTCCGATGTGCTGCTGCGAGTGTTGGCAGTGCTGCTGTTGATAGCGATTAACGGTTTCTTCGTCGCGGCTGAGTTTTCGATCGTCTCAGTGCGTCGATCGCGGATTAGTCAGCTTGTTTCTGTTGGAGATGTGCAGGCAAAGACCGTGCAGGACTTGCAGCGCGGGATCGATCGCCTGCTGTCCACAACTCAGATCGGCATTACGCTTTCCAGTCTGGCGCTGGGTTTTATTGGCGAAAGCACAATGGCGGTGCTGCTGTCTGCGCTGTTTTTGCGGCTGCCGCTGCCGCCAGGGGTCGTGAACCTGCTGGCTCATTCGCTGGCGTTGCCGATCGCCTTTTTGCTGATTGCCTATCTGCAAATTGTGCTGGGGGAACTTTGCCCCAAGTCAGTGGCGTTGATGTATCCAGAGCAGTTGGCTCGCTTTTTGGGTGCGCCGAGTCTGGCGATCGCCCGATTTTTCAACCCGTTTATCTGGATTCTGAACCAGTCAACTCGCTGGCTGCTGCGGCTGGTGGGCGTTCCCTACACCGGGCAGGGCTGGTATAACCGGGTGACTCCCGAAGAGCTGGAGCTAATTATCGCCACCTCGACCGAATCACCGGGGCTAGAAGAAGATGAGCGCGAGCTGCTGAGCAATGTGTTCGCCTTTGCCGATGTGACTGCCGGAGAGATTATGATTCCCCGCATTGATATTGTGGCACTGCCTGGGGAGGCAACGTTTCAGGATTTGCTGCAGGAAGTCGCAACTTCTGGACATTCCCGCTATCCGGTGATGGGCGAATCGCTGGATGACATTACTGGAATTTTGCACTTCAAAGAACTGGCTGAACCCATGAGCCAGGGGACGCTGAGGCTTGATAGTTCGATTCAGCCGTGGGTGCGTCCGGCGCAATTTGTCTCGGAAAATATTCACCTGAGTGAACTACTGCAGCTTATGCAGCGATCGGGTCAGCCAATGGCAATCATCGTGGATGAGTTTGGCGGCACGGCAGGACTGGTAACGCTGCAGGATCTGGCATCTGAAATCATGGGCGAAACCCACGAAGCGGAGGACCTGGAGGAACCCGACATTGAAGTGCTGGATAACCAGAATTTTAGAGTGCAGGCACAAACCGATCTGGAAGAAGTCAACGAACTGCTGAACCTGAATTTGCCGATGTCCGAGGACTATCAGACGCTGGGCGGCTTCCTGATTTATCAAATGCAGAAAATCCCCGCAGTGGGAGAACGGCTGCAGTATCAAGCCTACGAAATGACGGTTGAGGCAGCAGATGGACCAAGGCTGCAGAAAATCCTGATTCATCGTCTGGAACCACCGGATATTTTGGATCCTGACGAGGCAGACTTGTTAGCTGAGACAATTTTGTCTGAAACGGGCGATCTAGTTGATACGCTGACCGACAACGGAACCGACCTGCCCGACGCTCCACGCTCCGCCCAAAAGCCGATCAATCACTGAGCCGTGTCTCGTAGCGATCGCTCTTTGATGCCGGACTTTTCAAGGCTGGACTTCAACCAGCGTCCCAATCGCCACCTGTGCATAAAGAGCCTGGGCATCTGCATCGCGCATCCGAATACAGCCGTGGGAAACTGCCTGCCCGATTAGCTCTTCCCGGTTTGTGCCGTGGAAGCCAATTTGATGCACACCATCCGTCCAGAACCCAATCCAGCGGGAGCCAAGCGGATTGTCTGTGCCCGCAAAGACCAGCTCCCCTGTAAATGGATGTCGCCAGATCGGGTCTTTTTGCATGGAAATCACTCGAAAGCTGCCAGCTGGCGTTTCCCAGCCTGCTCGCCCGACTGCGATCGGGTAGCGGCTGACTTCCTGATCGTTTTGATAAACCGTTACCAGTCGATCGCCCAAGCGCACCACTAATCGGATTTGAGCGGCGATCGGGTCAGGATTGAGGGCAGACTGCAGCGCGGCGGCAAGCCCAGCACGAGAAGGATTCACGGGTCGAAATGGGGCTGCTTCCTGAGGCGGCAGCGTTGAAATGGGCGGCAGTATGGGAGATTCGGGGTCAGCCTGAGAGAGCTGCCAATCGGTAATGATCAGCAAGGCAGCCGTGATGAAGCTGAGCATCATAAAATTGTGTTTCAGGGAATCAAACCGACTTTTCATCCCTCACGCCCCACCCCCTGCCGATGTGTTTCCACTTTGATTCTAGCGGCATGGATTCCAGCCGCATGAATTGTGGCGGGACGAGCTAGGGACGAACTATTCCAGCCGCTGGATCACCGCTCTCAGCCCACTTTGATTCAGCAAGCGAACGGCTTCCTCAGCATTATCTCGATCGCTAAACGCCCCCACCTGCATCAGCGATCGCCCCCGGCTGGAAATCAGAAATGCGCTGGGAATCAGCGATCGAACAAATGCCTGAACCTGCTCGCTGCTGGCTTCTACCACAACGCGATAGCGCAACATCGATCGCACCGGGTCGGGAGTGTAGACTGCACCTCCCGCATTCCAGGATTGTCCAGCAGGAACGCTAATGCGCGGCATATCTCCGGTGTTGCCAATCGGCGCATCGCCATCGGGAACGGGCAGCACGCTAGCTTGCAGGGAAAGGCGATCATCCGATTCGGAAGTCTCAGGGACAGCCGCAAGTTGAGGCGTGGGCGGCGGGGCTGGCAAAGAAAGCGAAGACTGCACAACCGGAACCGCAGCGAAAATATCCCCTGATGGGATTGCCATACCAGAAGCCGCAAAGGGCTGGGGCGCACGAAAAGGAACCGAGACCGGAACCGCAGCCATGAAAACCGCCTCCGAAGACAACAGCGAGGGCATCAAGGCGGGCATCAAGACGGGCATTAAGAATTCTGGCGGCGACGCTGGAAGATCGATCGCAGGGGCAGCACTCACCAGCACCCCAGGATTTTCGGGTGGGGAAACCGAAATCGGAACAGCGCGCGATGGAGCAGTGCTGGCGACCGTCTCATGGGAGGTCCTGCGGATTGGCGTGAGGCGGTCGTCTCTCGCAGCGGCTGACATTTGGGGAAGGGTCGCGATGGAACGAGAAACAGTCGTCGATCGCGGCAGTTGAGCAGGGTTTGGCGGCAGTTGACCAATGAGAGCAGAAGTTGTAACTAACCTGTATTGCTGAGCGATCGCATCGACAATTTGCCCATCCAAGTCAACCTTGCTAGAGCGATGCTCAGCAGTCAGTTGGTTGCCTGCGATCGGGATAATCTGCAGCGTTCCGGCAGCGTTCACCTCCTGCCTGCGGTTCTGCTGAAACTGGTTTTGCCCCACGTCCTCGGCTGTTCCCAGGTCGGGCTGAGCATCATTGCGGGCATGACTAATCGCGCGAAAGGGCGATCGCTGGCTCTCAGAACCGCTGTAGTCTTCACCGATCGTCGGATTGACGAACAGAAAAGCCTGACTCCGCTGAGACGGTGCGACTGATATCTCCGACGCAGATTGGGCTGCGACCGAGTGATTCCAGTCCTGGAGCAAAGCAGTGGTTAGTGCCAGCGCGATCAGCCCGGTGTAAGCCAGCCCTGCATCCAGAAACGGCAAGAGTATTTTTTGCGCCCTAAAGCCATGCTGGAGGCGCGAAGTCATCAAACTCATGAATCCTTTCCCAACACCAACTGAATTGACAGCCGCCCTGCCCGACGATCAGCTCAGGAAAAACTGGAGGCGATCGACGCTAATTTTGGCGATCCTTTCGCAATTTTTCCTCATTCAACTCTGTATCTAGCGTGTTGCCTGATGAGTGATGAAATAAATTCTGCCTGATTTTCCGGAAGTGGTGACAGGATGAGGTAAATTTTTTTTGCTGGAGCTGTAGTTTGACGAGCAATTGCTCTGCCAGGAAAGCTGCTTTGTCTCGTGCGGCTCAGGCGGTCTTGTTACGATGGCAGATGAACAGGATGAAGCGAGGGATACTGGGCAAAAGCACTGGGCAAAAGCACTGGGCAAAAGCACTGGGCAAAAGTACCGGGTAAACCAGTCAGGCGAATCACTCCAACGAAACCTTCACACCATAAGCAGCAGGATGGGCAGCAAGATGGGCAAAGCGGGCAGTCAAAATGAAGCGTATCAGTCGGCAGTTTATCGGATACTCGATGCAAACCTCGATCGTGCCCGTGAAGGGCTGAGAATTATTGAAGAGTGGTGTCGATTTGGACTGAATCAGACCCAGCTTACCGAGGAATGCAAGCAGCTCCGACAGGAACTTGCCCACTGGCACAGCAACGACCTTCGCGCTGCCAGAGACACGCCCAACGATCGCGGTACTGAACTGACCCATCCTCAAGAAGCTCAGCGATCGAGTGTGGCGCAGGTGCTTCAGGTCAATTTTTCGCGAACCCAAGAGGCACTGCGCGTCCTCGAAGAATATGGCAAGCTCTATTCTGGAGAAATGGCAGCCGCCTGCAAGCAAATGCGCTACCGGGTCTACACGCTCGAAAGTACGCTGGGCGGCTATGAGCGACAGCAAAAACTGCGGCGATCGACCCTTTATCTGGTCACGTCGCCTTCTGAACAGATTTTTGAAGTGGTGGAAGCGGCGCTGCAGGGCGGACTATCGCTGGTGCAGTATCGCGACAAAGACACCGACGACCTGACCCGGATCAAGAATGCAGAACGCCTGAAACAGCTTTGTCACCGCTATGATGCGCTGTTCATTATTAACGATCGTGTTGATCTTGCCCTAGCAATCGATGCAGACGGCGTGCATCTGGGACAGGACGACGTGCCAATCGCCTTTGCCCGGCAGCTTTTGGGCAGTCAGCGAATTATCGGACGCTCGACCCACAGCTTCGAAGAAATGCACCGCGCCATTGAAGAAGGAGCCGACTACATTGGCGTGGGGCCGGTGTATGAAACGCCGACCAAAGCAGGCAGACCCGCCGCCGGACTGGACTATGTGCGCCATGCGGCTGCTCAAGCTTCGCTGCCCTGGTTTGCGATCGGGGGCATCAACGCAGATAACCTGGACGAAGTGCTTGATGCCGGAGCGGAACGAGTCGCAGTCGTGCGGGCAATTATGGCAGCCGAAGAACCAACCCTGATGACGCAATATTTTGTCTCTCAGCTCGACCGAGTGCAAACGCTGCGTGCTCGTGCGATTTCTTGAAAGGGTGAGTGGGTGGGTGCGTGAGGAGATGGCTGCAAGTTTTTGATCACGAATGCTCAAGTAAGAACGAGCGCTTTGCCACCCACCCACCACTCACCCA
>Ga0224722_1001410_pt1 | contig 13325 bp, 8 predicted proteins | sample Balambano_FR1_Me_FD_161646 | JGI IMG/M metagenome (GOLD analysis project Ga0224722, IMG submission 161646) | Freshwater sediment microbial communities from Lake Towuti, South Sulawesi, Indonesia - Balambano_FR1_MetaG | ecosystem: Environmental > Aquatic > Freshwater > Lake > Sediment | place... | reverse complement strand
GGTCTGCCCCTGGCCCACCATGCAGCAAAAAAGCCACAGGCTTCTCACGCATGTGATTACCCTGGGGCACCAACGCCGCTCCTTCAATATCAAAAAACAGCTCGGTATCACGAAGTCTGGCACGCATAGCTCACAGGTAATCTGAGGTTACCAGGCTAGTGTAAAAGCTGGCCAACCTAAATTGGGCGATCGCTCAAACTTACGCTGATTTCAAAACCTTGCTAGGTGAAATCTGTTGAGAGCCCAGAGTTTGCTTAATGCTAGTTAGCCGCACCATCAGTTTTTCGCGATCGGGAAACTTTGCGTCATCTGAGTAAAACTCGCTAACAAATCGAATCAAATCATCAATTGTACAAGGCTTGCAAGAACCACCATTCCACATATGAAACTCTTTGTGAATCTCTTCTTGAAGAGTAATTAAGTTATCTAGGCTTGCTGCTAAATGAGGATAGTGATCTTTAGAAAAAATATGATGCACTGCTAAGTTGAACTTGTCATGCTTCTCTGGCCTTCTACCAGTTATTTGGCATCGTTGCTTATCTCGCTTTTTGGCTGCATTCATTGCAACTGTGATTTTTTGAGCTTTTGCAGCTTCTTCATCAATTAATGCCTTTAGGGTTTTCTTCCCAACGACCTCTACAGACTTACACCATTCCTGCCGATTTTTAACTTTCAACTCACTGGATAGCAACCTGCAAAACTTGTCGAGGCCAGATAAGGAGTAGAATCGTGCTCCTTCAATATCATCAAAGTCCTCACCCAGAATCATCGGAGAATCAGATTTCTGAATTACCTCAAAGGCTTTATTGAGTCTGGCATAGCTCGTACAAAGGATGCCAATTACATCTTTCTTGGATAGAAAATGACGATTATTCCTTGTGGTGAGTGAACTACAATTCTCCAAAACTTTTTGACGAACAAAAGCATTTCGGACTTTTTCCTTATGCTTGGTAATAAATTCCTTGATTCGATCCCATATTGTCTTTTTCTCTATGGAATCCATATACTGAGCAATGGTAAAAGCTCCTTGATAGGAAAAGAGGCGATGTCTCCAAGTTTTATCAATAAAAATGAAATGTTCATTTTCACGCAGTTCCCATTCATCATTTGGGTCTGAATCAAAGAATGCAATAACCTTATCAAGCTGTTGAGGTGTAATTTCAAGTGCCTCTGCAAGCTCCTTCTCTTTCAGCACAAAATTGGTGGTCTGCTTTGACATAGTTAAGCCTTTGCTATGATGCTCTTGTACATAAGGTTAATGCGTTCAAAAATTTTGGTATCCCCTGTTTTTGGAATGTCTGGATGGTAGATCTTGCTGAGTTCTCGATAAGCAGCTTTTATATCCTCATCGGTTGAAACTTGAGGATCTAATCCAAACACTTGCCACGGTTTGAAGTAATCAAAGACATTGATGCCATTAATGCACCCGTAGGTGTCAGCGCCCTGCTCATTGGGTAAGACTGTGATGAACTTCCGGTATAGTACTTCCCATCCTTCTTTCTTACTTAGATTGAGGGTATCCATTCCATCAGTTGCCATTTTGAAAGAGCCTGACTTTTTAAGCTCTGTGGTGGTATTAACTCCAAAATATTTGTAGACAGCTTCTTTTAATTGAGCTAGATTAAGTGGTTTTGGTTTTGCTGGTTTTGGAGGCTTCCGCTTATAGTTATCAATAACAAAGTAAGCAAATTCCTCTAAGAGTTTTGTCTCGATACCATGAAGCTGGCTGATTCGAGCAACTTCATCTTGAATAAACACGTTTAGTGTTGGGTTGGGCATAACTAGTCCTTACGTACTGCTCGTTGAACGTCTAGTAGCTGTAAGCGATCGACGATACATGAATAGTATTTGTAACTTCTATACAGAGTTCCCGTGTTTTTACAGGATTAACTGGGATATTACGTAAATTTTTTCTCTGTTCTTAAAGCCTTAATAAAGATTGCTGAAAGTGCTGTTTTTACAACAAAAAAAGTGTTTCTGACTAGGGGCTGTATTGCTTGAGCTAGCGCAATCGCCCTTCTAGACTGAACTTGTGCAAAACTGAGGGCTGGGAAGTCATATTAGTCGTCTTGGGTTGCCTATGCCAGAGTTGCGTGCGCTAATTTTCGATGTGGATGGCACGATCGCTGAAACCGAGCGCCACGGCCATCGGGTTGCCTTTAACCAAGCCTTTCAGTCGGCGGGGCTAGATTGGCACTGGTCAGAGGATTTGTACAGTGAATTGTTGCAAGTGGCGGGGGGCAAAGAGCGAATTGCCCGGTATGCCGATCGCGTTGGCTTTGTCCCACCAGAACCAATGGCGGCTTGGGCGGCGTCCTTGCACCGGCTGAAAACCCAGCACTACCTACACTTGTTGCATTCTGCGGCGTTGCCCTTGCGGCCTGGAATCCGCCGCTTGATAGAAACAGCCCGTCAGGAAGGGGTGCGGCTAGCGATCGCCACCACCAGCGCCCTGGAAAATGTAGTGGCGTTACTCAAAACCTCCCTGGCACCGGATAGTCCCACCTGGTTTGACCTGATTGCCGCGGGGGATATTGTGCCTGCCAAAAAACCTGCTCCTGATATTTATACCTACGTGATGGCCAAGATGGGATGGGCGGCGACGGAATGCTTGGCGATCGAAGACTCACGGCAAGGGCTTCTGGCAGCAACCCAGGCTGGTTTACGAACCATCATTACCGTGAATGATTATACTGCCGAGCAAGACTTTGCCGAAGCTGTGTTAGTGATGACTCATCTCGGTGAACCAACACTGCCATGCCAGGTGCTACAAGGTGAACCGGATGCCATTGCTGTGTTTGACTTGGGGTTGGCACGGCAACTCGTTCGGGTGTAAGGTGAACGGGTGTCAATGAATGATGTCTTTGGCTCACTATTGGTAAGCAACAACCATGAAAGAGATTTTGATTAGTTTGGGTGTGGCGCTGGCCTGCTTAGCGCTGGTGCTAGTCTCCCAATTTGGGGGCGATCGCTCCCAGGCTATTGCCACTGAACTGCCCACCCAACCCCCTGCTATTGTTATGACTTCTGAAGACGCTCAAGCTTCTACCCCTGATCTGTCGGCTGCTTCCGGCCTAGTAACCACTACGTCTGGTCTGCAGTACGAAGACATTGTGGAAGGTACAGGCGCAACGCCTCAGCCCGGTCAGCGTGTGGTGGTGCACTACACGGGTACCCTCACTGATGGCAGCAAGTTCGACAGCTCTCGCGATCGCAACCGTCCCTTTGAATTCAAAGTCGGCGTTGGTCAGGTGATCAAGGGCTGGGATGAAGGCGTTGGCAGCATGAAAGTCGGTGGCCGCCGCAAGTTGATTATTCCCCCTGACCTTGGCTATGGAGCCCGCGGTGCTGGCGGGGTAATTCCACCTAATGCCACACTGATTTTTGATGTAGAGTTGCTGCGGATCGCAGGCTAATCCAATGCACAGTTCTAATTAAGTAAAAGATGCCGGGAGGAGAGCAGTTTCGATCGCCTCCTCTGCGATTTGATACAACATTTGCAGGGCAACACTGTCCTGGGGATATTGGGCAATGCCGTAGCGCAGCGAAACGGGCAGCGATGGATGAACATTGGGAATGGGGATTCCTTCCTGCTGGAGAGTGATTACGATCGGTTGCAGGTGACGCTCAGCAGTAGCGCGATCGCACCCTTGCAGCGCTAATACAAACTGGCTACCACTCCAGCGAGCCACCAGTCCTACTTCGTGAAAATGCTGATGTAGCAATTGTCCAGTTTTGCATAGCACTACATCACCCGTAGCATAGCCATATTGGCGGTTGATTTGCTTCAGTTGGTTGAGGCTAAGCAACACCAGTGCCACCGGCTGTATTTGCTTGGTTGCCCAATCCAGCATTTGCTGCACTTCCTGGCTAAATTTTGTGCGATTGGCCAATTGTGTCAGCGAGTCAGTTTCCACTAGACGTCGCCAAAAGCGGGCTCGATCGATGCGACTCTGTATCCGACTCACCAGTTCTGGGGCAATGATTGGCTTGGTGACAAAGTCATCAGCTCCGGCAGCAAACACTTGCTGAATTGCATCCAGAGCAGAGTCACCTGTCAGAAAGATAATAGGCAGGCTAGCCCAACGACTGCTGTCTCGCAAGCTTTGGCATAAAGTCAAACCGTTAGCTTTCAGCATATCGCCATCCAGCAGCAACAAATCTGGTATGGTTGTTTCCAAAGCTGGCCAAATTTGTGTACTGTCTGTCAGAACTGACAGATTAAATCCCCAAGGTTCCAATATTTTCTGCAATAAGTGCAAGGTTTCGGTGTCGTCTTCAACAATTAGCAGCGTGGCCTGGGTGATTGTGGAATGCACCATTTTTTGGGGAATGGCTGCTGGCGGTACGATCGCTGTTTCCACGGGATAAATTTGCTCTAGGGGCGCTTGCAAGGCTCGTTGAATCTGGACTAAACCCTTTTCAATCGCCTTACATTCGGAGGCCAACAGCAGTGTAGGTTCTTCCAACAACACCGCTTCTATTTGGCGACATTGTTGAATGGCCGTGTGAAATCCAAAGGCGCCGATCGTCCCAATCAAGCGGTGTACCTCAGCGGCCATCTGCTGACGTAGTTCTAGCGGGCTGGCTCCTTCTCGCACTTGGTGAAGCTGCGTTGTGACTTGGTAGATACGCTGCAAAAGTCCAGGTTGGATCTCTTTCCAGGCGATCGCCAGCGCCTCTTGCAACTGAGCCGTCATTCTCTTGTCGGCCTCAGTTTTATCTGCCTTAGTGGCATGACCAGATTCTGCTACAGGCAGCACCTCTCTAGAATCCGCCTCAGGCTCTCCAATTTTCAAGTCTGGTGCCAATGGCTTCAAGCGATAACCCAGCCCGTATACTGTTTCCAGAGCATCCTCCGCACCAACTTGCTTTAGCTTGTGGCGCAAGCCCTTGACGTGAGCTCGCACAGTTTCTTCTCCAGGCAAATCTTCAAATGACCAAAGATGCTCCAGAATGGCTCCACTGCTAAACACGCGGTTGGGGTGACGCAAGAAAAGCTCTAGTAATTGGTATTCCCGTGGTCTCAGCATCAATGGTTTGCCATCGTAGCTAACATCGCCGTTGGCTGGGTTGAGACGCAATGCTCCCCACTCTAGGACTGCCGGCAACGGCATGGTTTCTCGCCGCAGCAAAGCGCGAATTCGTGCTAGCAGTTCCTCCCAGTCAAAAGGTTTCACAACATAATCGTCTGCGCCAGCATCCAGCCCACGCACCTTATCTAGGCTGGTATCACAGGCAGTCAGCAGTAAAATAGGAATCTGGTAGCCTTCCTCGCGCATTTTTTGACAGAGACTAACGCCATCACCGTCAGGCAGCATTACGTCCAGCAAAATCAAGTCGTAGCTGTGAGCCTGGATGTATTCCCATCCAGTTAACCCATCTCTCGCCACATCCACAGTGTAGTTTTGCCGAGTCAGTGTGGCCGAAACTACATCGGTTAGGGTTGGATCGTCATCAACAAGAAGTAGCTTCATAGGCAGACTACAAATGGTAATGCTTAATGGGGGCTGATACGACTAGTCTGATTAGATCACTCCAACACTCCAATTTTGACAAAAGCATTTATTTGGCTGGGATAGCTGGGTGACAGGCTGTACCGAGGGGTTTGATGCAATTGAGGCTTTGGTCAAGTTATGGAAATTTTTCATTAAAACTTTAACTTTTCAGGTTAGGGTATTTATGAAACGATCGCAGGTATACCGTGGCCAGTACTCACCGGGATAAGTTTGATTGGGTGATGCTGCATGTAGGATGCCGCTAGGAAGATGGCTGAACCCTGGTTTTGGATTGAGAAATCAACCAGCAGACTAACGTGTTTTACCAAACTGTAGAGCAGTTTGTGTGCTGACTAGACGGGGCACAGATTACTGAATGAGCAAATGCATCTTGGTTGTTGATGACGAAGGTCCCTTGCGACGAGTCATCCAACTGACGCTGACAATTACCTCTAAATGGGAAATTATTACAGCTAGTTCGGGGTTAGAAGCATTAGATCAGGCCGTTGTTAAGCAGCCTGATGCCATTTTGCTAGACGTAATGATGCCTGATGTAGATGGGATAGCCACCCTGGCAAAACTAAAGGAAAACCCTGCCACATCCCACATTCCGGTTATTTTGCTAACGGCTAAACCGAACATTTCTGAGTCACTTCCTAGTTCATCAGAAATGGGGGTTGCGGCTGTTTTCCTGAAGCCTTTTGAGCCGATCGAACTTGGACAGAGAATTGCGGCTGTGCTGGGTTGGCAAGCAAATTAATGCTTATGGGACTTACGCAAAATTGAGCCGAAATACTGGCCACATAAAAGATAAGGGGCTTAAGCTTTTTGTCCATCATTTTCCTGCGTAAATCCTAGCTTATTTTTTTATCATAAAATTTTTTACTATGCTTTTCTGACAATTGTTATCTCGACAACACTAGTTTGGGGTCTTTAGTGCGTTACAACCATTAGGGATAATTTTGCAAAGGGGGGAGTGTGAAGCGATCGCGGCGACAACCGCAAAGCCAGCAAAAACACTGGCAATCGTCTGTGCTGAGTTTGATGGCAGTACCTGGACTGGGTCTTTTGGCGGGAATGGGGGTAGCAATCGCTATGTCTGGCTTACCCCAACAAGCCTGGGATGTTTTGACTAATCGTGCGATCGTCCCCTCCTCTAACCCTAGCCAGTCTGTTTTGCCACCTGCTGTAACCTCGCTGTCTAAAATTCACGATCGGCCTCGTTTGGATCCCTTGCCCAAACAGTTCACCATCTGGGAGTGTGACGTAGTAGTGGTAGGGGGTTCGCTAGGTGGCATTGCTGCAGCATCTCAGGCAATGCAAGCTGGAGCCCAGACTTGCTTGATAGAGCTAGCCCCTTGGCTAGGTGGGCAAATCAGTGCTCAAGGCGTTTCAGCTCTGGATGAGTCTCTAACCATGCGTAGCGAACAAAACGCATCCTCTAGCTGGCAAGCCTTCAAACAGTTGATTTTGCAGCAGACTATGCGTTTGCCTACCTGGAGCAATTTGCCTGACACAACTCACGTGGCAGACGTAAATAGTTGCTGGGTAGGGCTATTGTGCTTCCCGCCAAGCTCTGGCGCAACAGCAGCAGAACAGCTTTTACAAATGGCGCAGAAAATGTCACCCAACAGCCGTTGGAGCACCAGCACGGCCTTTAAGGGCGCGGCATTTGACGTTACAGGAAAGGAAATAACAGCGGTATATGCTGTGCAACGCACACCTCTGGCCGCAGACTACGTGCCGCAGGGTCGTCTATCGCAGGAATTGCCCAGTTGGTATGGCTGGAGCAGTGATGCGGTGTTTAAAAAGGCAGGGCTAATGTTGCAGGCTCCCGCTGGCAAGCGAATGATTGTGATTGATGCGACGGATACAGGAGAACTGGTGGGCTGGGCAGGTATTCCCCATCGTTTGGGCAGCGAAGCACGCAGCACCACGAATGAAGCCAATGCCAGCGATCGCGACAATCCGAGTTGTACCCAAGCATTTACCTATCCCTTTGTGCTAGGCATTTACGACGATGGAGGCGCGAGTCGCAAGCAATTTGCCCAGGTGCGATCGGGCTATGCGCGGCAAGAACACCGTAATGATTTTGATTTCCAGTCTTTCCCCATGTTTGATGGACGTAGTGTGTTTAACTACCGGCGTATTGTCAGCACGACACTGAGCGATCCAGATGATGGTAGCCCAGCCTCTGGCGACTTGACCTTGATCAACTGGAACCGTGGTAATGATTGGGCATTTATGGATCCGCCGTTGATTTTGACCGATCGCGAATTAGCCGCTAGCGGTCAACGGCAAAACTGGATGGGGGGAGTATCACTAGAAGCCCTGCGCCACGCCGAAAATCATGCTCTGCTATTTGCCGAGTGGATCTTGGAGAAGCAATCCTCTTCTGAAAGGCCCCTGACCTATCTGGCTGGAGGCGAAACACCTATGGGTACTCGCTCTGGACTCAGCATGATGCCCTATATTCGGGAAGGTCGCCGTATTTTGGGGCGATCGGCCTATGGCCAAAGCCAATTCATGCTCAGCGAGGCCGATATCCGCGCTGACATGCCCAATGGCCGTGACGTTGAACCAACCGTGGTGGCCGTGACCCACTACGACGTGGATATGCATGGATGCCGTTACCGCAACGGCGCACCCACCTGGGAAGCCACAGCAGCCCCCACGAATGAGTTCAACGTCTTGCCAGTCAAGATTCCGCTAGAAAGCTTGATTCCTCAGGACGTTGATAATCTGCTGATTGGGGGTAAAGCGATCGCCGTGACTCACATTGTCAATGCTGTGACTCGCATCCACTACAGCGAATGGAGCATCGGTGCAGCAGCAGGAGCCACAGCAGGCTGGCTAGCCAAACAGTCAGAACAGCTATCTCCCAACGACATTCTTGCCGATCGGCAAATGCCCCAACTTAAACAACACCTGCGGGCGCAAGGACTACGACTAGAGTGGTAAGTTAACCCCAGTAGCGCTGTTATTGCTCAGAATCGTGGGTAGAGGCAGCAGTCAAACGCTTGCGGGCTAACCAGGCCAATCCCACAAGGGAGCCAACCACCGTAGCAGGTTCCGGCACCGCTTCGTCGTTGCGTGGCGTCACTTCCCAGCGGCCACTACCAATGACAGGTGGACCCATGATTTGTGGTTCGCTTATCAGGAACCAATCACCCTCCCACAAGGCTCCAGGTTCCAGCACCCTGGCATTGGTCATATTGAATTGCTGCCCCCCATCTTGGAAATACCAGCTATCGTAGACATCACCCCCGGGAGGAGTTCCTCGACCTGTTGAAAAGTTACCCAATATAAAATTCGCATCATTCCACCACTGCAGACGGGCTGGCCCAGTGAGATCCTGGTTAATCCCTAGAATTACCGCTTTGAAGGTCTCTAAATCATTAAAAATGGTGAAGGTTTGTTCTCCAGGTCGGAGAGGAATTGTGAAAGTAACAGAATCCGTAGGATCGTAGCTAAACTCACCTGTGCCAACTTGGACAGCACCACTAAAAAACTTAATGTCATAAAACAGGCTGGCAGCATTGGCTGGGGCAGCAAGAAAAGCAGTGGTGGCAGTAGCTGCGATCGTCGCAAACAATGGCTTTAACATAGCGACAATTGAATCAGTTAATTAAGACACCCTTAGTCTAAGTGTTACTACCGACTTTTCTTTAAAGCCTTGGTGAAGATTTCATTTGCTTTGCGTTTCTTGAATCAAGGCAAGGCGTACCAATAGCATTTGGTGTTGATTAGAAACGAAGTTCGTACTCTATGGAAGCGCGATTGTCCCCAGAAAAATCTGTGGAACCACGGAGCAGAATTTGGTCATTGAGTCGATAGCGCAGACCAAACTGGGTTGGCTGGCTAGCAGTCAAAAGGCTCAGGGCTGAAATTGAGAGCGACTCTGTAATGTCGATGCCAACTTCTGCGGCTAGGGCAAAGGTGGAATTAGTGCTGCGAGAGTCACGAGCCGCATCTGAGCTAACAAAGGTGGGGAATAGGCGAAATTCGCTCAACCCCAGCGCATTGCCAATCACGCTTTGCACATTGGTCAGCAAAGCAGAACCTGCTAGGTTAGCAATGCCCAATGCCGTGTCACCCCGCCCCAGGGTGTTGACAAACCCTGCCCCTAGTAAGCCCAAAATTTCTTCGCGGCTGCGGCCAGGGCTGCTGGTGAGTTCCAGCGCGTCGGAGAAACCGCTGGCTGAGCCTAGCACTCGCGCCCGAATCCGCACTGTTTGCAGGCTACCCAGGCTGCTGGCAGTGGCTGGGGCGTCAATAATTTCTGAGGAAAGCAGTGTTGATGGTTGGCGAACGTTGCCTACTTCGGGGACGGAAGTAATCAGGCGGACATCGAGATTGGGGTCAAGTCCCTGGGCTGGGGTAAATTCGGCCTTTTGGGGGTAGCCACGCTGGAGTGCAAATTGGGTGGTAAACAGGTTAACAATCCCTGATTTGAGATTGATCACACCCTGGGGTTGAGGATTGCTAAGGCTGCCAGAAATAAGCAAATCTCCCGCTGCTACAAAGGCCAGGATTGGCTGGCGTGTGACCTGCACATTGTTACCCAGGGTTAGCTTCAGGTTGTTGAACTCGATCGGCGAGTCAGCCGCCAATTGACCTGGACTAGCTACTGTAGCATCAGGAGCAGGGGGATCAGACAGTTGTACCTCGCCATTTTGCAGGAGGATTTCGCCACTGATGAGGGGTTGTAGCAGCGATCGGCCAATTTGCAGGTTGCCACTCACCCCACCTCGGTAGATGCCTTTCAGTTGAATCTTGATATTTTCTAGTGCCACAGCTAGTGGGTTAGCTACCAGCGATTCGGTGGTGGCTGAAGGCGTGAAAATGGGTAGTTCTCCCTTACCACTGAGGCTACCCTGACCATATTGTCCTGTTAGATTGCGCACATCGAGGAGCGATTGCTTAAACTCAATGCGTCCTTCCACACTAGTCAGGGGGTCGGGGAGTGCTCGTGCTTGCAGGGTAGCGTTTTCAACTTGGGCTAGTCCGGAGACGATCGGCTGCTTTAGCGTACCCCCCACGGCAATGTTGACCCGACCTTTGCCTTCTATCCAAGCTACTTGGTCAGTAAACAGGTTCAAAACAGCCAAACCTTGGTCTTTCACGTTAATAGTGAGTTCAATCTGGTCGGTTTCTGGAAAGACCGCAGAAAACGGAATGGAATAGGGGATTTTACCTTCTACTACGAGAGGCTCAGATGCTGTAATTAAAATGCGGCTGCCAAACTCTAGTTGTGCCTTTTCGGTGTACTCAAAGCTGCCGCGAATGGCCTGCACTTCAGTGTTGTTGAGGACAGCGTTGGCAAGGCTAAATACGCCTGTAGCACGAGGTTTGGCAAGGCTGCCTGCCAAAGTAACGGTGGCGTTGAGCAAGCCTTCCACAGCAAGAGCATCGGGAAAGAGTTCGGCAAACTGTTCGATCGGGAAATTCCTGACCTCAATCTGGAGCGGGACGCCTTGTTTTTCCACAGCGACCTGACCCCGCAGGGTAATTGAGGCTTCGTCCGATCGAAATTGAATCGGTAGAACATTCAGCACGCCATCGCGGAAACCCCCAGCCACAATCACTTGCTTCGCCTGGAAACGCCCCCACTGCCAGTCTTGCCCTTGCAAGTCAAAGTCAACTGTGACGCCACGCTTTAGAGAGCCTTCTAGGTTGACGGTGCCGACAAAGTCGCCCTTGAGTTCGCGCAATTCGGGGATGAGGCTGGCCTCGCGATCGGTCTTGAGTTGTTGTTGCAATACCTCAATCTCGGCTAATCGCCGCAGTTGACTGATAACGGGGGTACTGGTGACATCCACTGGAGTAATTGTTAAGTCTGCGGCTCTGCCAGGAAAGGTTGGTAGTTCGGCTCCCCGCCCTAAGTCCTCAATCTCAAAGTATTGCAATAGTTCCAAGGCATCTTGCAGTCGCCCCCGGACAATTTCCAACTTGCCGTTAAAGCTGGGGTCAGATCCTCTTAAGTTAGCGCTACCTTGTACCTGAAAGAGGCTGTTGCCTCTGGCTAGTTGAGTTTTGTTGAGGGTGACAACCCCATTGGCAAACCGGAAAGAGGTGACCAGTTGCTGAGCCCGGTAGCCACCTATAATTGGGCGATCGATGGTCAAGTCGCCAACAGCACTAAAGGTCTCTAAATCGACTGTGGCTTTGCCGGAGATAACACCAGAGGCGGGCAGAGCAGGTGTTAGTCCAGGCACACGAGCCACAGCGACAGGTACATTTTTCAGTTCAGCTTGGAGTTGGTTGCCGCGGGTAAAGCCTTTGGCCAGCAGGTCACGGGTGCGCACTTCAAAGGTAAGCGGTTGATAATTGCTGTCCAAAGCCAGGTTGAGGCGATCGTTCGGGCCAGCTAGGTCTACCTTGACGCCATTTTGTACCTGGAGTGTCCCTTGCAGCGGTTCAAAGGCCACATCGTTCACCTTTAGTTGGCGCAGAGCCACAGTGCCGTTGACCTGAGGATTAGTTAGGGTGCCGCGTACCCGCCCGTCAAAGTCTACTCGGCCAGTGGGAATCACAACATTGTTGGGCACTACCGCAGCAAGTGCGGCCACATCATAGTCATTCAGTTGCACCGTCAGGTCAAAGGGACCCAGGGTTGGAGTGCCTTCTAGCCGAGCCGCGATCGTCCCACTAGCTCGCAATCCTGGAGCTACCAGTTCCGATAACAGAATGCGTTGGCCATTCCACTGAAACTGGGCTGCTAAGGGGCCTTGCACGACAGAAATGCCCTCAGACGCTTTTGCCACGCCTTCTACCCGAATGGCCGCAGGACTAAAGGATGCCAACGTCCCGGAAGCTAGGAAATTGCCGTCTAGGGTGCCTTTCAATTCTGGGGAGAAGGGTCGCAAGGGCACCTGTGCGGCTTTTACCGTTGCTTGCCAGCGTCCCTGCGTTGCCTGGGCATTTACATCAACAGAGCCTTGATCCACGGCTACGGTGGCTCGAGCCGTGCCCGCGATCGACGTTGGACTGAGGTTTACCAACGATCCAGTCAAATCAGCAGAACCAGAGGCTTGCCCCACAGCATTGGGTAGGGTGGTGATGACTTTGGAGACAGGAATACGATCGCCATTGACTTTGGCTTGCCAGCGGCCATTGCGGGCTTGAGCTTGGACATTCAACGTACCATCTTCAACAGCAACCACAGCGCGGCCACTACCTACAATGGATCCAGGGCTGAGGTCAGCTAATGAACCTGCTAGATTGGCCTCTGCCGTTGCTGTTCCCACGGCATCTGGTAGGTTAGGCAGCAAGCCCGCTAATGGCACCTGCCGTCCACTGAGTTGGGCTTGCCAGCGCCCAGCACGAGCTTGAGCCTGCAAGTTAACGGGGCTACCGTCCACATTAATCACTGCTTGCCCACTGCCGGTTACATCTTCTGGGCGCAAGGATGCCAGGGAGCCGGACAGAGTGGCTGAACCGCTGGCCGTGTTAACCGCTGCCGGAAGATTCGCAACCAGACGATCGAGGGGGACTTGATTTCCATCAATCTGGACTTGCCAGCGGCCATCACGGGCTTGGGCATCTACCTGAACGCCGCCTTGGGCGATCGCCAAGCGAGCTTGTCCTGTCCCTTGAATAGTTTCTGGCTGGAAAGAGTCGAGAGAGCCCGTTAACGTGGCTTCAGCGTTTATCCGCTCTGACAGCGTAGGCACAAATCGAGCCAGGGAAACGCCAACTGCTGCTAGATCAGCCTGCCAGCGACCATTAGCCGCATTAGCCTGAACATTGACCTGACCGTCTTCCACCGCCAAGACTGTATCGCGTAGGGTAATGTTGGTACCCGCAATATCGATCGTGCCAGAA
>Ga0224722_1001409_pt1 | contig 13329 bp, 10 predicted proteins | sample Balambano_FR1_Me_FD_161646 | JGI IMG/M metagenome (GOLD analysis project Ga0224722, IMG submission 161646) | Freshwater sediment microbial communities from Lake Towuti, South Sulawesi, Indonesia - Balambano_FR1_MetaG | ecosystem: Environmental > Aquatic > Freshwater > Lake > Sediment | place... | reverse complement strand
GTGCTGGACGACGAGGATGGTGCCATCGTTCGCGAATGGTTCGATGCACAGCTTGCGGCCAGCAACGCGCGCCCGGCGCTGGTTGCGGGTGGCCTGGCGCCTGCGTCGCTCCTGGTGCGCCCGAGTGGCAGTTCCTGGTCGCTGAGTGGTGTCACGCGCTGGGACGGCGCGCTTGGCTGGAGCCCGGCCTGGGAGCACACGCTGTTCTTCGAGGCCGCCGCCGAAACCCGCTTCTTCAGCCTGCGGGTTGGCTACGGCAATGCCTACGATGCCGCTACCCAGCGCACCTACGAGCAAGTCCGCGAAACTGCACTGCGCCCCTACCGCGCACTGCTGGCCCTGGAGCGCCTGGTCGGGCTCGCGCAGGGCAGCGGCGAGGCAGCGCGGCGCCGGGCGGTGCTGATGAGTTTGATCAGTCCTCAGGCTGGTTGATATCTGACCGGAGATGCTTGCGTGGCAGGCCCAAACCGCTTGCGTTGAGCACGCGATCGATCATTGGGGCACGCGGGCCGTTCGCACTGATGCGGTAGAGGTGCTCGCATCGGTTTTTACAGTGCCTCACCGGCTCTTTAAGTTCTACGCCTGTGTGATGCTGAAGGTATATGCGTGCAGTGGTGAGCAATGCCTTCGTTCCAATCATGATCCACTGGTAGTCTCGCCGCCCCTTTCGTGGGCGAAAAGAGCCGTCGCCGTCAAAGTAACCGAGCAGGAAAGGCATGACAAAGGCTTCCGGCACGTTCGGCCATTCGAGGCTCCACGACTTGCGCGGGCGGATGCCAAGCGCGATGAGATCGTTCACCATTTCCTGGCTTCCGATGCCGACCGAGTAGGAGCGCTCTTTGTGCTTGGTTATCTTCATCCCTGGCGCAACAGTATCTCGGAAACGCTCGAGCCAATGGAGGTCTCTTGGCTGAAGATCAATTCGGACGACGTGTTGGCGCCCGGTAATGCAAACCGTCCCATCCGCAGCGATGAAGCCGAGCCAGTAGGCTTTCTCGTCAGAGTCGATTGTATGGAAGTAGTCACGCACGGCACCACAAGGGTTCGGCTTTGGCCGGCGGAGCTTCAGGGTGAACGCCTTGCCAGTGATCGAGCGCCAGCTTCGGCCAAAGTGCTGCATAATCATTTCGGCGGGGATGTCTTCGTCGATGTACAGGCGTTTGAGGTCTTGAACCTCTTTTTCGGTCCAGCGCTCGGTTTCGCGCCGATGAAGTTTGTATAGCTTCGCCTGTCGCTGAATACCGCTCCACGGCCTGCCGAAGTGCTGCATGAGTTGCTCTGGGGAAATCATAGAGTTGGGGTACATACGGGCGAGATCGTCGAACTCGTCCTGGGTCCAGCGACCTGGCATGGAGCACCTCTCTGTATTCATTCCTACAAACGGTAACACCAATGATATCTGATTTAGAACAAATGTGCAAGTAAGAGTCCTTGCACAGAAGGAGAATGATATGCACAACTATCAATCACCGATATTCGAATTGTCGGGTCAGGGCAAAATTGGTGTGAGCTTGCCGGAGCTCGATGTTCCTCAGGCGGAGTTACCAGACAATCTGTTGAGGCAGGACGATCTCGCAGCCGTTCCTGAACTCACGGAACCTGAAGTGATTCGGCACTACACTCGTATCAGCCAACGCAACTTTTCGCCAGACACGGGAATGTATCCGCTAGGATCTTGTACCGTCAAATGGAATCCTAAGCTCCACGAGGAAGCAGCGCGCCTGCCCGGCTTTGCCGCTGCTCACCCGTTGCAGGGCGACGCGCTTTCGCAGGGGGCGTTGCGCCTGATGTGGGAGCTGCAAGAGTACCTCGGCGCGATCTCGGGCTTCGAGGCGGTGTCGTTGCAGCCGGCGGCCGGCGCACAGGGCGAGCTCACCGGTATCCTGGTGTTCCGCGCCTACCACCAGGATCGTGGCGACCACGAGCGCAGCGAGATCCTGGTGCCGGACTCGGCCCATGGCACCAACCCCGCCACGGCTGCGATGGTTGGGTACAAAGTGGTGGAGGTCAAGAGCGACCTGCGCGGCAACGTGGATCTCGAGGATCTCGAAGCCAAGCTCAGCCCACGCACCGCCGGCCTGATGCTCACCAACCCCAACACCGTCGGGTTGTTCGAGGAGCAGGTGCAAGAAGTTGCGCGCCTGGTTCACGCGGCCGGCGGCCTGATGTATGGCGACGGCGCCAATTTCAATGCGATCCTGGGCATTGCCAAACCGGGCGAGCTTGGCTTCGACTTCATGCATTACAACCTGCACAAGACCTTTACCACCCCGCATGGCGGCGGTGGCCCCGGTTCGGGCGCGGTGGGGTGTACCGCCGCGCTGGCACCGTTCCTGCCGGGCCCGCGCGTTCGGCGCGCGGAGGGGCGAGGAGCGAGCGGCGAGGGACAAGAGGCTCAAACGCTAGCCTCTAGCCTCCAGCCTCTGGCCTCTCCCTACGAACTGTTCGTGCCCGAGAAATCGATCGGCCGTATGAAGACCTTCCACGGCAACTTCGGCATGCTGGTACGCGCCTGGACGTATATTCGCACGCTTGGCGAGCGCGGGCTCAGGGAAGTGAGCGAAACGGCGGTTTTGAACGCCAACTATGTGCAGGCCCGGCTGAACACGGTGTTCCCACAGGCAGTGGCGGGGCGCACCTGCATGCACGAAACGGTGCTGATGGGCAAGTTGGCCGAGGCGCCGGGTGCACGCACGCTCGATATCGCCAAGCGCCTGATCGACTACGGCTTCCACCCGCCAACGGTCTATTTCCCGCTGATCGTGCCCGAGGCGCTCATGATCGAGCCGACCGAAACCGAGTCGAAGCGCACGCTCGACGTATTCTGCGATGCAATGCTGGCAATTGCGGACGAGGCCGCACAGAATGTGGAGAAACTGAAGCAAGCGCCGAGCACTACGCCCGTGCGCCGGATAGACGAGGTACGTGCGGCGCGCCAGCCGATCCTCAAATACGATGCGGCGGTGTTCGCGCGATTGCGCGAGGAAGGGATCAAGGGGTAAATAGTTTTTGGGTTTGTAGGGGTCGAGCACGCTCGACCCCTACAAACCCAAAAACGCCCCTATAATGCTAAAAACGCCTCCACCACCCGTGGATCGAAATGACAACCGGCCTGCGAGCGAATATGCTCGCGTACTTCGTCGTGCGGCAGCGCGGCGCGATATGGCCGGTCGTTCGTCATGGCATCCCATACGTCTACCACCGCAAAAATCCGCGCCGCGAGCGGGATCTGCTCGCCACACAGTCCATCCGGGTATCCGGCACCGTCCCAGCGCTCGTGGTGATAATGGGGGATGTCGAGCGCCGGGCGCAGGTATTCGATTGGTGCCAGCCACTCGAATGCGTATGTCGGGTGGAGCTTCATGATCGCCCACTCTTCATCGGTGAGCTTGCCTGGTTTGAGCAGGATGCGGTCTGGGATGCCAAGCTTGCCCACATCGTGCAGCAGGGCACCGCGCCGCACGTGCGTGATCGCTTCCTCGCTGAATCCGAGCGCTTGTGCCAGCCGCACACTCAGTTCCGTCACGCGCCGGCTGTGGCCCTCGGTCTCTTTATCGCGCAGGTCGAGTGCGCGCGCCCAGCCCTCGAGCGTGCTGTCGTAGGCGTAGGCCACTGCGCGGGCGGTGTTGAGCGCCTGTTCCACCGAGCGGCGGCGTTCTTCGATCAGGGCATGGTAACGGTTGAGGCGCGTGATCGTTCGGACGCGCGCGCGCAGCTCGGTGCGATCCACCGGCTTGGACACGAAATCGTCCGCGCCGGCTTCGAAGCCCTTCAGGCGCGCCTCGCGGTCATCGAGCGCGGTCAGCAGGATGATCGGCATCTCGGCAGTACTCGGCTCGGCCCGCAAGCGCCGGCAGACCTCGAAGCCGTCCATGCCGGGCATCATTACATCGAGCAATACCAGATCCGGCATATGTGCGGCAGCCTGTGCCAGTGCTTCGGCCCCACTCGCAGCCAGCAACAGACGGTGCTGGGGTGAGGCAAGGATTTCTTCCAGTATTTCGCGGCTATCCGCAAGATCATCGACGATCAGGATCGTGCTCGGAGTCATGGCGATCATCGGAATGTATTCTCCCGCCCGGCGTTCAGGTACGCAGCGATCTTCTGCATCAGCTCGCGTAATCCCACCGGCTTGGTCAGGTACTCGTTCGCGCCGGCGTCAAGGCAACGTTGCCGTTCTTTCTGGCTGGTCAGGCCACTCAGCGCAATAATCGGTACACCAGCCGTGGCTTGGTTGGCGCGGATGCGGGCGATTGCCGCAGCGCCGTCCAATCCTGGCATGCACACATCCATCAGAACAAGCGCAGGCTGAAGTTCGACGGTGCGCGCCACGGCATCGTAACCGTTTGCGGCCGTCGCAACATCGTAGCCGTGGCGTGCAAGATAGGTTCTGGTGACCAGCAGATTGTCTGCGCTGTCGTCGACCAGCAGCACGAGTGGTGCGAGTACGAGCGGATCGCTCGGGATTGGCTGCGTGCCGGGCAGCGCGCGAGCTTCGAACGACGGTGTGGCACCGTGCGAGGTTGCGACCTTGCGCTCGATCGGCAAGGTAACTCCGAAACGGCTGCCCTGGCCGAGTTCGCTTTCGACCCAGACCCGCCCGCCGTGAAGCGCCATGATGCGCTCCACCAGAACGAGCCCGAGGCCGGTGCCGTTGTATTCGCGCGCGAGTCTGCTGTCTAGCTGCACGAATGGCTTGAACAACCGGCTGATTTCGCCGGCCGCGATGCCGATGCCGGTATCCCACACCAGGAGGCGGAGCTCGCCGCTGGTTTCGTCAGAGGAAACGTCAAGCCCGATTGTGCCGCCTTCGGAGGTGAATTTGACGGCGTTGGTGAGCAGATTGAGCAGCACCTGCTTTATGCGGCGTTCGTCGGCCACAACCGATGTGAGACCGGGTTCGAGCTGGAGCGATACCGTGAGTTGCTTCTGCCTGGCAGCGGCGGCGATTGCCGCGATACAACTATGGCAGGCCGGTTCGATCGCCATGGGCGCCAGATTCAATTCCATGCGCCCGGCCTCGATCCGCGAAAGGTCGAGCACATCGTTGATCAGTTCCAGCAGGTTGCGGCCGCTTTCCTCGATGCTTTTTACGGCGCGCATCTGGCGCTCGGTGAGTGGGCCATGGATCTGTTCGAGCAGTGTTTCGGCGCGGCCCAGCACCGCGTGCAACGGGGTACGCAGCTCGTGGCTCATGCTCGCCAGGAAATCGTCCTTGAGATGTGCTGCGCGGGCCAGTTCCTGGTTGGCCTGGCTTAATTCGGCATTTGCCTGGCGTAGCGCTGCTTCGGCCTCGTGGCGCGCATTGACGTCGATCATGTAGCCGATGATCTCGAATGGCGCGCCGCGTTCGTCGCGCACCAGCAAGGAGCCGCTTTGCAACCAGCGATAGCTGCCGTCGGCGTGCAGAAAGCGATACTCGAGCGTGCTGGTGCCGTGCGTGAAGAGCGGCGAGCGGCTGTTGTGCAGGCGTGCCGCATCATCCGGGTGGAGGTGGCGGAACCAGAAATCCGGCTGCCCGAGAAATTCGGCTGCTTCATAGCCCAGCATTTCGCGCACCGACTCACTTATGAACGTTGGTGTTGACACACCATCGACGCGCACGGTAAAAATCACTGCCGGGGTATGTGCCAGCAAGAATTGCAGCCGGGCTTGATTGACCTGCAACGCTGGCTCGGCCAGGGTGGCATGGTGTGCAGACTGAGTACGATGCACGTGTGGCCGGGCGAGCACTGCTCCCAGTTGTCTCGTCAGCGTCTGCAAGGCATCGTGTGTCATCACCACAACCTCGGCGCCGCGCCGCATTGCCTCGACCGCGCCGGCTGCGTCGTCGGGCCGGCTGAGCAGCACAACCGTTGGTGGCGGATCGCAGGCACTCGCGCTTTCGAGCAGTTCGCGCCAGGGGTAGAGCGGCTCATCGAGCGTGCTCAACACGAGCGAGCAGCCGCCGGATGCAAGCTGCTCGTCGGCAGCGGCGCGCGCGAAGACCTGTAGTCTATGAACATCCGGCGGAAGCGTCTCGACGCGCTGTGCTGCTGTGCCTATCAGGAGGATTAGACTGGTTTCGCTCATCTCGCAGGCCGTATCACTGCGGCGGTTCCACCGGAGGATTATACCCAGTCGTGTGCATTCGTCGTGAGCGTAACGAGAGCGAATCCGCACCAATCTTTGACGCGCGACGTCCTGTGGTACCATGCGCCCAGAATCGCACTCGATGGAACGTGAGGCAGCGGTGCATTCACTCGAAGATACATTCAAGGCTGCTGACGGGACGCAGCTGTTCGAGCGACGCTGGCACGGGCAGGGCGACCCACGTGCGGTCGTGGTGCTTGTGCATGGCCTGGCCGAACACAGTGGGCGTTACACGCACGTAGCCGAACAGCTCGTAGGCGCCGGTCATGCTGTGCTGGCACCGGATCTGCGCGGCCATGGGCGCTCGGCGGGGCCACGGGCGCGCGTGCGGTCGTTCGAGCAGTTTCTGGATGACCTTGAACTAGCGCTTGGGCGTGCGCGAGCCTGGATGCCGGATCGACCGCTGTTCCTGCTTGGGCACAGCATGGGCGGTACCACCGTCACACTGCTTCTGCTGGCGCGGCGGCCGGTGGTGGCAGGTGCGATTCTTAGCGGGGCAGTGCTGACACCGGGGAAGGATGTGTCGCCGGCAACGATCCGTCTGGCTAAGCTGCTTGGGCGGTTCGTGCCGGGACTGCCGCTACAGCGCGTCAACAGCGCGGCGGTTTCACGTGATCCGGCGGTGGTGGCAGCCTATGATGCCGATCCGCTCAATTCGCACGGCGGCACGCAGGCCGGCATGGGGCGGTCCTTTCTTCAGGCGATCGAGCGCTCGGCGGCTCGCCTGGAAGAACTCGAAGTACCGTTGCTCGTTCTGCACGGCGGCGCGGATGCACTTTCTGATGTTGCCGGCAGCCGTGCCTTGCACGCCCGTGCACGCTCACGCGACAAAACGCTACGGGTGTATGATGGGTTGTACCACGAAATCTTGAACGAGCCCGAGCAAGGCCAGGTGCTTGCCGATATCGTTGCCTGGCTCGACGCGCGGGCGTAGGGGCGTAGGGGCGTAGCGCGCTACGCCCTACGCCCGCGCCTGTATGAAGGGTTATACCAGCTTCACCAGGTGGTAGTTGCGGCGGCCCTTGCGAAGCACAACGAATTGTCCGTCGATGCTGTCTGCGAGCGTGACCATGCGTCCAGCGTCGCCGGCCTGGATGTTATTGACATAAACACCGCCACCGTCAACGGTACGGCGAGCATCGCCGCGTGAAGTGGCAACGCCGGTGCGAACCAGTAGTTCGAGCAGTGCGAGCCCCTCGCCTTCGAGTTCCGCGCTCGGCAGACTACTGGCCGGCACATCTTCGAAGATGTCCTGAATCTCGGCAGCGCCAAGACCCGCCAGTTCGCCGCCGAACAGGGCACGCGCTGCGGCTTCGGCGCGGGCAAGCGCGGTTTCGCCATGGATGGTGCGCGTCATTTCGCGCGCCAGGCGTCCTTGCGCTTCGCGTTGCTCGGGGTGCTCGGCCAGCGATTGTTCGAGCTCGGCTACCTCGGACTGCGTCAGCCAGGTGAAAAACTTCAGGTAGCGCATCACCTCGGTGTCGTCGGTGTTGTACCAGAACTGGTAGAAGCGGTACGGCGACGTGCGTTGCGGATCCAGCCACACCGAACCACCTTCGGTCTTGCCGAACTTCGTGCCGTCGGCCTTGGTAATCAGCGGGTATACGAGGCCGTAGGCTTTCTGACCGAGGCTGCGGCGGATCAGCTCGACACCGGCGGTGATATTGCCCCACTGATCGCTGCCGCCGGTTTGCAGCTTGCAGCCCTGGTGCTGGTACAGATGCTCGAAATCGTACGACTGCAGCAGCATGTAACTGAACTCGGTGAACGAGATGCCGCTCTCGCTTGCAAGCCGCGACTTGACCGAGTCCTTGGCGAGCATGTAGTTGATCGTCAAGTGTTTGCCGGTATCGCGCAGAAAATCTGTGAGTGGGATGGGCGCCAGCCAGTCGATGTTGTTCACCAGCTTGGCGGGGTTGCGCTTGGTTTCGAAATCGAGTAGGCGCGCAAGCTGCACCTTGATCGCCTCGACGTTCGCTTCGACCTGGGCTTTGCTGAGCAACTGGCGCTCGCTGGTTTTGCCGCTTGGGTCGCCGATCAGGCCGGTGCCGCCGCCCGCCAGGGCAATTGGGGTGTGCCCGAAACGCTGGAAGCGCGCCAGGCCGATCAGCGGCACCAGATGGCCCACATGCAAGCTGTCGCCGGTTGGATCGAAGCCGTTGTAGAGAGTCACGTGTTCGCGCGTAAGCAGCTCTTCCACGCCCTCGCTGCCGTCGTAGATCAGGTCGCGCCAGCGTAGTTCTTCGATGATGGTGGTTGACATGGTTTTGTCCTGGATAAAGATTCTTCGGGCTTAAAGAGTTTGGGAGTAATTTTCTCCGGGGGCTGCGCCCCCAAGCCCCCGCTTTGGCTTGCGCCTGGGCTGCGCCCCAAGCCTCCGCTTTGGCTTGCACCTCGGCTGCGTCCCGAGCCCCCGCTTTGGCTTGCGTCTGGGCTGCGCCCCAAGCCCCCGCTTTGGCGTGTGCCGGGGAGGAGCCGCTGGCTCGCTAGGCAAACAACTCGTCGACGGGCATGGTCCAGCCAGGTACGGCGGGTTCGGCCTCGGCGAGCTCGCCGCGTCGGTAGACAGCTGGCGCATCGGGCGCGCTGGCACGGTACACGCGCACCACATCGTCTCCAAGCAAATCCACATCCCACACCACCAGCGTGCCGGCGGCGAAGTAATCGGCGCGTTTGTGTGCGATCGCGGTTTCGGCCGCCTCACCATAGTCGCCCTCGCTGCGTACTTCGGCAGCAAACAGCGGCGGGCCATCGATGAATGTCATTGTGAGCGGGCCGACGTAGAAGGCGGCGTCGGGGCTGAACGATTTGCGTTGCGGCAGGTTCACCACAAAGGCAACGTTGTCAGGTACGGCGTGGCCATGCCCTGTGCGCCGTTCGTAGTCACGCAGGCTGAGATAGATTTCCGAGCTTGCGCGGCCCGGAATTGCGCCAGTTGGCGACATAATCACAATCTCCCCGTTCACCAACTCAGCCTTCTCCTGCACCTGGAGCAGATCTTCGATCGTCGCCTCGGTTCTCGTCACCATCAGGCACCTCCTCGTTTGCTCGCACCTATTGTACTCCATGCACCGACATATAGCATTGGGGTGGGGTTTCAGGGGAGGGCCGATCACTTCCCGCGCCGCTCTCTAGCCATCATTGCACGCCGCTGTATAATGCACGGCACGATCGAGAACAGTCGCGTCGTCACTTGGCGGAGTATCGCCGCGATGAACTCCTCCCTGCACATGCGGTTGCTCGGCGGCTTCACGCTCGAAGTGGACGGCGTGCCGGTTGCGGTTGCCTCGCCGCGCCTTCGCTCGCTGCTGGCATTCCTCGCGCTACACCGTGACGCGCCCACGCCTCGCCGGCGGCTCGCCTTTCTGCTCTGGCCCGATACCAGCGACTCGCAGGCGCAGACAAACCTTCGTACGCTGCTCCACCGTTTTCACACTGCCCTTCCCGCTGTAGCCAACGCGCTCACGCTCGACCACCAGTACATTGGCTGGCATCCACACACCGCACTCCGCGTCGATGTGGCCTTGTTCGAAGCGCAGCTACGCGCGGCCGACACCGTGGCCAGCACCGGTGACTCAGTCGCCGCTATCGAGGTCTTCGAGCAGGCGCTGGGGTTGTACTCCGGCGATCTGCTGCCCGACAGCTCTGACGAATGGTTCTTGCCGGAACGTGCCCGATTGCACGAACGCTACCTCACGGCCCTGAACCGGCTCGTCACACTGCTGGAGGAGCAGCGCGCCTATGACCGGGCGCTCGAATGGGGACGCCGCCTTGCGAACCGCGACCAGCTCAACGAGGCTGCCACCGTGACGCTGATGAGACTGTACGCGCTTGCCGGCAATCGTGCGAGTGCCCTGCGAACGTACCATGCGGTTGTCGCACACCTGCGCGATGAGCTGGGTATTGAGCCGGGTGCCGAACTCCAGGCGCTGTATACGAAGGTTCTGGCCGCAGAGACTGAGCTGCAACCGGCCGCACAAACAGCCGTGCCACTGGTTGGGCGAGGTGCGGAGTGGCACCGGATGTTGGCGGTGTGGGAAGCCGCAGCAAGCGTACCACGGCTGCTGGTGCTGAGCGGCGAAGCGGGCGTCGGCAAAACACGGCTGGCCGATGAGCTGGTGCGTCGAGTCGTGCGCCTGGGCGGTGTCACGGCAACGGCTTCGTGCTATGCAGCCGCAGGCGAACTGGCCTTTGCACCGGTGGTGACCTGGCTGCGCTCGCGAGCCGTGTGTGCCGGGTTGTTGCAGCTCGATCCACTGTGGCTGGGTGAAGTGGCGCGCCTGCTGCCCGAACTCGCACTGGCGCGTCCCGAAATCAGGCGATCGACGCCAGTTGCCGAGCGTCTCCAGCGCCGGCAGTTGTTCGAAGCACTCGCGCGCGCCGTTTTGGCCGTCAATTGCCCGCTGTTGCTCGTGCTCGACGACCTGCAATGGTGTGACCGCGATACGCTCGACTGGCTTCACTATCTGTTGCGCTTCGAGCCCACTCCGCAACTGCTGGTCGTCGCGACTGTGCGTGTCGAGGAAGTGGACACGAGCGCCGAGGCGCTTGAATTGCTCGAAGTCTTGCGACACACAGGGCGCATGGTGCAGATCGAGCTTGGCCCGCTTGGAGCTGCTGAGACGGCCGAGCTCGCCACACATGTGGCTGGTACGGCACTCAGTGCAGCGGCCTGTGCGCGCGTGTATGCCGAAACCGAAGGCAACCCATTGTTCGTGGTCGAGATGCTGCGCGCTGGCGGAAGTGTGGCAGCACTGGCCCAAAGCGACGAGCGCACACGGTTGCCCGACGCCATTCGGGCAGTGTTGACACGCCGGCTCATGCATGTTTCGCCGCTGGCGCGCGATCTGCTGCGTGTCGCGGCGGTTATTGGGCGCTCGTTTACGACTGCCGTGCTTGCCCGTGCCGCAGAAGTGGATGACGAAGCTCTGGTTCGGGGACTGGACGAGCTATGGCAAAGGCGGATCGTTCGCGAAACGAGCGGCGACAGCTATGACTTCAGCCACGATAAATTGCGGGCGGCGGCCTACGCCGGGTTGAGCCCGGCAATGCGCCGCATGCTGCACCGCAGAGTGGCGGATGCTTTGGCGTCTGAGAACCAGGCCACGCTCGACGATGTGAGCGGCCGGATCGCCGTGCATTACGAACACGCCGGTATGCCGGAACGCGCGGCATATTTCTTTGGCCGTGCGGCCGGGGCTGCGCGACGCTTGTACGCCAACCAGGATGCGCTCGAACACTTGCTCCGTGCCCTGGCGCTGCTTCCAGCCGGCGCGAAGGCGGATGCAGCAGCGCTCAACGAGCAGTTCGGCGACCTGTTGCACCACCTCGGCCGCTACGAGGAGGCACGGACGGCGTGGCGAACGGCGTACGCGAACACAGACAACTATCTGGCAGCGGCGCACATCCAGCGCAAGATCGGCAATGCCTTCCGCGACGAAGGCCGCCACGACGAAGCACTCAGCGCATTTGGGAGCGCGGAAGAGGGATTGAGCATTCAGCAGTCGAGTAGCGTGCAAGCCTGGCAGGCCTGGATCGACGTGCAGTGCGACCGAGCGCTCGTATATTACTGGCTTGGCGATGCGCCGGCGATCGGGGCCACGATCGCGGGTATGCAGTCGGCGATTGCTGCCCACGGCACAGTGCTCCAGCGCACGCGCATCCATCAGATCACGACGATGTTTTCGTGGCGGCAGACGCGTTACACTTCTGCTGACGCACTGCCGCATATTCGTGCTTACCTGGCGGCGTTGCGCGAGGCGGAGTTCGTGGACATGCTGCCGGCCGCGCAGTTTCAGCTCGGTTTCTCGTTGCTTTGGGCCGGGGAATTGGTGGAGGCAGCCCAAGCGATCGCGGCCGCACTCGCTTTGGCAGGCCACAGTGGCGATGTGCTCCTCGAAGCGCGCTGCCTCACCTATCTGACGATCATCGAGCGCAAACACGGGAACCTGTCACGCGTTCGCGAGCTTGCCGAACGCAGTCTGGTGATCGCCGAAGCCGGTCACATGCACGATTATATCGGCGCTGCGTATGGCAATCTGGCGTGGCTCGCCTGGCGTGAAGGAGACTTCAGCGGAGTGGCTGAATTTGGCGGACAGGCGCTTGGCGCATGGGCACAGCTTGTGGCAGACTATCCGTTCGTCTGGGTTGCGCGCTGGCCGTTGCTTGGCGCAGCACTGCTCGAAGGCACCATCGCTGCGTTGGCGGAACACATTCGCGCTTTGCTCGACGAGCGTCAGCAGCGTCCGCCACCAGCGATCGAGCCAGTGTTGCTTGCGGCACTGAAGGCGGCCGAGACAGGAGCAATCGAGGAGGCTCGCGCACATGTGGAGGCGGTGTTCGTTCCGGCACGTGAGCTAGGATATCTATAGGAGCAACTCGTCATCCCACACCACCAGCGTGCCGGCGGCGAAGTCATCGGCGCGCTTGTGGGCGATTGTACCCCATCGCTCCTGAAACGCGGGCTGAAACGCTTGTGAAGCGCCCAGGCTGGTACATTGCTGCTCGAAAGGAGCAAGCGACATGGCAGAACCAATCTACAAGTTCTTCATGGGCAAACCGACCGAAGCCTGGTACGTGCAGACGCCCGAACGGCAGCAGGAATTGCTTGCAGCGGTGAACAGAGCACTCGAAAACGCCGGTGGCCGGCGCGTCGTCATGGCCGATTCGAGCTGGTCGTCCGAGGAATACACGTTCTTCGGCGTCGAAGAATTCCCCGACATCGCCGCCGTGCAACGCTTCCAAGCCGCGTTGAACGAGTTCGACTGGACGCGCTACACCACAGGAATCACAACGCTCGGCACGCGCTTCGCCGGCGAGGAAGCGCAGGGCGCGATCTATCACGCCTTCGTGGGCCGCATGACCGAAGCCTGGTATGCACTTGGCAAATCTGGCCAGGACGAGCTTTGGAACCAACTCACGGCAGCCGAAGCGGAAGCCGGTGCTCAGTTCGTGGTCGTCTGCGATTCGACCTGGTGTTCAGAACGCCACCAATTCTTTGGCGTCGCGACCTATCCACATGTTGCGGCACGCCAGCAAGCCGGCAAAGCCTACGACGCGCTCAACTGGATGCGCTACGTCGATGCGATCACCGTGCTTGGCGCGCCGATCGATTCATAGCGGGAGGGCCAGGAAGGGCTTGCCCTCCCTGAATAACCTCTTTCCTCCAGCCGGCTGTGCCTGCGAAAGGGGAGGGCC
>Ga0224722_1001408_pt1 | contig 13335 bp, 13 predicted proteins | sample Balambano_FR1_Me_FD_161646 | JGI IMG/M metagenome (GOLD analysis project Ga0224722, IMG submission 161646) | Freshwater sediment microbial communities from Lake Towuti, South Sulawesi, Indonesia - Balambano_FR1_MetaG | ecosystem: Environmental > Aquatic > Freshwater > Lake > Sediment | place... | reverse complement strand
CCCCGGTGGTGGCCGCCCCGCGGCGCCGCGCCCTGGCGCACCCGACAAGGGCGCCCGTCCGGCACCCCCCCGTCCGGGCAACAACCCCTACTCCAGCGGGGACGCCAGCGGCATGGGCCGCCCCGCCGCACCACGGCCACCCGCAGGTCGGCCCGGGGCACCACGTCCGGGCAACAACCCGTTCTCCGCCACCGGCTCCTCCGGGATGCCACGCCCAGGCGGCGGACGCCCGACGCCCGGCATGATGCCGCAGCGCTCGGCCGGACGCCCAGCCCCGGCCGAGGGCCGCTCCGGGCGCCCTGGTGGCGGTGCCGGCGGTCCGGCTCGTGGCGCTCGCCCCGGCGGCGGCGGGACCGGCTACGCCGGCCGTCCCGGGGCACCCGCTGGCGGCCGTGGCGGCGCCGGGCGCGGTGGCCGTGGGCAGACGGCCGGTGCGTTCGGCCGCCCCGGTGGCCGTCCAGCGCGTGGTCGCAAGAGCAAGAAGCAGCGGCGTCAGGAGTTCGACAACATGCAGGCCCCCGTCATCGGGGGTGTGCGGGTCCCGCGCGGCGACGGCCGCACCATCCGGCTGCCGCGTGGCGCGTCGCTGTCCGACTTCGCCGACCGCATCGGCGCCGACCCGGCGGCCCTGGTCCAGGTGCTGTTCGCCCTCGGCGAGATGGTGACGGCCACCCAGTCGGTGGACGAGGACACGTTCGCGCTGCTCGGTGCCGAGCTCGGGTACGACCTGCAAGTCGTCTCCCCTGAGGACGAAGACCGCGAGCTGCTCGAGAGCTTCGACATCGACCTCGACTTCGACGCCGACGACGAGGAGGCCCAGCCTCGACCGCCAGTCGTCACCGTCATGGGTCACGTCGACCACGGCAAGACCAAGCTGCTCGACGCCATCCGGGACGCCAACGTGCAGGCCGGGGAGGCCGGGGGCATCACCCAGCACATCGGCGCCTACCAGGTGCGCGCACAACACCAGGACGAGGAGCGGCGCATCTCCTTCATCGACACCCCCGGCCACGAGGCGTTCACCGCCATGCGCGCCCGCGGGGCGAAGGTCACCGACGTGGCGATCCTGGTCGTTGCCGCCGACGACGGCGTCATGCCGCAGACGGTCGAAGCGCTGAACCACGCCCAGGCAGCCAACGTGCCGATCGTCGTCGCGGTGAACAAGGTCGACAAGGAGGGCGCGAACCCGGCGAAGATCCGCCAGCAGCTCACCGAGTTCGGCCTGGTGGCCGAGGAGTACGGCGGCGACACGATGTTCGTCGACGTCTCCGCCCTGCAGCGCAAGGGCATCGACGAGCTGCTCGAGGCGGTGCTGCTCACCGCCGACGCCACCCTGGAGCTTCGGGCCAACCCCGACGCCGAGGCGCGTGGTGTCGCCATCGAGGCGCACCTGGACCGCGGCCGCGGTCCCGTCGCCACGGTGCTGGTCCAGCGCGGCACGTTGCACGTCGGGGACGCCATCGTTGCCGGCCAGGCGTACGGCCGGGTCCGCGCCCTGCTCGACGAGCACGGCAACCAGGTGGAGGCGGCCGAGCCGTCGCGTCCCGTGCAGGTCATCGGGCTCACCTCGGTGCCGGGCGCCGGTGACAAATTCATCGTCACCTCCGACGACCGCACGGCACGGCAGATCGCCGAAAAGCGCGAGGCGATGGAGCGCAACGCCGCGCTGGCCAAGGCCCGCAAGCGGGTCACGCTGGAGGACTTCCTGCAGCAGAGCCGGGTGGAGACGCTCAACCTCATCCTCAAGGGCGACGTCGCCGGTTCGGTCGAGGCCCTGGAGGACGCGCTGCTGCAGATCGACGTCGGTGAGGACGTCCAGCTGCGCATCATCGACCGGGGTGTCGGGGCCATCACCGAGACCAACGTCATGCTCGCTGCCGCGTCGGACGCGATCATCATCGGGTTCAACGTCCGGGCGCAGGGCAAGGCCACCGAGCTCGCCGACCGCGAGGGCGTGGAGATCCGCTACTACACCGTGATCTACCAGGCCATCGAGGATGTCGAGCAGGCGCTCAAGGGCATGCTCAAGCCGGAGTTCGAGGAGGCCCAGCTCGGCGCGGCCGAGGTGCGCGAGGTGTTCCGCTCCAGCAAGTTCGGCACCATCGCCGGCTGCCTGGTGCGCGACGGCGTCATCCGGCGTAACGCGAAGGCGCGGCTCGTGCGCGACGGCGTGGTCGTCCACGGCGACCTCGCCATCGAGTCGCTGCGGCGCTTCAAGGACGACGCCACCGAGGTGCGCGACGGTTACGAGTGCGGCATCAGCCTGGGTTACGCCGACATCCAGGTCGGCGACGTCATCGAGACGTTCGAGACCCGGGAGAAGCCGCGCTCCTGACGCCGGCGGAGCACCACAGCCCGAGGGGAGCGCACCCAGGTGTGGACCGGTGACCTGGTCCTGGACCTGCTGCTGGACCATGCCGACTCGCTGAAGGACAAGCGGGCCGTGGTCCGGCCTCTAGTCCGGGACCTGCACCAGCGGTACGGGGTGGCGGCGGCGGAGTCCGGTCACCTCGACCTGTGGCGTCGCGCCGAGGTCGGGGTGGCCGTGGTCGGCGCCGACGCCGCGCACTGCGTCGCCGTCCTCGATACGGTCGAGCGACATGTCGCCGCGCTGCCGGAGCTGGTGCTGCTGGCGGCACACCGGCGGTTGCATGGTCCGCACGACGACGGCGACGACGCCCCTGCCGACGGCAGCGGGAGCGGGGTGCGGCACAGCCGGCCGTCCGTCCTGGAAGGAGACGACTGATGCCGAACCAGACCAGAGCTGCCCGGCTGGCCGACCGGATCCAGGTGGTGGTGGCCGAGATGCTGGAACGTCGCGTCAAGGATCCGCGGCTTGGGTTCGTCACGGTCACCGACGTCACCGTCACCGGGGACCTGCGCGAGGCGACCGTCTTCTACACCGTGCTCGGGGACGAGCAGGCGCGAGCGGACTCGGCGGCGGCGCTGGAGAGCGTCAAGGGGTTGCTGCGGACCGAGGTGGGCCGTGCCACCGGCATCAAGCACACCCCCAGCCTGGCGTTCGCCCTGGATGCCGTGCCGGACACGGCGCGCCAGATCGAGGACCTGCTACGCCAGGCCCGTGCCGATGACGCGCGGGTGGCGCAGACCGCCATGGGCGCGCAGTACGCCGGCGATCCCGACCCGTACGTCACGCCTGAAGACGACGGGTTGGCCCAGGAGTGAGTCGACGCCGGGGTGACCACGCGGGCGCCTCGGCCGGGCCGGACGGCGTGCTCGTCGTCGACAAGCCCGGCGGCGTGACGTCGCACGGCGTGGTCGCCCGGGTGCGTGGCAGCGTGGGGTCCCGCCGTGTGGGGCACGCCGGCACCTTGGACCCGATGGCGACAGGCGTGCTGGTGCTCGGCGTGGGACGCGGCACCAGGCTGCTGCAGTTCATGACCGGCTTGGACAAGTCCTACCTCGCGACGGTTCGGCTCGGGGTGACCACCGTCAGCGACGATGCGGACGGGGAGGTGGTCGCGCACGTGTCGACCGCCGGGCTGGACCTTGGGGCAGTCGAGCACGCCCTGGCCGGGCAGCACGGCGCGATCGAGCAGGTGCCCAGCGCCGTCTCGGCGGTGAAGGTCGACGGCCGACGCGCCTACGCTCGGGTGCGGGCTGGGGAGGATGTCGCGTTAGCGCCGCGCGCCGTCACGGTGCACCGGCTGGACATCCTGGCGTGGCGGCCGGGCCCCCAGGTCGCCGACCTCGACATCGCCGTCGCCTGCTCCAGCGGCACGTATGTGCGGGCCATCGCGCGCGACGTCGGGGTGGCCCTTGGCGTCGGCGGGCACCTCGTGGCCCTGCGGCGCACTGCCGTCGGGCCATTCACGCTGGAGGACGCCGTGCTCGACGTGGCGATGAGCTCGGCCGAGGCGCCGCCGGCGCCCGAGCTGCTCACCCTCGGTGACGCGTCGGGCCGGTTGCTGCCGACGCGCACACTGACAACGTCGGAGGCCGAGGACCTGGCCCACGGTCGCCCGGTGGGGCCGTCGCGGCGCGCCGGTTGTCCTGCTGGGCCCGTCGCGGCTCTGGACGCGACCGGTCGCCTCGTTGCCGTCGTGACCGACCGTGGCCCGCAGGCGCGACCGCTGGCGGTCTTCGTAGGCTGACCCCGTGCAGGTCTGGCGGGCGCTGACCGAGGTCCGACGGGCCGACCGCGGCTGCGCGGTCACTATCGGCGTGTTCGATGGGGTGCACCTGGGCCATCAGGCGATCGTGCGCCGCACCGTCGAACAGGCGGTGGTGCGCGGTGCCACCCCGACGGTCGTGACGTTCGACCCGCACCCGATGCGGGTCGTCCGCCCCGAGCACGCCCCGCTGCTGATCACCGAGTTGGAGCACCGGATCGAGCTGCTCGGCGCCGCGGGTGCCGACGCGGTCCTCGTCCTGCCGTTCGACCGTCGCCGCGCCGCCCAGTCCGCTGAGGACTTCGTCCAGGAGGTCCTCGTCGACGCGCTCGGGGCACGCGGGGTAGTGGTCGGGGACGGCTTCCGGTTCGGCCACCGGGCCGCCGGCACGGTGGACACGCTGGTCCGCTTGGGCTCCCATCTCGGCTTCGACGTGCACCCGGTCGGGCCTTCGGGTGACGAGGTCGGCCGCTGGTCGTCCACCTACGTGCGGCAGCGCGTCGCCGCCGGCGACGTGGACGGCGCGGCTGACGTGCTCGGTCGGCCGTTCCGACTCGACGGTCCGGTGGTGAGTGGCGACAGACGCGGCCGCACCCTCGGGTACCCGACCGCCAACATCCGCGTCGCCGCGGACCGTCTGGTCCCGGCCGACGGCGTCTACGCGGGCTGGCTGCTGCTCGACGGGAGCGACGCCCCGCAGCCGGCCGCTGTGAGCATCGGCAGCAACCCCACGTTCGACGGGGACGAGCGGCGGGTCGAGGCGTACGTCTTGGACCGCGACGACCTGGACCTGTACGGCCAGTACGTGCGTCTGGACCTCGTCACAAGGCTGCGGGGGATGCAGCGGTTCGCCGACGTGGACACGCTGCTGGCCGCCATGGCCGACGACGTGAGCCGCACCCGCGACGCTCTGAGCGGGTGACGCGCCATCGGGTCTGTGGTCAACCGACTCGACAACGTGCAGCACCGACCTGGGTGTTTCCTGACTGTTCACCTGGCGCAGCGCCACACCGGTGACGGAGCAGGCTAGGGTCCATGCCGTAACATGGATCCTGAGCCGATCACACCTACGGGGAGTCACCACAGCATGAAGAAGACCGTTGCTTGTATGGCGGTTGCCGCACTCGCGACAACTACCACAATTGGCATTGCTGGCTCAGCTTTGGCAGGTTCGGGCTCACTCGGCTCGAAGACTTGCAGCACCGGAAGCGTCTCCACGACGGCGTACGGAAACTACGCCATCACCTTCAACGCCTATATCCCGAATTTGGGTGGCGCCTACACCCTGCAGAAGGGCACGAATACCAGCACGAAGTCGTGGAAGTACGCCTATTGGGCCGTCCCTGCTGGTGCTCGGGTGGAGTATGCCAGCCGTGGTTCCGCATCGAACGCCGGAACATTGACAAACCTCTCATGGTTCTGCGACACCTGATCCGACTGCGTGGTTCGCCAGTGACCACGCGTCAGATCCTGATTGGCCCATTCAGCGCCGTGGTGGTGCTGCTCGCTGTTGCCGGCTGCTCCGCCGACAGCGGGCAGCCCAGCGCAGGGCCGTCGAACTCGCAGGCGGGCTCAAGCGGAGCCAATCCTGTCGCGCTGTGCATGCGGGACCGCGGTTGGGCGATCGAAGTCGTGAACAGCGAGAGCTGGAAGGCTCCGGGGGTGACCGAGGGGCAGTGGAGTGCATATATGGCGGACAGCCAGGAGTGCGCGGCACAGCACGAGGTCATCGAGCGCCCTGAGGACGTTCCCGACGAACGTTGGGAGCAGACCTACACAAAGACGGTGGAGTCGGCAGAATGCTTGCGGTCTCAGGGGTATGATATACCTGAAACACCCAGCTTTCAGGTATGGAAAGACTCGTACTTCGTCGACGGTGGTGCCAACCAGTGGGTCCCTTGGGGGTTCGTGCCAGTGCCGTCGATGGACCGCGAGGAGTTCAGCGCTCTAGAAGCGATCTGCCCGCAGGTGCTGCTGTGAGTGGCGCGCGGGCTCAGCGGTGGTGTCGTTGACGGTCGGCCGGATCGGCACCGCGGCCGCGTTCTTGGCAGTAGGGGTCGTTCTTGGCTGGTCTGTCAGCACACTCTTCAGCCCACCACCACCGTTGCCCAGCGGAGCGGCGTACTCGCTTGTCGAGGTCACGACAGCCGAGCTCTCCCGGTCACTCACCCTGAACGCGGCCGCGAGCTGGACCGGCGGCGACCAGCTCATCAACCGCGTCAACGGCGTGCTGACCGAGCGACTCGTCGCGAGCGGCGACCGGGTGGCTTCTGGTGACGTCCTCTACACGGTCAATCTGGCGCCGATTGCTGTCGCCCAAGGCGACGTGCCTGCATTCCGGCCCTTAGTGCCAGGCTTTCGTGGTGCTGACGTGAAGCAACTCCAGAACATGCTGATCGCAACCGGCCAGCGAACCGCAGCGCCGAACGGCTACTTCGACTCGGCCACACTTGACGAGTACAAGGAGTGGCAGCGAGCCACCGGCTGGCCCGTCACCGGCACCGCTCCGCTGGGCAGTCTCCTGTTCGTCAGCAGGCTGCCTGCCGTCATCGGGTGGCAAGAAGGCACGGGATCCGCAGCATCTGGCGCTATCCCAACAGACGCGAAGGGCGTCGTTGGCACCAAGCTCGCTGACGGGGACGTGGTGGCCCAGCTTCTGCCACCGACTCCATCGTTCTCAATCGAGCTTCCGCCGGGGCAGCGCAGGCTCGTCGAGCCCGGCATGCCGGTCCGTTTGAGCCTCGGTCAGCACCGGTGGCAAGCGACCCTGGCCAGCATCGGGGCGCCTCGTGACGACGGATCGGCGATCGCCACCCTGGCTCCGGCGGACAGATCCGGCAGCATCTGTGGTGACGACTGTGCCAGCATCCCGGTGGAAGGAGCGGGTGCTATCACAGCGACCATCGCGGTGCTGACCGCGAGGTCCGGGCCTGTCGTCCCGACAGCTGCACTGGTCGTGGATGCGGATGGATCTGCAGCCGTCGTGACCAGCGATGGCGAGACGGTCCAGGTCACCGTGAAGGCAACCACGGGCGGGCAGGCGCTCATCGACGGCATCGCCCCGGGGACCAAGGTCCGCGTGCCCGGCGAGGGTGAGACCGTCGAGTGAGCCGCCCTCATCTCGTCGCGGAGCAGGTGGTCTTTGGCTACAACCCGGGTGGCCCAGCAATCGTCCAGGATTGGTCGGCTGAGTTCCGAGCCGGAAGCGTCTCAGCCATCACTGGACCGTCTGGGTGTGGCAAATCCACCCGGCTCTATCTGTTGGCCTTGATGTTGAGGCTGCGGGGCGGAGCCGTCACGCTTGCCGGGAGACGTGTCGATGACCTGCCAGACGCCGACAGGGCAAAGATCCGCGCCGAGCACTTCGGCTTCGTCTTCCAGGACGCTGCTCTTGACCCGACGCGGACGGTGTTGGCGAACGTGCTGGAATCAGCGCTGTACCGCGGCCAAGACCCGCGCCGTCTCCGGAGTCGTGCGCTGGAGCTCTTGACGGCGATGGGCGTTGACGTGCCTGCTGAACGACTGCCCGGCCAGATCTCGGGCGGGCAGGCGCAACGGATCTCACTCTGCCGAGCTCTCGTCGGGCGCCCCTCGGTGATCTTCGCCGACGAGCCGACGGGGAACCTGGACCCCGTTTCAGCAGATTCCGTGCTCGCGATGCTGCGACAGCAAGCCGATCGAGGCGCCACGGTCATTGTCATCACGCATGACCAGCGGGTGGCGGCCTGGGCCGACATCCAGCATGCGCTGACCGCTGCCGAGGATGGGCACTGATGCTCATGGCGCCGTGGCCGAGAGAGGTCGTCGCCGCAGCGCTGAGCCAGCGGGTGTCGAGCGCCATGACGTTGCTCTTCGTGCTTGGTGCCACCGCGACGGTCCTCATCACGGCTGGCAGATCGGTTGGAGCCGAGGCTGCGATCCTGGCTGAGGTGGACGCGGTGGGCACGCGGACGCTGACAATACGTACAACAGCACCGCATGACGATTTCTCCTCGCTGTTGGTCGATCGCCTCGCGGCGTACGGCGATGTCGTCGACGAAGTCACCGGTTTCGGAGCACCCGTCGACATCACCGCGATGGCGTCGGGAGGCCGTCCTGTCGCCATGCGGACGGTCTACGGCTCGCTGAGTGGTGACCCGGTCGTCCCCTTGACTCCGTTGGTTGGCCAGCCGCAGGCCATAGCCACATCAGACGCACTGACCACGCTCGGGCTGCTCGCGGGCCGCGGCACGGTCTACGACAGCAGCGGGACCGAAACCTTGATCACCAATCGTGTCACGCTGCCCGCTCATCTCGCCTGGATGGAACCCACCGTTCTCATTCCGAGCCAGGCCGATACCCAACCCTTGTCCGTCATCACCGTCGTCGCCCGTGAGCCGGCTGACCTTCCGCTGGTGACGAGCCTGGTCACGGCTGCCCTGGTTGACGTCGACCCCGAGACCATCACGCTCGAGACCTCGGAGCAGTTGGCTGAGCTCCGGGGTGTCATCGACGGGCAGCTGACAACCCAGAGCCACAGGCTCGTTCTCGGAATCCTTGTGGCGTGCGGGTTCGCGACGCTGGTCAATGTCTGGAGCCTCGTGCTGATGCGTCGCAGGGACTTCGGCCGACGGCGAGCCCTGGGCGCCACCAGAACCATGATCGTCATGCTCCTGTCCGCACAGGTGGCCGTCATCAGCCTCGTGGGGGCGCTCATCGGCGTCACCGCCGGTGTCGCGGTCTTGTTCATTGCAGGCGACCCGCTGCCGACGGTCGATTACATGGTTGCCGTTGGCGCCGCGTTCGCGACCACGACGACGTTCGCAGCGTCGCTCCCCGCCCTCTGGGCGGCCAACCGAGACCCGCTGACCGAACTGCGCGTGCCGTAAGTCCCGGCCGCCCGGGCCGGCAGCACGCAGCCGCCGAGCTGCGCTGCGCGTACCGCTCGGAATGGGGAGACACCGCGCACACTGCTACCCTGGGCGAACGCCGTCGAACGGCCGCGGAACCAGAGAGCCCCGGTGGACCTGCCCGGGAGCGCCGCGCAGCCACCTCAGGAAGGGATCGGCCGAGTATGCCCCTGGACAAGGACACCACCCAGACGATCGTCGCCGACTACGGACGCAGTGACGGCGACACCGGCTCCCCCGAAGTGCAGGTGGCGCTGCTGACGCACCGCATCAACCATCTCACCGAGCACCTGCGCGGCCACAAGCACGACCACCACAGCCGGCGCGGTCTGCTGCTCCTGGTCGGCCAGCGGCGACGGCTGCTCAACTACCTCCAGCGCACCGACATCGAGCGCTACCGCTCGCTCATCGAGCGGCTCGGTCTGCGTCGCTGACCTTCGGTGCCGGCGGTCCTGGTCACGGGCCCGCCGGCACTGGTGCACCACCCCCACCGACGGGACGTGCCGGACGCCGGTCCTCGGTCGTGGTGGCCGGAGCCGCGCCGCGGCACCCCGACCACCTCCATCGAAGGCCGGCCCGCCTGCAGCGCAGGCCAGCCCACCGGCGCGCCCCCCAACCAACGAGGAGGGCGGCCCGTGACGGGTCCCACCACATCCCCAGCCAGCACCGCTGGCGCCACCACCACCCAGGCCGTCATCGACAACGGCCGCTACGGCACCCGCACCGTGCGTTTCGAGACGGGTCGGCTGGCTCGACAGGCAGCCGGCGCGGTGCTGGCCACGCTCGAGGACGAGACGGTCGTGCTGTCGGCGACCACCGCGTCGCGCCAGCCCAAGGAGCACTTCGACTTCTTCCCACTCACCGTCGACGTCGAGGAGCGCATGTACGCCGCCGGGCGCATCCCCGGCTCGTTCTTCCGCCGGGAGGGCCGGCCCAGCGAAGAGGCGATCCTCACCTGCCGGCTCATCGACCGGCCGTTGCGCCCGTCGTTCGTGTCCGGCCTGCGCAACGAGGTGCAGGTCGTCGTCACAGTCATGGCGCTGCACCCGGACATGCTGTACGACGTCCTCGCCATCAACGCAGCGTCCGCGTCGACGCAGCTCGCTGGCCTGCCGTTCTCCGGCCCGATCGGCGCCGTGCGCGTCGCCCTGATCGACGGCCAGTGGGTGGCCTTCCCCCGCCACGGTGAGCTCGACCGGGCGGTGTTCGACATGGTCGTCGCCGGCCGCGTCGTCGACGGCGACGTGGCGGTCATGATGGTCGAGGCCGAGGCCACCGCACACGCCCTCGGGCTGGTGCGCGACGGCGCCACCGCCCCCACCGAGGAGGTCGTCGCCGAGGGCCTCGAGGCTGCCAAGCCGTTCATCACCGCCTTGTGTGCCGCGCAGGCCGAGCTGGCCGCCGCGGCGGCGAAGCCGACCCGCGAGTTCCCGCGCTTCCTGGACTACAGCGACGAGGTGTACGCCGCCGTGGAGGCCGCCGCGGCCGACCGCCTCGGCGACGCGCTCACCATCCCGGCGAAGGCCGAGCGCGAGGCCGCCACCGAGGCGTTGCGCCACGAGGTGCTCGCCACCGTCGTGGACCAGCAGCCGGAACTGGCCGGCCGGGAGAAGGAGATCTCCGCGGCCTTCCGTTCGCTCACCAAGCACCTGGTCCGCCAGCGCGTCCTCAGCGACGGTGTCCGCATCGACGGGCGTGGGCTCACCGACATCCGCCAGTTGTCCGCCGAGGTGGGCGTCCTGCCGCGCGTGCACGGCTCCGCGCTGTTCGAGCGGGGCGAGACGCAGATCCTTGGGGTCACCACCCTGAACATGCTCGGCATGGAGCAGAAGCTCGACACCCTGTCGCCGGAGACGTCGAAGCGGTACCTGCACCACTACAACTTCCCGCCGTACTCCACCGGCGAGACCGGGCGGGTCGGCTCCCCGAAGCGCCGCGAGATCGGGCACGGCGCCCTGGCCGAGCGGGCGCTGATCCCGGTGCTGCCCAGCCGCGAGGACTTCCCCTACGCCATCCGGCAGGTGTCGGAGGCCATGGGCTCCAACGGCTCGACCTCGATGGGGTCGGTGTGCGCGTCGACGTTGGCGATGCTCAACGCCGGGGTGCCGTTGGCGGCCCCGGTCGGCGGGATCGCGATGGGGCTCATCTCCGGCGAGGTGGAGGTGGACGGCCGTCGCGAGACGCGCTACGTCACCCTCACCGACATCCTCGGGGCCGAGGACGCCTTCGGCGACATGGACTTCAAGGTCGCCGGCACCCGGGAGTTCGTCACCGCCCTGCAGCTGGACACCAAGCTCGACGGCATCCCCGCGACGGTGCTCGCCGCGGCACTGCGGCAGGCGCGCGACGCGCGCATGACGATCCTCGACGTGATGGCCGAGGCGATCGACCAGCCCGACGAGCTGAGCCCCTACGCTCCGCGGATCTTCCGCATCACCATCCCCGTCGACAAGATCGGTGAGGTGATCGGGCCGAAGGGCAAGGTCATCAACCAGATCCAGGCCGACACCGGCGCCGAGATCACCATCGAGGACGACGGCACCGTCTACGTCGGCGCCGCCGACGGTCCCGCCGCCGAGGCGGCCCGCACCGCGATCCAGCAGATCGCCAACCCGATGGTGCCGCAGGTCGGGGAGCGGTTCCTCGGCACGGTGGTGAAGACCACCAACTTCGGGGCCTTCATCTCGCTGGTGCCCGGGAAGGACGGCCTGCTGCACATCTCCCGGATGCGCGAGCTGAACGAGGGCAAGCGGGTGGAGACGGTGGAGTCGCTGCTCGGCGTCGGCCAGAAGGTGATGGTCGAGGTGGTCGAGGTGGACGACCGCGGCAAGCTGTCGCTGGCTCCGGTGAAGGCGGAGGGGTCGGCTCCCACCGCGGGCGCCTGAGACCGACCATGACGGCACAGCTGGTCATCGATCAGCCTCCGGGGAGCACCCGCACGATCCTCTCGGGAGACACCGAGGACGTCCTGGGCACCGTGCAACGCACGGTGCTGCCCGGCGGGCTGCGGGTGATCAGCGAGCACATGCCTGGCGTGCGCTCGGTGTCGGTCGGCGTGTGGGTGGACGTCGGGTCCCGCGACGAGACACCCACGCTGGCCGGCGCCACCCACTTCCTGGAGCACCTGCTGTTCAAGGGCACGACGCGGCGCAGCGCGGAGGAGATCTCCGGGGCGATCGAGGCCGTCGGGGGCGACCTCAACGCTGTCACGACCAAGGAGTACACCTGCTACTACGCGCACGTCCTGGACCGTGACCTGCCGCTGGCGGTCGACGTGCTTGGGGACATGCTCACCGGCTCGTTGCTCACCGAGGACCTGGTCGCGGGGGAACGCACCGTGGTCCTCGAGGAGATTGCGATGCGGGAGGACGAGCCGTCGGAGGTGGTGCACGAGCTCATCGCCACAGCGCTGTGGGGTGAGACACCGCTCGGCCGGCCGATCGCCGGAACCCGCGACTCGGTGCAAGAGCTTCGGCGCGACCAGCTGCGGCGGTGGCTGCGGTCCCGGTACGACGCGCCGCGCATCGTCGTCGCCGCCGCCGGCAACGTGGCCCACGAGGAGCTGGTACGCCTGGTGCGCGTCGCGTTCGGTGCCGCGCGGACACCCGACGGGGCGGTGCCCGTGGCCCCCCGGCCGGCTCGCGTCGGGCGCGGCCCGCGCAGCCGGCGAGGCCGCGCCCTGGTCACCCGCCCTACGGAGCAGGCGAACCTTGTGCTCGGCCTGCCCGCCCTCCCGCGTACCGACCCTCGACGGTGGGTGCTGGCCGTCCTGAACTCGGTGCTGGGGAGCGGCATGTCCTCCCGGCTGTTCGTGGAGGTGCGCGAGCGCCGCGGCCTGGCTTACTCGGTGTACTCCTACCTGCACCAGTACAGCGACGCGGGCATGCTCGGCCTGTACGCCGGCTGTGCCCCCGCGAAGGCGGGGGAGGTGCTCGCCGTGCTTGACGACGAGCTGCACCGGCTGCTCACCGCCGGGCCGAGCGAGGCGGAGCTGGCCCGCGGCAAGGGCCACCTTCGGGGCGCCACCGTGCTGGCCTTGGAGGACACCGGCTCGCGCATGTCACGGTTGGGCAAGGCCGAGCTGCTCGACGGGGAGCTGCCGACCCTGGGGGAGGTGTTGCAGCGCATCGACGCGGTCACCGCGGACGACGTCGCGAGTCTCGCCGCCGACCTGCGGCGGGCGCCGCGGTCGGTCGCCGTCGTCGGGCCCTTCGACAATCTCGACGTGCTGCTGCGCTGACGACGCGACGGTCGGGCCACGGTTCGATCGGGAGGATCGAGAGGAACGGGAGGATCGCATGCTGCGGGTCGGC
>Ga0224722_1001406_pt1 | contig 13340 bp, 17 predicted proteins | sample Balambano_FR1_Me_FD_161646 | JGI IMG/M metagenome (GOLD analysis project Ga0224722, IMG submission 161646) | Freshwater sediment microbial communities from Lake Towuti, South Sulawesi, Indonesia - Balambano_FR1_MetaG | ecosystem: Environmental > Aquatic > Freshwater > Lake > Sediment | place... | reverse complement strand
GCATGATCGCCTCCGGCCCCGCCTCGCCCATCAGCCCCTGCCCGCCCCGCATCGGAAAGCTGACCGGCGAGGTCACCACCCCGCCCTTCGCAAAGGGCATCACCCGCCCCTGCGAAAACGCGGCGCCCTTCGCAAACGGCGCCAGCCCGCCCGTCAGCCCTGCCAGTCCGCCCGCGAACAGACCGCCCAGCGCGTTCTGCACCGGCCGCATCGCGGCGTTGAACACGCTCGTGGCCAGCGACTGCCCGATCCCCTTCAGCACGTCCGAGGCCTTCTTGCCGTCGAAGATCAGGCCCTCGAAGGCCTTCCGCAGACCCGACCCCAGCCCGTTCGACAGCGCATTCACCTCCCGGCCGGTGAAGGCGAGATTGTCGCGCATCTTCGCCAACTCGCCGTCGAATGCCGCCACCATCCCGCCGGTGCCGCCGAGCGTCGCCTCCAGCTGCGCGACCTGCGCGTCCAGCCCCTCATGTTCCGCCATTCACTTGCCCCTTTCCGTCGGGAAACCGCCGCGCCAGGTCATCGAGCGCGTCGCGGGTCAAGGGCAGCGGCCCCTGATCCGCCCCGAGCCTGATCCGCAGTTCCATCGGCGTCAGCTTCCAGAACGCCTCGGGTGCCAGGCCCAGGCCCTGCATTCCCGCCCGCATCAGGCCCGGCCAGTCGATCCCGCTCATCGCGGCTCCGGCATCGCGAAGGCGCGCCCCAAGAGTTCCGCCGCGATCCGGATCGCACCGACCGGCCCGCCGCCGATCTCGGCGGTCCGCAGGTCCTCCGCACCCCCCGCCCAGCCGCCGCCGCGCAAGCCCGCCACCACCAGCAACAGCACGTCGCGCGAGGAAAAGCGGCCCTGCTCGAACCGCTCCACCAGGTCGATCAGCGTGCCGCTGTCCAGCGCCGCCTCGAGTTCGGCCAGCGCCCCCAGCGTCAGCTTCGCGCGTCGCGCCTCGCCGTCCAGCACAATGTCCACCTCGCCCGCCCAGGGGTTTGCCATCACAGCGCCGTGAAGGTCAGTTCGCCGGCCGAGGCGAGCGACAGCTCGTAGGTGGCCTCGCCGTTGTGATTGCCGGCATATTCGATCGCGGTGATCTGGAACGGGCCCGCGATCACGCCGAAGCTCGGCACCACCACCTGAAACCGCGGCACCTCGGCGGCAAAGAAGATCTGCCGCGCACGGGCATCGGTGCTCGCGTCCTTGAAGACGCCCGAGCCCGAGATCGACGCCGACTTCACGCCGGCCCCGACCAGAAGCTCGCGCCAGCCGCCCGGGCTTTCGATGGTGGTGGTGTCCACCGTCTCGGCGTTGAAGCTGATCCGCGTCGCGCGCAGACCCGCGATCGTCTCGAACTGACCGCCGCCCGTCACGTCGAGCTTGATCAGCAGATCCTTGCCGTTCTGTACAGCCATGTTCGCATCTCCATCCAGCATCACGGCGGGCCGCGCCGGCCCGGCCCCTGTTCAGTCCTCGACCCGCGCCCGGAAGGTCAGGTCGATCCGCCGCGCCCGGCCCTCGGCCAGCCGCCGGGCGACGGCGCGCACGAAGCTGAGCCCGACCAGCCGGCCGCGAGACAGCGTCAGGGGCGCATCCACCAGCGCGTCCGAGACCGCCACGGCGACCGCCTTGGCGGCCTGGAACCCCGCGGCATCGCTGACCACGCTGACCGTGAAGCGGTGCTCCGCGCCCCGCCCGGTCTTGTCCGACTGGTCGAACACCTCTTCCGGCCCGATCAGCACGAATGTGCCGGTTCCCTGTCCCTTGGGCAGCGCGTCGGCCACCGGCACGCCGGCCAGCGCGGGCGATCCCGTCAGCCGCTGGAACAGCGCGGTCTGGAGGGCAAGCGCCGTGCCATAGCTCATGTCACCACCTCCTCGCGCGCGACGCAGGTCAGGTAGCGCCCGTCCGGGTCGCGCTCCGTGACCGCGACGATCCGGTAGGCGCGCGTCCCGTCGCGGAACCGCTGCCCCGCCACCGGCCGCGACGGCGCCGCGACGGGCGCAGCGCGCACCGTGATCCGCAGCGGCACGGCCGACAGCACGATCTCCTCGCCGGCCAGGTCCCGCCCGGTGCCGGGCACGATCTCGGCCCAAAGCCGCCCCAGCACCACCCAGCTTTCGGCGAAGCCGCCAAGGCCGTCGGGCACCTGCTGCAGCGTTTCCAGCACCAGCGGCCGGTTCAGCCGGACCGCGCTCATGCGCCGCCTCCGCCGAGGATGCGCACCGTCCGCCACCGCTCGATCAGCGCGAGAATCCCGAACGGCATCGCCGCCTCGCGCAGCCCGAATTCGTGGCGGTGCTCGTGATACTCCGAGGCCAGCAGCAGCACTGCCTGCTGCAGGTCGGCCGGCAGGCTGCCCCACTCCGGCCCGAAGCCCGCATCGAACACAATCTCCGCGCGGCCATCGGTCGGGATCGTCGGCAGCGCGGTGCCGCGGGCCGAAACCACCGGTCGGTGTAGGTCCTTCAGAAGCTGATAGCGGCCAGGGTCGACCAGCGTTGCCACGCCGGCCGAATCCACCACCGCCAGCGACACCACCGCCGACACCGGCGCCACCGGCAAGGTCTGCCGGTCGCTCCAGCGCCAGGCCTCCAGGGTCCAGCGGAAGCGCCGCGACAGCAGGATCTTGCCGATCCGCCCCTCGATCGCGGCCATCGCCGCCCTCAGGTAGCCCAGGATCAGCGCATCCTGCAGCCCGTCATCGCTGAAGCCGCTGCCCAGCCGCAGATGATCCTTCATCAGCTGCAACGGCAGTGCGGCCTGCGGCACCACGGTCTCTTCGCTCAACATCATCGCCAGTCTCCGAATTCCCCGGGGCCGCCGTCTGGGCGCGCGCCCCGCACCGCTCGGACGGAGGGGAGCAGCTAGACGGCGCGGACAACCCGGCACGCGCCCATGTCCCGGGTCCTTGCGGACCCGGGCGTTCACGCCGACGATCAGGTCAGCGCAAACCGCAACAGCTTGATCGCCGCGAAGTCGCTGACATCGCCGCCGACGCGCTTGGTCGCGTAGAACAGCACATGCGGCTTGGCCGAGAACGGGTCACGCAGCACGCGGATGTCGGGACGCTCCGCGATCGTGTAGCCCGAGCGGAAATCGCCGAACGCAATCGCGAAGGCGTTGGCGGCGATGTCGGGCATGTCCTCGACGATCAGCACCGGATAGCCCATCAGCCGCGCCGGCTCGCCGAGCGCCAGCCCGTCCGACCACATGAACCGGCCGTCCGCGTCCTTCATCTTGCGCACCGCGCCCGCGGTCTTCGAGTTCATCACGAAGGTCGCGTTTGCCCGATAGTCCGCCGCCAGCGCATAGACGAGGTTGACGATGCAGTCCGCCGCATTGGCCGCGGGGAAGTCGGCCGCCGCACCCGAGGGCACATAGCCGATGCTGCCCCAGGCCCAGCTCGCATTCGCGACCTTCGGCGGCAGCAGGAAGCCCTTCGGCTTGTCCACCCCGTCGCCGTTGACGAAGGCCGCCGATTCCGCCCGGATGAAGCGGGTCGCGATCTTGCCCGCGAGCCAGCCTTCCACGTCGAAGGCGCTGTCGTCCAAGAGCCGCTGGCTTGCCTTCGGCATCGCCGACAGCTCGTGCAGCCGGATCGAGATGCGCTCGATCAGCGGCGTCGCGGTCTCGGCCTGAGACCCGGTCTCGGTCGCCCAGCCCGACCCGACCTCGCTGCGGTCGATCAGCACGTCGAACGACGACGCCTCGACGTTGACGACGTTGGCAATGGCCCGGATCGACGAAGTCGACACCAGCATCGAACGGATCGTGTCCGCCGTTTGCGGGTCGATCAGGTAGCCGCCGTCCGCGGCCACGGCGCTCGACAGCGCCTTCCCCTCCAGCGGCAGGCTGCGCAAGCCGTCATCGTCGCCCGACCGCAGATAGGCGTTGAACGCCTTCATGTGCGGCGCGTCGAGTTCCGCCGCCGCCGAAAGCGGCGGGCGGCCGTGGCTCATGGTTTTCCGATCCAGCATCTTCAGTCGCTCTTCCTGTTGTTGCAGCGCAGTCTTCACATCTCCCTGAAAGCCTTTCAGCTCGCTCAGGAAACCGGCCATTGCGGCAGTCATCTCCGCAGCCGGATGCGGGGCGCGGGATGCCTCGATCCCCGCCCGAGCCCTCGTCTCGGTCATGCTTTGGTCCTTGTGCTCAGTAACGGCCGATCAGCGCCCGGCCAGCGCGTCGCGCGCATCCTCGAAGAGCTGCGCCAGCTCGCGCCAAGTCCGGTCGTCGGGCGTCTCGCCCTTGGCCGCAACCCGCGCCTCGGGAAGCATCGGAAAAGTCACCAGCGAGACCTCCCAAAGCTCCAGCTCGGACAAGAGGCGCTGCCCCTTCCCGTCGCGTTCCGCCCGCCGCGTGCGGTAGCCGATCGACAGCCCGTCGATCGCCCCCGCCGCCAAGAGCGCCGCCGCCTCGCGGCCGCGCTCCACTTCCGCCAGGATCCGGCCCTTCACCCACAGGCCGGTTGCATCCTCGCGCACCTCGTCCCAGACGCCGATCGGCTGCGCCGGGTCGTGCTGCCACAGCATCTTGACGCGCCGCCCCGCCGCGTCGAGCGCCGCCAGCGAGGCCGCATAGGCCCCCGGCTGCACCGTGTCGCCGCCCTGGTCGCGCTTGCCGAACAGGCTCGCGTAGCCCGACACCACCACCCTGTCGGTGACGGTGAGGCCCGCGTCGGGCCGATGGAACTTGCGCTCCGGCGCGCCGAAACCCGTCATATCCATGCAACCCTCCTATTTCATCGCCGCCGACAGCAGCGCCTCGGCCATCTGTGTCAGCAGAAACACCGCGACCCCGGTCACCCCCAGCCAGATCCGCCGCTCCAGCCGCTCCAGCGCCTGGTCGATCAGCTCCAGCCGATAGTCGAGCGCCGCCCATCGCTCCTCGGCGACCCGCTCGTTGGCCTCGATCCGCGCGGCGGCGGCGTCGAAACTGTCGAACAGGAAGCGCGAGCCGCCGGCGGGGGCCCGCCCGGTCATGCCTCCTCCGCCAGGGGCGGCAGGCCGAGCAGCACGCGCTTCTCCACCTGCGTCAGGAACTCGGCCGCGCCCACCCGGGTCCATTGCTGGTCCCGCTCCACGGCCAGCGCCGGCACCTGATCCAGAGCGGGCCGCAGCTCCACCGGCTCGCCGCTGAACCCCGACAGCCAGTGCGACATCGCCGCCGTCACCTTCGCCGCCAGCGGCAGCACGGTCAGGCGGAAGAAGGCGCGGTTCGCCTCCTGGTAATTGGCATAGGTGGCATCGCCCGGGATGCCCATCAGCATCGGCGGCACGCCGAAGGCGATCGCGATCTCGCGCGCGGCCGCTTCCTTGGTCTGCTGGAACTCCATGTCGCTCGGGCTGAACCCCATCGGCTTCCAGTCGAGCCCGCCTTCCAGCAGCATCGGCCGCCCGGCATTCCGGGCCCCCTGATGATGCGTCTCCATCTCGCTCACCAGCCGCTCGTACTGGTCGGTGGTCAGCGCCCCCTGCCCGTCCGCCCCACGATAGACGATCGCCCCCGACGGCCGCGCCGCGTTGTCCAGGAGCGCCTTCGACCAGGCCGAGGCCGAATTGTGCACGTCGATCGCCACCGCCGCCGCCTGCAAGGGCGAAAAGCCGTAGTGGTCGTCTTGCGGGTGGAAGCTCCGGATATGGCAGATCGGCTGGGTCTCGCCGGTCATGTCGAAGCGGTGCCGCCGCCCGCCGACCGAGTAGTCATAGGCCACCGGCCAGCCGTCCGGCCCCGGCACAAGCGCCATCCGGTCGGACCGCAGCACGTGCAGTTCGCCCGGCATCCGGCCGGCGCCCGGCACCGCCTCCAGATAGGCGTTGCCCGACAGCAGGAGGAACCCGTAGACCGCCTCTAGGAACTCGGCCCGTCCCTGCACGTGGTTCGGCCGCCGGATCAGGTCCAGGAGCGGATGCAGCTCATAGCGCCGCCCGGCATCCTGCAGCACCAGCGGCAGCGCCGCCGCCGATTCCGCGATCAGCTTGACCGCGCGGAACCCGATCGGGTTGCTCTGGAACCCGGTCCGGCCCAGCGACAGGGCGTCACGCGGGCTCCACACCACCCGGCCGCCGCCCTGCATCGCCACCACCCGCCCGGTCGCCGAGGCCTTCGTCTCGGGTACCGCCACGGGGTCCGGACCGGGGCCCGCCCCGCGCCGCAGAAAGTCGAACACCATCTGGGAAAGCTCCTGTTGCCTTGCGGCCGTGACCGCCGGGACCGCGGCCCGGCGGGCGCGGTCGGATTGGATCCGCCTCCGAGCTCCGCGCCCGCCGGGCGCTGAGTCGCGGTTAGAGCGACCGCACCTGCGGCCGCCGCCAGCCCTGCGCCGGCTCGATCATCAGATCGGTCAGCGCCCAGACCAGCGCGTCCACCCGGTCCGGGCTGCCCCGGCCGGCAAAGCCCTGCGGCGTCATCTGGCACATCTGGTCTTCCAGCATCGGCATGCCCCGCAGATGCGCGACCCGGCCCTGCTCGTAAAGCGCCGCCACCGGCTCCGCCCGCGCCGATTTCCCGCGCGCGGCATGCACCGCCCGGAACGGCACCAACGGGTCGATCTGCCGGATCACGCTCTCGACCAGGTTGCCGCCCTGATTGACCTCGGCCACCAGTCGGTCGCCGCCATGCCGGTGCAGGGCGGCGATCGCCGCCCGCGCCCAGGCATCGGGCGAGGCTCCGGTGACGGTCGCATCCTCCAGCACCACCGCGCGCCAGTCCTGCGGCGGCCCCTCCGTCACCGCGCCCGCCACGACGATGCCGCAGGCATCCGATGCCCTGTGCCCCGAGACCGGCGGGTCCACCGCGACCACGATCCGGCTCAGCGGCGGCGCCATCTCGAGCCGCGCCGCCTCCAGGCGCGCAAAGGTCCACAGCGCGCCCTCAACCTCCTCCACCAGCTCCCCGTCCAGCTCCTGCCGGCCAAGGCTGGTGCCGCCATAGCGCGTCCGCACCTCCTCGAGGAACGACGCCGCCAGATAGGCGCGGTTCGCCTCGGTCGGCGCATGGGTTACCACCGTCGAGGGGTTCTTCAGGATCGCCTTCAGCACGCCGACATTGCGCGGCGTCGTCGTCACCACCTGACGCGGATGCGTCCCCAGCCGCAGCGCGAACTGCAGCATGTCCCAGCTTTCCTCGGCGCGCTTCCACTTGCCGAGCTCGTCCGCCCAGGCGGCATCGAACTGCGGCCCGCGCAGCCCTTCCGGCTCATGCGCCGAAAACACCTGCGCCACCGCCCCGTTCGGCCACACGAGCCGCTTGCGCCCCGCCTCCCATTCCGGCCGGCGGTCCTTCGGCGAACAGGCGAGGATCCCGCTGTCGCCAAACACCATCACCTCGCGCACCTGCTCGATCGTCTCGCCGACCAGCGCCACCCGCTTCGAGCGCCCGGCGTCCAGCGGCTTTGCCCCCTCCACCTCGGCGCGCACCCATTCCGACCCGGCACGGGTCTTGCCCGCGCCGCGCCCGCCCATGATGACCCAGGTCTTCCAGGCGCCGTCGGGCGGCAGCTGGTGCGGCAGCGCCCAAAACTCGAACAGCCAGGGCAGCGCCATCAGCGCCCCGTCGCTCAAGCCCCCGAGGAACTCATCCACCTGTTCCGGCGTCGCGGAGGCGAGCCAGGCGGCGCCCGATCTCATCGCGCGCCGCGTCGAAGTCGAGGGCGTAGTCGTAGGCAATTCCGGATTCAAGCTTGCGGAGTTTTTCAACATTCGCCCTTTCTGTCATCACGAGCCGCAGCGCCTCACGATGCTCCTTCGTGTAGACGCTGATCTCCTTGGCGCTCTTGGCGTCGCCCGTCGCCTGCAGTTCCCCGATGATCTGGGTCAGAACCTCGGTGGCGAGGGCGTAAAGCTGGTAGGCTTCCGACGTCACCTCTTCGGGTGCCCCGGTCTTGTCAAAGGGAGTGATCATGGTCATCGGATGTGCACCTGCTGCTCGTGCCACCCCGTCCGAGCGAAACGAAAAAGCGGCGCCGGGTTTCCCCGTGCCGCTCACCCAGTTCTCCTAGCATGTCACAGGCAATAGCCGAGACCGCCCGCAAAGTCAATCGAAAAAATTCGGCGGATCAATGGCTTGGCGTTCTCCGGCTTAACCTCTCGGTAAGGTTTCGGCGGCCTCACGCCGCCCCGCCGCTCAGGGCGAGGCCGCTTCGGGCCGCTGCCGGGACTGTTCCGCCTCGATCTCCCGCCATCTGGCGACGTTCGCGTTGTGCTCCGCCAACGTCTCGGCGAAGGCATGCCCGCCGCTGCCGTCCGCCACGAAGAACAGGTAGTCCGTCGTCTCCGGGTCGAGCGCCGCCTCGATGCTGAGCCGCCCCGGATTGGCGATCGGCGTCGGCGGCAGGCCGTCGATCACATAGGTGTTGTAGGGCGTCACCCGGCGCAGTTCGGTCTGGCGCAGCCCGCGCCCCAGCACACCCTCGCCGTTGGTCAGACCGTAGATCACGGTCGGGTCGGTCTGCAGCCGCATCCCGTCGCGCAGCCGGTTCACGAACACGCTCGCCACCCGGCGCCGCTCCTCGGCAACTCCGGTCTCCTTCTCGATGATCGAGGCCATGATCAGCGCCTCCTCCGGGCCTTCGTAGGGCAGGCCCGGGGCCCGGGCCGCCCAGAGATCGGCCAGGATCCGGGCCTGACGCGCCTGCATCTCCGCGACCAGCGCCGCCCGGTCGGCGCCGCGCTCCACCTCGTAGCTGTCGGGCGCCAGCGAGCCCTCGGAGGGCACGTTGGCGATCTCGCCGCTCAGGAACTCCGCCCGCTGCAGCGCATCGACCACCATCCAGCTCGTCACCCCCTCGGCCAGCGTCACCCGCCAGCGCGGGTCGCCGTCCTCCGTTGCCGCCAGATATGCCGCCGGCACGGCCTCGGCCGCGGGGTCGAATTTCACCACTTCGACATAGGCATTGGTCGCCGGGTCCAGCTCGCGCACCACCACATCGGCGCCGGTGACGCCGATCCGGAAATTCACCTCGCGCCCGCAGGTCGACTGCCCGCCCGCGGTCAGGATGTTCAGCACCTCCGCCATCGCCGCGCCCGGCGGCAGCAGGTAGCTCCCGAACTTCAGCTGGTCCGCGCGGTCGGCATACTCCGCCCCGATCCGGAAGATCCGCGCATCGCTGATCGCCCCTTGCGCCTCCAGCATCCGGCTGACCGACGCGAGCGATGCGCCCCGCTCCACCTTCAGGCAGATCGCTTCGGTCAGCGGCCCTGGCCCCGCGAACTGGTTCCGTCCCCAGGTCAGGATGCCGGCCGCCACCACCAGAAGCACGACGAACAGGGTCAGCGCGTTCGAGGCGACCGACCGCCACATCAGTCCGGCACCCGCCCCAGCAGCAGCGAGGCGTTGGTCCCGCCAAAGCCGAACGAGTTCGACAGCGCGATGTCGATCTCGCGCGGCCGCGCCACTTTCGGCGCGAGGTCGATCACCGGCTCCACCGCCGGATGGTCGAGGTTGATGGTCGGCGGCGCGATCTGGTCGCGGATCGCCAGCACGCAGAAGATCGCCTCGACCGCCCCCGCCGCGCCCAGAAGGTGGCCGATGCTCGATTTTGTCGAACTCATCGTGGCCTTGGCCGCCGCATTGCCCAGAAGCCGCTCCACCGCCGCCAGCTCGATCGTGTCGGCCATGGTGCTCGTGCCATGGGCGTTGATGTAGTCCACCCGGTCCGGCGTGATCCCCGCCCGCTTCAGCGCCGCCGTCATCGACCGGAACGCGCCGTCTCCGTCCTCCGACGGTGCCGTGATGTGATGCGCGTCGCCCGACAGGCCATAGCCCAGCACCTCGGCGTGGATCTTCGCCCCCCGCGCCCGGGCGTGCTCGTATTCCTCCAGCACCACGACGCCCGCCCCCTCGCCCATCACGAAGCCGTCGCGGTCCATGTCATAGGGCCGGCTGGCCCGCTCCGGCGCCTCCGCCCATTTCGTCGACAGCGCCTTGCAGGCGTTGAAGCCGGCGATCCCGATCTCCGAGATCGGGCTTTCGGATCCGCCGGCGATCATCACGTCGGCATCGCCCCACTGGATCAGCCGCGCCGCGTCGCCGATCGCATGCGCGCCGGTCGAACAGGCCGTCACCACCGCATGGTTCGGCCCCTTGAAGCCGTAGCGGATCGAGATCTGCCCCGAGGCGAGGTTGATCAGCGCCGAGGGGATGAAGAACGGGCTGACGCGCTTTGGCCCCTTCTCACGGATCAGCACGGCGGTCTCGGCGATCGCGTTCAGCCCGCCAATCCCCGATCCGATCATCACGCCGGTGCGGCAGCGCTCGGTCTCGGCGGTCGGTGTCCAGCCCGCATCCTCGACCGCCTGCTCCGCCGCCGCCATCGCGTAAAGGATGAACTCGTCGACCTTGCGGCGGTCCTTCGGCTCCATCCAGTCGTCGGGGTTGAAGGTCCCGTCGCTGCCGTCGCCAAGGGGGATCTCGCAGGCATACTGCGTCACCACATTCGCCGGATCAAAGCGCCGGATCGGCCCGGCCCCCGACTGCCCCGCGATCAGCCGGCGCCAGGTCTCCTCCACGCCGCAGGCCAGCGGCGTGACCATGCCCAGTCCCGTTACCACCACCCGACGCATGACCGTTCCCCGCCCTTGCTGCCCGTTCTGGGTGCGCGCGTTCTTACACGCCCCCTTCCGGCGAGGCAACGCCGCGGCCCCTGTCGCGCGGGCCTCCGCTCAGCAGCCGGCGAGTGCGCCCTGGGCGGCCTCGCGCACGGCCTCGTCGCCCGAACCAGCGAACGAACGCGCCGCGTCCATGAGCCCGGCAGGGGCCGCGCAGCGCGCCTCGGGCGGCATGCCGCCAAGCGCCACCAGCGCCCCTACTTGCAGGCGCAGATTGCCCGAGGCGAGGAATTCCGCGATCCGGTCGAACGCGGCCGGTCCTTGTGCCGCCAGTTCGATCCGTGCATCGCGGCGGGTGAAGGTGTCGTCGCTGTTCAGCCGGCTTTCCAGCGTGGCGGGGTCACCGTCCTGCGCGAAGGCTGGCCCCGCCAGCCAGTCGAACGCGGTCTGGGCGGCCGCCCGGCTGCAGTCGCGCTCGGTCGGGCCGAGCGGTGCCTTCGTCTCCACCGCGCCCACCCGCTTCTGCCCTTGTTCCCGCCAGACGTTCAGCGCCATCGTGTCGCCTTCGCCCGGCACCACCTCGATCACCACCTCGGTGTCGGCGCGCAGGTCGTCGCCCCGGAGCGGGGCGATGTTGAAGGCGTAGATCCGGTCCGAGCTGGGGTCGGTGCTGGCGATCGACACCACCAGGCAGCCCGGCACATCCCGCGCCGCCAGGATGAAGGGAAAGTTGAAGATGCTGCCGTTCTCGGGATCGACTTCGCGCTTGGTGTAGGCCTGCCCGGCCTGCCGGATGTCCGAGCGCACCTGCACCTGATAGCCGTTGGTGATCCCAAGCACCGTGCCACTGACCAGCATCCGGTCGCGCAAAAGCCGGCTCGCGAGGTCGAGCGTGCCGAAGGCGATCACGAAGGCCAGTCCGAAACTGACCGCAACCAGCGAGATCAGCTTGGCCTGCGAGAACTTGTAGATCGCCGGCGCGATCACGAAGATCAGCAGGAGGCCGATCGCAAGAAATCCATATTTGACAGCGAAATCAGCTGTCTGGATCAGGATGTTCAGGTCCGTCGATGCCGCGCCCGCCATGTTGCCCGATGCCTCGCGCCCCCGTGGCCGCCCGCACCCGGCGGACGTCCGCCCAAAAATCCCCTGCTGCCCGCGCGGTCGTGCTCAGTCCAGCCCGAGGATCTGCTTCGCGCCGTCGCGGGTCGCGACCGTCCCCTCATTGAGGGCGAACAGCGCGTTCAGCCGGTTGATCTGGTCCAGCGTCATCACCATGCCCGCCGGCACCTCCACCTGCACCCGGCGCAACTGGTCGATCAGTTCCGCCTGCATCTGCATCGCCCCGGCATTCCCGGCCGCCGGCTCGTTCTGCGCCAGCCACACCCGCTCGGGCGTGGCGGCCGCCGGTCCGCCAAGAGCCGCCGCCGCCACCGCCACCGCGGCCAGCGCCCTCCATCCGCCCCGATGCCGCATCCCGATCGCTCCTGTCCCGCGCTTGTCGCCGCAAGCATAGTCGTTCGCGAGCGCAAGGAAAATCCCTAACGCCGCCGGCGGTCGAGCGCCAATGCCGCAGGCCTCGCGCCGGACGCAGCGGCGCTGGCCTCCGACAAACGAAAGCGGCGCCCCGCGGACGCCGTTCGGCCGGTTCGGATCTGTCGCCTGGTCAGGCGGCCTTGGTGATGAAGGTCACCGCGTCGCCGAAGGTCTGGATGGTTTCGGCGGCATCGTCGGGGATCTCGATCCCGAATTCTTCCTCGAACGCCATCACCAGCTCCACCGTGTCGAGGCTGTCCGCGCCCAGATCGTCGATGAACGAGGCGTTGTCGGTGACCTTGTCGGCCTCGACGCCCAGATGCTCGACCACGATCTTCTTCACGCGCTCGGCGATGTCGCTCATGTCACTTCCCCTCAACTGGCAGGCTTCCGGCCCGCGCTGTCCCGTGCCCCGCGAAGGCGGCATCGCCGCCGGTTCCGGCGGGCGGCCGCAGCCTTCGCCCCGGCCGGTTCTGCGCGCCTATAGCAAGCGCCTCCGGCCATGGCAAACGCTTTCCGGACCGGTCCCGCCGCCCCGGTCAGACCATCGCCAGCCCGCCGTTCACATGCAGCACGGCGCCGGTCACATAGGCGGCCTCGGGACTGGACAGGTAGAGCACGGCGGCGGCGACCTCCTCTGGCGTGCCCATCCGGCCCATCGGCACGGCGCCGAGGATGCGCGCCTTCTGGTCGTCGGTCAGCCGTTCCGTCATGGCGGTCGCGATGAATCCCGGGGCGACGCAGTTGACGGTGATGCCGCGGCTCGCGACCTCTGCCGCCAGCGCCTTCGACAGGCCCACGAGCCCGGCCTTGGCCGCGACATAGTTGGCCTGGCCGGGGTTGCCGGTGGCTGCCACCACCGAGCCGATGCTGACGATCCGCCCCCAGCGTGCCTTCATCATGCCGCGAAGGACGCCGCGGCAGAGACGAAAGCTCGCGGTCAGGTTGACATCCAGCACCGCCTGCCAGTCCTCGTCCGACATCCGCATGGCCAGCGTGTCGCGGGTGATGCCGGCGTTGTTCACCAGGATGTCCACCGCCCCCATCGCCTCGGCCGCCGCCTTCGGCAGCGCCTCGACCGCCACGGCGTCCGACAGGTCGCAGGGGATCACCTGCGCCCGCCCGCCGAGTTCCGCCGCCAGCGCCTCCAGAGGCGCCGCGCGCGTGCCCGACAGCGCCACCGAAGCGCCCGCCCCATGCAGCGCCCGCGCGACCGCCGCCCCGATCCCGCCCGACGCGCCCGTCACCAGCGCCGCCCTGCCCGTCAG
>Ga0224722_1001404_pt1 | contig 13346 bp, 12 predicted proteins | sample Balambano_FR1_Me_FD_161646 | JGI IMG/M metagenome (GOLD analysis project Ga0224722, IMG submission 161646) | Freshwater sediment microbial communities from Lake Towuti, South Sulawesi, Indonesia - Balambano_FR1_MetaG | ecosystem: Environmental > Aquatic > Freshwater > Lake > Sediment | place... | reverse complement strand
AGCGATGACCAAGGCTTGATTGAGTTGTTGAGTCGCAACCTTGACTACTTTCGCTCGAAGCCGATGAATATTCCCAAGATGACGATTCTGCTCGACTCTGGCTCCCACATCGACAAAATTATCGAGGCGCTGCAAGCAGTGTATCCCCGCATTTTGACTAAGATTCGGTTGCAAGTTGCACCCAAGCCTAGCCCAAGCGAAAAAGCAGCCCAAGGCAAATCAGGCTTTGTCCCAGTCCCGACTCGATGGGTGATTGAGCGTTCTAATGCCTGGATGGAGCGATGTAAGAGTTTGGTCAAGAACTTTGAGCGCACCTTAGACCATGCCACTGCCAAGCTCAATCTCTGTTTCATCAGATTAATGCTAAAGCGCTTGGCACAAGCATAAGATATCAAATGGGTTCTATACACCCGCCCCTACGACCCACGCTATCCGGTGGTCTGTTTTGACGAAACCAGCAAACAGTTGGTCAAGGAAACTCAAGTGCCTCTGCCGATTGAACCTGGTCAACCGCCTCGATATGACTACGAATATGAGCGCAACGGGGTGAGCAATCTATTTATGTTTGTTGAACCTTTAGCGGGTTGGAGACACGTGGAAGTCACAGAGCATCGCACCAAGCAGGATTATGCCCAGCAAATGAAATACTTGGTTGATGAGCGTTACCCGGATGCGGAGTGGGTGACCGTCGTCCAAGATCAACTCAACACTCATGACCCCGCAGCTTTGTATGCCAGCTTTGAACCCCAAGAAGCCAAACGGATTCTCGACAAATTGGAATTTCACTACACGCCTGTTCACGGCAGTTGGCTCAATATGGCAGAAACTGAACTCAGTGTTTTAGCCCGCCAATGTCTAGATCGTCGCATTCCTGACCAACCCTCATTGCAACGAGAAACACTGGCTTGGGAGCAGCGCAGAAATACGCAATTGCGAACGATAGATTGGCGATTTACCACTGAGGATGCACGGGTTAAACTCAAACGGCTTTACCCCTCATTTCAACCTTGACAGACCACTAGGTCTTGCCCTAATTTACGATGGTCGCGCCGCTTTGCCTCTTCTTTTTGGGTCAGATACGCCTGTAGCTGTTCGGCAGTTTCCCAGGCGGTGCCGTAGATACGCTGCAATTGCGGTTTGGTTTCATCCCCGCGCCAGTAGGCTCCGGCAATGCTCTCTAGCGCAAAGGCATCGGGGTTAATTTCGCCCGTGTAGTTGAGGTGCGGTCCGGCACACAAATCCCACCAGCAATCCTTGCCGATCGTTTTTTGCGTCAAGGTACTGGCAGAAATGTGAAATAAAGAAGGCTCTGCTACGCCTTGCAAGGTATCCAGACAGCCGATCTCGTAACGGGTAATCGGCTCATCAGCCGGGATGCTGTCGAGGATTTCCAGCTTGTAAGATTCGTCGAGTTGCTCAATTTCGGCTCGAATTTGCTCTCGGTCTACCACTTCCTGAATGATGGGCAGATTTGCCTGGATAATCCGCCGCATTTCGGCTTCAATTTGGGTCAGGTCGTCGGGGGTGAAGGGGGCAGGGCGATCAAAGTCGTAGTAGAAGCCCGTTTCTGTCCAAGGTCCGATTGTCACTTTCGCTTCTGGAAACAACGCCTGCACTGCCATTGCCAGCACATGAGCACAGGTATGACGAATCCGCAGCAGCGCTTCGGCGCTGGTTTGGTTGGGATGGGATTGAAGGACAGAATTGACCATAGCGAACTATAAAATGATAATCATTCTCATAACATGATAGTTCAGGATGAATCAGAAAAACTCATCTGCATCAGAAAAGGGAGCGGATTTTGCTGAATACGGTCTATTCCAGAAGCTTTTACCGTTGGAAAAATCTCCACGTAATTGTTTACAACAAGATGAATGAGGGGCTGTGACGTATCATCCGTCCATGATCGCCCATTCATTGATTAGCGAAGGTGGCTTGAACCGAGCGATCGAGTATCATAAGGGCACTGCCTAATTACCCTCCAGCATTGCTTATGACACCAGCTACCGATCGCGTCTATTGGACGACTGAAGACCTCAAGCTTCTGCCGGAGAGCAGTCATCGTTACGAAATTATTGATGGTCATTTGCTCATGACGCGCGCTCCGCACTGGAAACACCAAAAAGCGATCGGACAAACCTACAGTCTGCTTAATACCTGGTCATCGGGATCACAATTAGGGGAAGCCGTGCCGACACCCGGAGTCATTTTTGATGATGCCGATAATGTGATTCCGGATGTGGTCTGGATCAGTCACGAGCGATTGGCAGCGGGAGTGGACGAAGACGGGCATTTCACCATTGCCCCTGAACTGATTGTGGAAGTACTCTCTCCCGGAACGCAGAATGAACGCCGTGACCGGGAAACGAAACTCAAACTCTATGCGGAACGGGGTGTACAGGAATATTGGATTCTGGATTGGCGCATTCAGCAACTCGAAGTGTATCGCCGTCAAGATGCTCTATTGCGGCTGGTGTCAACGCTCTTTGCCACAGATATTCTGACCTCTCCCCTGCTGCCGGATTTTAGCTGTAGCGTCGGTGAGTTTTTCCATTAGGAGGGCTGGCGCGATCGCCCCTTCCTACTAACACCAGTCTCACCCTGCTGGTGATTAGCATTGCCTTTTTGAGGTTCTATGACCAAACCGACTTCCGCTTCCTTGGACAACTCGCCAACCCCCGCATCTGGAGCGGCCGACTCACCGTGGCAGCCCTCTTGGTGGCAGTGGTTAATCTCGGCGTTGAGTGGAACCGTCGAAATCGAGAAACAAACCGCTTGGCTCAAGCAGAGGCTGAGAGCATTGCAGAAGAGCAACGCAGAATTGCAGAAGAGCAACGCAGAGTTGGGGAATCGGAACAAGCGGCTCGCCGAACTAGAGTCGAAGTTGAACGAGATCTTGCACTCTTGAACTTTCTGGTTGACCCGTCAGACTAAAGTTACATCAGTTCAGTAAATATCCGTTCATCAAAGGCTCCTTCAGTTTCAATTCTGCCGTTTTTGAGCACAATAATATGGTCAGCCTGCTGTAAAACAAAACGGCGGTGAGAGACGATGAGACAAGTTGGCATCCAGTCATAACGGGCAGGAGGTGATGTTGTTTCCGGTTCAGCACTCCATTCTCCGCTTTTCTTTTTTTCTCTTAATGCCATCAAGCGCGACCAGAGCGCTTGTTCCGTGTTTATATCCAAAGCACTAGAGAGGTCATCAAAGACCAGTAAATCTGGTTGACGGATAAACATGCGGGCAGCAGCGGCGCGTTGTTGCTGCCCGCCAGAGAGCCGCACACCCTTGGTGCCGAGAACAGTTTCTAATCCCTCCGGCATCATGGCCAAGTCTGGGTCAAACACAGCTTGAGTAATCGCCTTTTCCCAGTCCACGGTCTCTTCATCCAAACCCAGTAGAATATTTTCCCTCAGCGAACCGCTAAAGAGTTGCGGCACTTGCGGTGTGTATGCACTGCGTGGTGGCACAAAAAAATTGGCTGGATCATCGACTCGCTGATTGTTCCAGTAGAGGGCACCAGAATGCAAAGGCAATAGTCCCAACAACACCCGCAGTAGCGTGGTTTTCCCTGCTCCCATCGGACCTGTAATCACCACAAAACTGCCCCGTTCAATTGTCAAGGAAACATTGTGAATGCCGCGATCGCTATCGGGATAACAATAGGTCAAATTGCTTGCCCTCAGGACTTGCAGGGAATCCTGGGGCTGTCGTTGCGGTGGGCCAAAGGGTGGAAGTTCGGGTGGCTGGCCAAACAGGTTAGGAAGATAGAGGGGATGGGACGCAATCAGGGGCAAGGGAGAGTAGAGGTATGAAGCGTCGCGCGGGGCAGGGATTTCCAGCAGTTTTGCGGTTCGTTCAAAAGAGATTTCAGTTTGTTTAGACATAACCAGGAACCCCCCTAGATATCCCAAAAAGCTGGTGATAAACGCGAGGTAATAGACAAAAAGGGCAAAGTCTCCAACTTTGAAGGCAGCACCGTCAGATTGACTCGATAGGGCCGCAAAGAGCAAAATTAACCCTGTGCCGATACTGACAGTGTTGCTAAAGCTGGCGTCCAGGAGAGCGGTTAGTAATTGATCTTTGACAATGAGCTGGCGGCGGCGATCGCTCATTTGCCGAAAATGATGAATCACCTCTGTTTTGGTGCCTGCCAGTTGTATCGCTTGCACGGCGCTAAACAACTCGCCAATTAATCCTGTGACCTGTTGCGTTGCTTGGCGGCTGGCGCGACGGTATTGTTGCAGGCCGCGGCTGGCCTGTTGCAGCAAGACGACAATCCCCAACAGGGGTAGAAAGACGAAGAGTGTAATTTGAGCATTCACCCCCAATAAAAGGGCCATTGAACCGATGGCAAACAGTCCCGCACTGCCCACTTCATTGGTGCCCACGACATTATCTTCAATCTGAGCCACGTCATCTCTGAAATAGCTGATTATTTCACCAGGGGATGCCGAGTGACTCGACCCACCAGCACCAGAGAATGGTTGGGCACCAGGGCGGTTCAACAAACAGGCTAAAAAGTTGCGCTGCACTAGGGAACTAATCGTAAAACGATGTTGTGTTTTCGTTATACGGCCTAAAAAGATGGCAATGATATGGCCAACCCCAGCCGCTAAAAACAGGACAATGAATGTCCAGGAAGAAAGATTGAAGAGAGCTGAGTGAGTGAGGGCATTGAAAAATTCGCGAATGAGCAATCCCGGCACAGCGGGAAATAATCCTTCAATCAGAATCCAAAACACACTGTCCACGAGATAGAGTTTGGGGGCATAGCAAACCAGTCGCCACAGGAGTTTCCAACCGGATAATGTTCGGGGATGAGTCATGAAGGTTAATCTTTGCTTGCAATTAAGTCTGTTTTTAAGAGCTGTGAATAACGGGACGCTGGATTGCTACTTAAGGGGTGGCGATCGCCATATTCAACGATGTGCCCATGCTCCAAAATCAAAATCTGATCGGCTCGTTGAACGGTTTTGAGGCGGTGAGCAATAATGATGCCCGTGCAGCCTGTGAGCAGTTGATCAATGGCATGTTCAATCAACGCTTCAGTGGCGGGATCCAGCCGCGATGACGCTTCATCCAAAATCACCAGGCTAGGCTGTTGAAGAAAGATACGAGCGAAGGCCAGCAACTGGGCTTCACCCGCAGAAAGACCAATGCCATCTGAGCCTAATGGAGTATCGAGTCCAGCAGGCTGCGATCGCAGCCATTCAGCCAGTCCTAACCTGGAGAGGGCTTGCAGCAGTTGGGCATCATTGATGTTGGGATTAAACAAAGTGAGATTATGGCGAACGGTAGTTTGAAACAGTTGTACGTTCTGAGTGACTAATCCCACTCGTTGCCGTAGCTCAGTCAAGGGTGTTTGGTCGATGGGCACGTCGCTCAAGCAAATCCTACCCATTTGCGGTTCATAAAATCGCAATAATAGCCGCATCAATGTTGTTTTACCGCTGCCTGTTCGGCCTAATATTCCCAAGGTTTGACCTGCGCTCAGGTGGAAGGAGAGGTTTTGTAATGTCCAGGGTTTAGTGTCATTTGTCATTAGTCCTTGGTCTTTTGTCATTTGATCTGATTGATCTAGTGACGATTGACCAGCGACCAATGACACCTCATAGCTAAACCCAACATGCTCAAACCTGACAGAGAGGGCACCTGCTGGTAGGGGGTGATGGCCGCCAGAGGTGATGGGAGATCGCACCTGTAACAGGTCTTGGATGCGGAGGATGCTGGCTTCGGCTTGCTGGAGGTCTTCTAACTCTTCGCGAATTTGTTCAATCGGTTGGTAAAGCAGGGTGGCGTAGTAGAAAATCAAATACACGGTACCGATGGTAATCGCCTGTTGGCTCCAAAGATAAGCACCAATGGCCAGGGCCATCCCATTGCCAACCGTATAAAGCCCCACCGAGGTTCCCCACAGCACGGTGCTGGTCAATCGGGCTTTGTGATACAGGGGAAGCCAACGTTGCAGAAGTTGATGGAACTGATGCATGACATAGCTGACGGCACCATTTGCGCGCAGGTCTTCCCTGCCTGCGAGCCGCTCCCCCAGAAAGCCGAAGAATTCGGCACTCATCTGCCGATAGGCAGCCCAGGGCTGAATGGCATCGGTATGTAACCTGCCCAGGATGATCAACGCAGCAATCACAAAGGCTGTCAGGAGCAATCCGGCTCGCCAGTTTTCGACAAACAAAATGATGAGAATACCACACAGAAAAAGGCCATTGCCCAGAATGTGAATGATGAATTTGGAGAAAAATCTGGACAGAGCCGTCACATCCCCATCCACCCGTTCCACCAATTCCCCCGGTGTATGGGACTGATGGAAGCAGAGGTCAAGATCCAGACAGTGATCTACGAGGTCAGTACGCAGTGTATTGGTGGCTGTCCAGGCCACGGTTTCACTTAGATAGGTGGCACCCACATGCAAGGCTTCTTGGACAAACGTGATGCCAGTAAACAAGCCCGCCATTACCAAGAGCGATTGGGTTGCGCCGCCAGCTACGGCCATGTCAATGAACTTGCCGAGGAGGAGAGGGTTGAGCAGTTGTAAGGCAAGGCTGGATAAAAGGGCGATCCCTAACCCCAGCACCCGAATTTGTTGTGGCTGAAGATAGCGACCCAGAAGAGAACCATATTGTTTGAGCGGCAGGCTCATCCTCCATTCACTCCTAGCCCATGAAGGCGATATGACAATGGTTCAAGCAAGATTGACGGAATTTAGACACTTACAGGTTATTGCTAAAATTTGAGAAGGAGTTGATTCAATGGGATATCTCCTGCTCGGCTGTGCCGATAAAGTTCACCAAATTCAAGCAGAGCACTGGCGGTGGTAGCGGGAACTTTGGTGAAAAGGTAGGTGGCTTTGTAGATTTTAGGGTGCAGGCGGAATCCTAGCGAGACGTTTTGATCGGAGCGTAGGGGGAAGATCATACCCATTCACCCAACCATTGTCACTGTCTAAATAGAGTTCGCTGGCGGCTATCAAATCAGTTGCACAATCGAGTGGCGACAAATCACTAAACAGATACGTGAACTTGTTGGTTCCGACGAAAGCGATGGCACAGGGGCGATCGCACACACATAAACAGCCTGTTGTTTGGATCTCTAGCTCCGCCTGTCGTGACCACTGTTCATACAGAGGCTTGAGTTGATTCAACAAATGCGTGCCCCCCGATAAGCCTTCATGGTCATCGTGTTCGGGTGAAAAGCCACAATGTTCACAGATAATGAGATGATGATTTGCCATTATGCTCCTTGCTCCTGAATTAGATATTTGAACAGATCATCGATGACTCGATCGGCAGCTAGGGGACCACTGCCAATCCAGTAATCTGGCACAAAATAGACACGGTTCGATTTCATCACGTTTAAGTGTTTCCAGAGAGGCATGGCCTGCAATTTTGCCAATTTTTGACGAGCCGTTTGATTTCCTACTTCCGTATTCTCTGATGTCCAAATAAACATGACATCTCCATCTGCTTGATCAACTTGTTCTACACTGATGGATACTTGAATTTCGTTACCAAACCGTTGTTTTGCTTCTAGAGCAGACAGGTTTTGAGCATTAGGTCGAGCCAATCCAGCGTCCTGTAAAATAACGCCGCAGAACGAATCTCGCAAATACAAGTTGATGCTATCAGGATAGATTCGCACGGCTGATATTTGCGGGGAATTGGGCGGTGTCTGCATTGAATCAGCCGCTACCTTTAAGGCTTCCTGCAAGTCTCGTAGGCGACGGTTGTAGTGCTCCATCAGTTGTTGTGCGATCGCTTCCCGATTTAGGACAACACTAAAGCGTTGCAAAACATTTTTCCACTCACCACTGTGCTCAAACGTGAGCAGCACCGTTGGGGCAATCTGGGAAGCCTGGGCATACACCCGTCGATAGTAGTCAAAGCCCAGAATCAGATCGGGCTTTAGGGCTAGCACCCGCTCTAAATTTGCTTCACCGGCCTGTCCAATATCTTCAACGCCCACCAACCAACGGCTCAAGTAGGATGAACTTATTTCAGAGATGGTTGTGCCTACGGGGTGCAATCCAAGAGAAACTGCGTACTCAAAGGCTGCCTCATCCAGTGTCACTAGCCGTTGAATAGTATTAGGCACACAGGTAACGCCTGCTGTGTGTTCAACCAAATGACAATTCGTTTGAGTCGCAGGTATTGAGATGAAAGGGATAGGGCGACAGGCGATCGCTCCCCAACCAGTGAACAACAGGAGCAGCGACAAAACCAGCCAGTGAAAGCGATGCCGAAACACCTTATTTCGCAAAATGGCAATTTTCCTACTCCTGCTGTTCATCTTGTTGTCGCTTGGAAAGCATCTAAAAATCAACTGAAATGGTTCCCACAATCGAAAGGGGCGCACCCGGATTCACGTTCAACCGAAAACCATAGGACGCAGAGGAGAAATAGTCAATATTAAACAGGTTTTGAATGTTTAACTGCGCCCGCCAGTTATTGCGGCGATAGAACAAAGCCGCATCGGTACGAAAATAGCTGGGTAGGGTAAAGGTATTGTCTAAGTCACCCTGGCGGTGATCCACATAGAACAGTCCTAACCCAAAGCCTAATCCCTGAAGACTACCCTGCTGAATTTCGTAAGTTGTCCACAGGCTAAATTGATTTTTTGGCACATTCGCCAGCCGATTCCCCACAATATCTGTATTATCTTTACTGACAAAGGCATCCAAATAGGTGTAAGCAGCAATCACATTCCAGCCTGGTAAGATCTCACCGCCTAGATTAAACTCGAAGCCACGACTGGCGACTTCTCCGGTTTGGAGTGAGAAGGCTGGGTTGGTTGGATCAGGGGTTGTCACGTTCTGCTTGCGAATATCGAAAGCTGCCAGGGTTAAACTGAGGCGATCGGATAGGTCTGCCTTGATGCCCACTTCAAACTGCCGTCCGGTTTCAGGTTTAAAGGTTGAGCCATCCTCATTACGGCTGCCTCCAAAGGAGGGGCTGAAGGAGGTAGTGTAGGAGGCATAGAGTGAGAGCGGTTCAATCGGTTGATACACAATCCCAAAGCGGGGAGTAAATTTACTATCCTTCAGTTCAAACTCTTCCCTCGGTTCGCCCAGGTTGCGGGTTGTCCGAAATTGATCAACAAAATCGTAGCGAACGCCTGCCAGCAACTTTAAGTTTGGCAATAAATCGACTTGATCCTGGATGTATAGCCCGATCGTATCCACACTATCGTCTCGGAAGAATTCGGGAGCGATCGCAAAAGGAACTCGAGTATAGACCGGGTCGAAAATATTAATCGATGGGTAAGCATTACTGAACTGGAAACGAGGATCTTCTACATTACGACGATATTCTGCACCAAACAAAAGCTGATGTTTTACAGAGCCGGTATTAAATTTGCTAAGCAATTCGGCATTGGTAAAGAACCGCTTGTATGTTCCACCTGCAAAGTATTCAAAGCGGCTCAGTTCGCCCGTTTTTTCATCGAGGGAATTGATTAATGGTGCATACCGTTTGGGGCTGTACTGGGTATATTGCAGGGCATGGCGCAGGGATAAATTGTCACTAAACCGATGATTGAATCGATAGCCTAGATTAAACTGATCCTGGTTGAATTCGCCAAAGGGTTCTCCCAGAAAGCGATCGCGGGGCAAATTGGCAACCCGATCGCCGATCGCTACAAGCCCCTCATCTATGGTTTCTCGATTGCTTGTGTATTGACCAAAAAAAGTAATGGATGTGTTGGAACCAATATCCCAGGTCAACCGGGGAGAGATGACTAGCCGTTCTCCATTCACAAAATCGCGAAAACTACCGTAGTTTTCATAGGAGAGATTCAGGCGATACCGTACAGTCTTGGCATCATTCAAAGGACCTGAAAGATCAATATCGCCACGGTAGGTATCAAAATTTCCGGCGCTGAACGAGATGGAGTAAGACGGCTCCCGTAAGGGCATTTTAGACACCAGGTTGATTATCCCTCCTGGCTCTCCCTGACCAAATAGGACAGAAGCCGGACCTTTCAGTACTTCCACCCGCTCAATGTCGTTGGTACTTAGAGGTGCTAACGAGAAATAGGTGATGCCATCTCGAAAAATACTTTCACTGACATTAAAGCCTCGAATCAAGAAATTGGGTCCAAAGCCACTGGTGCCTCTCGCACCCGCTTGAGTAAACCCTCCAACCGTTTCTAGGGCATTGTCCAGTTCCGTCACATTTCGGTCTTCAATCACCTGTCGGGGGACAATTTGAATCGATAGGGGAATATCCCGAATGGGTGTATCCGTTCCCGTTGCCGTTGTCGCATTGGGCACCCGGTAGCCTTCCCCTTCCCCTGTCACCACAATTTCCTCATCCGGTGCGTCTGCGTCTGGGTTGAGGCTGTAGGCAAACTCCCCTGTTTTCAGCGTCACCTCTGATTTGGGCAGGGCATTATTTCCCGTGACGCTGATGCGAATACCGTTGGCATCCTGCTGCACCACCTGCACGGTGGCAATATCTGCTGTAGGGTTTTCGGCAGTAAAGGTTTGTCCTTCTGGCAGTGCCAGCACCGCATTGGAAATGTCGGCAATCAGACTATTGCCCTCGCCGCGAAACTTGCTGGCATCGACTTGCAGTGGCTTACCATCCTGGGTATTGAAGACAATTTCTAAGCCCGTGTCAGTGCGGTTGAGATTCACTCCGGTGATCTGTACTGTAGCCGCTTCGATTTGTGCCATCCACTCTTTGACGGTCGTGGCGGGGCGGACGCGATCAGAGAGGCGAGAGATGGCTAGTTGTTCCGCAGGTTTTGATCCCCCTAAATCCCCCTCAAAAAGGGGGACTTCAAGCTGTTGTTCGGTTCCCACCTTTTTAAGGGGGGTTAGGGGGGATCTCTCCTCTGCCTCACCTGGCAACGCCAAGCCATTCACCAGACTGCCAACCAAAACCGCTAACCATCCACAAAACAGAACTTTGCTCATCTGCTGCCCACTGACCTTACTCATCTTCCACACACCAATTGAGAGGCTTAATAGCAATAACTCTCAAGAAGAGTATCAATGATCAGGGGACGATGGGAAGTTGGATCTTTGCCCCAAACGGAATACTTTGCGCCCGAAATGGAATGATTTCATTCAAAGGATAGCCAGCTAACTCCGAAATGCACTCTCAATCCTCATCTGGATTGATTCCCAGCGATCGTAATCGATCGGCAAGTCGGTCTGCTCGTTGCCGCTCTGCCTCAGCCCGCTGGCGCTCCAGGTCTCTACTTTCTGCCCCGGTCGGAATCACCTGCCCGTCCTGGTTGCACCAGCGCAGCCATTGCCCACTCACCCCTTCAAACGTGCCTTGCCACAGCATCAACCCTAACCCCACCGTTTCCAACCAGCAGGTTGGCTGCAATGCGCGATATCGTCCCTCAGTCAACGCCCAAACTTGCAGCAATGTGCCATCCATCTCATGCTGTAACTGCTCCAACGGATCAAACACGGCATAATACAGAACTCCGATGCGGGCATAGAGTTCCTTCTTGCTCAGGGTTTTACCTTTCTGCTGTGATTTGCGGCTCAGGGTCAACTCATCCCCTTCACGATTGGAAACAATTTCAATACACACTTCCGGCACTTTGCCAAATTCCCAGACAAAGTACGATCGATTTTGCTTCTGGCTCCAGTCCGTCGGCATCTCCAGCCCCAAACTCAGCATCGCATCGGGCGCGATTGGCTCTTGTTTGAGCGCGTAGAATAAGCCTACATTGGCAGCAGCGATAAACGGGAGTTCAGGCGACCAGGAACTATACAGCGGTTCAACCAGAAGTCGTTGCTGTTTTTCCGACTGAAAATTGTCCACCGGTGTATCGTCCTCCGTGACCAGATGGCTGATGTCCAACTCAGTCACAATTTCTTCGTCATTGAGCAGGTCTTGCGTCATAGGGAGTCACCCAACCCGATACTTCATTATGGTTTAGATTGAATCCCTTTCTCCATTCCCCTTTCCCCTTTAATGCCACGGTCGCGTCGAAAACGCCTTGGGGTTCACGCCAAATGCCTTACGAAACGCATTAGCAAAGCGACTTTGGCTGGCATATCCCACCGCTTGCGCCGCCTCATGTACGCTCATCTGCTCCTGCATCAACAGCAACCTTGCCCGTTCCATCCGATATTGCCGTAAATAGCCGAATACGGTGGTATCAAAGACGCAGCGAAACCCTTGCTTCAACGTGCATTCATTCAATCCTACCTGGCGCGCCAGTTGAATCAGGGAGGGGGGATGATCCAAATTTTGCTGCAAAATAGCTTTTGCCTGATGTAGCCGATCGACCTCATCTGGCTTTAATTTGGTAACCAGGGGCTTGTGCTGCTGATACTCCAACTCTTGCTCCAGGACCAGTGCCATCAGTTCCCACACTTTGCTTTCCAGAAACAAGCGTTTGGTGAAGCCTTGATAGGGACATTGGCAGATCTGCTGCAAGATGATTTGCATGGCAGTTGTTGCCTGACCGGAGCGTCCATAATATTCTTGACTGGGATCTCGAATCAGGTGTTGCAAGTCGGGAGGAATTGGGTTGTTTGGAGTGCCAGCATAGGATTCAAACACGATCGGGTCGATATGCACACTGACCCATTGGATCGGCTGATGAGCAATTTGCTGACCTCGATCGCTGGGAGCCATGCCGCTGCCATACAAAGCATAGGAGGGTGCCTCAAACGAGTTGCGATTTCTTGGAGAAAGATCAAAGGTATATTCCAGAGGATGTTCGCGATCGTAGGATTCGATGATGATATCGTCATGAGATTGGTAATCCGCGATCGCCAGTTCCAACCCATCCCGCAACTGTATGTCCCGGTAGTACCCTTGCCCCAATGCTGCTGGATAGCGCCAGATGATGTCAAATGAATCGAGCGGTGGGGCAGCAGCTTCGGATTCAGATTCGCACACGATAGACCAATAGTCATCTTGAGCAAGCGCGATCGCCATAACTTTATCAACCATTATTGAAAATAGTTCTTAATTAATACCGTGTTTTCTAACTAAATGGCAAGCAGGACGGATGAAAGTAGTCCAATCTATCCACGTTGAGTGCAACTCAAATATGGCAGAAATCCATCCTAAAATACCAGTTGCTCCAGTGCCTTCGCCAAACCCAGACAACTCTCCTCGTCTTTTACCTAGACAACGCCCAGTCGTTGTGATTGATCCGGGACATGGTGGCCCCGACCCTGCTGCTGTGGGTATCGGCGGCATTTACGAAAAAGATATTGTGTTACCCCTCTTCGGTCACATTAACGAGAGGAATTTAGAATAGAGAGAGTAGAGTTTAGGGTATCTGCTATCCTATGTCCGCTTCCAGAGAAGCTCGACCGACCATTCGCTTTGTCGATGAGTATTGCCAAC
>Ga0224722_1001402_pt1 | contig 13350 bp, 10 predicted proteins | sample Balambano_FR1_Me_FD_161646 | JGI IMG/M metagenome (GOLD analysis project Ga0224722, IMG submission 161646) | Freshwater sediment microbial communities from Lake Towuti, South Sulawesi, Indonesia - Balambano_FR1_MetaG | ecosystem: Environmental > Aquatic > Freshwater > Lake > Sediment | place... | reverse complement strand
ACGCCAGCCGCCGAGCGGTGGAATCGGCCCAGAACGCACTGGATCTGGCCCGAGCCACCGTCGCCTCGGCCTGACGCCCCGCCGCATCGGCGCGCGCCCGTTCACTCTCATGCTGAGCCCCCAGCCGACCCTGCTGCTCTTGCGCAGAGGTCAATCGGGCTCGGGCCAGATCCAGTGCGTTCTGGGCCGATTCCACCGCTCGGCGGCTGGCGTACCCTTTTTGCTCCAGCTCCGCTTGGCGGGCCAATTCCGATTCGGCTAGCCTCAGATTGGTGCGCGCTTCATCTACGCCCGTTTGCGCAGAAACGCGTTGGGTCGGTATCGAACTCTGGACCAAGCGGTCGCGATCACGCATGGCCGATTGAAGCGTCGCTTGGGCTTCGTTTATGGCCGCGCGCGAAAGCGATGGCTGCGTTTCGCGCTCCCTTTCCACTTCGCGCAGCCGACTCACCGCTTGCTGGTAGGCCGCTCGCGTCGTTTCTCGGCGTTGTTGAAGTTCGACGCTGGTACGTGCCGCCGCGCTCTGCGCCGCCTTTAGCTGGGCGGCATCTTGCTGGCGGCGAAGTTCCGTCTCTAGGGGGTCGATTTCCGCAATCCGGTCTCCCTGTCGCACCGTGTCGCCCACATCGACCCAAAGCTTGGCGAGTCGCCCCGTCACCCGTCCCTTCACCTCGACCGACTGAATCGGCGCAATGGTGCCGTTCTCCACGATCGTCAACGCCAGATCACGCTTTTGGACGGTGGTGGTGGCAACTTGGACAACGGGCGCCTTGGGACCGAACGTGCGCACGGCACCGCTCCCAATCGCCAAAACGGCAATGATGCCAAGCCCAAGGACCCAAGCCGACTTCTTCATTTCGCAACGGGAAGTATCACAACTGCGTCCGCCGGCGGTGGGCCCAAATCCTTAACTCAACGGGGGCCGAGCCACCGTGCGAACGGGGAAACCGGCACGGGCGCGTTCTCGGCATGGGTCAAGTACACCGTCCGATTACTGTAATTCCAGGCTCGCTCAAAATCGGATCGCCGGTAGATAAACCGCACCGGATCACGCCGAGCCGGATCGTTGAACACCGGGTCGCCTTCTTGAGTAAAGCCGATGAGCACGAGCAAGTGCCCGGATTCCTCGGGCGAAAGATCGCGACTCCGAATAAGGTCGAATGAAACCGAACAGATCACCGGAATGCCGCCGCGAATCCAGGCTTCCAAGTCTTCGATCCCCCCCAGGCGCGCCACGTAGGATCGAAGCCCTTGAAAAGAGCCCATATACGCGGTGTTAAACGACCAGTTCCCGGCGCCTCGATACGTCGGATCCCACACGCGCTGCTCCACCTCGGGCACGTCTTGGTCCCACTCCGGGCGGCCGGTTTTGCGCGCCCAGAAGGCAAGCACCATGCTGGTCGAGGTCGGGCTGCACAGCACATTTCCTCGAGGGTAATTGCCCTGGGCCCTTTCCGGGACCTCCAGCGTTCGGCCCCAAACATCGGATCGAGGCCAAGAAGTGGTCTCGGTCGGCTGCCCTCGAGAAAAAGTTACCGACACCAAGTCCAGAACGGCTCGTCGGGGACCCTTCAGCGCTACCCGAAGGTCGAGTGCCTGCGCCGGCGTGGCCAGGTCGAGGATATCGGTGCGTACGGTGCCTTCGGGGGTGCGTTGGTTCCGTACCGAACCCCGAACCTCGCTGCCGGCTTCGGGCGCCCACGTACCGAGCGAAAACCACGGACCGGGGCGGCCGTTGATTTTCGGTCGCGCTTCTACCGTGAGCACCGATCCTTCCGCGTGCTTCACATTCCAGCTGAGGATCGCCTCGTCAAAAGGCGCGTTCGGCGTGATATCACTTTGAAGAAATTCGACCGTAGCGCCATCCTCATGCGGGGACACCATCGGTCGAAGTACCGTTGCGGTAGGCAGTGAGCTCGACATCAGCACACCCAACAAGAGTCCTTCGGCCATTCCTGGTTCATTATTGACGTTCGCGGGCGCGCCTCTGGTATCATCCTCGTTTCGAACCGCGTGCGCCGGTGCGCACAGTTTCCCTATGGCAACTTACCGAGGAAGAAAGACCGACATTTGCCGAACGGTCGGCTACGATATTTGGGGCCGCGCCAAAAGCCCAGCCGCCAAGCGTGCTTACCCCACGGGGCAGCACGGGCCGAACCTGAAGGACCGCCGCCAAAGCGAGTACGGCGAGCAGTTGCTGGCCAAGCAGGTCATTCGGCGTTATTACAACATGCTCGAAAAGCAGTTTGCGAATTCTTTCCGCAAAGCGCAACGCATGTCGGGCAACACCAGCCTGAACTTCCTTCGGCTCCTCGAGCTTCGTTTGGCAACCGCAGTGTGGCGCTTGGGCTACGCGCGAACGATTTTCCAGGCACGCCAATTGGTCAGTCACGGGCACATCATGGTTAATGGCCAACTGGTGAACATCCCGAGCTTTCTGCTGAAAGTTGGGGACACCATCGCGGTCCGCGATCGAGAGAGCAGCCGCGGTATCGCCCGGGCCAACCATTTCGAGGGCGCGGCGGTTCCGGCTTACATGGAAGCCGATGTGCAGGGTTTTGCCGGCAAGGTCATCGCTCTGCCGGAGCGCGAAGACTTCCCCAAGTTCTTTCAAGAGCAGCAGGTCGTCGAATTTTACGCCCGCTAATGGTGCCGTTCCGGTCGTCTAGGCGATCGGAACGTGCCACGTCGCTTCCTTGAGCGATGCCACGTAGCGCTTGACCGTTTCCGCCCCCCGGCCCTGGTTCCATTCGTCGTGCAAAAGCTGCACCAGCGATGAGCCGACCACCGCGCCATCGGCCCGCGCCGTGACCATCGCCACGTGCTCGGGACGCGAAATGCCAAATCCCACGCAAATCGGCGTGGATGTCTTCGCGCGAACGCGATCGACCAGGTCGCCGACCTCAGGCGGAACCGCATTCTCCGCCCCCGTCACCCCGGTGCGCGAGACCGCATAGACAAAACCGGTGGATGTTCGGCAAACATCATCGACCCGCTGATCCGTGCTGGTCGGCGCGACGAGAAACACGGTATCGAGTCCGTGGTGGCGGCTGGCCGCTACCCAAGATTCTGCTTCATCGGGCACCAAATCCGACACGATGGTTCCGCTCACGCCGGCCTCAGCCGAGGCCTGGGCAAACCGCTCCAGCCCGACCGCTAATAGCGGATTGTAATAGCCCATCGTGAGGAGCGGTATCGGCAGCGAAACCTTGCCGAGCGAATCGAGAACGGAGAAGGGAGTCGTCCCCCGCTCCAAAGACCGATACGATGACGCCTGAATCGTCGGCCCTTCTCCAAAAGGGTCGCTGAACGGAATTCCCACTTCGATGGCGTCGGCCCCCGCTTCGGTCAGCGTTTCCAAAATGGCCGGTAGTTGATCTAGGGAAGGATCTCCGGCGGTCACAAACACAATGAGCGCCCGCTCTTGTTTAGCCCGCAAACCGTCGAAGTGGTCGGCCAGGCGGTTCATTGCGCCGAGGCGAGGAACGCGTCGACGTCCGCCTTCTTCGATGGAATCTTCAGCTCTCCGGCACGTACCCGATCGGCAACTTCGTTCAGCCGCGTCAAATGGTCGGGGTCGATCTTGTCTTTTGTGTGAACAAACTCGGTGAGCCCAACGCCATTGCCCGCTAGGTCGTACACCTTCAGGCCGGGGGTAAACGCTCCATTGACCGTGTCCTTGATCGTTTGGTACACCGCCTCATCAACTCGCTTGATCATGGAGGTGAGGACGAACCCCGGAGCCACTTCATCTTGGTCGCTATCCACGCCGATCGCCAACTTCCCCGCATCTTTGGCCGCGGAAATCACGCCCAATCCCGATCGACCGGCGGCGTGATAAACCACGTCGGCGCCTTCCCGGTACAGCACTTCGGCCGCGGCCTTACCCAGATTGGTGTCATTCCAGCTGTTCGTATACCTGGGCGCCAGCACCTGTAAATCCGGGCGGGCAAACTTGGCCCCCGCCATGTACCCCGCCTCAAATTTCTCGATGAGCGGAATTTCCTTGCCACCCACGAACCCAACCTTGCCCGATTTGCTGGTGAGACCCGCTAGATAGCCGGCCAGAAAGCTTCCCTGCTCTTCGGCAAAGGTGAGCGACCGGACGTTGGGCGCCTCGACCACCGCGTCGATAATGGCGAACTTGGTATTCGGCTGACCCGGTGCAACCGCCGCCAGGGGCGTGCTTTGGGCGAAGCCGACGGCAAACACCAGGCCGCAGCCTTGGTCCGCCATACCTTGAATGTTGGTTTGGAAGTCGCTATCCTTCCGGCTTTCCACGGTGAGTACCTCGATACCGAATTCCTTTTGCGCCCTCTCGATACCTGCATAGGCGCTATCGTTGAAAGATCGATCGCCCCGACCGCCGCTATCGAACACGACCCCCACTTTCAGCGCGGTCATCGGCTCTGCCTTCGGCTCCGAAGAACTGGTGGATGCCGGTTGTCCGCAGCCCATCCCAAGGGCCAGCACGACGGAAAGAGATATCCAAAGGCGCTTCATGGTGGTTGGAAACCGAGGGGCGGGGAACACGCTCCCGGGTAAACTGGCAGATTATGGCTTCATTCGGCGAACGCCGATGCGAAGTCTGGAGTTCCCCTTTTGCACAGCTGTCAGCTCACGAAACTCGAGTCCGCCCTGGATACGCTCAAGAAGGCGTTCCCCAAATTGGCCCCCGCCGACGCCGCCCTCTTGGCCTCGGCGCTTACCCTTACGGGCCGCCACGCCCTGGCCGTGTACGAGGATCAACGCTATTCGTGGCCGCAAGACTACCAAAAGCTGACCATGGCCATGATCCCGCAAATCAAGCTGATCCAGGAAACCGTGGAGGGCACGAAGAAGGCCATCAAAGCGGCCGGCGAAGAGGAACCAGTACAGATTACGGTGGGCCTGACGCCCAACCTCTCGGCCGGAGAGGCCCTTTTGGAGGGACGAAACGACCTGAAGGTCGTGCTCTCCGACATCCTGCAGGAAGGGGTCGAGTTCAACTACGCGCCCAACGACATTGGTTGGCAATGGGCGCTGGACCGGGCCAATTGGAACACGGTCGTAGGTTCGGAACTCACGCGAAAGGTCCGCGTGAAGACGTACTTCGCCGAGGGTGCGGTTGGCGTGGAAACGGGAACCGCCCCCAAGAAGCGAGCGTCGCGTAAGGCCGAAACGCCGGAAGCCGAGCCCGCCGAAGCGGTCGCCTAAGCGCGTATCACGGCGCACCTTGCCAAAGGTATGGTGCGCCCGATGTCCTCATTTCGCCTCGGCGTTGCCGGCCTGATTCACGGTCACGTGGGAAGCCTGCTTCAACAAGCCGATCAAGTCGAAGGTTTGACCACGCCCGCCGTCGCCGACGACACTCCCCTCTTGGATCACTACCGTTCGCGCTTCGAGCGCACCTACCCGGCTTGGCCCGCCCTTTTGGATGGGGAAACGCTCGATGGGCTGCTGGTGACCAGCGATAACGCCGAGTCCAGTCGAATCGCGGTCGAGGCGCTGGGGCGCGGAATCCCATGCTTTGTCGAAAAGCCGATGGCGGCGCGAGCCGCAGACGCCCAAGCCATGAAGCAGGCCGCCGAAGCATCGGGGACCCCGCTCTTCATCAACTGGCCGATGGCGTGGACGGCCTGGTTCGAGCCGTTCACCCAACAAATTCAGGCGGAAGAGTTCGGGCCGGTGTTTCATTTGCGCTACCGCAACGGCCATCACGGACCGCGCGAGATCGGCTGCGATCCGTATTTTGTTGGCTGGCTGTACGATGAGGAGCGTAACGGAGGAGGCGCGCTAGCAGATTTCGGCGGCTACGGCGCGGCGCTAGCCGCCTATCTGTTCGGATTGCCGGATTCGGTGACCGCGGTCCGCCATAACGCCACCAAGGACTACGACGTGCCCGACGATCACGCGCTGATCCTGCTGCGCTACCCCAAGCGAACCGTGCTGATTGAAGGCACCTGGGCCACGTTTGGGTTCGAATCCGGCCCAAATCCGGTGGCCTACGGGTCGCGAGGGACCTTGGGGTCGCTGGGAGGGCAGCTCGAGTTCAGCCGCGCCGGTAAAGACCGCGAACTCACCGATCTCGCCCCCAGCGGCAAGAATCCGTTGCAGGTTTTTGTGGATGTTGTACTGGGCCAGGCGTCGCTCCCGGCGATCGTCTCGCCCGAGGTAGGGCTCGACGCGTGCCGCATCATCGATGCGGCACGACTCTCCTCGGATTCGGGGCGCGCCGAAGCGCCTTAGCCGGCGGCCAGCAAATCCTTAACGGCCGAGGCAACGTGCTCGGCCGTTATTCCAAGTTCCACCATCACTTTCCCTCCCGGCGCCGAAAGACCGAATCGGTCGATTCCCACGCTTCGGTCCGCGTAACGCGGCCACGCCAGGGTCGAGCCCGCCTCGACCGAAACCGTCGGCAAGCCCTTCGGCAAGACGCTCGCGCGGTACTCGTCGGGCTGCCGGTCGAACAGCCACCAGCTGGGCAGGCTCACCACGTTCACCGCGATTCCCTCTTCCCCGAGTTGGCGCTGCGCCTCGACGGCCACGCCCACCTCGGAGCCGGTAGCAATGATGATGGCGCGGGGATCGCTCACCGCTTTCAAAACGTAGCCGCCGCGCGTCGCGGGATGGTCGGGACCCGGGGCCGGGGTAAGCGTCGGAACCGCCTGGCGGGTGAGCGCCAAAAACGTCGGAGTCGAGGCCGATTGCAGGGCCAGCATCCAGCCGACCGCCGTCTCGTTGCCGTCCGCCGGGCGAAACACGTTCAGGTTGGGAATGGCGCGAAGCGCCGTCAAATGCTCGACCGGTTGGTGGGTCGGGCCATCCTCTCCTACACCCACGCTATCGTGCGTGAACACATAAATGCTGGGCGTTTCCATCAGCGCCGCCAAGCGAATGGCCGGACGCGCGTAGTCGCTGAACACCATGAAAGAGGCACCGAAGCCGCGCGTGATACCGTGAAGGTTGATGCCGTTCACGGCGGCCGCCATGCCAAATTCGCGTACGCCGAAGTTAATCGTCTTGCCGGCATAATTTCCCGCCGAGAACTCCCCGTACCCTTTCTGGGTGGTGAGGTTACTTTCCGCCAGATCGGCGCTCCCGCCCAGCAGAGTGGGAAAGTGCGGCGCCAGCGCCTGAATCGTGTGCTCACTTGCCTTGCGGGTGGCCATTGCTTCGGTGATGTTGGGCAGGACCGACGCCCAGTCGATTTTGTAGCCATGCTCACTGGCCCGGCGAATCTGCTCGGATTCCTCGGGGAACTGCGATTCGTAGCGATTCCATAGCTCTGTCCATGCGCGATGGCGTTCAATCCCGGAATCGCGCACGTCGTTGTAGAACTCCTGCACCGCCGAATCGATGAAAAACGGTTCCTCAGGCAAACCGAGAATCCGCTTAGTCGCGGACAATTCGTCGGGCCCAAAGGGATTGCTGTGGGCTTTGTTCGTCCCCGCTAGCTTCGGGCTGCCAAAACCGATGACCGTGCGGGCCTTGATCAGACTTGGCGCCGAAGAGTGCGCGCGAGCCTCGGCGAGAGCCGTGTCCACCGCCGCCATATCCATTCCATCGATCTCCTGCACGTGCCAGCCAAGGGCCTCGAATCGGCGGCCGACATCCTCGGAGAACGCCAAATGCGTGGGGCCATCGATGGTGATGCCATTGTCGTCGTACAGCCAAATGAGCTTTCCGAGCTTTAGGTGACCGGCCAAACTGGCGGCTTCTTGCGCGGCGCCTTCCATCAGGTCGCCATCCGAGCAAATCACGTACGTAAAGTGATCGAACAACGGGAAGTCCGGCCGGTTATAGGTCGCGGCAAGAAATCTCTCGGCGATGGCAAACCCGACGGAATGGGCCACGCCCTGCCCCAGTGGACCCGTGGCCATTTCCACTCCCGGAGTGAGATGATTCTCTGGATGCCCCGGCGTTTTGGAGTGCAGTTGCCGAAAGCGCGTCAGTTCGTCTAACGAGAGGTCGTACCCGGCCAGATGAAGCAAGGCATACTGGAGCATAGAGCCATGGCCCGCCGAAAGGATGAACCGATCGCGGTTCGGCCAAAGGGGGTCGGCGGAATCGAAGGCGAGGTAACGCGACCACAAAACATGCGCCATGGGCGCGGCACCCAAGGGTAATCCGGCGTGCCCGCTTTTGGCCGCCTCCACTCCGTCGAGAGACAAGCCACGAATGATGTTGACGCAGCGCAAATCCAGTTCCGATAGTTCCCCGGGCACGCCCGGAGGTTACCCGTGGGTTCCCATTCAGGCCCTTCGCGCCTTCCTTGCCCTGGCGGTGATGGGGCCGATGGCCGCCGCCTCGGCGAACTGGGCGATCGATGGAGAGGGCAAGCTTCTTTGGGATGGGGTTCCTTACGCACCGGTCGGCCAAGCCATTTCGGGTACTCCAGAGGCGGTCGCCCAAGCCCGGGCGAGCGGCGTAACCGACGTGGTGGTTTCGGTTGGGGGTCCGGGTCCGGAATGGAAAACGCTTTCGATCTCCCTGCGCGAAAGTGGGCTCCGCTTCCTTTGGAGAGTTTCCGCCCGGGCGCCGGCCGGGTTTGGCATCGAGGTTCGGCCCGATGCCTTCCGCATTGCGCCGGTTCGCGCCGGTACCACCTACCAGAGCAAATCCATTTCCGCCGATAAGGCCTTGGTGTTGCTCGCCTCCCGCCGCGATGGAAGCGTCTTGGACCGGCAATTGGTGGAAGTTAAAGATGGCATAGCCTCGTTCCGATTCGATAGCTTGAAAGGCGAGTCCGATTCCATCGTCTTGCTTTATCCAATCGGTCGAAACATCGACCGACCCGCCATCGGTCAGCCCTGGGACGAATACCGCGATAAGATGGTGATGAGCCTTTCGCAGGCCGAGACGGGACCCAATCTCCGCGGGATCATCGACCCCTACGGAGCGTTTGTCGATACCTCCGGTGAAGGTTTTGTGCCCTTCGAAGAGAGGTTTCGGGCCGAGTTCGCGCAGCTGTTACGTGAACGATACAAGGACCAGGCCTCGGTGGTCGCGACGTGGGGCATCAGCGCCTCGGAGGTCACCGAGTTCGATTTGGCGACCGAAACCGACACGGGCAAGCCGCGCTACGACATCAACGCCCTGGCGAGATTGGTGCCTTTGTGGTACCGGGGACGTGGCGTTTCTTACCTTTACGATCCCGTGACCGACCAGATATTTGCTTGCGACCAGCGCAAGTCGGCCATATGGAACGACCTTTCCGACGCATACCGCCGCACCTTGCGCAAGCGCATGACGGCGCTGACGCAAGCCATTAAGACGGTGGCGAATGTCCCCATTCTTACAACTTGGCGCGATTGGTCCAGTGCCGAGCTCTTGGGGCCGATCGCCGATGGCTTTAGCTACGATGCGCCGGGAGACCAGCGCAGTCGGCACTTCGATGTTGCCGCGCGAGCGGCCGCTGCGGCATGGAAGTTCGGCAAGAAGTGGTACTTGGGAGCCGAGGTTGCCGCCGGCCCCTCCGAGGTGGCGGGAGCTCTTTCGGACACGCAGTCCATCGGCGCCTCCGGCGTCTTCTTCACCTCCGCGCCCCCGGCGGGTTCGCAGTTGGAGCGCATCGCTCTCAACCCATTTTTCTTTCCCGAGAACGCATGGAACCCGGCCGCCCCGCAATCGCTGCCGGGAGGGCGATTCTGGCTGCCTTCCCCGGTCAATGGCAATCGAATCGACTTTGGGGCCAGCTTTTATGCCTACCGCATTCGTGAAGATAATGGCAACGATGCGTACGTGCTTTGGACGACGACACCGCAACGCGTTCGCTTGTTGCTCAACCAAAACAAAACCGTCACCTTCGAAACGCTGGATGGCTCGGACCCCAAGCCCAAGCCTTTTGCCAAAGGTGTTGAGGTCGAGGTCAACGGACTGCCTCTCATCGTTCGCCCCGCCCCCAACGACATGCCAATTCCAGAGCCGGTGATGGCGGAGACCGTCGCGGGCATCGAGCAAGTTGTGCGTTCGCGCGAAGACCTTTCGCGCGAGTTCATTCAAGAGGCAGCGTTCTACAACCAATATCTTGGGGCCGTCGAACGCAACCCGGGCGGGGCTTACTCGTTGCTTCGGCCGTTGCTTTATCGGGTTCTTAGCAAGTCGATGGGCTTCTTCTGGTACGAGGCCGAATCACTGCGCGATTCGCTCTATTCGGAACCGCGGCTGGAAGGGAGTGCCAGTTCGGGCGCGGTCCTTTCCGGTATGAGCCGCATGCAAACGCCGGTGGGGTTCGGGCTCAGTATCCGCCCGGCGATCCGTATTCCGGGCAACTATGAACTGTGGGTGGCCGGGCGCATTCCCGCCGAAATCCGGTCTCAGCTCACGGCTAGCGCCATCGGCTTATCTTTTCCTTTCACCACCGATCCCATAAGCCCGTACGGCGACGGATTCGCTTGGTTCAAGGTGGCCGATCTCACGCTGGAGCGCGGGACCACGCCCATCGACATTCGGCTCGACGGGACCTCCTCATCGCCGATCGATTTCGACGTGGTGCTGCTCATTCCCCAGGGATACCGGCCGCTCGGTGCAATCCCGAACCTGTACCGGCGTTAACGCTTTCGGAACGGGTTCTCGCGTTTGGCCAGGGCTTCTTGGTGTGCGGCCTCTTGAGCAGCGTAGAGCTCGGGAGGAAGCTCCACAAGGCCGTAAAAGCACTCGTCGAGACCCATTCGCACCGCCCAACCCGCGTCGCCGTAGCTGTAGTGCCACCACTCGTCCCGGCAGTTGGAGAACCCGGCGTCCATCATCGCGTCGTAAAGCAGGCGCCGGTTGCGGGCGGCCTCTTCGGCTAACCCAAGAGAGAAAGTTGGCGCGGCCTGAAAGCGGTCATACGGCGAGGAAATGTCGAGCGGCTCATTGGCGGCATCGACCAGCCAGACGTCGACCGCCGCGCCGGTGCAGTGCCCAGGGGGGGCCGGCTGATCGGTCGGGGCCACCCACCGGCAAACCGATCGGCGTAGTGCGCGGTAATCGCGCTCGGGGTGCGCTTCATGAATGCGGGCCCAAGTCAGATCCCAAATCCGCTGCTGCCGGGCCAGAGGTCGCCAAGCATCGACCACACCCAGATAAACCCCTTCCGGCAGCGCCGCGGCGGCCTCCCGGCACATGTTCACCACGCTTTGCCGGGCAAACGGAATCACCGAGTCGCGCAGGATCCGAATCTCGGGGGCCGCCAAGCGGAAATCCACCAAGGGTTCGCCGTTGTCGCGTTCTCGAACGCGGTTGAGAAGACGAATCGGCTCGGGGCGCCCTTGCGTTCGATCCCACCGAACCCTAATCATCTACCCAATAAGAATATGGTGGTGCCTCAGACCGGACTTGAACCGGTGACCCTAGCATTTTCAGTGCTATGCTCTACCGACTGAGCTACCGAGGCACGTGGCGCGGAGTACGGGACTTGAACCCGCGGCCTCCGGCGTGACAGGCCGGCGCTCTAACCACTGAGCTAACCCCGCGTGCGGAATGGGATTATGTCACATCCTACGCGATGGCGGCGGCTATGGCCCCAGGGGCATCGTTCATCAACAGCCAATAAATCGCCAAGTTGAGAATCACGTCCGAAAACTCTTTGTTGTCGCTGGGCTTTCGCACGAATGAATTGGCGCCCGCGCGATAGCATTCCCGTAACTCGGCATGGTCCTCGCTGGCCGTCAGGACCACGACGGGAACGTTCCCGCACGTTTCGCTCTGACGAATTTGGCGCAACACCTCCAGACCGGAGAGACGCGGCAACCGAAGGTCGAGAATCACCACGGCGGGCAACTCGGATGCAGAGGCGGTCAACAACCGTCGCAGCCCCTCTTCGCCGTCATACGCCACCACAACCTCATTCATGATGTTGTTGCGGCGCAACGCGCGTAAGGTAAGGCGCTCGTCATCCGAGTTGTCCTCGATGAGCAGAATCGTTCGCTCCATCCGTCCCTTGCATCCACTATATCCAACGTAAGGTCCCAGATTTCTGCTAACGTAACGCCCGATGGCGGACGACGCAAAGGGACATATCGCGCACACGAAGGAAGATGAGCGCCGGGGACTGCCGGGCGTGATGCCCCGGCGAATCAACGTGGCGATGATGGGAGCCGGTAGCGGGTTCACTAATTCGGTCCTGAAAGACGTCGTGCTGATTCCCGGCAACCAGGGCGGTGAGCTGCGTCTGATCGACATCGACGCCGAGCGATTGGAACTGAGTCGCAAGCTGATGGTGAAAGTGCTGGAAGCGGTGGGCGAGGCCGATAAATGGACCGTGCGCGCCAGTACCGACCGCAAGGAATTGCTGCCCGGCACCGATTACATCGTCAACAGCATCGAAGTGAGCGGGCTGGCGTGCGTGCGCTTCGATAACGATATTCCCCTAAAGTACGGAATCAGCCAGAACATCGGCGACACTATCGGCCCGGGAGGCCTGATGAAAGGATTGCGCACCGTGCCGGTCTGGCTCGATATCCTGCGCGATGCCAAAGAGTTGTGCCCGCAGGTAACGGTGCTGAACTACACGAACCCGATGAACATGATGATGCTGGCCGCCGGGCGAACGGTTGACCTGCCCATGGTCGGCCTCTGCCACTCGGTGCAGGGGTCCAGCCACCAGCTCGCTGGTTACACGGGAGTTCCTTACGAGCAAATCCAGTGGAAATGCGCGGGTATCAACCACCTCGCGTGGTTTGTGGAGTTCAATGGTCCCGACGGTCAAAGCCTGTATCCCGGCCTTATCGCGCAAGCCAACGATCGCGAAAGCAAGTTCGCCAAGGATGAGCCGGTGCGCAGCGATATGTTGCGGCACTTTGGCGCTTTCATCACCGAGAGCAGCGGCCACCTCAGCGAATACCTTCCCTACTACCGAAAGCGCAAGGACCTGCTCGAAACCTACACCGATACCGGCTACCGGGGCGAAGAAAGCTTTTACGCCAACAACTGGCCGACGTGGCGCAAGAACCAAGACGAGTACCGAATGAAGCTGTTCAACGGCGAGGAGCAGATCAAGCCCGAGCGAAGCTGGGAGTACGGCGCCTGGATCATCGAGGCTATGGAAAAGAACTCGCCGACCGTCATTTACGGCAATGTTCTTAACGAAGGCTGCATCGCCAACCTGCCTGCCGACGGCTGCATCGAGGTGGCGTGCTTGGTGAACCAAAACGCCATCCAGCCCATTCGATTTGGCCGATTGCCCAAGCAAATGGCCGCCATCTGCGATTCCAACATGCGAATGTTCGACCTGGCTGCCGACGCGGCCATCCACAAGTCGCGGCAGTTGGCCAAGTACGCGTTGGCCTTGGACCCGCTGACCTCGGCCGTTTGCTCGCCCGAGGAGATCTTCCAGCTGGTGGACGAGTTGTTCGAGGCCGAAGCCGAGTTCTTGCCCGGTTACGG
>Ga0224722_1001401_pt1 | contig 13353 bp, 9 predicted proteins | sample Balambano_FR1_Me_FD_161646 | JGI IMG/M metagenome (GOLD analysis project Ga0224722, IMG submission 161646) | Freshwater sediment microbial communities from Lake Towuti, South Sulawesi, Indonesia - Balambano_FR1_MetaG | ecosystem: Environmental > Aquatic > Freshwater > Lake > Sediment | place... | reverse complement strand
ACGCCAATACTTTCTGAATCAAGTGTAATGCGTAGAGATCTTTGGGCAAATGCGGAGTTATTGAAGCAACATGAGGGTTTCTCATGTGCTCAAGCTGAGCTTGGTCAAGCTGAGGTCATGTTGGTTTGGGCTGCTGCTGAACACTGTGAACTTGGATGGCGACATTCGAGAGAGTTATTTTTATCTGCTCAAAGTCTGATAGATCAGGCGAATCAAAAAGCATTTACTTGTAAGTCTGGAATAGTCCAAGAATTACCTAAAGTCACTTATCCATCTTTGCAAGAGTTGAATGGTGATGATAAAGGATGTCATGGTGTGAAGGGACAGTGGCCGATTTGGTCACCTGAACAAAAAGTTGTTCCTCAACCATTACCGATTATTCAATCCAATGTACCCAATGTCGTTCATTTTGCTTTGGATCAATCGAATTTGTCTAAAGAATCAATTGACGTATTAAATCAAGTTGTGGCGTTCTTAAAAGAGAACCCAACCTATACATTGACTTTATATGGCTTTACTGATGCTCGTGCAAGTGAACAATATAATTTGAAACTTTCGATGAGACGAGCAAAGAGTGTACTTGCATATCTTCAGCAACAAGGCATTCATCTAGATCGAGTTGCAGTTGAAGCAAAAGGGAAAAAGCAAACCATTGATGATGAAAATCGGAAGTTTGGTCATGCTTTAAGCCGCAGAGTAGAATTGGTATATGTTGACCCTGAAGGAAAAGAAGTCATGACCTTCAAGCAACGCCAAGATCTACAGATAGAGAAATAGCGCTTAATCCCAAAAGGTTAAGCAATTTTAAAAGAGCCATAAGGCTCTTTTTAGCTTTCTGCTTTGATTAATTCTGCTTCAATGTAGCTAATAATCATACTGCTTAAACCTTTCACCATTTCATCAAAACTGATTTGTGGGTTAGGCAAAATGAGATGTCGCGCTACATTAAAAATACTGCTATTAATGCTGATATACGCAGTTACGCTCAGATTATTTATTTTTAAATATCTTGGGTGGCGCATCATATATTTCATCAGTACTTCCATTAACGCCATTTCGATTTGTCCGATATAGCGTTCATATTTGAGTTCAGTCGCGTATCGGAGGCAGATTAGATAACGATCATTGTCTCTCGTCAGTAAGTCACGAAAGGTATAGAAAATCATTTCAAATAAAGGCTCTAACTCCATTTCAACGATGATCGGTGTGAGTTCTTTAACCATATCAAGCACTTCTTTGACAAATGATTTTGCCATTGCATCGTAGATTTCTTCTTTGTTTTTAAAATATTCATATAAAGAGCCGACACTAACACCTGCAATATCAGCAATATGGCGTGTCGTTGTCCCACTCGTCCCATTTGTTGCAACAGCGATAAAACCCGCTTCAATAATGGTGTCTACGGTGACTTTTGATCGAGTCTGGCGTGGTTTACGAGTAGCCATAGAGTATTATTATCTAAATCCGAACATAACGTCAGACTAGCATGCTGATGAGTGAAGTAAAAGGCTCATCTGCCTAATCCGAACAAATAAGATTACATACTTTTAAATATCGGGTTGTTACCTGTAATAAAAATATTGATTGAAGCAAAGAGAGCATTCTTTTTACTGAAGTTTTAAATTTTAAAAAATAATTTATATTATTGATATTTATATAGTTAATAAAATATTGGCGATTCTAACTATTCATGATTTTAAATAGAAAGAGACATTTATATACGTTGCTTTGCCTCATGTAAAAGAGTTGTTTTACCCGAATTGAATCCGAACATAAGATCGGTTTACATTGTTTCCAGTAGGAAATCAGGTTCACTAAAATCTCCCGAATGTTTTTTCGTAACTCAAAAAATATGTAGTGATACGAAAAGAGATGAACCTGATTCAAAAAATGTAAAGGGCAAATGACGCTCAAGTGAAGTAGGTAGGTGTAGCCATGATTAGCAACACATTAAAGAAAGGTTTAAGTTTATTTAAATCTAACCCGATAACTGAGCAAATTGATTTTGCAAGTAAAAAAAGTATTCCGATTCGACATCTCGCAATTGGTTTTGAAGGCAAGCAAGTCGATTTATCATTTTATATGAACAATCAATTCGCGACCATTTTCTTTGCGACTCTTTCTGTATTTTTGACTTATGGTGAAGATTTAGTTATTGAAACAGCACGTCATCATCGTGATTTATTAAAAGATCCTATTTTAAGACAGCGTGTGACCTCATTGATTGGTCAGGAAGCGATTCACTCAAAACTTCATAATGAGTTTAATGATGCAATTGTTGAATTGGATTATCCAGTAAGACTTTATCGCTTCTTAGGTGAGCAATTTTTCGATCATATTTTTTTAAGATTTCCACAACCTTTAAAACTTTCACTCATGGCTGGTATCGAGCATTTTACGGCTGTATTGGCAGAATACATGATGGCACATGAGCAGAATTTCTATTTTTCTGATGATGCTAAAACACGTGCATTGTGGATGTGGCACATGTTAGAGGAATCTGAGCATAAAGATGTCGCTTATGACGTTTATCAAACGTTGAATGGTAATTATGCACTGCGTATTTCTGGCTTCTTCCTCGCATACTTTACGATTTTAGGTTTGATTCCATTTGCAGCGACATTAGTACCTGTTCTACGTAAACCTCAAGAAATGCTGACTTCAAAATTTTGGAAAGATGCACAACGTGGTGTGAAACTGGTTTTTAGTCCGAAAGATGGTGTTTTTGGTAGTACACAAGGTCGAATTTTTGATTATCTGCGTACTAATTTTCATCCTAATGATCATGATGCTTCTGCGTATTTTGAGTACTACGAAAAGAAATTATTGTCTGAAGGTGGCGCGTTACATCCTTTCTTTGTTAAGCAATTTACACCGAAAGTTCAAGCTGCTTAGTCTCTATTGTAGATCATAAGTGCGCAGTTATGTTGATACATCAAGTTGGCAAAAAAGCTCAGGTTTTTATGAGCAATTTGGTTCTTGTTGCCTCTATTTTGCTCGTGCACTATGCAAATACGTTTCTTCAGAAAATATCTGTTCAAAGATTTTCTAGGATGAAAAGAGCGATGCCATCGGACTTAAATTTTTTAAGCATTGAAATCGTAAATGTTGCAGAAATAATCTTATAGACAACGTTATGGTTTTAATTGATGTGAAACGCTTTGATTTTATTTTTACTCTCTTCATGGGGATCAAGTTATGGTCGCTCAAGTTATTCGAAGTGTCTTTTCAGACAAATTCAGTACTAAATATCAGGGAATTATTCAGAACTTTGTGAATAAATCGCCGATTCCTATTCGTCATTTTGATTTTAAATTTAATCCAGCAGAATTGGATGAAAAGTTTTTCTTAAACAAAGAATTAGCGACCTCTTATTTTCATGCACTATCGATTTTTTTAACTTTTGGTGAAGATGTGGTGATTGAAACAGCACGTCATCATCGTGATTTTATTCATGATCCAATTTTAAAACAAAGACTGACTTCTTTGATTGGACAGGAAGCGATTCATTCAAAAATTCATAACCAATTTAACGATGAGGTTTTGAAAGAAAATGGTTATCCCGTGGAATTACTTCGTGCGATTGCGGGGAAAGTTTTTGATTATGGCATTTACAAGCTGCCGCAATCTTTACAACTGTCTTTAATGGCAGGCATTGAGCATTACACGGCAGTTCTCGCTGAATTTATGATGCAGCATGAAGACTATTTACTTGGCTCACAAGATGAAAGACAACGTGCAATGTGGATGTGGCACATGCTTGAAGAATCTGAGCATAAGGATATTGCTTATGATGTATTTCTTGAGTTATCAGGTGATTACTGGCTCAGAATTACAGGTTTCTTGTTGGCAAGTTTAACAATTTTGGGTGGTGTATCACTCGGTGGTTATCTAATGCCGTTTGTACGTAAGCCAAGTCATTTGATTAACCCTCGTTATATGAAAGATGTCGTGGAAAGTACGGCGTTATTGTTCGGTAGTGAGCGTGGCGTATTTGGTAGTAGTTTTATGCATATTTTGGAATATCTACGCCCAAGCTTTCACCCAAATGATCATGATACGACTGCTTATCTGGAATATTACAAAGAGCGATTGTTAAACCCTGAAACAGGTCTATTAGCCCCATATTTTCTTAAAGAGTTTGTACCACCTGTACGTGCAGCATCTGCATAACTTGGTTAAGGTAAACACGAGATTGCTGAGAAACAAAGATGAAATTATTTGGTAAAAAAAGAAAACCGAGTCAAAAAGCATTTGCTGTAGTGACTGGTGCGGGAAGTGGGATCGGTCGTAGTTTTGCACTTGAACTGGCAAAACGTGGTGGGACTGTGGTGTGTTCAGATATTGATTTAGACGCAGCCAAAGAAACTGTAGGTTTAATTGAGAACTTAGGTGCAAAAGCATTCGCAGTAAAATGTGATGTAGGGAATGCCAAGCAAGTTGAAAAATTGGCTGAACAAGCTGAACAACTGATGCAGCATCCAACCACACTGGTCATCAACAATGCAGGCGTTGGCTTAGGTGGCAAGTTTGATGAGATGACTTTAGCGGATTGGAAATGGGTTGCGGATGTGAATTTGTGGGGTGTGGTGCATGGTTGCCATTATTTTGTCCCTAAATTTAAGCAACTAGGTCATGGAGCAATTATTAATGTAGCTTCGGCAGCATCCTATACCGCTGCACCAGAAATGACTGCATATAATGTGACTAAAGCAGGTGTGCGTGCTTTATCTGAGACCTTATCTGCTGAACTCAGAAAGTTTGATATCAAAGTGAATGTGCTTTGCCCAACACTTGTTCCAACCAACATTATTAAAAATGGCAAAGTGCCGCATAAAGGTCTTTTGGATTATGCCTTGACCAATTTGGCATTTACCACCAGTGATAAGGTCGCAAAATTGACTTTAGATCGTTTGGATAAAGATCAGCTTTATACCATTCCACAAATTGATGCCAAGTTATTTTGGTTAATGAAACGCGCTGCACCGAATTTATATGCCAAATTCTTGGGCAACTCGTACAGATTTATGAAGTAATCCCATTAAGTGACAAAAGATTTTGATCGATGGAATAAGCGCAAGTCCGATGATGACAGGCTTATTTTAGTTGAATGAATAAAAGGATATTGTAAATGACTGCTCAAGCAAAAAAATTAAATTCTGCTGACAAAAAAGCATTACCTCAACATATCTACGATACTTTTATCGTAGGGGCAGGTATCTCAGGTATTGCGACAGCAATTCGTCTTGATCAAGTGGGTTATACCAATTACAAGATCATCGAAAAAGCGACACGTGTAGGCGGAACTTGGCGTGAAAATACCTACCCAGGTTGTGGTTGTGATGTGCCATCAGCATTATATTCGTATTCATTTGCGCCGAGTGCGAAATGGAGTCATCTATTTGCTCGTCAACCTGAGATTTTGAATTATTTAGAAGAAGTTAGCGAAAAATTCAATGTGAGTTCAAAAATTGAATTTGGTACGGAATTGTTAAATGCAGCTTGGGATACTGAACGTAATTTATGGGTGATTGAGACCAATAAAGGGCAGTATTTATCTAGGACTGTGGTTTTTGCAACAGGCCCAATCACAGAAGCACAAATTCCAAAGCTCGATGGCATAGAAACATTTAAAGGTGAGATGTTCCATTCAGCAAAATGGAATCATGATTACGATTTAACGGGCAAACGTATTGCTGTCATTGGTACAGGTGCATCAGCAATTCAGTTTGTGCCACAGATTCAGCCTTTAGCTAAAGAATTATATGTATATCAACGTACAGCGCCTTGGGTTGTTCCAAAACCTGATACAGATTTAGGTGATGTTAGCAAAGCATTGATTGAAAAATTCCCATTAATCCAAAAAACATGGCGTAAAACCGTTGCACAATCACTGAATGCGATTAACTTTGGTTTACGCAATCCAGCGGTATTAAAACCAGTTGGTGAGTTAGCCAAACTGATTTTACGTTTCCAAATTGAAGATGCTGAATTACGTAAAAACGTAACGCCAAACTTTACCATTGGTTGTAAGCGTTTATTATTTGCTAACAACTATTATCCAGCGTTACAACAGCCAAATACCAAATTAATCCCACATGGATTGGTGAAAGTAGAGGGGAATACGGTTGTTTCAGCGAATGGTGAGCGTCATGAAGTTGATGTGATTATTTGGGGGACAGGCTTTGAAGTTTCACATCCGCCAATTGGCAAGCGTGTGTTAAATGAAAAAGGTGAATGCCTGAATGACTTATGGAAGAGTAGTTCACCAGAAGCGTATTTAGGTACAAGTATTGAAAATGTACCAAATGCTTTCTTGATCTTGGGTCCAAACGTATTGGTTTATGATTCATTCATTGGTCTAGCAGAAGCACAATTGGATTATATTGTGGATGGTTTGTTGAAGATCAAAGAAAAAAGCATCAGTAAGCTAAATATCAAGCCCGAAGTGATCAAAAAGCATAATGATTTGGTGCAAAAGCATCTTAAAACCACGGTATTTAATGCAGGTGGTTGTAAGAGCTATTATTTAGATGCCAATGGTCGTAACTTTGCGGCTTGGCCGTGGTCACTAAAAGCATTGAAAAAACGTTTAAAACATATGGATCTGAATGATTATCAAGTGACTTATCAAACTGAGAAAACTCACTAATTGTTAGATAAGTCATAAAAGGGCAGTAAATTCTATCTCAGGATGGGATTTGCTGCTTATTTTTTGCAAGATATAAATAATGGAGGCAAGAAATATGAAAGAAGGACAATCAAGTCGAACCGCAGAAGCTGCGGCAGCATTACGTGCCAATCACTTTCAAAATGCTAAAAATCCAGTGTTTTCTGATCCTTTTGCATTTGAGTTGACCAGTAAAGGTTGGAAGAAGTTATTAACAACCCCATTTACCATCAAGTTAATGAACTCTGGTGTGTTTAATCGCACGCTAGGTTTGTTAACAGGTCAAGTGGTGGGGCGTTCACGTTATGCTGAAGATTTATTGCAACAAGCTATTCTGAACGGTACACAACAATATGTGTTAGTGGGCGCAGGATTAGACTCTTTTACATTACGTCAGGCGCAGCAATATCCCAATTTACGTATCTTTGAAGTTGATCATCCTGATACACAGGCAGCAAAACAGAAAAAGCTAAACCAATTCGGTGAAATTCCAGCAAACGTTGAGTTCGTTGCGATTGATTTCGAGAAAGAGTCGATTGCAGATGCTTTGGCAAGAAGTGGTTTTAAACAGGATCAAGCAGCATTTTTCTCATGGTTAGGTACAACACATTACCTTGAGCCACAAACGACCTTAAACACTTTGCAAAGCATTGCCAATATTGCTGCTGCTAAAAGTGAAGTGGTGATGGATTACTCGATTGATTATCGAGAATTATCAGGTATTGAACGTTTTGGCAGTCTTTTTGTTTCGCAATTTACCCGATTCTTAAAAGAGCCATTAAAAGGACAATTTAGACCAAAAATATTACATCAGTCGGTTAACCAACTGGGTTATAACGTGGCTGAAGATTTATCAGGCATCGGGTTAACTGAACGTTATTTTCAAGCCCGACCTGATCAGATTCGTCATACCATTGCAACGCATATGTTACATCTACGTTTGGATTAGCTCCTCATCCATGCCCAACTGCTTTAGCCCGTTGTCGCTAAAGCAGGATTGTGATCTTTGCTGATTATTTTGATTAAAGAGGTTGTAAACCTTGTACAACATTCTGGAACTCACTGCCGTTGAGCCAGAAAGATTTTTTTAAAAATAGAGTCGTCATTATACTTTCTGCGGCTTCGCTATCAGGACTTTCACAAAACAAACCGTAGCTATGACCTAGGATTGTATTGTTCTCGATAAGACGAATAAAGTAAGCATGTTGTTCATCAGTATAGCCAAGAATAGCATCACGTTGATTGTTCATTTTTCATGTCTCCACATCAAAAATATTTGAATAAAAACTATCTGCTGAGAGATCAAATATATTAATGAATTAGATCAATAACTTAACACTATTTAGAAAAGTGATTTTGATTTAAGTTTTTGATTTTAATCATTAATTTTAGCCTGCTTACATCCATGTTTAAATTAAACAAGTTAAAATATGATCTATAGAATTCATTGTTATGCAAAATTTATACGACGTCAACTTGAATTTGTAACTTTTTCAAGTTAAATTAACTGCACACTTTTAACGCTGGGTAAGGGGAAATAATGTCCAAAAAAATAGAATTTGAACATGGTGGTGTACGAGTAAATGCTGGACGTAAGGCTCAATTTAGTGAGCCAACCAAAGTGATTCGTGTTCCTGAATCCCAAGTTGATTTCATCAAAAATTGGTTACTGAATAATGTCAAAACCGATATACGTTCAGATTTGTCAGCATCATTAAAAGTTCACAATGTGCAAGCCAAGAATGATCGAGTGTATCGTATTCCATTGGCAACAGAGCGTGTGGCAGCAGGTGCTGCATCACCCGCGCAAAGCCATGTTGATCAAGCTTTGGATTTAAATGAATATTTAATTCGTAATGAAAATTCCACATTTATTGTCAAAGCAAATTCACTTTCAATGTTAGATGTCGGTATTGATATTGATGATCCTTTAGTTGTAGATCGAAGTCTTGCAGCAAAGTCGGGAGACATTGTGATTGCTTTGATTGATAATGATTTTACAGTGAAACGACTGATGATTGATCATCATTTCAATCCACCTAAAGTATGGTTAAAAGCAGAGAATCCAGATTATCAAAATATTTATATTACTGAAGGGCAAGAATTATTGATTTGGGGCGTGGTGACTTATAACTTGAAACCGATGAGATAAAATTAAGGTGCTTTGCCAAAACATTGTTCAGATAAATTATCACAAGAGCAACTGTCTAATTTCACGGAAGTGCAGTACTTTTTATTTATTCTTTAAACTGGTATCCGAGAGAATCTCGTGATGCTTGGAAAGAGTATTGCTATAAAACAAGCTGCTTGAATTTTATTGCCTTATTTAAACAACATAAAAACCTAAATAATTAGTTGAAAGGTAACGGAATAGACAGAATACAGCTATGCCTGTGGTTGCCGACCTTATCTAATTTTGCTCTAGTGACCACGAAACGTGTGCAGTCTTCCTAAATCTACTTTGTTTAGCCTTTATTGATAGAAGCATTGGTAAATTATCTGTATTTAGTCAGGATATGATTTGTTTAGGCGAAAACATGGCGCATTAGAGAGAATGCGAGTGAATTAAAAACATTAAGATCACCCTGTTTTCCATAAACAGAGATACTAATGTACAAATCTATTTTAAAACTCATGTTGCCTTTGATCGGCTTGACTGCTGGATTCACACATGCTGACGAATTCAAATTAAAAAGTACCGATATTGCGCATGGCGCATTCATGAAAGATACGTTCGAATTCCAAGGTTTTGGCTGTTCAGGCGAAAATAAATCGCCGCAGTTGTCATGGAGTGGTGCCCCAGCAGGGACACAAGCGTATGCAATCATGGCTTATGATCCAGATGCTCCGACAGGTAGTGGTTGGTGGCACTGGCAAGTGGTGAATATCCCTGCTGAAGTAACTTCAATTCCATCTGGTAATGGCAAGCTTGATTATAAAGATGTGATTGATGTGACCAATGATTATGGTCAAAAAGGATTTGGGGGAGCGTGTCCACCTCAAGGTCATGGCGCCCATCGCTACCAATTCACAGTGTATGCACTTTCAAAGAAACTGGAATTACCTGCTGATGCATCTGGGGCGTTAACAGGTTATATGGTCAAAGCCCATTCGTTGGCATCAAGTACGATAGAAGCTCTATATAAACGATAAAGCATCTCAATAGCTTCTTGAGCTATTGAACATGTAGCTCAGGAGGCTGTTGAATCTTATTCGCAATACATGTTTCTTAAACGAAGGAAAATAACATGTCTGCTCAAGAAAACCAAACACCGAAAATGCAGCGAAAAATCTTAGCCCTTCATGGAAATGGTAGTAATAAAATAATTACCAAATTACAACTTCAGAATTTAGAACTTAATGACCAAGATTATGATATCACTTATCTTAATGGCACCATCCAAGTTAAGTCTCCAGATATTCGTTTATCTGAATTGACAGGATTGGTTGAAGGACCTTGGTATTCATGGCTACCGCCTAAATCTGATTGGGAAAATTTAGATCATCGAGCATTATTGCAGAGTATTTGTTGTGCGATAGAAAGTGTTTTGTTGGCTATTGAAATACATGGACCTTTTGATGCAATTTATGGGTTTAGTCAAGGAGGATACATTGCTAGCTTGGTAAATAATTTACCGAATGATCCTGCATTACTGGATGCAGTTCAAAGCTACATGGGTAGGGAAACCCAGTTCAATATAAATTCTAATATTCCTTTTAAAACGTCTATTTATGCCTGTGCTGGTGCTGCCATTCCACTATTGGATATGAGAAGGCTTGCAGGTTTACCAGAATGTGCTGAGGAATATAGTCAAAATCAAGCCATACATTTAATTGGACAACATGATGCTCTAAAACCGTGGTCCGAATCATTGGTACTACATGATAAAAATCCGAATACTCAAATTTTTTATTTGGACAGTGATCATGAAATTAGTAGTACGATCGCAAAACCGATTAAGGATGAAATAAAACATTGTATAACAGACATTTCATCAGCAAGCCAAAGAACGGAAAGCACTGAACAAGCTTCGTGTAAATTCAGTTCTAGAAGAATTGATACAGAAGTGCAAGTCGCTCAAGTTTCGATTCATTCTGAAGGACAAGCAACGACAATTATAGAATTATTGGGAAGACGAGCCCAATCATCTCCTTTGTTTAGGCTTGCTAGAGAGCAAAATAACCAAATATGTACCACTTATGGGGATTTACTTTCATTTATTCGTTCAGGGGGAGAGGGTGATCTCAGACGAGTAGGAGTTAAAAGTGGACAGATCGTTGCATATATGGCGCCTTCTGGCGGCAGTGCAGAAGGTGCTGTTGCTTTCCTTACCGTCGCAGCTCAGGCATGTGCCGTTCCGCTTTCTACCACAATGACACAGGCTGAAGCCTTATCTGCATTAAAACAACTTCAAGTCGAGCATGTTATTTTATTTGAAGGTGTGAATGCCAAAAATGTCATTGCAGCTTGTGAAGAATATTGCCAAAGTAACAATAAATCATTACATCATGTCAGCCCATTTTCATCCCAACATCCAGGTTTATTTAAGTTTAAACATTCCTTAGATGAGTATGAAAACCAGCCAGAGTTAATCACTCATGCACATGATGACTGCCTTCTACTCAGAACTTCTGGCACGACTTCTATGCCAAAGGTTGTGCCACTCAAGCAAAAAGATTTGGTTCTAAACAGCACAATTTTAGCAGATAGTGTTGGAATTAATGAATTCGATGTGACCTATAGTGTGATGCCGTTGGATCATATTGGTGGCATATCTGCTTCGATCTTGGCGAGTTTATCTGTTGGTGCAGCGATCACATGTGAAGGCTTATATAACCCACAACTTATGGCTGAGGCATTGGTACAATCCAATCCGAAACCAACATGGTATTCAGCTGTACCCACTATCCAGCTTGCAACTTTACGTTATCTTCAGGAAAATCGAGAACAGTATTTAGATCATGATGGTGTATGGTCTGAACACAATCTACGCTTGATTCGCTCGGGCGCATCTGCGCTCAAAGAAGAAGATCGACTGGCGCTCATGAAGACCTACGATTGCCCAGTGTTGCCGACTTATAGTATGTCTGAACTCATGCCTATTTCGCAGCCTGCTCAGACAGAAATGAGCTGGGAGGTTAAGGCGAGTTCTGTTGGCGTGCCATTAATTGCGTCATTGGCAATCGTTGATCCAGTTACCCTTAAACCGCAACCTTTTGGTGTTGCTGGTGAAATTGCGATTTCAGGTGATACGGTTTTTTCTGGTTATAAAGAGAATCCTGAAGCCAATAATAAATCTCGATTCTTAATGCAATTGCCTCAATCTGGTGAAATCCACACTTGGTTTTTAACGGGTGACTTGGGTCAGATGGATGCTTTTGGTCATTTGAGCTTAGAAGGTCGGCTTAAAGAATTAATCAAAAGGGGCGGTGAGCAGATTGCACCTGCTGAAATAGAAGACAATTTAACCAGTCATTCGAGTATTGATATCGCGATATGTTTTCCCGTGCCATCTGAAACTTATGGTGAAGAGGTGGGGTGTGCAATCGTTTCATCTGACCCAGCATTTAGTTTGGTGAATCAAAGTAAGTGGGTGAATGAGTTACGCTCTTTTTTACTCAAACGAGGAGTTGCAGCACATAAAATTCCTTCGATTTGGAGAGTCGTTGATAAAAATGATTTACCAATGACAAACAGTAAAAAATATAAGCGAAATGTCATGGCAGAATCGCTAGGTATAACGACGCAACCTTCCCCGAATCAGCAAAATATAGCGATAACTTCAGAACGCAAAGAGAACAAAGTCGCGACTAAAAATACCAGTGAACTCGCTTTAAATACGAATCGCCTCGACAAGCCAAAAGTGGATTGGGAGACAATCGCGGGCTTCAGATTTATTTTGGCATGTTATGTCATGTTTATGCATATTGGTGCGAATAACTCATGGGAAGCATTTAATAATCTCCGTCAGTTCCAATGGCACGTAAATAGTTTCTTTATCTTAGCGGGTTTTTCTCTTGCTATTCTCATGCCTGCGATAATTCAAAATAAATTTGCTTTTGTAAAAGCAAGAGTAGCGGTGATGTATCCTCTGTATGCATTGGCGATTATTTTTGCGATGGGTAATTTATTTGTCAGTTGTCACCCATCAACGTTTATACCTAGTTTTAGTTGGGGACCTTTAGTTCACGAAGGTACTGCATCATATTGTCAGGGAACGCCATGGATCGAAGGTTCTTGGCTAGGCAATGTCATTTTATCATTTGGAATTCATGCGACAGGTTTACAAGCAACGCCATTGTGGGGGGCGAGTTGGTTCATTGGTTTTTACCTGTGGTTTATTTCGATGTATTTCCAATGTCTTGTTATATTCCCGATGATTTACAATGCCTTGTATAAGCAACGCGGTAATGTTAAGAAAATCCTCATGTATATAGCGATTGGATTAACGACGAATATCGTAATCTTAATGGGGTTCTGGTACGGATTTGTTGTTGACTTTGTTGGATATGGTCTATTTGATCCTGCGACAGGATTACAGACAACGCCTTCAGCGGCTCAGGTTGAATTGGCGGGTAAAGAAAATGCGACAGGCTTAGGCTTCTATCTATTTGCACCTTTCTGGATGGTGTATTTCTTGGTCGGCATGTGTGCCGCATTCTTATATGATGCCATTAGACCC
>Ga0224722_1001400_pt1 | contig 13359 bp, 12 predicted proteins | sample Balambano_FR1_Me_FD_161646 | JGI IMG/M metagenome (GOLD analysis project Ga0224722, IMG submission 161646) | Freshwater sediment microbial communities from Lake Towuti, South Sulawesi, Indonesia - Balambano_FR1_MetaG | ecosystem: Environmental > Aquatic > Freshwater > Lake > Sediment | place... | reverse complement strand
TCATGGTCATAGCTATACAGCAAATCCACTAGGCTGTGCCGCTGCTCTGGCTTCGCTGGAACTGATGCAGGAAAATGAGCCAAAGTTTCGCAGCATGGAAACGCTTCACTGGCAGCATTTAGAGCCATTCAAAGCATTGCCAAATGTTGAAGAGCTGCGCGTTACAGGAACGATCGCCGCCTTTAATGTTGTGACGAATGACCAGCCCGGATATCTGAATCAAATTGCCAGCAAAATTCGCACTCAGGCGATCGATCAAGGGCTGCTATTACGTCCTTTGGGTAACGTTTTGTATCTGATGCCTCCCTACTGCATCACTGAAGCAGAATTGGAGTGGATTTATCAGAATCTAGCAGCAATTTTACAGCCTTTTCCAGGCTAATGCAGTCCAAAAAATGGGGTGTGGGGGCTTTGCCTCCACGCAGGGGCAAAGCCCCCACACCCCCAATACCTTACCAGAGTGAAAAAAGCTATAGCTGAATTAAATTAATACCATTACCTGGGAAGATATTTCCTACCGCACATCTTCATAAAATCGCTGCAAGTAGTCGGCAGAAACACCAATTCCCCAAAGAAAACCGATGTAGAGATAAATCCAATTCGCTTTCAAAAAGCCCCATTTCACCATCCGCCGATCGGAAGAAAACACCACGCGATCGACCAGACGAATTTTTCCATGACGCACCAGTTTCAGGCACAAGTCGGCTTCTTCCATAATAGGCAATGCAGCATTGAATCCACCGCAGCTTTCAAAGGTCGATCGCCTGCAAAACATCACCTGGTCGCCAAACAGCAGCCGCAGCCCTCTAACAAATAAGTGGGGACGAAACAGCAAAGGAGCGTAGTAGGTTTTGAGATAGTTATGAAAGGAAGTGAGCCAGCGCGTCTGAGTCTTGCCCGTCATCAGAGAAATAAATCCGCCGCCCACAACGTCCGGTTGAGATAGGGTTTGATCGATCAGCAGCACCAAATCTTCGGGGACCAGCGTATCGGCATGAACAAAACAAAGCACATCTCCGGCTGCTGCCCTTGCGCCCTGATTCATCTGAACCGATCGCCCCGTGCCAGAGCAGCGAATCACCGGAATTCCAGCCGCTTCAGCAATGGCGATCGTCTCATCCTGACTGCCTCCATCAGCGACAAAAATCTCCCAGGCAGGCGGATCAAGCCGCTGAAGACAGCGGAGCGTTCGATTCAGACAGGCTGCTTCGTTCAGGGTTGGAATAATGACAGAAACACGCATGGGCAAAGCAAAGTCAGTGCGAAGCATTTTCCCCAGGGGGTCGTCGCTCTGGTTTTTATCATAGGCTTTGCCACAAAGCTTTAATCATCCTTTCAGCTACTTAAGCACTCGATCGCTTCACGCCGAGCATAGATATTTTTGATGTGTTTCTTCACGGTATCTTCTGCAATATGAAGCTGGGCAGCGATTTGCTTATAGGTGCAGCCAATTCGCTTGAGCAGCCAGACTTCGGTTTCGCGGTTTGTGAGTCCGTACTTCAATGCTTCTGCAATTGCCCGATAGCGAGCTGACTCATACTGATCTTCCAGCGTAATCAGCAAACAGGGACATGCTACCTCCTCTAAATTAAGCCAGCGAACCCGCACCCGAATGAGGGATTCGTTAACGCGCAGTTCCTCATCTAGAATGATGGTGCGGTGCGAAACAGTTCCTTTTTCAAGATAATCGGATGAAAAATTCCGTTTCTTGATCAGGGACTGACAGATACGCCAGATGGACTGATGTAGGGTGGGCATTGACCCTGAGTAAGTTCCCATTCGACGACAAAGCTGCTGGGCATAGCGATTGGCATGAATGACTTCGCCCGCGTCGGTCACAATTAGAATGCCGTCTCCCAAACATTCCAGAATGCTCTGCAATAGGGATAGTGGCTTTGCAGCGCAGGGCAGAGTGTCTACATAATTTGCAAGACTATCAGATGAGCTAAAAAACGACCCACTCGCGTGACGACTTTTGGTATGCATATTCAGGTTTATCTTGGGGGCTTTGAATGAATAACACAGACCTCAGGTGAGAATTCGTTACTGAATGATTTGAGCGAACCTGACTCATTGAGGCTTGGTTTAATCAAAAACGGCTGTTTCTCAATTTATGAGTGATGCTATGCCACTACAACAACTGCGACCCCCATTTCGGTCAGTAACTCTAAGTCGATCGCCTGTGATCGAACGCAAAAATGCGACCAATTAGCGAACTGGTCGAATTCAAAAAATATTAAGCAGGCAGCTCAATCGAGACACCCATTATCTGTAAACAAACCTTGATTTTTGTGGACGATTCTAATTAAAAGGACAATTAGAGCAGGGGCTTCAAGAACTAGACAGGTGAGACTGGCAATGCGGCTGTGCTTTTCCGTAATCTACTCTTCGTCTAGTGAAGTTCTGGATCCGGAAGTTTTTCAGATCAGACCAAACTAATTAGACCAAACTAAATGATTGAAGTCCAATTCCGAGAGAAATCGCTGCCTGGCAGAAACACCAAAACACAGAAATTAGAGCGTTGTTAAACCCCTGCCGGAGCAAACAGAGCCGCTTCAATTCGTTCCAGCGCTTTTTCAAGATTGTCGTTGATCACCTGAATATCAAATTCATCTGCTGCATTAATCTCTGCTTGCGCCCGTTCTAGCCGTCGAGCGATCGCCTCTTCCGAATCCTGTGCGCGATGTCGCAGCCGATACTCTAGCTCGTTGAGAGAAGGCGGCAGAATAAAAATTCGCAGGGCTTCAGGAAACGTTTTTCGAATTTGCCGTGCGCCCTCTAGCTCAATTTCCAGCACAACCCATGCCCCCTGCCGGATCTTTTCTTCAACCGGGCGGCGAGGCGTACCGTAATAGTTACCAGCAAATTCTGCCCATTCCAGCAATTCGCCCTGAGCCACCATTCGCTCAAATTCGATTTTGCTAACGAACTGGTAGTGTTGACCGTCAATTTCACCAGGACGAGGCTTGCGCGTTGTTGCAGAAACGGACAGATAAAGGTCAGAGTGCCGTTTGAGCAGGGCTTTCAGGAGCGTTCCCTTGCCGACGCCGCTTGGTCCAGTTAGTACAATCAGTCTGCCAGTTCCCATGTCTCTTACGCAGCTAGAGGATGATGATTAGTAATTTATCTTACTAAATCGTGACGGGTTAAACAGGGAGGGTTGCCCCTCCCTTCGCCAGATTTACGCCCAGCGACAGCAAAATCTAGGCTTCTACAACTCCCTCTTTGTGAATCACAAACCGATTGGCAACCGTTTCGGGTTGAATTGCCGAAAGCACAACATGACCATCATCCATAATGATCACTGCGCGAGTCCGCCGTCCGTAAGTTGCGTCAACCAGCTTACCGCCATCCTTTGCATCTCCAATGATTCGCTTGATAGGCGCAGATTCAGGGCTGACGATCGCAATAACCCGATTTGCAGAGACAATGTTGCCAAAGCCAATATTAATGAGCCGAATATCCATAATGAAAGTAAGAAAGCTTGAACTTCACCGACAAGATGCAAATTCATGGAATCGGAGGGTGAAAATCCACTTTCAGCGGGAAAACCACAACACTCCTGCTACAATCTTGTTCCCGCGCAGTGTACTTCTATCTTAAGACAGACGATTTAAATCGACTTAAAAAGTAATCCAGAGTCAATCGCAAGATAGCACTGCCGGGTCACATTTTAAACAAAACCTGATCACCTTTAGCCAAGACCACATCCTAAACTGCTGTGCAACCCGTTGACTACACCACCTTTAGCGCGATCTGTACTGAGTTAAGCCATTTCTGGCTGCCAGCCAGACTGGAGCAGGTTTACCAGCGCGATCGCTATACCGTTGCCCTTGCCCTCCGGACGCTGAATCAGCGGGGCTGGCTGACGCTCTCCTGGCATCCTCAGGCAGCTCGGATGGGCATGGGTGAACCACCGCCTCGCACTCCCGATACATTTACCTTCAGCCAGCAGTTGCGGCATCAGCTCGGCAATCTGGCACTGGTGGTGATCGAGCCGCTTTCGCCCTGGGAACGGGTGGCGGATTTGCAGTTTGCTCGTCGTCCGGGAGAGCCTGCGCTCTGGCATCTGTTTGTCGAGATACAGGGAAACTACAGTAACGTCATTTTGACCAATCAAGACAACATTATTGTGACGGCAGCGCACCAGGTAAGTTCCCAGCAGTCTAGCGTTCGCCCGATTCAAACCGGACAGCCCTACGAAGCACCCCCACCTCCGACTGGTGCAACTCCTACTCTAGACGAAGAATTCGACCGCTGGCAGGAACGCCTGAGCCTGATCCCCGATTCTTTGCGGCGTACATTGATTAAAACCTATCGCGGACTCAGTTCTGCTCTGGTGCTGTCAATGCTTCAGACCGCCAACCTCTCGCCCGACCAAACCACCGATCGTCTCAGTTCTGACGAGTGGGCGCGGCTGTTCGATCGCTGGCAGGCGTGGCTAAAGGTTTTGCAAAACGACCAGTTTCAGCCGGGATGGTTGACGCAGGGCTATACGGTGCTGGGATGGGGGGCGGTGCGTCCTGCCGAAAGCGTGCAGCAGATGATCGATCGCTACTACACCGATCAGCTCAATCAGCAAGAATTTACTCAGCTTCGGCATCAGATCAGCCAGCGCATTAGCAATCTGCTGAAAAAACTCTCCCAGAAAGCGCAGGGGTTTCGCGATCGACTCCAGCAGTCTGATCAGGCAGATGACTATCGCGAAAAAGCCGACCTGCTGATGGCACACCTGCACAAATGGCAGCCGGGGATGAAGCAGATCGAGCTTGCCGACTTCATGACCGGAAAACCTGTGACGATCGCCCTCGACCCCGAAAAGAACGCAGTGCAAAACGCCCAGGCACTTTATAAACGCCACCAGAAGCTCAAACGCTCTAGAGATGCGATCGAGCCATTGCTGGTAGAAGTCCAAACCGAGATTGACTATCTGGAACAGGTGGAAGTTGCGATTGCTCAACTCGATCGCTACCGCACCGCAGACGATCTGAACTCGCTTGAAGAAATTCGCGAGGAGCTGATTCAGCAGGGCTACATGGAAGACCCGGAGCAAAAGTATCGCAATCAGCAGACACAAACCACCAACTTTCTGAGATATCGCACCCCAAATCAGTTTGAAGTGCTGATCGGACGCAACAACCGCCAGAACGACTTGCTCACCTTCCGCACCGCCAACGACTACGATCTCTGGTTTCACACCCAGGAAATTCCCGGTAGCCATGTGCTGCTGCGCCTTGATCCGGGTGCGGTTCCCGATGAGACTGATTTGCAGTTCACTGCCGACTTAGCCGCCTACTACAGCCGTGCCCGCCAGAGCGACCAGGCTCCCGTGGTTTACACCGAACCTAAGCAGGTATTCAAACCCAAAGGAGCAAAGCCGGGAATTGCGATCTACAAACAGGAGCGAATTATTTGGGGTCAACCGCAGCAGGGGCGATCGATCGTGGAACAGGCAGAGACGGCTTCTTGAAAATCATCAGGTGCTGCTGCGGCAAAAAATCCTGCGTTTCTTGCCAGGTTAGCCCCACCGCCTGCATTTCTTTCTTAACCTGACGCTGGCTCATTTTATGCAGTCGTTTAATTGAGATAAACGGATTTTCGCCGCGATATTCCACAAGTGCCACTCGTCCGCCGGGTTTGAGCGATCGCACAATGCCCTGCATCATTTCGTAGGGATAGGCAAACTCGTGATAAGCATCGACCATGAGCGCCAGATCGATCGCTGCTGGAGGTAAACGGGGATCGGTTTCCTCGCCCAGCACTAGCTCTATATTTTCTGCCTGGTTTTCCTGCTTTAGAAATTCGAGAATGTCGAGCATTTCCGGCTGAATATCCACCGCATACACCTTGCCCTGCGGCACTTTTTCGCTCAGACGAAAGCTAAAATACCCCGTGCCTGCACCCACGTCTGCAACCACGTCATCCGGTTTTAGATTTAACGCCTCCACCACAGCATCGGGCTGTTCTTCGATCGATCGTCCGGGACGCTCCAGCCATCCAGCTCCCTGATGTCCCATCACCTGAGCGATTTCTCGATTGAAGTAGAATTTGCCGATGCCGTCCGGGTCGTGAAGTACTTTCTCCTGGTAAATTTCTTCTTGATCAATTTGATCGATCGGAGGCTGTGCAAAGGGATGATCTGCCCAGGCTCGATCTCCGGTCAAGAAAACGCTGCCCAGCCAGAATGAAAACCCCAGACAAAAAACCAGACAGATGAGAAGAAGCCTAATGCCCAGTCGCAGTAGCCGCATCGATCGCATTCCGTGAACCGCCACTCCTAGAATACTGTGCTTTCAGTTGATGGTTTCAGCTAATGCTTCTAGCCAATCGTTTTAGCCGACAGCTTCTGTGAACGATCGCCTTCGTCAGGAATCAACCGATAGTGCTAACGTGAGCAGATGGCGTTTTGAAATCAGGAAGGTCTGCACAATGACCCAACAGGCGATCGAACTCTACATTATCCGGCACGGGCTAGCAGGCGAACACGGCAGCTATGCCAACGACAACGAGCGTCCCTTGACCGAAGAAGGCATTCGCAAAACGCGCAAAGTGGCAAAGCAATTAAAAGAACTGGGCTTACAGTTTGATCTGATTCAGACCAGCCCCTTGGCGCGGGCAAAGCAAACCGCAGAAATTTTGCAGGCGATCGGGTTAGGAAAATCGCTGGAAGAATCGGCAGAACTTGCGCCGGAAGGTGACTTTCAGCAGTGGATTAACTGGCTACAAAAATGGCAGCCGGAAAAGCAAGGGAAATGTTTGGCGATCGTTGGGCATGAACCAGGCTTAAGCGAGTGGGCACAGCGGCTAATTTGGGGTGAGGCGCGGCAGCAAATTGTGCTGAAAAAAGCAGGCGTGATTGGAATTAATTTACCCGCAGACGGTTCTCCGGTGGGACGCAGTGAGCTGTTCTGGCTAACACCACCCAAGTTTTTGATTTCAGATTGAAATATTGATTTGATGGATATTTTGTTAGCGCTGATCGGTTCTTTTGCGCTGCTGGTGATCAGTGTGACGAACGGTGTTTTTGTTGCCTATCCGCTGTTGGTCACGCTGGGTTTATTGATTGCTGTTTTGCATCGACGCGGGTTTTCGCTTCACAGTTTGATTAAAATGTCGATCGCCGGAAGCCAGAAATCTTTTTCTGTGATTGGGATTTTACTAATTATTGGGGCAGTCACCGCCGTCTGGATGGTAGCTGGAACCGTTCCCGCGATCGTCTACTACGGGATTCAATTGATTAATCCTAATTTGTTTATTCTCTGTGCTTTTTTGCTGACAAGCTTTGTTTCGTTTCTAATTGGCACATCTTTTGGAGCCGCCAGCACGATCGGTACGGCATTGATGATTATGGCGCGAGGGAGCAGTGTTGATCCGCATCTGGTTGCAGGCGCAATTATTGCCGGAGCATATTGGGGCGATCGGTGTTCTCCAATGTCGTCGAGTGCAAATTTAGTTGCGGCTGTCACTCAAACAAACTTGTATCAAAACATCCGCAATATGTTGACAACAGCATGGCTACCCACGGGGCTAAGCTGTTTGATTTATGGCATTGTTTCTTTCTTCTATCCGGTTAGAAATACAAGCAGTTTACTCTCTGATGAGCTAGCAAATTTGTTTGACTTAAATTCACTGACCTTTTTACCTGCGATCGTCATTTTGGTATTGGCGCTTCTGAAATTTCCTGTGAAGCAGGCGATGTTGTGGAGCATCATCGCAGGGATCGTTTTAGCAATTACGCTGCAACACTACACTATTCTCCAGGTTTTACACTTTGCGTTCGCCGGATTTTATTTAGAGCAGGAGAGTCCGATTCGATCGATTCTCTCTGGAGGCGGCATTGTCTCCATGCTAAAAGTCTCTGCGATCGTGATTATTTCTACTGCAATTGCAGGTGTTCTGACTGGCACTGAAGCCCTGAAGCTGGTGCAAAGATTTTTGCAGTTATTTCGGTCACGAAGCGGCTTGTTTGCAGGCACAGCGCTGGTTAGTATTGGCGCTTCTGCGTTTGGCTGTACTCAGGCGATCGCGATTCTCTTAACTTCAGAGCTAGTCAAACCCCATTACGAAACTCACTACGAAAACAAGCAAATTTCTGCCGATCGTCTGGCGATCGATCTGGAGAATACGGCTGTGGTCATTGCGCCGCTGATTCCCTGGAATATTGCTGGGCTGGTTCCTGCGACCGTTCTGATGACCAATAGCGGATTTATCCCGTTTGCGGTCTTTCTGTATCTGATTCCGTTTTGCTGCTGGGTCTTGCTGAAGTTCGGCTCTAGCCCGACCGAGACGAATCAACTTCCTTAAAAATCCTAACAAACTATAAACAGTGACTAGTGGAACGAATCAAGTGGGATAGGATTCAGTCATTGTTGCGAACACCTCATCATGATTCCCGGCGAGATCTTCACAGAAGCAGGCGAAATCGAACTGAATGCCGCTCGTCCCACCGTTACATTAGCGATCGCAAATACGGGCGATCGACCAATTCAGGTTGGCTCTCACTTTCATTTCTATGAAGTTAACAAAGCGTTGTCTTTCGATCGAGAACAGGCGAAGGGAATGCGGCTGGATATTCCAGCAGGAACGGCAGTGCGATTTGAGCCAGGAGATGAACGCGAAGTGACGCTGGTTCCCTATGTGGGCAGTCGCCAGGTTTATGGCTTTAATGGATTAGTAAACGGCGAATTAGACGCAGAACAGCCAGAAGCGAAGCACAAAGAAGAAAAGCATAAAAAAGATAAGAAAAAGAAAAAATAAAGGATTCGGCGATATGAAGCTGAAAGATTTGAATAGACTGCAGGTTGATTGGCTTTCAACCCTCAAAGGGGTGGCAAGTTTGCTGCGCGATCCGGGCAACACAGATTCGGTTTATGACGTTGAGGACGGGTTAAAGAATATCAAAGCAACTCAGCTTGCAGTTGATTTTGTCAAGTCTCAGCCCGGTGTTGCGGAGCTGTTTGAGGAACGCTATCTTGCCCCCTCTCCCGATTTGCCTGCGCTGCTGCAGCTTCCGCCGGAGTCTTTGGGCTACGCCTACGCCAAGTACCTGACCGATTCAGGGTTTGATGCTGAGTTTTACCGTAAGGAAGTGGTGAACAGCGACATCACCTACTATTTCATGCGGGTTCGGCAAACTCACGATATCTGGCACATTCTGGGCGGATTTGACACCGATCCTGTGGGCGAACTCTCGCTCAAAGCTTTTGAACTGGCGCAAATTCGTCGCCCGATCGCCGCAATTTTTGTCGCTGGCGGTCTGCTGCAAACCCTGTTCAAAGCGCCCGATCAAATGGGCAGATTTTTAGAGCAAATGGCGATCGGCTACCGGATGGGCGCAAGGGCAAAACCAATGCTGGCTCAGAAGTGGGAAAAACAGTGGGAAAAGCCGTTGGCTCAGTGGCGATCGGAGTTGAATGTCGAGCCGATGACGGTTTATGTGCCTTAGCAGAGATTGGGGCTTTGAAATTCTAACCAGGAAATATTGCTGGGGAAACCATGTACAGGCTCTATGATTTTTTGCCTTCTGGAAATGGGTACAAAGTGAGGCTGTTGCTTACTCAGCTTGGCATTCCGTTTGAACTAATTCTGCTGGACATTCTCAAAGGCGAAACCCGCACGCCCGAATTTCTGGCGAAAAATCCCAACGGACGAATTCCGGTGCTGGAAATCACGCCCGGAGAGTTTTTGTCCGAGTCAAACGCGATTTTGATTTATCTCAGTCAGGGAACCGATTTTTTGCCGCTGGCTCCGCTCGAACACGCTAGAGTGATGCAGTGGCTCTTTTTTGAGCAATATAGCCACGAACCGTTTATTGCCACCTCTCGCTTCTGGCTGCAGCATAATCTGGCAGATGAAAAACGGCAGGCACTTGTCGAAAAACAGGCTCCTGGCTATGCGGCTTTAGGCGTAATGGAACAGCGGCTTAAAGACCATCCATTTCTGGTGAACGATCGCTATACGATCGCCGATATCGCCCTGTTTGCCTACACCCACGTTGCCCCCGAAGGCAATTTTGATCTGAGCGGCTTTCCGGGAATTTTAGGGTGGATCGATCGAGTGAAAAGTCAGCCGAATTACGTTGCGATTACCGATGAGGCGATTGGACAAAGGGCATAATATACGGCAGTATGAGTGTTCGAGGCGTATGGGCGAAGTATCTGCAGTAAGGTCTGTGGAATGTAATAGAAGTTCCTGGCGCAAATGCTTCGCCCATACAGATATCTTTATCGTCAAACGAATCACTTAGACTTCTCTTAAGTTTTATCCAGATCTCTAACAAACTGTAATTCGATCGCCTCAAACCTTAATTTTTTAGCAGTTTCGCCGCACTTGATCTAAAGGGCGTGGTAGGCTTCACGATCGAGTAAATTTCTCCACAAATCCGATCGAACCCCCCATTTCCTGTGAGAGTGTGCTATGAGCTACCGAATGAATCGCCGCGCCTATGCTGAAACCTTTGGTCCCACAGTAGGCGATCGGGTGCGGCTGGCAGATACCAACCTGATCATCGAAGTGGAGCAGGATTACACCACCTACGGCGATGAAGTGAAGTTTGGCGGCGGCAAGGTGATTCGAGACGGCATGGGGCAATCGCCAATCAGCAACGAAGCGGGCGCAGTCGATGTGGTGATCACCAACGCGCTAATCCTTGACTGGTGGGGCATCGTCAAAGCCGATATTGGCATTAAGGACGGCAAAATTGCGGCGATCGGCAAAGCGGGCAATCCCTATATTCAGGACAACGTGACTATCATCATCGGTCCCGGAACCGAGGCGATCGCCGGAGAAGGCATGATCCTCACCGCAGGCGGGATTGATACGCACATTCACTTTATCTGCCCGCAGCAAATTGAGGTTGCGATCGCGTCTGGAATTACCACGATGATTGGAGGGGGAACCGGACCCGCCGCAGGCACTAACGCCACCACCTGCACCCCCGGACCCTGGAATCTTTACCGCATGCTTCAGGCAGCCGATGCCTTTCCGATGAATCTGGGTTTCTTGGGCAAGGGGAACGCCTCTCAACCCGACGCGCTCGAAGAACAAATCGAAGCGGGGGCGATCGGTTTAAAGCTTCACGAAGACTGGGGTACAACTCCGGCAGTGATCGATACCTGTCTCTCGGTCGCAGAAGATTATGATGTGCAGGTTGCCATTCACACCGACACGCTGAACGAAGCCGGATTTGTCGAGGATACGATCGCGGCATTCAAAGGACGCTGCATTCACACCTACCACACCGAAGGCGCGGGCGGCGGACATGCCCCAGATATCATCAAAGTCTGCGGCGAAGCAAATGTGCTGCCTTCTTCCACCAATCCTACCCGCCCCTATACGCAAAACACGCTCGAAGAACACCTGGATATGCTGATGGTCTGTCATCACCTCGATCGCAGCATTCCCGAAGACGTGGCGTTTGCCGAATCAAGGATTCGCCGGGAGACGATCGCCGCTGAGGATATTCTGCATGACCTGGGCGCGTTTAGTATGCTCTCATCGGACTCCCAGGCAATGGGACGCATCGGGGAAGTGATTATTCGCACCTGGCAGACGGCGCACAAAATGAAAGACCAGCGCGGTCGCTTGAGCGAAGACAGTGGTTCTTCCGGAGGGGGGCGCAACGACAACACCCGCGCCAAGCGATATGTGGCGAAGTACACGATCAACCCCGCCATTACCCACGGCATTGCGAACTATGTGGGGTCGATCGAGGTGGGAAAAATTGCTGATCTCTGCCTCTGGCGACCGGGGCTGTTTGGCGTGAAACCAGAACTGGTGTTGAAAGGCGGCATGATTGCCTGGGCACAAATGGGCGATGCTAACGCCAGCATTCCCACGCCGCAGCCTGTGCATATGCGCCCGATGTTTGCCAGCTTCGGCGGAGCCAGACACGCGACTTCGCTCACGTTTGTGTCTCAGGCGGCGCTTAAAAAGGATATTGGCGATCGACTCAAGCTTCAGCGTCCGGTGGTTGCCGTATCAAATATTCGCCAGCTTACCAAACGCGATATGAAGCTGAATGACGCGATGCCCCAAATGGAAGTCGATCCGGAAACCTATGAAGTTCGCGCCGACGGGGAACTGCTGACCTGTGAACCTGCCACTGTTCTGCCAATGGCACAGCGATATTTCTTGTTCTAGCTCTTCACCATTTCGTTCAAGCTGGATATCAAAGATTACCCCTGTAGCGTCATTGCCAGCCTTGGCTTCATTTCATCAAATCAAACAATCCTAGCCTGAGATAGTAATTGCTTTAGCTCTCCTAAATCCACCGAAATATCTTCCAACCGAGGATTCGGATAAAACAGTTGATGGAGAAATTCACCCTCGGCAATTTTGCCAACCAGGTAGTAATATTCCAGATCAACAAGATTGCTGACGAGCCAGTAACAGGGATAGACAAATTTGGGTGAAAAAAGTTCGATGACCTTTGTGCCGGGGCGACAAAAAACCAGATTAGTTAATCCGCTCCCATGCGGCGAAATCACCGCTTCTGCACTGGCTAACAAAGCCGCCTGCTCCAGAACCGAAAGGGATTCGAGCGTGACAATTTGGAAGCCGAGATGGGATAGAAATTCGGTAATTTCTGCTTCGTTAATCACTCTTCGATTGGTCGTCAAACGCCGACTAATATAAAGCCGATCGCCCTTTTTCTGCTCCTCTTTATCACGATTCAATCGCAAAAAAGACGATCGCAAAAACTCACAAGCCCACTTTGGCATCCAGGCAGGAACCGCCGGAAACGAAGGCACAATTAGCTCATCCGCCTGAATGTGAGAATATTGCTGAGTTTCTAAAATCTTTGAGGCTGGAATGCCAAGATGCTGAAGCGTTTCTTGCTGAAAGGGCAGGTCATGGCTGACCACCCAGCCGTCAATTTCATTCAAATCAATCCCACTTCGTCTCAGCAAATCCAATCGCGGCAGCACGTCGAACATCCAATGAAAATACATGCCATTAGTTAGCCCTGATAAAACTGCGATCGTTCCTGGAATACTTTGCGGAATACTTTGCGGAATACTTTGCGGAATACTTTGCGGAATACTTTGCGGAATACTTTGAGAAATACTTTGAGAAATACTTTGAGAAATACTTTGAGAAATACCTTGATGCAACAAAGGGTCACGCAGAAGAGAATGCCGACTGGGATGTTTATCGGGATGTTCGGGACTCAGCAGCGGAAACTCAGGCGACAAATCCCCCAGCAGCTTATTTCCTGCGGTTAAAACTGCGCTGCAACTTTCCCCGGCATTCAGCCAGAATTGTCCCTGTGGAATTCGCGCTACAAAGGTTTCAGGCAAGGGTACGGCAGTCCCAAAACGAAAGCTATAGTGAATGGAACCGTCCAGCGATCGGGGG
>Ga0224722_1001398_pt1 | contig 13364 bp, 7 predicted proteins | sample Balambano_FR1_Me_FD_161646 | JGI IMG/M metagenome (GOLD analysis project Ga0224722, IMG submission 161646) | Freshwater sediment microbial communities from Lake Towuti, South Sulawesi, Indonesia - Balambano_FR1_MetaG | ecosystem: Environmental > Aquatic > Freshwater > Lake > Sediment | place... | reverse complement strand
GCGTACACGGGCTCGTGGCGGGCGGTACCGGCGCTGGCAAGTCTGAGTTGCTCATGACCCTGATCGTTGGCCTGGCGCTCAACTACGACCCGAACATATTGAACTTTGTGCTGGTGGACTACAAGGGCGGCGGCGCATTCAAGCCGTTCGAGAAGCTGCCGCACGTCGTCGACACGATCACCAACCTCAACAAAGCGGCTGTGATCCGCATGTTCACTGCGATCGACGCCGAGATGCGCCGCCGCCAGGCGCTCAACGCCGACACCGGCACCAAGGACATCGTCGAATATCGCCAGAAGGGGTTGCACAAGACGCATCAGCCGTACCCGCACCTGTTCATCATCATCGACGAGTACGCCGAGATGATCAGCGCCAACCCCGAGTTCGGCCAGGCGCTCGATAGTATCACGCGCGTCGGACGCTCCAGTGGTGTGAACCTGCTGCTGGCCGCGCAACGTCCAGTCGGCGTCTCGGATCAGATGCGCGCCAATATCAAGCTGCGAATGTGCCTACGAGTGGAAGGCCACGACACCAGCCGCGAGATGTTGCGCCGCCCGGATGCGGCCTTCTTGCCGAATGGCATGCCGGGACGCGGCTATTTACAGGTCGGCAACGAGCAGATCGAGCTGATCCAGGTGGCCTATACCGGCGAGACCTACGACTACGCCGAGCCGAACGAGGGCGGCGAGAAGCCGAAGTTCTATGATGTGGTGGTGCAGCTCACCAACGAACTGCTGGTCGGGCCGCGCCCGGCCACGCCATGGCCGCCATTCTTGCCGAGCGCGCTTACCTTCGCCACGCCGCTGCGAACGCGCTATCTGGACTCGGCCTACGAGCCGATGATTACGCTCAACCGCAGTTCGCGGCTCTCGCTCAACCCATTCCTGCAGGACTGGCTGGACGGTAAAGGCACCTGGGAAGGCGTTGATTGGGATGCCAGCGCCATGCGCGCGATCGTTGGCCTGCTCGACGATCCGTTCAATGCGCGCCAGTTGCCGCTGGTGGTGGATCTGGCGCGCGGCCATGCGGTGCTGTTCGGTGCCTCCGGCTGGGGCAAGACGACCATGTTGCGCTCGCTGGTGCTCAGCCTGGTCGCTACCCACTCGCCGGACGAGTTCCAGGTGCATGTCTTCGATCTTGGTGGCCGCAACCTCGAAGCGCTGCGCGCCCTGCCGCACGTTGGGACGATCGTGCTGCCGGACGAGCGCGGCTACGAGGAGCGCGTGCAACAACTGCTACGCGAACTTGGCGAACTGGTAGACCGGCGCAAGCTGCTGTTCAGCACCGAGCGTGTCTCCACGTTGAAAGACTACAACGAAAAACATCCGCAGCAGCCCGAGCCGGCGGTGCTGGTGGTGGTGGACAACTTCGGTGAGTTCATGGAAACCTTCGGCGGTTCGCAGGGCGACGACGAAGACAGCCTGTTCGCAACCTTCATCGCGCTGATCCGCCAGGGCCGCGCGTATGGCCTGCACGTTGTGATCACCGCCAACCGGCTCAACGTGCTTTCGAGCAAGCTGTACAGCCTGTTCACCGAGCGCTTCACGCTGCGTCTGGCCGACGCCGACGACTACGGCGGGATCGTTGGCGCGAACATGCCGGAGATCGAGGAGATCGCCGGGCGCGGCTATACCCGCCAGGAACGTGCGGCGCTCTCGTTCCAGGTGGCGCTGGTGCCGGGCGCGCTCGACCCGCAAGACCGGCCGCGCTTCGAAGTCGAGCAGATCTACGCTGTCGGCGACCGCATGAACGCCATGATCGCCGCTGGTACGCGGCGTTACACGCAGCCGTTGCGAATCGACGCGCTGCCGAAAAGCTCGTCCTTCCGCCAGGTGCTGGCCGACGAACGCGGTCTCAGCCAGGCACCGGGGCGCTTCCTGGCCGAACTGCAAGCCAGCACAGCACAATTGTGGGAGCGCAACAGCTCCGCCAAGCACGCCGAATGGCTAAAGGTAACGCTTGGCGTCACTTCGGGCAACCGCCTGCGGACGTTGGCGCTGGAAGCCAAGAAAGACGGCGTGCATGGCATGGTGGCCGGCGGCACCGGCGCCGGCAAGTCTGAGTTGCTCATGACCCTGATCGTCGGCCTGGCGCTCAATTATCCGCCCGATATTCTGAACTTCGTGCTGGTGGACTACAAGGGTGGTGGCGCGTTCAAGCCATTCGAAGGGCTGCCGCATGTTGTCGATATCGTCACTAACCTGAATGTGGCGGCGGTCGAGCGCATGTTCACTGCAATCAATGCCGAGATTCGCCGCCGCCAGGCGCTCAACGCCGATACCGGCACCAAGGACATCGTCGAGTACCGCGCGAAGGGGCTGCACAAGTCTCACCAGCCGTACCCGCACCTGTTCATCATCATCGACGAGTATGCCGAGATGATCGACCAGAACGACGCCTACCTGCGCGAACTCGAAAGCATCACGCGCGTCGGACGCTCGAGTGGCGTGAACCTGTTGCTGGCGTCGCAGCAGCCCAAGGGCGTGACCGACCAGATGCGCGCTAATATCAAGCTTCGCCTGTGCCTGCGCGTCGAACAGCTCGATACGAGCCGCGAACTACTGCGCCGCCCGGATGCGGCCCTGCTGCCAAATGGCATGCCCGGACGCGGCTACCTCCAGATCGGCAACGAGAACCTGGAACTGATCCAGGTCTCCTACACCGGCGAAACGCAGCTCGACGACCGCCCGGCCACAGTTGTGTGGCCTGAGCGCTCGCCGCGAGCCACCGCCGCCGATGAGGAGCCGCCCAAGTTGTACGACATGGTGGTGCGCCTGACATCCGACCTGGTGGAAGGACGCCGTGCGCCGAAGCCCTGGCCGGCCTTCCTGCCCGAGCGCTTCACGCTTGAAACGACGCTGGTGGACGAACAGCGCGGCGGTAGCTTCACACTGCACGACACCGTGACCGACTGGCTCAATGGCGATACCGAGCGACTGTGGCCTGGCGTGAATTGGGAGGGCGGCGCACTCAGTTCGGTGGTAGGCCTGGTGGACGACCCGGCCGAAGCGCGCCAGGATCCGCTGCGGCTCGATATCAGCCGCACGCATCTGGGCTTGTTCGGCGATGCAGGCTCCGGCAAGACAACACTGCTACGGACATTGCTGCTCGGCCTGGCTGCGACGCACGCGCCGTCCGAACTGCACCTGTATATCGTCGACATGGGTGGCCGCAACTTCCGCAGCCTGGAAGGGCTGCCGCACACCGGCGCTGTGATCTATGGCGACGACGAGACCTTCGAGGAGCGGCTGCAACGGCTGCTTGCCCTGCTGGCACGCATGGTGGACGAACGCCAGCAGTTGTTCAGCGCGGCTGACAGCAGCACACTGGCCGAGTACAACACCCGCTACCCCGAGCGTGCCCTGCCGGCGATTGTGGTGACACTCGACAACGTTGCCGAATTGCAGGAGAACTACCCGGCGCTGCTCGAAGACGTGCTCATCCCGCTGGCGCGTCGCTCGCTGAGCGCCGGTCTGACACTCGTGCTGGCGAGCAACGTACACACCCACATGCCAAGCCGGCTGTACAGTCTGCTGGGCGAGCGAGTGACGCTCAAGCAGACCAACGCGGACAACTATCTCGACATCATCGGGCGCGGTGCAGTTGAGTTGGGCGATCTTCCAGGCCGTGGCTATGTTCGCCGTGACCGCCGCGCGTTGATGTTCCATGCCGCACTGCCGGTCGGCGTGCTAGGCACCGATGGCCGGCCGCTGCGCCCCGAGGGCGAGGATGTGCGCCGGATTGCCGAGCACATGCGCGCTGTCTCCGAAACGCGCGGTGATGCCACGCCGGCCGTCATCCGCACGCTGCCTGAACTGGTGGAGCTGGCCGGGTTGCTGCGCGAAGCGCCCGAGCCCCAGCCACGCCGCGTCGAGGCAGTGCTCGGGATGGGCGAGAATCTACTACCGGTGCTATTCGACCTGCGGCGTGCCGGGCCGCATTTCATGGTGATCGGGCCGCCCCTCTCCGGCAAGACGACTGCCCTGTATACGTGGTTGCTCTCGCTTGCCCAGCGCTATGAGCCAGAGCAGATTGGCTTTGTGTTAGTGGATCTGCAGCGTACCTTTGCCGAGTATGGCGGTGATCACACCCTCGCCGAGCTGCCGCACACACTCGCCAGCGTTTCGGAAGTCGAGCAGCTCGAAGCGCTGCTGCCGCAGTTGGAAGCCGAATGTGTGCTGATGGCCGCGTCCGAGCAGCCGCGCGCGATCTTTCTGGTGATCGACAATTTCGACGACTTCAGTGAGGAGATCACCAACAAGCGCGACATCGAGGAACGCCTGGCGGCGATCGTACGGCGCTACGGGCGCGAGGGATTGCATGTGGTTGCCTCGGCCGCGCCTGAGGGCAATTCCAGCGATCTGCGGCGTCGCATTCAGAGCGCTAACCTGGGCGTGGGCCTGCGCTCGGCAGCGGCGCTCGATGCGCTGCGCGTGATGCGAACTCCGCCGGCACTACGCAACCGCGAACTCGAAGCCGGTCGTGGCTTCGTTGTGCGCTCGGGCCAGACGACGATGATCCAGGTCGCCAGCCCGTACATCGAGATTCCGGGTGTGGACGAGGACGAACGGCGTGCTCGCTCGCTCGATGCCCATGTCGAGTGGCTACAGGAGCGTTATCCGCTGCAACGCGCCGAGTGGCAGGCCGCCGTGCCGGAAAGCCAACCTGCGGCCGGCGATGGTGCTCCAGCAACTGCGACCGCGATCGTATCACCGCAGGCCGAGCGGGTGCGAGCCGTGATGTGGGCGCGCGCCCGGCGTGAGATCGAGCTTCTGAAGGGCGGCAATGGCCACGCCCTGACCAACGGCGCAGGCGATGACGGCGAGCCAGCCGACGGTGAGCAGGAGAGCGCCGCTAACGGCTTTAGCGAACTGTTCGTCGAGCGGATCGCCCGGCTCGAATCTGACGCGCTTGGGCGCGAGGACGTACGGCTGGAGTTGTTGCGCGAACTGTATCTGCGCCACCAGGCCGAGCAGGGGCTGGATGTGGAAAGCGCCCGTACTGTGATGGAATGGCTGGACGAAGAGTCGCTGCTGATCTCGCTCGAAGGTCAGGAAGACGAGCAAGAGGAGTAATATGAGCGCCGACGAAGCCCGCATCGAGCTGCTGATCGATGTCTTCGACCTGGCCGCACAGCGCGCACTGGCGCTCGGCACGCTCACGCCCCCCCAGCTTGTGGCGGCGGTGCTCGAAGAGTTCAGCGAGCTCGAATTCCTTGGCAATAACCGCGCCGACTATGTGCTCCTGAAAGCTGCCGACCAGGCGGCGCTCGATGAGAGTGCCCCGATCGGCGATCAACTTGCCAAGGGCGATCGACTAATCTTGGCGGAGCGCGTGCCAACGTTGCCGAACGGCACCAGCGCCCCGAGCCGGCCCGTGTACCTGCGTGAGCAGGCCAGCGGCAAGGTATTTCAGCTCCACTGGCAACCGGCAATCATTGGCCGGCCGGATCAGGATCACGAACACAACGCCCGGCTGGCGGTCAATCTGGCTGACCACCCCGGCGGGCAACGTGTCTCGCGGCGTCAGGCGCAGATTGGCGAATCCGGCGGTATGTTCTTCATCGAGCCGCTCTCGTCCAACCCCACGATCGTCCGCGATGGTCAAGGTCAGAACTTCCCGGCTCAGAGTCGTCAGCCGCTACGGCACGGCGACGTAGTCTATCTCGAAAATAGTCAGATCGCGCTCAAGTTCATCGTGCGTGAGCCCGGAGCCCACCAATGACCGCAGACATCGTCCAGGCCGGTTACGACGAACTCGACCGGGTCGCGGCACGCTTCAGCCAGGCGGCAGCTTCCACCACCCAGTTGCGGCAACGAGTGCTGCGGTCGTTCGAACTGCTCGAGCGCGGTGGCTGGCAGGGTCAGGGTGCCGAGGCGTTCTCCAAGGAGATGCGCTCCCAGGTATTCCCGGCGCTCGATCGTATGGCCCGTGCGCTCGAAGCTGGTCGTGCTGTAACCTTGCAAGCCAAGAGCGTGATGCAACGCGCGGAAGAGGAAGCCGCTGCACCATTCAAAGGCCGCAAGCTTGGCGGTGGATCAGCCGAAACGGTGACCCAGAGCGGCCAGAAGTCGAGCGGTGGCCTGCGTATCAATGGCATGCAGCGCATCGCCAATGGCGAGCTGTTCATCACCGACCCGAAGGATGGGCGCGACATCCACCCAAGCGACGCGAAACAAGGACAGATCGGAGACTGTTTCTTTGTGACTTCGCTGGCGGTGGTGGCGCAGCAACAGCCCGAGCTGATCCGCAACGCCATCCGTCAGAACAGCGACGGCACATTCACCGTCACATTTCACGAGGAGCGTGGTGGTTTCCTTGGGATCGGCGGCAGTGTGCGCCCGGTACAGATCACGGTTGCACCCGAGTTTCCACAGGGTGAGCGCGTCAAGGACGGTAAAACTCAAACCGTCGCCCCGCATATCGGTGTCGCCGATGTAAGCAGCGGCAAGCAGGAGATGTGGGCGATGGTGGTGGAGCGCGCCTATGCCCAGTGGAAGGGCGATGGTAACGCTGCAACAGGCTACACCCGGCTTGATGAGGGCGGCCATACCAGCGATGTGCTCTTCGCACTGACGGGCCAGAAGAGTACTGTGCGTGGCGCTGGCGATTACGGTATCGGCGACCTCGCGCGCCTGCAGCGTGAAGGCCAGGCGATCACTCTTGCGAGCCTGTCCAAGGATGATGTTGGCAAGAAGCCGTACTACAAAGATGGCAAACTGGTTGCGAACCACGCCTACTACGTTACCGACGTCAACGAGCAGACTGGCATGGTCACCATCCAGAACCCGTGGGGCTGGGACGAATATAAAGTTCAGGTGCCGTACTCAGAACTGAAGAACAACTTTGGGCATGTCACCGTGAATCCACTACGGCCGCGCTGACCGAAATCTCGCTGAGGGATGGGCTTTCAAGGGAGAGCACAGCCCTTCATTGAACCCTCCACCGACCACAGTGGTGAACGAGTAGGAGCGCCAAAGGCAGCGCATGCAGGCATGGTTGCAGCGAAGTATCTTGTTGACGTTGTGCCTGGCGGTGACGGCCTGTGTCGCGCCGACGGGTGCTTCCGGCACGCAAACTGGTGGAGGGGCTATGTCGACACCAACCGAGAACGACCAGGCTGGCGCCGAGTATTTTATCGCCGATACCACCCAGGCGCAGTTCGGCGACACCCTGCGGGTGGGCGTCGGTAATATCTGGGAAGAAGAGTATACTGCGGCGGATGGTTCCCAGAAGACTGGACTGACAGCCGGGCTATGGTTCTTCGTACGCGACCGGCCAGAGCTGAACCAGCACATGCGTGTCCATCCTGACCAGCAAGTGGAAATCGCCGGATACCGCATCACTGTCGCGCAGATCGATGAAGACGGGGTTAGCCTTTTGGTTCTTGCCTTGCCCTCCGCCTGAAGGAGAGGTCATATCCGATGCCACGATGTTCGAAACGAGTCCGTCCCGCCCGGCGCACACGCCTCGGCCATTTCAATGCGCTCCTTGTGGCGCTGGTGATGATCCTCGGCGTTGGTTCGCTCGCCACGGCGCAAGAACGCGGGCCGGAGATCACTGTGATCCAGACGGCTGTAGCTGAGCCAAAACAGGGCGCGACCACGCTGCCACTGAGCGTCTTCTTCTCGCTGCGCGACCAGAATGGTGATGTCGTGCCGCGCTCGGCGCTGAACCTGGCCGGCGCTCAAGGCACGCTAACAGTCAAGCCGGTGGGGGGTGAGCCGCTCCCTTCGGTGCCAATCACCGTGAATGAGCCGCAGACACCGATCAACATCGCGCTGGTACTCGATCGCAGCGGCAGCATGAATGTGACCGTCGGCGATGCGGGCGGTGAGCAGCGCACACTTGACGCGATCGTGCGTGCGGCAGCGGTGGACAGCATAAAAGTCGCGCCGGCGCAGGCCGAGTTTGCGGTGTTCAGCTTCGCTGAGAAGCCCGAGCTGCGTAGCGGCAGTGGCTTTCTGCGCCGCTCCGATCAAGAAGGCCTGATCACCGATGCGATCAATGGCTATACCACCAACAAGGCCGGTACTGGCAACACCTGCATCACCGATGCTGCCCTGGAAGCAATCAACTACCTCAACGCAAATTCGGGCAACCAGTCGGTGAATCGCAAAGCGCTGATCTTGTTCACTGATGGTATCGACAAAGAAGCCAATGGCCGGCCAACCAATGGTAACGACTGCTCGAACCTTGGCTTTGACGCTGTGATCCGCAGCGCACAGCTTTCCAGCGGGACGGTGATCCCGATCTATACCATCTGGCCCTGCACCGAACCATGCAATGATCAGCAGCGTGCGGGCCTGGAAAATCTGGCGCGCGAAACACGTGGCACGGCGGCGATCGGCTCACTCCAGGAAGTTGGGACGATGTTTCAGCAAGTGATGGATGTGCTCAACAGCCAGTGGGTGGTGCAAGCCGATGTGCCGGTACAACAGGGCACGAACACTGCGACGCTCGAAGTAACCAGCGGCGACGGCGCTCTGCTCACTGGTGTCACGCCGCCGTTCGAATCGACAATCACCACGCTGCAGGAGTCTGAGATCAGCGTGGCGCAGGTTGCGCGGGTGGATAGCGGCGAGAACTACAAGGTAACAGTGCGTATCACCAACCCGGAGAGTGTTGGCGCGGTGCTTGCCAGTGTCTATGACCAGGCCGATGGCGGTGTGATCGTGGTCGATGAAAAGCGCTTCGACCAGTTGCAATCCCAGCTCGACTTCGAGGTGCAAGGCGACCGCATGACGTCCGGCGAGACCTATTATTTGCGTATCAGCGCCGTGGGCGCCGATGGGCAACCGATCCGGGACGCAAAAGGTGAAGCGTTCCTGATCACCTATCCATTTACATACGATCCAAAGTTTAGCTATACGATCGGCGAGGTGACGCCGGCGTGGGACGCGAATCAACTGGTGGTCGCAGTCGATGCGCGTGGCGCGGGGCAGCGGGTTCTGACGTTCAAGGGCCGGATTATCAAGCGCGACCAGGGCAACCCCGAAGATCTCTCCCCAACTGTGCTGCGCGATGGCCTGCTGCGCTTCCCACTACCAACAATGCTGCGTGAAGCAACCAGCGACGCCGAGTACGAGATCGCACTCGAAGTGGCAGACAGCGAGAACCCACTGCCGCAAAGCGCCAATCGGGTTATTGAGGTTCCAGTGCAGCCAGGCTGGTTCGATCGCTATGGGACGATCGTGCTGGGCTTGGTTGGTGTGGCATTGCTTGGCGCGCTGGGCGGTTTCTTGTTCTTACGCAACCGGCCGCAGAAGCGCGAGATCCCACTGCCGTTCAACCCGCAGACCAGACTCGGCCCGCCTTCGCCTGCACCGTCCGATGCCCAACCGCCGCCAAGTGCTTCGAGTCAGGCCAAAATGTCATCGAAGCCGGCTGTGACGCCAAGCAGCGCCCAGCCGGCTGCGGCGCCCACCGAGGTGCGTCAGATGCCTCCGATGCCGACCGTCGTGGATGGCGCTCAACAAGTAACCGTGGTTCACGGCGCTGAGCGCAAGCCGCGCGTGCGGGTCAAGGTGCTCCAAACAGTCGATGCTTCTCAGGTGCGCGAGAACACCCTGGATCTGCCATGCACAATCGGCCGCGAAGGCGCGGCATTCGTGATCACTGGTGATGCCAAGATCTCACGTCTCCACGCTGAGATCCGCACCGAAGGAACCAGGCTGCTGGTGGTAGATCTCAACAGCACCAACGGCACGACGGTACGCGACGTGCAGCTCGAGAAAGGCAGTTCTGTGCCGATAGAAGGCACAACCCAGATTGGCATCGGGCCAAACACGACGCTAGAAGTGCGGCTCGGCTAGTATAGCGCCCGAGCTGTGTTGAGGGGAATTGGAGGAGGGCTTTGCCTTGCCCGAACCCCAACGAGTGCGGCATGGCGTATATGGGCCGCAGTAGGTGGTTCAGCCATTGAGGAACGTCATGCTGCCAAAGGGAACCCTGCTCCAAGACCGCTATAACGTGATCGAGCAGATTGGCCAGGGTGGCATGGGTGCCGTTTACCGGGCGCTTGATACCCGCCTCCACACGATCATCGCGCTGAAACAAACGCTTGTGCCGGGCGAGCCGCTCAGCAAAGACTTCGAGCGTAAGGCGCGGCTCCTAGCCGGGTTGCGTCCTCCCGCCCTGCCGCGTGTCAGCGACCACTTCAACGAACAGGGTGGGCAGTTCCTGGTCATGGAATATATTCCCGGCGATGTTCTCGGCAAAATGATCGAGCAACGCGGCCGGCACTGTAGGCATTTTGCTGCCAAACAGATCATCAATCCCCCAATCGTCAATCGTCACTCACCCAATCATCAATCGTCACTCACCCAATCGTCAATCGTCAATCCCCCAATCGTCAATCGTCAATCGTCAATCCCCCAATCGTCAATTGTCAATCGTCACTCACCCAATCGTCAATAATGGACTGGAGTCCTCCAATGACACAAACCTACGACGCAGCCGTGATCGGCGGCGGACACAACGGCCTGGTGGCTGCCTGCTACCTCGCCAAGGCCGGCAAAAAGGCGATCGTGCTCGAACGCCATCACACCGTCGGCGGCGCGGCCGTGACCGAAGAGATCCACCCTGGCTTCCGCGTGTCGGTTGCCTCGTACTCGATGAGCCTGATGCGGCCCGAGATCATCGAAGAACTGCGGCTGGCGGATTATGGCTTCGAAGTGTATGCCAAGTCGCCCTCGTATTTCATGCCGTACCCGGACGGCCGGCACCTGTTCCTGTTTGCCGGCGACCGCGAGCGCTCCAAGGCCGAAGTGGCGAAGTTTTCCCAGAAGGATGCGGCTGCCTACGATGCCTGGGAAGACTTCTGGGATCGCTGCTGCGACATCATCGAGCCGACGCTGCTGCAACCGCCGATCTCACTTGGCGAGCTGGCCCAGCGCTTCGAAGATGCCGGCAGCGCCGATGATTGGCGGCGGTTGATGCTGCTTTCCATGAGCGACCTCATGGGCGAGTTCTTCGAAAGCGAGCATGTCAAAGCCGCCATGGCGCCGCAAAGCCTGATCAGCACCATGGCCGGCCCGGCCACCCCCGGCACGCCGTTCGTGTTTCTCATGCACGCAATTGGCCGCGCGATCCATGGCCGGCGCGGTGTGTGGGGCTATGTGAAAGGCGGCATGGGAACCGTCACACAATCGCTCGCCGCAGCCGCGCGCGATCTTGGTGTGGAGATTCGTACCACTGCGGCGGTGGCCGAGGTGCTGGTAGAGCAGGGCACGGCGCGCGGTGTGGTGCTCGAAAACGGTGAGACGATCCGCGCCCGTGCAGTCCTTTCGAATGCCCATCCGCGGCTCACATTCGGCAAACTGGCCCCCGAGGGCGCATTGCCCGCCTCGTTCCGCGAGCGCATCCAGCGCAACTATCGCACCGGCGGCACGGTCTTCAAGCTCAATCTGGCGCTGGCCGAGCTGCCGCGCTACCTTGCGGCACCGAAAGATCTGCCGGTGGACATCCCATCGCGCGGCACGGTGGACATCGCGCCGACGCCGGCGTACCTGGAGCGCGCTTGGGACGATTGGAAGCGCGGTGAATGTTCGCGCGAGCCGTTCGTCGAGATTTTCTCGCAATCGCCAACCGACCCGACCATGGCACCCGAAGGCAAGCATGTGCTCTCGTGCTTCTGCCAATTCTTCCCGTATGCGCCTAACGGCCGCTCCTGGGACGATGGGCTGCGCGAAGAGATCGCCGATCGCATTCTGGACAAAGTGGCCGAGTACGCGCCGAATATCAAGGACGCTGTGCTGGCGCGCCAGATGTTGAGCCCGGTCGACCTCGAACGGCGTTTCGGGCTGGTCGAGGGCAACATCTTCCATGGCGAGTTGACGCCCGATCAAAGCTTCAACCTGCGGCCGGCCTCGGGCTATGCCGATTACCGTACGCCACTGGCGGGCCTTTATCTTTGTGGTTCAGGCGCCCACCCCGGCGGCGGCGTTACCGGTATCCCCGGCCACAACTGCGCCCAGACGGTGCTCGCCGAACTGACGGATGCGGCGTAGAAAGGTGGTGTCTGGCTTCTGGCTGGACACCGAATGGCTCTAGCAGGAAGAACCAGATCCGTTGCACTTGGCCGGGTGGCGGGCGCAGAGCGCGTCCTGGCAGCGTTGCGAGGCGAATAAAAAGAGGGGATGGGGAGCTGATAGAGCTCCCCATCCCCTCACAAACAATGCCTTAGTCTTTGACAGCGTCCTTGAGCGTGCTGCTCGCGCTGAAGCCCGGCGTCTTGGTGGCCGGGATATTGATCTTGGCGCGCGTCTGGGGATTGACGCCCTCGCGTGCCTGGCGCTGGCGCACCTCGAACGTGCCAAAGCCCGTGAGCGTGACCTTCTCGCCGCGCTTTAGCGCGTCCTCGATCACCTTCAGCGCCGCGTCGATGACCTGCTTGGTCTCCTTCTGGGAGATGCCGGTATGCTCAGCCACCGCCTTGATGAAATCGGTCTTCTGCATGGGCCGTATTCCCTCCTTAGTACATATGTGTCAGTCGTCGGATTTCCCTTCGATATGCAGTATACCGCGCTTGTCAAGTGTTGTTGCTGATTAGGACGCCAAGAAACGCCTCTGAGCCTTTTCAACTCTAGTTTTTTGGCTTTCTGAAGCCATGCGCTGCACTTGCAGCGCATGGCTTGACCGCTGCTATGGCCTGCGGTAAAGTGCGTCTATGGTCGTTTCTTCCGTTCCACAAGCGCTCGTAGCCTTGCAGGCCACCGAACTACTCGCCACCCAGACCGGCGATAGTACTGCTCGCCAGGCGCATCGTGTGGCCGAGCGGCTTGCGAACTGGATCCCCCGGCCGGAGGTGCTGGCAGCGCTGGAGCATGCTATACGCACTGCTGGCCACGGGCTGATTTTGCTCGAAGCGCCGCCTGGCTCGGGCGCCACGACACTGCTGTGCCACATGGCTGTCACTCGCCCATACCCGTTCTGGCTGCCGCAGGAGGATGCCGCCGGGCTGGCCGGGCTGTGCGCGCAGGTGATTGCGCTGTATCGGCTGCCGCTTGCGCTGCTTTCGCCACTGGCGGCCCGCGATGCCACGGTGCTCGAGCGGCTGCTCGTGGAAGCAGGTGCAGCCCGCCCGGCAGACGACCCGGCGGTGCTGTTGATCGGTCGCTTGCCGGACGCGGCGTCGTTTCCGCTGGCGTTTCCGGCTGTTATCCCACCTGGTGCGGTTGTGGTGCTGGCCTGTGCGCCCGGAGCACAACCTCCGAACGGACTGCTGCCGGCGGCGCGAGTGGCTTTGCCGCAGGATGACGCCGATAGTCTGGGACAGCTTGTCAGCTATGCACAAACACTCGGCTGCCCGCCCAAACTGGCCGCTGCTGTAGCTGAGCGCGCCGCCGGCTCATTCTTATTCG
>Ga0224722_1001397_pt1 | contig 13371 bp, 11 predicted proteins | sample Balambano_FR1_Me_FD_161646 | JGI IMG/M metagenome (GOLD analysis project Ga0224722, IMG submission 161646) | Freshwater sediment microbial communities from Lake Towuti, South Sulawesi, Indonesia - Balambano_FR1_MetaG | ecosystem: Environmental > Aquatic > Freshwater > Lake > Sediment | place... | reverse complement strand
TCGTTACCGACCGAAACCCAGGTTCCTTCTGCCACAGCGATGGTTGCCGCAACCACTACCGCCACAGCAGTCATGCCGCCAACGATTACTGCAACCTCGCAGACTGCCGTTGAAACGGCCGAAGCCTTCTCGATGCCGGACTTCGCAGCCACGGCCACCCGCATTCTGGTCGAAACATCTGTCGCGCTGGAACAGGCCACGGCCACCCCGGTTTCACCGACGGCAGTCACGCGGACTGAAACTCGCACAGCAACTCCTGCGCCGACGCGCTCCGATACGCCAACGCCGTCCCCTGCACCTGTGCCGGCTTCGGAGGACGTAACAGCGCCGGCCGCGACTCAAATATCATCTTCTCCGGAACTCATCGTCGGCGTGGCACTGATCGGTCTCGTCATCGCTTACGTGGCGATCTACTGGCGTGGGGCATCGCGCGCAGGAAAGTATGCCCATGGTTTCGTCATCGAACGGTGCCCGGTTTGTGACCGGGGAAATCTGCGCGTGGATCCCCGTACAACGCGCATTCTTGGCATTCCCCGCATCGACTTCACGGTGCGTTGTGACGAGTGCCGTTCAGTGCTGCGCGAAGTCGGTGATGGCGAATGGCGTTATGCGGTCGATCCGCTCGAAAACACTGAAATGTTTGAGCGCATGAATAATCGGGTCGTCAACGATGAGCAGCTTAAAGGGTTTGCGATGGCCCGTCGTGCAGGACTCGGTTCCAGGGGGCCGCGACCGCCGATGGCGAAGCCCAGCCGCCGTGAGTGACGTTTGACGCTGATCGAGTGTATCCCTAACTTCAGCGAAGGCCGCCGTCCCTCTGTACTGAATGCGCTTCGGGCGGCTTTAAGTGTTCCGGGCCTGGCCATTCTGGACGTTCATTCAGACAGCGACCATAATCGTTCAGTGTTTACCCTGGCTGGCGATGCCGACGCGATCACCGCGGCAATGCTCGATGCAACACGGGTCGCCGTGCAGATGATCGACATGCGTCAGCACACGGGGGTACATCCGCGCATCGGTGCTGTCGACGTCGTTCCTTTTGTTCCACTCGGAGAAACGTTGATGGACACCTGTATCACCATCGCAAGAGCGTTTGGTAAGCGTGTGGCATCCACGCTGGACATCCCCGTCTACTTCTACGAGAATGCGGCCATCTGGCCGGAGCGCAAACGTCTGTCAGAAGTACGTCGGGGTCAATACGAGGGCCTTGCTGCGGCGATTGCACTGGATCCTGCCCGTGCACCGGACGAAGGCCCTGCGCGCATGTCGACGGCTGGCGCAATGGCGGTCGGCGCGCGAGGGCCGCTGATCGCCTACAACGTCTTTCTGGCAGCAGCAGACGTGCAGGTCGCAAAGCGGATTGCCTCGGCAGTTCGCGAATCGAATGGCGGACTGGCTGGCGTGCGTGCGCTGGGCCTGATCGTCGACGGGCGCGCCCAGGTGTCGATGAACCTGACCGACTTTCGCGCCACGCCAGTTCCGCTGCTGATGGCGCATCTGCACCGCGCAGCGCAGCGTGAAGGGACTACCCTTTCGGAAGGTGAGCTCGTCGGCCTGATCCCGGAAGCTGCGCTTGAAGGCACGTCTCTGCACGACATGCTTCTGCCGGATCGTGAGGATCCGGTGCTGGAGCATCGACTGCGACACTTTCTGTAAGTCATTCGAGGCATTTCAGCATGCGGCATCGGACTATCATCAGGGTCGGACTTCTGCTGGCTGGCGCTCTCCTGTTCGCGGGCGTAACGGCCGGTCAAACCGGGCAGACGCCGCCAACGAACACGCCGGCTGCGGAGTTTTTCCTCGCCACCAACACCCCGCGAACCATCGCAACAGTCACGCCACCGGCGACAGCGACGCGCATTCTGCCGACGTATACGGCGACCTCTCCTTCGGGCGCCACATGGACGCCGCCTCCGCCTGATCCGTCATCTCAGATTGCTGATCATTACTACATGGAGCGTCCGCTGGGTAATGACGTCGTCAACTACCTGGCGTGGACGTATCCCTATGGAAACACGGCTGGCGGCCGTCTGCAGGTGCATCACGGCGCCGATTTCGTGAACCCGACCGGAACACCGGTGCTCGCCGCCGCTGATGGGGTCGTTCTGTATGCAGGTGGTGATCTCTCCACGCTCTTCGGGCCCTACAACAATTACTACGGCAACATGGTCGTCATCCAGCATGGGTTTGCCGATTCCAGCGGCGGTGCGGTGTATTCGCTCTATGGCCACCTGGACACGGTAGAAGTCACCACAGGGCAGGAGGTCACTGTCGGCCAGCGAATCGCCACGGTCGGCGGAACTGGAATTGCCATGGGGCCGCATCTGCACTTTGAGGTTCGCGTCGGCAACCCTTATGATTTCGGCGCAACGCGAAACCCGGCCCTGTGGATTCGACCCTACTACACCTTTGGCACACTGGTTGGTCGCATCACCGATGCCAACGACGCATTGCTGTATGACGCAACCATCACGATTGAACCGGCAGATGGCCGTGATCTGGGCACGCGATACGCCTTTTCGTATGCCGATAACACAGTCAACGGCGATTCTGTATTCGGTGAAAACTGGGTTCTTGGCGATCTGCCGGCCGGATACTACCAGGTCACGGTTGGCGAGAGCGGTCGCGTTCGTTTTCGCGAGACGGTTTACGTCAGCGCCAACCGCTCGACATGGCTGGATATCCAGCTCAACCCGTAGCTTTACGCGACCGTCCGTTGAATTTGAGCGCCGTTGCTTTATACTGGCAGCATCGCACGTCGACTTTCTGCAGTCGACATGAGAATCCGTTTGAGACGATTCAGTCCTGGGGCACACAAGACAAAGCGAAATCATCATGGCCGATGTTGCATATCTGACGCCGGAAGGGCGTGACGACCTCGAACGTGAGCTGGAACAGCTCAAGACGGTGCGCCGTCCTGAACTTGCGCGCAAGCTGACTGAAGCGGTTTCCATGGGCGACCTGAAGGAAAACGCCGATTACCACGATGCCAAGGAACAGCAGGGGTTCGTCGAGGGTCGAATCAAACGCATTGAGACGATCCTGCGAACGGCCATCGTCGTGGATGGCAGCGAGAAAAAAGGCGTCGTTGGCGTTGGCTCCAAAGTCGTCATCGTTGAAGACGGCACGAACGACGAGGAAGTCTATGAAATCGTCGGTGCAGCACAGGCCAGCCCGAAGGATCGCAAGATCTCGAATGAGAGCCCGATTGGGCATGCCCTGATTGGCCATCGCAAGGGTGACAAGGTTGTTGCCGACACGCCGGCAGGCAAGATCACGTTTCGGATTCGCCAGGTCGAGTAAGCCGCAGACATACGCTCATTCAGAACAAAACGCCGCCCCAACTGGGGCGGCGTTTTGTGTCAGCTTACGGGAGAAAAGTCTCCGGTTCCCCCGAACGGATCATCTTCGGAAGGTGGGGCTGGCGGTCGCGGAGGCGGCGCTGCCACGGAACGCGTTGGCGCCGGAACTGGCGATGCCGGTGGGCGATAGGCGGCCGTATCCGCCGGTGGCAGCGGCGGCAGGGGAACCGATCGCGCCGTAGGTATTGTCGGGTTCACAACGGGTGCGGCGGGAATGGCGGAAGGCGCAGTCTGTGGTGGGGGTACATAGCCCCCCTGTGGGACTGCCATCGCCGGCACTGCCGGTGCGCCGGCAGACTGCTTTGCCCAGACAGCAAACTCCAGCGTCAGCTTCTGAACGACGCTGCTCGGTGGCAGCGTCGGTTCATTGGCAAACTGAATATCGACCACGCGCACCTGCATCCGCAGTGACTGGTCTTCCACGGTGACGATCTGGCCTGCCTGAGCGGGGACGAGCTCAGCGCCCGGTTCGTGACGGGCTCTCAACGCAGCATCGTTCAGCACCAGCGGTGTCACCAGAAACTTGCTGGTGGTCATCGTCGTCACCTTGTCAAACAGCCAGAGCTCGAACGATGCCGGTTTTGCCGTGCCTTCCGTGCCGGCTGTCAGCTTGATGGCTGCTCCGCATTCGCCGAGAAACTTCCCTGAAGCGTCATCAATTCCGAAAGACTCGTCATAAGCGCCATGACCGGCCAGGAAGCTGGACATCTTCTGAAAGACGGGTGCGCCCATCGCGGAGGTTGAGTAGTCCGTCCGGGAGGTGATTTCGGCCTGCTTGGCCGCCTGAACCTGCTGTCGTATGGCGCGCTCTTCTTCGCTCATCCGCTCTCCGCGAATGCGGCGCATCGCCGGTTCGTAGACGTTACCGCGCAGGAGCATTCCCCAAAGCAGCGAGAATACGACGGAAAGGATAACGATCAGGATAGGCAGGACGATGAATGGAAGCAGATTTCCGATCAGCGACGGCTGCGGTGCAGGTACGCCAGGCATAGCCGCTTCTGCATAAGGACGGATCGCCTGCAGCCGGGGCACATTGGCTTCTTCACCTGGGGTAACCAGCAGCCGGTCGACGACCTCTACCGGATTCTCAATGCGCCGCAGCAGGTCGATAATATTCTGCGAGACGTCAAAATTTGACGCAGCATTGCGGTCTGCCAGCAGTTTGACCCATTCGTCCTGCCAGCTTTGCTCGAGCGTGCTCGGGTCGGCATCGTAAAACACCGTGGGCGAGACGACGTAGGCCCAGAACAGACCCACGAGCACGCCGACAACCAGCAAAACAACTGTCATCAGCGCCGGCATGTAGGGCTTCAGGACGACTTTGTAGATTCCGTTATAGCTATCCCGAATGAAATTCGACATGCCAGAAGAACCTTTCGCTGTACAGACGCCGCCTGAAAAAGCGCACAATCTGTACGTAGTCTACATGCGAAAGGTAAGAGATAGCAAACAATTATTCTGGGGAATGAGGGCAGAGCTGGCCTCTGCCCACGAGTGAATGGCTGCTATTGTCAGGCCGTTTCAGTCGCCGGTTCACTGATGCCCACGCGTGTGGTCTTTCCGCAGATCGTGCACTTTGCCGTCGAGCGGCCCACCTGAACCAGCAGTCCGCCGCAGTGTGGACAGGGTTCCTGAAGCGGCTTTTGCCAACTGGTATAGGTGCAGTCGGGATAGCGATTGCAGCCGAAGAATTCCTTGCCCCGACGTGTGCGCTTGATGACGATTTCGCCGCCTTTTTCCTTTCCGCATACCGGGCACGGAATGTCCAGTTTGTCCACCAGCGGCTCCGTGAAGCGGCAGTTCGGATAGTCGGAACAGCCGATGAATTTGCCGAATCGGCCGTGTTTGATCATCAGCGGTTTACCGCATGTTGGGCAGGGTCGCTCGATCACTTCGTCCTGGGAGATACTCGGGATCGTCTGCCGCGCCAGCGCAAGCTCACGGGAAAACGGGCCGTAGAAGTCCGCTAGCATCGGCTGCCATTCCAGTTCCCCTTCGGCGATGCTGTCGAGCTCATCTTCCATGCGGGCGGTGAACTGAAAATCGATGATCTCGGGAAAGGACTTGACGAGCAGGTCATTCACCAGCCGACCCGTGTCTGTCGGGACCAGCCGTTTGTCCTTCTTGACCACATACTCGCGATCCTGAATGACGGCTACCGTCGGCGCGTAGGTGCTGGGCCTTCCGATGCCGTACTCCTCCAGCGTCCGAACAAGACTCGCTTCCGTGTATCGCGGAGGTGGCTGGGTGAAATGCTGTTCCGGGAGGAGCTCAATCAGATTCAGAGCATCGCCGGCGGCCATATCGGGAAGAATACGGCCTTCGTCTTCATCGAGCGCCTGGTCTTCATCGCGTGCATCTTCGTACAGGACGAGGAATCCCTGGAACCGGATGGTGCTGCCAGAGACGCGCAGGCCATATGGCTTTGCGCTGTTCCTGGGTGTGGCTTCGATGTCGATGCGCAGGGTGTTGTAGATCGCATTGGCCATCTGGCTGGCAAGAAAACGCTGCCAGATCAGGTTATAGAGTTTGAACTGGTCTGAAGTCAGGGTCGCTTTCAACTCTGCTGGCGTACGCTGAACACTCGTCGGGCGAATGGCCTCGTGGGCCTCCTGCGCACCTTTTGACCGGGTTCGATAGACTGGCGCTTTGGCTGGGAGGTACTCTTTACCGTGCTTGCGGCTGACGAATGCCCGCGCTTCCGACTGCGCCTCGGCCGATACATTCAGGCTGTCGGTCCGCATATAGGTGATCAGGCCGACGCTTTCGCCGCTGCCGAGTGCGACGCCCTCGTAAAGCTGCTGGGCCACTGCCATCGTGCGGCTGGCATTGAAGCCGAGCCTGCGGGAAGCTTCCTGCTGCAGCGTGCTGGTGGTGAACGGTGGAGACGGCTTGCGCTGCCGCTCTCCGCGTGTGACTTCCGAGACCCGAAATTGCGCCGTCTGCAGCGCATCAAGGTGCGGTCTGACCTGTTCTGCCGTCGTCAGATCGATGTCCTGACCGCCGATTCGCACCAGTCGTGCGACAAATGGCCGTGCTTCGCTTGTGCTTCGAGCCTGATCTTTCTGCAACCGCGCATCCAGCGTCCAGTACTCTTTCGGTACAAACGCTTCAATCTCCCGCTCACGGTCGACGATCAGTCGTACAGCGACGCTTTGTACGCGCCCCGCCGACAGTCGATAGCGGCCTCCGCGAATCTTCTCCCACAACAGCTCGGTGATGTTGTAGCCGACCAACCGGTCGAGAATTCGCCGAGCCTGCTGCGCATTCACCAGATTCATGTCGATTTCGCGCGGATTGCTGAAGGCTTCGTCAATGGCCTTTGGTGTGATTTCATGGAATTCGACGCGCCGGATGGGCGTATCGTTCACTTCGGTTGCAGCGATCAGATGCCATGCGATGGCCTCGCCTTCGCGATCAGGATCGGTCGCGAGGTAAATTTCGCGCGCACGGCTGGCCGCTTCCATCAATTCCCTGACAGTGCCTCGTTTGTCGTTCGGCACCCGGTACTTCGGTTCGAAATTGTTGTCAACGTCAACCGAGAGCTGCGAGCGCAGCAGATCGCGAACATGACCTTTCGATGCCTTGACCTGGTAGCCCGCGCCCAGAAACGTCCCGACAGTGCGGGCTTTCGCCGGCGATTCAACAATCACCAGTTTCTGGGTTTTCGGCGCGCTTCGACTGACGGACCTGGGGGCAGTAGACCTGGCCGGCGCGCGCGCCTTCGCCGAGCTGCTTCGGCTCGATCCTGAGGTCTGGCGTCCACGAGATGTCGCAGACCGGCTCGATTTGCCCGATCGTTTGCGCGTCGACGCTTTTTTCTTCGTGCCGCCGGTCGCTTTCGGCTTGGCAGCGGCGGCGACTGCCGGCTTTGGCAGGCTGGCATGGGCCGGTGTCGCGCCGAACAGGGTGAGCCTGGTTCCGCAGACGGCACACGTGCCAGAGGTAAAGGCACGACCGGTCGCCGAGTACGTGGCAACCGGATTATTCATGTCCCGCTTTGTCTTGCATTTCACGCAGTATGCTTGCATGGATCATTCATTTCCGTTCGTCGATCAGTTGAAGACGACACAGGGCCATTACTTCACAGATAGGCCTGGCCATTCCGTTCTTTCAGGATACTCACGACCTGCTTCACATCCTGCGTTCGGTCGCGTCGACAGACCATCAGCACGTCGCTGGTGTCAATGATGACAAAATCTTCGACGCCGATCGTCACCGTGAGCTTGTCGCTGTAGATCAGGGTGTTGCGCGTGTCGACCAGCACATGGTCGGGCGCGCCGCCTTTGAGCCCGTTTCCCATATCGTCCAGATTCAGCACATCAAAGAGCGCATCCCAGCTGCCCACATCGCTCCAGCCGATATCGACCGGAATGACGGCAATGCGTTCGGCACGTTCCATGACGGCATAGTCGAGCGAGATTTTCGGTATGGATTCCCATTCGTGCTCCAGTACCGAAGCGTACTGCTCCGTCCCAATCGATTCGCGAATGCGGCGCATCGACGCTGCGATGGCGGGCTGCTGCCGCTCAAATTCGCCCAGTGCACGCTCTGCAGACCACGTGAACATCCCGGAGTTCCACGAATAGTCGCCAGATCGAAGGAATCCGACGGCACGTTCAACGCTGGGCTTCTCGGTGAAATTGATCACGTGATAGGCCCGCAGTCCGTGAATGATGTCGATCAGCGCGCCTCGGCGAATGTAACCGAAGGACGTGGACGGAAGCGACGCAGAAATCCCCAGCGTGGCGATGTATCCGCGTTCGGCGGCCTCAAAACTGGCCTCAAGCGCCCGGTGAAACCCTTCGCGGTCGCTGATGTGGTGGTCTGCCGTCAGCAGGACGACGACCGCCTGCGGATCGCGCGCATAGATCAGGCTGATGCCGAGTGCTGCTGCCGGGCCGCTGTCACGCCCATACGGTTCGACCAGAAAATTCTCGCCTGGTATCTCCGGCGTTTCCTCGCGCAGGGCTTCGACGTACCGGCTGCCGGTCACGACGAAGATGCGCTCTGGCGGAAACAGCGGCGACAGACGCTCCACGCTGACCCGGTACATCGACGCTTCTTCGATCAGCGGGAGCAGCTGCTTGGGAGTGTCGCCCCGGCTCATTGGCCAAAGGCGCGTTCCGCCACCGCCCGCCATGATCAGCGCATAGTGATGTTGTTTCGACAATCGAGCCTCGATGGGTTCCTGCGCGCTCACAGTGTCAGGCAATATTGCATGTGTCCAATCATTCGTGCAAGTCCCTTTAGCTCCAGAATCGTAAGCGTGCTCGTGACGACATGGATGGGAAGGCCGGTATGCTGGCCGATTTCGTCCACGTGAAGCGGGTCGTTACTGAGGGCTTCCAGTACCTGCCGCTCCAATGGGTTGTCAGGAACAGCCTGTTCAACCGTCTGTCGTGTGGTCAGTGCAGAAACGGCCATGTCCAGCTCAGACAGGACATCTTCCGGCGTCAGCACGCACTTCGCTCCATCCTGAATCAGGCGGTTTGTCCCCGCGCTTGCCGGGTTGAAAATGTTTCCCGGGACAGCATACACATCTCTGCCCTGATCCAGCGCGCACGTCGTCGTGATGATTGCACCGCTCTTTTCCGGCGCTTCAACCACCAGCACGCCCATACTGATTCCGCTGATGACGCGGTTCCTTCTGGGAAAGTTACGTGCATCTGGCGCGGTCCCTATGGGAAACTCACTGATAACGGCCCCATGGCGGATGATCTGCTCGGTCAGAGTGGCATGATCACGCGGGTACACCTTGTCGATGCCGCACCCCAGCACGGCGATCGTTCGGCCACGTGCTTCGATCGCTGCACGGTGCGCGGTCGCGTCGATTCCATGCGCCAGACCGCTGACGATCGTCACGCCGTTCTGTGCCAGTCCTCGCGCGAAAAACTGCGCGGCATCCCGTCCATATGTGGTTGCCCGCCGCGTGCCAACGATGGCGACCGCAGTCCGATCGGCCGACTCTATGGTTCCCTTGACGTACAACACTGTTGGGGCGTCTGGCAGAACGGCCAGCAGGGGAGGATAGGACGGATCGTCCAGCGTCAGCAGGTAGGCGCCTGCGCGACGCACCCGCTCTGACTCTGCCCCCAGATCCAATGTCTGACGGGTTTTGAGGAGACTGGCCAGTGCAGCACCGTCAAGACCTGCGCGCTGAAGAGCCTCCGGAGTCGCGTGCCAGGCCGCCTCAGCCGAGCCGAACGCCTCAAGCAAGCGTCGAAATCGTCGCGTTCCGATCAGGGGCACGAGGCTGAATCCGAGCCAGTATTGAGACTCGTCCACGATCCGTCCGCCGAGGGTGAATGGCTGAAGATTCAGAGAATAGGGTGCGCCTGTCGCTGTGTCAAGCGTCCGGCGCGTCCAGCAGACCCTCAGGCAGCCGAACGATGATTTCCCCTGATTCGATGTCGGTGCGGATGATCACCTGCTCGATGGCCGGAATCAGCACTTCAGACTGCGTTCCCTGATCGCTTCGGACGACGTAAACGTCGTTGGCGCCCGTTTCGATGACATCCGTCACGGTGCCAAGTTCCGCTCCATCTTCGGTGAAAACCCGAAGCCCAATGAGCTGATACAGATAGAATTCACCCTGTTCAAGCGGAACGGCATCATCGATGGCGACCATCACAAACAGATGGCGCAGACGCTCGGCCTGATCCCGCGTGGAAATGGTACTGAGCCGCAGCAGACCGTACTGCCCGGCCATCTGCATGGAAGCGACCGGCGCCTTTCGAACCTGGGCGCTGTCCACTGAGTCGGCCAGATACACGGCGTCCAGTTGCCCGATCCGTTCAGGGTAATCGGTCATGATGCGGATGCGCAGCGTTCCGTCAATTCCGTGCGGTCGCAGGACCTGCCCGACGATGAGATAGGGCGGCCTCGCTGCGGATTGTGATGGAGGCATGGCGGCTTACTGGATCTTGAAGATGACGCGTTTGCCGCGGTTTTCAGATTCACCGACGCGCAGCAGCGTGCGCATTGCATTTGCGACGCGGCCGCTTTTCCCGATAATGCGCCCGGTGTCAGTAGACGACACCCTGAGCTCAAGCACCGTGACGCCGTTCGAATCGCGCCGACGCACTTTCACCTGTGTGGGGTCGTCCACCAGGCTCTTGGCGACGTATTCGATCAGCCCGGTCATGTCGAATTCGCTGGTGTGTCGATTTGCAGACATTGTGGCTTCCTCACCGCAGCGGACTGGCAGACGGAGCAATGCTCTCGCAGTCTGCCAGTCTCCAGTTCAGAGTCGAAACTAGGCTTCCTGCTTCTTGCGGCCCTGACCGGCTTCCGGTGAAGGGAAGCGTGTCCTGGGGCTGAAGGTCTTTGCATTGGCGGCTGCTTCAGCGACCAACACATCTGCTGCCTCACCGTTCCGCAGACGCTCAAAACGGGCCAGGGTGCCATTGCGGTCGAGAATCCGGCGGGCGGCATCGCTCGGCTGTGCACCAACGCTCAGCCAGTGCAGTGCGCGTGCTTCCTCGACAATGTCGGTCGCGGGCTGGGTGCGCGGGTTATGGAATCCGATGATCTCGATGAAGCTGCCATTGCGCGGGCTGCGCTGGTCGGTCACGACCAGGCGGTAGCTTGGCTGGCCCTTCAGACCCATTCGACGAAGACGAATCCGTACCATGTTGCTTTGTCTCACTTTTCTGATACGCCTTCATGCGTTCGCTTCCCTCTGCGAACGGAAGGCCACTGTCACGAAAAATGCTGCAAGACGCTGCAGCTCGTGTTTCAGTTGCGGTAGGGCAGGGGGACTGCGCCTAGCGCCCGAACCCGCCAGGGAGGCCCGGAACCCGAAGCCGACCCTTGCGAACTTCACCCATCAGTTTCTGCATATCCGCAAACTGCTTGAGCAGGTCATTCACGTCGCGAACTTCGACGCCGCTGCCTTTGGCGATGCGCTTCTTGCGACTGGCATCGAGCAGTCTGGGGTTGCGCCGTTCCGCCTGTGTCATCGAATTGATGATGGCTTCAACACGGCGCACGCGTTTTTCCAGTTCGTCCGGATCGATCTGGCTGCGAAGCTGGCTCATCCCAGGAATCATCCCCATCAGTGAGCTGATGGAACCCAGCTTTTTGACCTTCTGAAGCTGCTCAAGAAAGTCCTGCATGGTAAACTGATTCTTCATCAGTTTCTTTTGCAGCCTGAGCGCCTCTTCCTCATCGAAAGCATCCTGAGCCTTCTCGATGAGCGTCATTACGTCGCCCATGCCCAGGATACGCTGTGCAAGCCGGTCAGGGTGGAAAGGCTCGAAGCCGTCGATCTTCTCGCTCGTTCCGAGGAACTTGATCGGAACGCCGGTCACCGCACGCATTGACAGCGCAGCGCCGCCGCGCGCATCGCCATCGACCTTGGTCAGAATCAGACCTGTGATGCCGAGACGCTTGTTGAAGCCATCGGCAATGTTGACCGCTTCCTGGCCGGTCATCGAGTCTGCGACGAGCAGAATTTCAGCGGGCCGTGAACGCCGCTTGATCTCTTCAAGCTCGTTCATAAGAGCGTCGTCGATCTGCAGGCGGCCGGCCGTGTCGAGAATGACCACTGCGGCATTCGCCTGTTTGGCCGCTGCGATCCCGTGCTCGCAAATATCCGGCGGGCTGACTTTTGTTCCTTCGCTCCAGACCGGGACGCTGACCTGTTTTCCCAGCGTCACAAGCTGGTCGACGGCGGCCGGACGGTAAGTATCTGCAGCGACCAGATAGGGCTGACGGCCGTCCCGTCGCATCCAAACGGCGAGCTTGGCCGCGGTCGTCGTCTTGCCGGAACCCTGCAGCCCAACCAGCATGATGACATGGGGTTTCTGGCTCGTCGCAAAGTTCAGACGACCGCCTTCTCCCAGCGTCGCAAGCAGTTCATCATGGACAATCTTGACGACCTGCTGGCTCGGCTTCAGACTGCGGGCAACATCTGCGCCAATGGCCTGTTCCCTGACGCGCCGGACAAAATCCTTCACGACAGGCAGTGACACGTCTGCTTCGAGCAGCGCCATGCGAACTTCACGCATGGCCAGATCGACGTCTTTTTCGGTCAGTTTGCCGACACGGCCGAGACCGTCAAAGACGCCCTGAAGCCGGTTTGAGAGTTGTTCAAACATGCGCTGAGATGGTGAGCCCTGAAACCTTCGTATCGGGCATTTTAGTGGAGCATCCAGACCCGGTCAAGGGAAGAAGGTTCCCTGTGAAGCGAGCAGCGGGTTATGGGGTCTCGTACAGGTAGTGGAGGATGCGCGGTGCGATATCCGCAAGGGTGTTCAGCCCGTTTGCGAATTCGTGCGCACCGTTTCCGATCACCACGGTCGCCACGTCATTCTCGGTGTGCTTGTTGTGGCTCATGTCCTCCAGATTGCCATGATCGCTGGTGATAATCATCAGGCCTTCGTCATCCTGCCATTCCGCAAGCGCGCCTGCCATCACGCGATCGAAGAGTTCGATCAGGCCGGCAGCTTCTCGCAGATCACCCCGATGTCCAACCGTGTCGGACAGCCAGTGAGAGAAGAACGAGAACGTATATCGCCGGGAGAGGCGTACCATCAGCGCGCCGGCTTCTGCAGGTGTATACACCGGGGATGATTCGTAACCGAGGTGCGAGCGCCACGACTCACCCGTCCAGTCCACCGCCAGGGCGTCGCCGCGGTCGATGTCGTCCTCTGTAAACAGGGACAGACCTGCTTCGTGCAGCGCGAGCTGGTAGCTGGATCGCAGGCGCTTGCCACTCTGAATCGAGGCGTGAAAAGCGGGCGGATAGGCCTCGAGGAGAGCCGCCGTCCCGCCCCGTGAAACGATCTGTTTAAAAAGATTGTCGCCTGCGAGCAGCTCCCGGATCGGCGGGTTAGGGCGCGGGCCGTAGTGCTCGCCGATCCTCTCCGGTACGTTGATGCCGGTCAGAATTGCTGCCTGCCCGCTGGCGCTCTGCGGTCTTCCGGGTACGCCCATTCGCGGATCGGTCGGAATGAAGACGGAACGTGATGAATTCTGACGCCCGGTGCCTTCCAGCCATCGA
>Ga0224722_1001396_pt1 | contig 13374 bp, 18 predicted proteins | sample Balambano_FR1_Me_FD_161646 | JGI IMG/M metagenome (GOLD analysis project Ga0224722, IMG submission 161646) | Freshwater sediment microbial communities from Lake Towuti, South Sulawesi, Indonesia - Balambano_FR1_MetaG | ecosystem: Environmental > Aquatic > Freshwater > Lake > Sediment | place... | reverse complement strand
GGATATCAGTTATTACCTGATGGATTACTACAACTGGCGGCGTCCGCATCACCACAATAAGGGGATACCGCCAGCAACAGCCGAAGAACGGCCTAACCAAGTGTCCGGATTTAGTTGACCACTACACGTACTGCAATGTTTGAAACGTACAGAGACACTGCAAGTTAACCCTGTAGTGCTGGAGTTTGTTCGAAGCCTTACCCGTGAACATGAGCTGGGCCTTTCGTCCGTGCTAAAAGCCAGGGTTGATGGAATTAAGCAGGCGATTATGCAGACCTCGGAAGGGATGGAGCCATTCAATCATGAACTGATTCGTCAAGGGGCTGCTCATCTGTCAGATCTGTTTCGCCAAATCGGATTGCAATTGGATGTTGACCGCCATGCCATCATGGATTTGGCTGAGCAAGCTAAATCCAGTGATTCGGCTCAGCCGATACAGTACCGCTATCGGGCGGTTCTCGAGGCATATGACCAGTATATTGAGCCGATGAACGAGATGATGGACTCCGGGCTCTCGGGCACTTTCTATCCCTATCTGGAGCAAGCAGAAAAGGTGCTGGATAAGGCGGTCGAAACCATGAACATCCAAGGCGGGCTCTATTCTCACCAATTGCAACTGCGCCAGGTTGCTTATCAAGCCAAGGAGCTGCAGCGATTTGGGCGTATTGTGGCACAGCAATGTGCCAGTACCTTATTACCTCTGCGGGAGGAGCGGAGAGAGCATAACAGCTTGTCGGCTGCGGTCAGCTATCTGCTAGGGCAGGTGCGTAAGCGGGGCTTAATGAGAGGACTTTCTTCACGTAAAGCATCGGAGGGCTTACCGGTTTGGCGGCAGGAACGTCCTAGGCGGGCGACTGTTGGATATGAGATTCGGCAACTGATGGCGGAAGCCCTGGCTTACACACCTCAGTTGATCGCTTTTCCGGATGAGGTGACATTCGATGAATATTCGCTGGATGCAGTAGATGAAGACGCGCTCAAGCTGCACCTTTCAGCAAGCATGCCGGTGGAAAACCTGCTGATCTGGCTGCAGCAACACTACGGGGAACATACTGATGCCACCTTACTGCGGCTTTATCACGAATTAGTCAGAGAGCCGAGCTGGAAAGCCAGCCATCACCGAGACAGTACCAAAACCGATCTGCAAACAGTGCAGGTCCAATATTACCCCCATCGGATAGAACCATCATGAATGCCTTCATCTCTCAATTGGAATCGCTCACAGCATTGAGCGATCTGTTTCGTCTGTTCAACAGTGGTAAGCACCTCAATCGCGTAGCCGAGCCAGCTCTTTGGGCAGAGCTGGAGCGTGAGCAGGATAGTTATCAGGCTCTGTTTTCCGCGCTGGGATTTGATCTGCGGATCGCACAGCGAGGTTACGCCTGGTTTCACACTGATGAGGCGAATAATGCGGTTAACAAGACGAGCAGCCAGTTCGCTTTGCTATTCATGTGCCTGTTCAACACCCAAGCAGATGTGGGGCAACCATTATCACGCTTTGGTGACTGGCGCATCGACAAGCTGTTGATAGCCGAAGTGTATGAGCAACATCAGGAGTTGTTGAAGGCCGAAGGCCTTGATCTGGATAGATTCACCGGTGTGTTAGAGAGTGCCACCAGGTTGGGATTCGTCCTGGCGCACAACGGGTATTGGCAGCTACTACCAGCCGTTAATCGCTACCTGGAACACTTCGAGTCCCTGATGTCTATGCAAGACGGTATTTTCGAGATGCAAACGTCGGAGGGAGATGACCAGCCAGAGGATGAGGAGGAATATGTATGATCCAGTACGGGTTTGAGCACTTGGTGCTCTTGGGCAGTGCCGGTTATCAGCGAGCTGAACTTCCACTCGATGCCTCTGTATCCCTCATCGCGCCAAATAACACCGGCAAAACCAGCCTTATCAATGCACTGCAGTTTCTCTTGATCATAGATCAACGGGCCATGGATTTTGGTGCCCACGACCGCGAGAAATCTAGGCGTTTTTACTTTCCCAACAACAGCTCTTACATCCTTTTACAAGCTTGTCTGCCCCAGACAGGCACCGTAGTGCTGGGCTGTGTTGGTAAGGGGGTAAGTCACGATTACCAGTATTTTGCCTACAAAGGGGAGCTAGAACTGGACGATTATCGTTTGGAGGATGGCAATCTGGTGGCGGAGCCGCAACTGGTGAGCCATCTGGCCAGTCGCCAACGGTTGGTGACTATCTACAAACACCCCAGCGAATTTCGAGACGCCCTCTATGGCAGCAGAAAGAAGCGTTCAGAAAGCGAACCCGATTTCACCCTCTTCCATCTCGAGCACCAGTCCGACGCCGACGCCTATCGTCGGGTACTGACACAAACCTTGCGGCTAGACAAACTAACCTCTGGTCACGTCAAAAAATATCTGCTCGAGATATTCAAACGGGACTTGACTGATGCTGCCATTGATTTCAAGCAGGAGTGGGAAAAAGCTTTCAGCGAGGTGAATAGTGAGCGAGCCCAATATCAGGCCGCATTGGAACAAGCCAAACGGATTGAGGAACTGGCTGAACGAGTTGAGTCTCGACTTGCTATCAGGGGCAAGATTGTCGCGTGGCGTCCCAAAATAGAAGAGGGCTTGCAACAGTGGCAAACCTATTATCAACGTAGACTCGAGGAGTTGGTGGACAATGTGCGCCAACTCAAGGAAGAGCTGGGGCAGCAACAAAGTCGAGATAGGGAGCTTACTCTGGCGGATAACGCAAAGAAGCAAGAGCGTAATGTGCTTATCGGACAAGATGAACAGCAAAATGTGCTGGGGCGACGTTTCACCTTGTACTCTGGCAGAGATCAACTCGAGATACAGTTGACAGCGCTGCAGGTGCTACTGGAGAAACAAATCACACTACTTGGCCAAGCCAAAGGCCGTAGCGTGAAGGCAATCAAACTTGACCTGGAGCAACGGCAAGCAGGGGGCCAGAGTCTGAGGGCGCAGAAGGAAACGCTAGCAGATAATCTGTATCGACGATTATCCAGCCAATTGTCCGAGCCGGAGTTGTCGAGACTGAATCGGGTATTGCAGTCAGGGGTTATGGGGTTAGGGCCTGAGTCGTTTGATTTAGATTTGTCACGACTACAAAAACAGTTAGCGCAGTCTCCTGCAGATGCCCTGGAGCTGGCTGGTTTGAGGGTGAGCCTGGCCGGGTTATCCCCCCAGTTTCAGCAAATGAGTGAAGTCGAGCTGGATGAAAGGATCTGCGACACCGAGAGGGAGATAGTCAGTTTACTGGAGCAGCAACAGGTTGCTGAGAAATGGGATGAAGCAGAATCGTATAAGCAACAGCTTGAACAGGATAAAAAGCAACTGGAAAAAGAGTTGGCTGAGTTCGATGCTTGGCAGCAATTACTGGCACAAAGCGATGAAAGAACCGCGCGGATAGCGGTTCTCAACGCCGATCTGGAGCTGCTCAAGGCCCAACTAGATGCATCGGTAGAGAGGGGGGAGTATCTACAGAATAAGATTAATGCACTTACACAGGAGCAGGATAAGTTGGCTTGGAGGCACGCCCGGATTGAAGCCGAACGAAATAGGCGTGAGGATCAGGGCCCGATTTTTAGCAACCTGAAAGATCGGCCCCACCATCCTTGGTTAGGGGAACCTGAATGGACTTTGGAACATCTGGATGAACGACTGCAGAATTATCAGGTGGACTGTAGACAGTTGCAGGAGTTGCACAGAACGCTGCAGCTAGGGTTGCAATCGTTGCATGCAGGTGGACTGACCAAGTTTCAATTCAGCGAAGGTGATGATGTCGAGTGGGCCAAGATCCTTGATTTTCATCGGATTTTGCCAAAAGAGAAAGAAGCGCTAGAAAAACGCGCCCGTAGTGCGGTGATCAGTGTGGTGGCCTGTCTCAAGCAGCTCAAGCAGGGACTTGAGGCGTTTAAAGGGCGAATGCGTGACTTCAATCGGCTGATCAGCCAACGCCAGTTGTCTGACCTCAAGGTATTCAAAATCGAAGCACGGGACGATATCGAATTAGTGGAAGCCATCGATACGTTGCTCAGTACAGCAGCGCAAGTGGATAGCGGTGAGAGCTTTGACCTGTTTAATCAGCAAAGCATCTTGGATAACGATGGCGTGGAGCGTGCCAAAAAGTACCTGTTCGATGTTGGTAATCGACAGCAGGGGCTAAGGGTAGAAGACCTGTTTGGTCTGGAGTTTGTCATTGGCAAGCAGGACATGTCAGAAGAATCGTTTGAGGATATAGACAGTGCAGCATCTCACGGTACCGTGTTGATGGCCAAGTTGGTAACGGGTCTAGCCATGCTCTATTTGATGCAGCATAAGGCTAAGAAGATTCGTACTGTCTGCTATCTGGACGAAGCATTGGCTTTGGATTCCCGGAATCAGAAGAGTCTGATCGATATCGCAGAGCAATTCGGTTTTGCTCTGATCTGCGCCTCTCCCGCACCACTGGCTACAGCTCGTTACTGCGTTCCCATCCGCCACAGAGACGGTAAAAATCATATCAATCGGCAAAGCTGGCAGATTTTATTGCCTCGGGGGTTGAACTCATGAGTAGAGCTCTTATTGCCGCGCTAAAAAAGCTGCGGCAATCGCCAGGAGGTTGTCTGCCGAGTTCACAACTGACAGCGAGCCAACGGCGAGCCTTGGAGGGTTTTGGCCAAGCAACTGGCAGCGTTGTGATGAAGCCCAAGGGAAGTGGGGTCGTTTTTGAAGTGATTCTACCAATCGTGGTGGAACATCAGTGGCGGCAACTGGTGCCAGTCGAGCAAGATGATCTCGATGCCAACTTGCCCAGCAGAACTCGTAACATTGCCAGTACCCGCAATAGCAAAGGGGCCGAGCATAGCCATAGCATCTCCTACTTGTTGTTGAAGGCTGGAGGTGGCCAGGTCAGCTGGCAGAATGATCACAATCACCAGCTTAATTTGCGCGAAAGCACAGATAACTTTGGGGCTGCTGTATTGGCAATCCACTCCGGCAACTCATGGTGCACATCTCATCCCTTGTGGTTTGTAGAAAACCAAGCGTTGTTTGACCGACTGGATTGGTTACCTTCGAACGATCCATGCAGCGTGGCTTATTACAGTGGGCAACTGCCCAACAGTGTGATCGACTGGTTGTCAGAATGTCAGCGAGCCCCTGAGATCTGGTTTTTCCCTGATTATGATGGTGTTGGGTTGCTCAACTATGCTCGCATACGGGCAAGGCTAGGCAGTGCCGTACACATGTGGTTGATGCCGGATTGGCAAAACCTTTTATCTGAATTTGGTTGTGAGTTACTTTGGCAGGATACCCAACGTGAGTTCAAGATTATGCAGGGACATGCCGCCTTCGATGACTTTGAGATGCCAGTTAAGCAACTTATTCAATTCATGCAAAGGAAAGGTAAGGCCTTGGAGCAGGAGTCCGTATGGTTGTTATAACCATGTTGAGCATCATGTGGGGTGACCTATGGATTGATAACAGGCTTGCAATTTAGCCTGTCCAGCAGGTGCAGGGAGCCATATTCGGCTACCAGCCGCTCAGTATGTGAGTTTGTGAGTTTGTGAGGTTCCGATACCCCGAATGTGAATGAAAAAGGGGACTGGGGGCGATTCATATCAATATGAAGTACTATTAATGTTGAAAGGTACTAATGTATCTACTTCTCGTCAAACCATCCATCATGTGGTGGAGGAGAGGTACGTCCATGCCATGCCGCCTGAGTTCGCGTCTATATTTGTCGCAGGATAAATCCAGAATCAGCCATGAACACCTCGGCTATTAGCTTCGCAGTAAGTCAATTTAAAGAGATGGTGTGTGGTCGTTGAGCATTTTTAAGGTGTTGATTCTTATCTTTTTTTCGGCATTAATTACAAGTCATGAATAGCTATTTACCCTATGTTCTTTCTTTGAGTATGTTGTGGTTTTTTAGGATGGATAGTTAGTGCGTAATATGGTTTCGGCATATGTCATGCGTTACCCTATAGACTATCATCTAGTAGAAAAAACAGCTGACGCCGTGTGCCGAATCATCTCCCTCTTATTGTTTCTGAGCCTCATTTTAAATCAAGCTTTTGCTGCCTCATCGTTTAATTTTCAACGATATGATACGAAAAGCAATCAACTATATATGCAATTGGTGACTCCAACTACTCAAGGCGATGTTTTGCTGAAGGTGGGTGAGGAAATGACCCCCCTCAAAGACGCAAGGTTGGAGGGGCTATTTATGCTCCGCGTGCAGGTTCCTTGTGAAGTTTTAAAGAGTGATGCCACCCTTTATTGGGCAACAGCGGGGAATCCATTGTTACGCGCCCAGATACCTCCCCAAGACTGTCACTTTACTCCAGATGTTACCCCCATCACCATTTTCGATAGGCAAGGTGAGTGTTGGCTAAATATCGGAAATAACACTTTGTGGCGAGTTGCGACTGAGATGAGCAAGCGCAACAAGGTTAGCATATACCAAAATGTTTATGCTCTATTTCTGGCTAATCGTACCTCCTTCATCGGTGAGGACATCAATCGTCTTAAAACCCCCTTGTTAAAATGCCCATCAGATCAACTGATTGAACAAATTCCCCCTTCTGATGCCCATCGTTTGTTTAAAGAAATGCTGGAGTTTAATAAACAATCATAGATAAAGGTGTGTTTTTAATATGGGTTTTATGTGGGATACAATCACTTAACATTTCCATGGCAACTTGAGGGTCTATTCAACCGTTGAAATCGCTAAGCAGGACACAAGATAGGGTGTAAGCACTGGGGGCCAATTCGTCAGCAAGCTATTTGGATTTCAGTGCACTTGCTTATTTTCTCAAGCTACCTAGACACCTCGCAACCTTAAAATGGTGCAATCTTTTTGAGAGGGCATTACCTGTCAGTGCTATCCAAAAACACTCAAGACCTAAGCGGTTAAATAAGTTGCAGTCTGTGGGCTGCCAGTGGGAAGGGGGCATACGATTTAGCCACATTCTAACAGTACAATAACTACTCGAGTGTGAGTGAACGAAGTCCCTCTACCCCTACCATAGATCAGAAACGCCACGATTTGCCCACCATAATATCGACAGGATTACCCTTGAGTTTCATCGTGGTGAGCTCGCCGGTTTAGGGATGTTTTCCTGGCACCTTGATGATGATGTTCTTCGCCATATCATACTCCGGTTTGGCTTCAAAGTGACGGGTGACAACGCCCGCTTCCGGGTCGATACTGATAAACGCTGGGGCTTGCGGGTGGTACTGGTAGAGTCGCGCCAATTCAGCGCGAAACGCCTCAACGTTTGGCGCAATCACATGGCTGGTATCCCCTTCGGCGTAGGTAAAGGTCTCCAGCTTCTCTGTGTGAATCCAGATGCCGAAGTACCAAGCATCCTCCTCGGTGTCGTATTGTTGCCAACCTTGAGCAAGCAGCGCCCGGTCGTAGTAGTAGCGGTCAGCCTGATGGCTGCCACGGTCGATGCGGCAACCCGTCACGGTGAGCTCAAGCGGGATACGCCCTACCTTGAGAGCCTTCTTGACCCGGCGCAATGTGTGCCGTGCCTTGGCCTTCTCTTTGCGCGGGTCGTAGGGGTTCAGCTTGCTGCCCACGTAGTCGAGGATCCCCTCGGCATTGGCGGCTGCATTGTGCGTCAGCGTGTGCAGCAGGGCGGTGACTTCACGGCGGGCCAGTGTGCCCACGTGATAGAACTTGTTCATGATATTTCTCCTTGAAACAAACACCCCGCTAGCTAGCGGGGTGGTAGATGTCGAGGTAGAGGTAGCCGTAGCTGCGCCTCGGACTGGCTTCACACACCCAGCCTTGTGTTCAAGGCGAAACACCTCGTCCATGTCGGTGCATATCTGGTATGCCCTGGCCATCTTGGTTAACTCACGCAGGAAGTGCGACAGCACCGTGTCGCACTCGGCCCGCCACGCCTCGTCTGGCTCGCCGTACATACCGGCACGGTCGCCCAGGAAATCAACATAACCACGTTGCAGAATGGCTCGAGCCCCCAGCTTGGGCAGGTTCGGGGTGCCCAGTCCCCATGTCATGTGTTCGAAGATGCTCATGTGTGGCTGCTCCAGTTTGGGTTATCGTTGGTGCCGTGGTTGAAGTAGACACCCACGATGGTGCGCCGCCACTCCCCAACGGGATAGCCGAGGTCGTTGCACTCACACTCCCACCACGCAAAGTTAATCTCGCGGGGCAGGTTGTCCACCATGTCCAGTGGACTCACGAACAGCGAGGTCTTGTGCATCGTTGGCACGGGCTTGATCTTGTCGGGGCCAGTGCGCTTGCCGGTCTCGTCATAGTCGTGCGCCCACTTCGGGAAGGTGAGCTGATAGGCAATGAGCCGATGCAAATCGCCATGTGCGCTCATGGCCTGAGCTACTGCGACCTGAGTGAAGCTATCGTTGAATTCGATCATGGGTGTTTCTCTCTTTCTGCAGGTGAACGGTAAGTCGCTGCCAGCAGCGCAAACTGTTCAACCAGGTAACTGATGCTGATGCCCAGTTCATCACTGACCCCATCCCCTAGACGGTGATGCAGGTGTGCCATGTCATCGGCGATACGTTGAGCTATCTGGGCAGTTGAGCTCGGTGGTGAGCTTGTCACTGTCAGAGTGATGGAAAGGTTCATTACATCTCTCCCCAAGGAGCTTGGTCCCACAGTGACAACCGAGTCAGCACGTCTTGCGCCAGCGCTTGCTGCAACTGCTGTATTACCTTCACCAGCCGGGGAGCCTGCTCGGGGCTCCCGCTCCATTCGCTCGATTGGTACAGGGCGCAGCAGGTGAATTTGTACAGCGCCACCAGTTCGGCATCGGTGAGTGGTGCCTGGTGGTAACGGTGGGCAGATTTAAGCGGTCCCAGTTTGGTTGAGCCACGCTGGCGTGGTTCCTTGTGGTCCTGCGGACGCCCCAGCTGATAGCGATGCCAGACCGCCCGCCTGTTGGCGAGCATCATCAACCGTACCAACCGATCAACTCGCCATGTCCAGGTACTGGTCGTGTCTGCTGGCGGCAGCCACCAGAGGGTGCGCAGCAACTCAAGGGTGTAGTGCGGTGGCATGGGGGCATTGCAAAAGCGGTGTAACTGTACGGCAAAGGCTAGGTAATCCTTGCGATCGATCATGAAGGCAGACATGGGGTGACTCCTTGAAATGCAAAAGGCCACCTGCAGTGAGGTGGCCCAGTGGGTAGTGTTGGAATATCCGGATCATGGTGTTGGCGCTGATGATCCGGGGTTGGGATGCTGGCGTTATTCGTGCGCCAGCTCAGTGTCGGGGTGAGCTAGAGCGAACAGGATGGCGTAGAGCGTACAATCAATGCCATTGACGGCATCGTGGTGCGGGTAATAGGGCGGTGAATCTCGGGAGCGCCCGAAGTAGTCGCCAAAGCAACTGAGGCACTCGCGTATCTCAACGGTAGAACCGTGCAGCAAGGTCTCTTTAAGCTGGCTGGCATAACCCTCGTCGTCACTGGCCTTGGTGACGGCCTTCTCCAACAATGCCTGCGCATCCTCATTGCGGGTGGTTATCAGGCCATGGCGTAGCTTCTCGAGGGTTTCCTCAAGGGTATAGGGGTTAGGTAATCGCATGGTGTTTGTCTCTTCTTGGCGCGACTAATGGCGTAGCTGATGGAGCAACGCATCAATGACCTCGATACAGTCAGCCTGGGTGAGCAGGTAGCCGTTAGGCAGGTGAGCCACGATGGCGGGCTCGGCCTGCATCTCGACGTTGTCAGCCAGCCAACAGCGCAACTCGATGAGGATATCGATGTTGGTGAGGTGTGTTTTACCGGGGATGGGGTTCATAGCAGGTCCCTCTCTTTAAGGGAGACCACGCCCTCAGCGCCGACCACCAGATGGTCGAGCAACCGGACATCGACCAGCGCCAAGGCCTCTTTGAGAGCCTGGGTGAATACCCGGTCAGAGTGGCTGGGCTCAGGGTCACCACTGGGGTGATTGTGCACCGCGATGATGGCCCCGCAGTTGAGTAGCAGGGCCCGCTTGACCACTTCCCGTGGGTAGATGCTGGCACTATCCAAGGTGCCGCGAAACAGCTCCTCGAAGGCCAACACGCGATGCTGGGAGTCAAGGAACAATGCGCCAAACACTTCGTGTTCCCGGTCCTGCAGCAGGGTTTGCAGCCGCTCGGCTGCCTCTGTTGTACTGGTGATGGCGGTGCCTTTGGCCAGGCGCTTGAGGGCAATCTGGTTGGCGATGCGCAGCAGGTCTTGCTCGGTCACCGGTTCAGTGATGACATAAGTGCCGGGGCATTCCCCGGCTTTGAGTTTCTGGTAACGCATGTTGGGTCTCCTGAAAAAGAAAGACCCCGGCAGCGCGAGGCATATCGGGGCTAAATGCAGATAGGTTGTTGGTTCACTCTGAGGGTTGTTCAGTTGGCCGTAGCCGTGGGGTCACTCTGTATCGGTATCAGTGGTCCGGGGACCAGCGCGGTGAGGGGGATAGCAAGCGCAATGCTCAGCCGTTTCGCCAGTTCATAGGCTGGGCAGATGGTGTCGTAGTCAGCTACCCAGGTGGCCAGGGCAAGACCGCTGGCCTCTACCGCCCGCAGATAGACGCTGTAACCCTGCACTGTCAGTGCACTGTCACGTACCACCTGTGTCTCTCCCTCTCGATTGATGGCTTCCAGCTCAACGGCTATAGGATGTTTGGGCATCATGCCTCCTCAGTCACCACTGACGGTGACGGTAAAAAAGCCCAGCTGGGCGTAGGCAAGAAAACTGTTCTGCCACATGTTGAATAACTCTTGGGCATCCTCCATGGGGAGCGGTCCCCAGCCTTGCAGGTAGTGCTCGTTATCCTGAAAGTTGAAGTCGAGCTCTTTGCACAGTTCGGCATCCTGGCCCAGCCCCTGGTAGCTGAAATCGGTGATGTAATCGAACCGCCAGCCAGTGAGAGTGTGTATCAGGCGGATTTCAACCGGGTGCACCCCGCCGGCTGTCGGGCTGTAGGTGGGATTGCGTAAATGAAAGGTCAGTACCGTCAGATTGGTCAGGTTAAGCCCGCTGCGCTGGGGCGCCCGGTCAAGGATATCGAGCAAAGCGTGTGAGGCAGGCAGGGACAAGCCTTCCCGGTCAAATGGAATGGTCATTCTAAAGCTCCTGGATGGATAAGAGAGGGCGTCTATTAGGCTTCAGTCAGCGGTATGGGTACTGGCTATCGCAGGCGCGAGCACCTCTGCGTCGGCTCGGGTAAGTTCGACGGGGTGATGCGTGAGAAAGCGGGTTTGCCACTGCGCAAAAACAGCGGTGAAGTGTGCCGGGGTTAAGGGCCCCCCTTGGCAATACCAATAGTGATGCTGCTCGACATCGACGTAGAGCTCCGCAAAGGGCCGTTGCATGTCAGGCCAGCCGCTGGCATCGGTGATACTGAGCAATTGCCAGGAAGGAGGGTTCTCCGACTCTGGCAGGACTGCCCCACTGCAGTAGCAAGGTGGTCGTGGTGTGGGCCAGGTCTCCTTGCTCAGGAGTGAGATGTAGTAACCAGCGCGGCATCGCGGGGGTTATCCCGGCAGCCTGGATGAAGGCATCAATCCGCATGGTCACTGCTTGCGTGATGGGCAGCGCGAGCTTCTGTGTGTGGTGCATGACCTGTCTCCTGGTTAGCGGGTTGAGGCCCATGCCTTGAGCAGGCGTGCAACGCCATAACCAATCAGGCCCCCTATCAGGATGGGCCCACCTGGCATGCGACAGAGCTGGCTGCCCAGACTGTAGAGAACGGCACGTGGCTGTGGCGTCATGAGCAAGCTGCCGGTGGTGATGGCCGCACTGACCTGCGGGCTGTGCGCTTCCCCCTCGATGCACCAGTTAACGAAATGCTCGCAATTGTTGGTGACAGGATGATACTGACATTCCCCCAGGCGAGAGTAGGCCCGTACAAGGCGGGTCTCGGGGCCATAGGCGGGAGCGTCATGGCGATGCACTGTCACCTGACGGCCATCAGCGAAGGTTGTCAGCGAGACGATTTCTACCCCATCAGCCTGCTCGCGGCTCGACAGGCCACCGCCATAATGAATCACCTGCTGCCCGCCCAGATACAGACCGTGATGGGTAAAGAATCCCCGTGAAACGACCAGGTGGTCACCTCGTTGCATAACGTACTCCCATAAGTGTGCGAAGACCGAAACGAACAAACCCCGGCACATGCCGGGGTTTGTTCGATATGAAGACACTCGGTGTGGTGTGTCACGTGAGTAATATCGGTCTGAGTTTTTATGGAGGTGAAACGTGACCAGCGAGGAAATGGAAACGCTGTATTTCCTATAGGGTGCTGGCTTGTGTGTTATTACTCTTCTTGCGTTTTAATCGTATGTCGCGTGTATGGATGTGAATTTTAAATAATACCTGGGCATCATCGCTGTTGATAGTGAGGAAGTCTTTTGGCTCATGGCTTGCATTGTTTTCTGGCTGATGGAGGAATCCAACGAAATACCCTCCGCTTAGCGAAGCAGAGGCGTGCTCCAATAATAGTTGTTGGGCATGTCTTCTCGGTCGCCACTCATGGGTTAGCATGGCTTTGAAGTTTTTATAGGCGATATTTTCGTGGTCGAGGTGATATTTTTGGGCCGCATCACTCATCAGTGGCAGTACGTAAAGGTGCGGTGTGATACTGGCTGACACATCCCCATTTTCACCTATCTCATACTCCACATCAGCACGTCTGAGGAAAATGTGAATGATATCTGGTGTCTCCCCAAATGATCCAATGATACGAGGTAGTTCCGTGTTTATATGCTCCCTTATAGCGTTGGGTAAATCGCTTTTCCATTGAGTGTTGACAGCCTTTTCGGGTCCATTGAAAAGCACCTCCGCTTTGCGGGGGAGAGGTGTTGAGGGGAAAGGAAAACTGCGCAGTACCATTCTCTTCGGGGTAAAGCATAGCCACTCCTTATTGACTCGCTTCATCGCACTCAAGAGCAAGCGCTCATGTCGTGACATCTCGTTGATCAGGGCAGCATGACGCAATAAGGGTGGGCCATTTGCTATTGCGCTTAAAGATGAGAGGTCTTTGGATAAGGCCACCCTAACGAGCTCCTCCACGACACATGACTGGCTCATGCCGCTCACGTTGGCGAGCTCTTGGATATGGCTACGCGTTGTTGCGGATGTGAAATTCACACTGAGCCTATTTTTGCTGGCCATAAATCCTCAATCATATTAGTGGTGTCCCAATGTCGCAGCTAAGAGTGATGCACTTTCTGCAACTCTTTGAATATTATTCATATGTTATCACAAGGTGGTCATGGCAGGGTGATAGATGATGCAGGTGGTGGGGTATGGCCAATGCCTTAGAAAATGGGGGGGGCTTGATGCAATGGCATGGCGGTTGTCGCGTGATTGGGGTGGGACCGTCGATAAATTAAAAAATACTGGTGGCCCCATGAGGTGCTCAC
>Ga0224722_1001394_pt1 | contig 13388 bp, 11 predicted proteins | sample Balambano_FR1_Me_FD_161646 | JGI IMG/M metagenome (GOLD analysis project Ga0224722, IMG submission 161646) | Freshwater sediment microbial communities from Lake Towuti, South Sulawesi, Indonesia - Balambano_FR1_MetaG | ecosystem: Environmental > Aquatic > Freshwater > Lake > Sediment | place... | reverse complement strand
CCGCAGAACTGGGCTGTGAGTACATAACGCGACCTGACAATCGCAACGCTAAGGCAGGTAATTTGAACCATGCAATCGCCGATACCAGCAGTGACCTGATCGTGGTGTTTGATGCTGATTTTGTCCCAACGCGCAATTTTTTGATCCGCACAGTCGGCTTTTTCCAGGATGATAATGTAGCGCTGGTGCAAACCCCTCAAAGTTTTTACAACCCAGACCCGATCGCTCGCAACTTAGGTCTGGAAAATGTGCTGACCCCCGAAGAAGAAGTGTTCTATCGGCAAATTCAACCTATTCGCGATGGGGCAGGCAGTGTTATTTGTTCAGGCACCTCCTTCGTGGTACGGCGAAAGGCTTTGGAAGAAGCTGGCGGCTTTGTCACCGACTCTCTTAGTGAAGATTATTTCACAGGCATTCGACTCTCGGCCAAAGGCTACCGCTTGGTTTATCTGGACGAGAAACTGAGTGCAGGTCTTGCGGCTGAAAATATGTCGGCTCATGCCACCCAGCGGCTACGTTGGGCACGAGGCACCCTACAAGCTTTCTTTATTGATGCAAATCCGCTGACTATTCCAGGTCTAACTCTGGTACAGCGAATAGCCCACTTGGAAGGCTTATTGCACTGGTTCACTAGTCTGTCACGGGTAGGCTATTTACTGATTCCGCTGGCCTATTCCTTCGCAAACGTGATTCCTGTGCGAGCTACGGCTAATGAATTGATGTATTTCTTTTTGCCGTACTATGTCGTCCAGCTTTCAGTATTTTCCTGGCTAAATTACCGATCGCGATCGGCTCTTTTGTCTGACATCTATTCGCTAGTGCTGACCTTACCGCTGGCAACTACGGTGTTGCAGGTGATGCTAAATCCGTTTTCCAAAGGCTTCTCAGTCACGCCCAAGGGAAATACCAGCGATCGCTACACCTTTAATTGGCGCTTGGGATTGCCGTTGATTATCCTGTTTGTTCTCACAGCCATTAGCCTGTGGCGCAACCTGGGCATATGCATGCTTAAGGGAGCCTGGCAACTGACTGTGCCACCTGAAGTTGCCCAACAGGTCAAAGGAGTTGGGCTAGGCTGGCTATGGAGTGCCTACAACCTAATGATGATTGGCGTGGCACTGTTGATTTTGCTCGACGTACCAAAGCCAGACCCCTACGACTGGTTTGACTTGCGGCGGACAGTACGCATCACTGTGGGAAACTCAGAAGCATCAGAACCCGCTGTGTTTTGGGGGGTTACAACCATGATGTCTGAGGGGGGAGCCGAAGTTGCCTTGACCCAGGCTGGTTTCCCCAATTTGCAAGCCCAGGAGCCACTCCCTGTGGCATTGGAGATTATGGAAGAACAGTTAGTGTTGCAAGGAACTGCTACCTACGCGGGAATTCAAGATGAGTTTCCGATCGTCCGAATACAGTTTGAGCCAACCGTCCTACCTCAGCAGCGCCGCTTGGTAGAGGCCCTATTTTGCCGTCCGGGACAGTGGAAGCGACACAACAGCCCCGGAGAACTGCGTTCTTTATTCCTGTTATTCCGCATTCTGCTTAAACCGCGGGTACTGTTTGAACGGAATGTGGATGTGCGGGCGATCGCAGTTGCCAAAGTCTAGGGCGTGTCATCAATTAACGGTCAAACGTCTGCGGAATAACCCTTACCGTGCCCGCCTCAAAAACCAGGCTAGGGGCTGATCTCTCCGTCATCAGAATTCTGGCTGAAATTGGTGATAGCCCCTAGCCATCATCACGAAATTCTTTTCCATCTGTAAATTTTGTTGTCTTGGTCTATTAGGGAGCCACGTTGGTTACAGCACAGACAATTCCAGCAGGTTCCTCTAAGATTGGTGACTAAATTTACATTTTTCTGTGAAAAAGAATTTCCTATGAAGAGATTTGATGTTGCTGCTTTGATTGCAGCATGTTTTGTGCTAGCTAGTGGCACTAGCGCGATCGCCCTAGAGGATACAGAAACTGCCCTTAATGCCAACCTATCTCAGGTGACTTCTGTTTCTCAATTATCCGATGTCAATATTTATCCCAATCATTGGGCTTATCAGGCGTTGCGATCGCTGGTAGAGCGCTATAGCTGCATCGTTGGTTATCCCGATGCTACCTACCGTGGCAACCAATACCTCACCCGCTACGAGTTTGCTGCTGGCCTCAATGCCTGCCTGGATAGAGTACAGGAATTGATTCGCTCCAACACGGGGGGCTTTGCAACTAAAGAAGATTTAGAGACGCTGAAGCGCCTACAAGAAGAATTTGCCGCAGAATTGGCCATCTTGCGCGGACGAGTTGACACTTTGGAAGCCCGTACAGCCACCCTAGAAAAGCAGCAATTTTCTACCACAACCAAGCTAAATGGCCAGTTGCTGTTTTACGTTGCTGATATTTTTGGTGATGATGCTGGGCCAGCCAACAATACCACTGCTAGCTATCGGATTCGACTAGGCTTGACTACCAGTTTCAACGGGCGTGACACGCTGATTACCCAATTGCAAGCTAAGAATATTCAAACCCTCAACACAGCAACGCGCTTTCCCAATGCTTTTCGAGCTGATGGGGTGCCTTCCTTTGGGCTGACAGATGGGCCACGCTTAGTGGATGCCGATCGCGTCTCTGGGGACGGCAGTTTAGGCATCAGCGCACTAAAATACAGCTTCTCTGTGACAGATGCCATCAAAGTAGTACTGTCTGCCGTGGATGCTGGAGTACTAACCACCGCAGCAATTGATACCTTCGCTGATTCCTCCTCCGGCACACTCTCCAACTTCGGCCAAGTGTCTCCTCTGCTATCCCTAGTGGGAACTCAAGCTGGGATAGGCGTCATAACACAGATAACGCCCCGTCTCTCTCTAGATTTTGGCTACTTGGCTGGCAATGGAGCTAACAATCCTGCTCCCCAGCGCGGATTATTTAATGGCAGTTCAGTCTTCTACCTGCGGCCTGTATTTATTTTTGGCAACCTGCGGTTGGCAGCCGCCTACGTCAACAGCTACTCAATAGAGGACGGCATTGGTTCGGGTGCGGGCAGTAACCCTGCTCGCTTGCAAGGTGTAGGACCTGTAGTGGCGGATGTCTACAGTGTGGCTGCGTTCTATCGCATTACTCCGACGATCGAACTGGGAGGCAGCATTTCCTACGCAGACGCCAAAACCCTACGGACGCCCAGAGGCAGTGCCGATGTCTGGACTTACGATATTAGCTTGGGCTTTTTGGATGCGGGCAAGAAAGGCAACAAGTTAGGTTTCATTTTTGGTATGCAACCACGGCTAACAGGTACGAGCACAGATGCCATAGCGCAAGCTGTTGGATTAGAGGCAGGTCAGCGTAGCGATCGCGATGTTGGCTTTCACATCGAAGCCTTTTACACCTTTCAACTTACCGACAACATTGCCATTACCCCCGGCGTATTTTGGCTGACAGCTCCTAATCACGACCAGCGCAATGCCGATGCAGTGGTGGGAGCCATCCGCACTACAATTAGCTTCTAAGGGTTAGAAGTAGAAGGCTGGGTAGGACAGCCCTTCCGAGGGCATTTCATCCTCGCGATCGGCCGCTAATTCAGTTGGCATCTCAGCGTCATAGCAAGTGTTGTTCCACAATGCATTGGTGGACTGGCAGGCATTGTCAGTGAAATCATCGGTATCTTCCACTGTCGTTGCCAAGAAAATATAAACCAGATTGTCCATAGCGCTCATACCTCAGTAGGATCACTGCATAGTGTTAAAGACAGTTCATGACTGCTTTATATCGGACAGAGATAGCCAGTTTCTCAACTGGTTGTAAAACCATGCACGAAGCTGTCAAGAAGTGTATGTGCTAGTGTCTATGAATTCAATTTTAGTGTGGATGCTTTTGTTAGAGCCCTGTCAGGCAACTGTTCTGTTGAGTAGAGAGCAACATTATGGAATGAGAAGTTATATCAGAAAAATGTTTCTGCACCTTTAGCGAATAATGGCGGTACGCACAATTTGCTGAAAGGCTGCATCGGGCAAAAGTTTGCGGAGTGCCAAAATTAGGCTGGCGTTGCCACCGGCAGGATAGCGCAGGCGCTGACTCCCATCTGTTGCAGCTTGATAAATGACTTCAGCAGTTTTTTCAGGAGGAGAACCTGTTTCTCCGCCTCGATTCATAGACGGCAAAACCTTTGCGACAAAAGCATCGTAGGCAGTTAGTCCTAGTTGAGTTGCAATATCAGGCGATCGGCTATAAAAGTCGGTTTTGATGGGGCCTGGTTCAATTAGCTTGACTCGAATATTAAAGGCGGCCAGTTCGTACTGAAGTGAATCAGTAAATCCTTCTACTGCCCATTTTGTAGCGTGGTAGAGGCTGTAGAGTGGCAACGCTATCTGTCCACCAATGGAGGCCACGTTAATTATTAGGCCAGATTTCCGATCGCGCATACCGGGTAAAACTGCACGAGTCACATTCATCAGCCCAAACACATTGGTATCAAACTGTTTTTGAATTTGCTCTGGTGTACAGGCTTCAAAGGCCCCCATCAAGGCATAGCCTGCGTTGTTGACCAACACATCGATCGCCCCAAATTGCTGAATTGTTCCGGTTATGGCTGTCTGAATCGAAGCATGGTCGGTAACATCCAACCGCAGACACTGTACGTTGGCTAATCCACCTAACTCGGTCACCTTGTCGGGATGACGCATGGTAGCGGCCACATTCCAACCCTTGTCGTGAAACAATTTGGCTGTTGCCAAACCAATGCCGGTAGACGCTCCTGTAATTAGAACGGTTGTAGTCATAACGTTTCCTCCTTAAGCTCGTGGCTGCATGGATGCCGCTTTGATAATGATGACGTATTGGATGCTATCGAGACTTGAGGTAGGCATCGAGTCCCTGTTGATGTAGTTGGAAGTATTGATGGAATTTTTCGGTGACTTGTAACCAGTACGATCGCCCGTCGGATTGCTTACGTTTACGCACAAAACCAAGTTCTACCAGTTCTTGTACGTGCTGGTAGGCATTGGAACCACGCAGTTCTACCAGTTCAGTTTGGGCAATTTTGCCTTTGAGGGCGATCGCAGCCAGGGTACGCAGAGCGCCTACGCCTAGTTCTGCAGGAATGATTCGCTGCATCAGGTCATGGTAGGAGTCGCGTAGCTGCAACGTGTAGCCACCGGGCGTTTCCACCACTTCCAGTGCGCTACCCCGATGGGCGTAGTCAGCCATGAGTTCAATTAACCCTTCTTCCACGGCTTCGCGATCGCACTTGGCCAATTCAGCGATATCGGCAATGCTCAGAGGTTGCGCTTTGAGGTACAAGATGGCTTCAATAGTGTTTGACAAATGGGACATAGGGCGTCTACGCTTCTAGACCGTCAAGAACGGGTTTGGTTATTTTAACGCCGTCCTGAGTTGACCACGCTAGTCCAAATTGCGTCCAGTCAGTTCCACAAAAATATCTTCCAGGTTGGAGGGGCGTACCATCATACCTGTTTTGTCAGGTTGCTGATCGAGGTAGGCATTAGCATCTTCTAGTGTGGGGAAGAACTTGTAATCCCAGCGATCGTCTAGCTGCTTCATCACTAAGCCGCGACCATGCTTTTGACGCAGGGCGTCGAGGGTACCTAGCTCAATCAGTTGGCCATTGTCCATAATGCCGATGCGATCGCACAGGTACTCAACTTCTTCCATGTAGTGCGTCGTCAGCAGCATTGTGATTCCCTGCTTGTTCAAGTCCAGGATAATTTCCCAGAGACGGCGGCGCGTTTGTGGATCAAGCCCTACGGTTGGCTCATCCAGAAACAAAATTTCTGGTTCATGTAACAGGGCACGAGCAATTTGCAGGCGACGCTTCATACCTCCAGACAGGACTTTGGCTTTATCGTGTTGGCGATCGGTCAGTTCAACATACTCTAACCAACGGGCAATTTCCTTTTGGCGATAGCCATTGGGAATGTGGTGCAAGCGTCCGTGGAATTCCATGTTTTCCCACACGCTCAAGTCCCCATCCACGCTGATTTGCTGCAACACCACGCCAATTCGCTGGCGTACCTCAAACGGTTGAGAGCGAACGTTGTACCCTGCCACTTCAATTTGCCCTTGAGTCAGTTTTGTCAGGGTCGTGATCATGCGAATTGTGGTGGATTTGCCAGCTCCGTTGGGCCCCAGCAAACCAAACATTTCGCCTGCTTGGATATCAAAGGAGAGGTGATCGACAACAGGGGTTTTGTCGTAAACTTTGCAAACATCCTGAAGAGAAACGGCGATCGTCATAGCACCATTGGGTGAAGGGTTGAGACTGCCAAGCGCGGGGCGATCGACTAGCCTGCCTTTTAGCCTATCGAGTCTGATCCCTCAGAGCAAGGTACTCATCTTGAACTACACGGCCAAGAATTCCTGAATTACATCCTTCGTCAACTCACTGGTGGCACCGGAGGCAACGATACCACCCTTTTGCATGGCGTAGTACCAATCAGCTTGCCGCACAAAATGGAGGTGTTGCTCTACCAACAGGACCGAAATGCCGCGTTCTTGAATGATTTTGCGTACTGCTGCCTCAATTTCTAGGATGATTGACGGTTGAATTCCTTCAGTCGGCTCATCCAATACCAAGAGGCGTGGACGCCCCATCAGAGCACGGGCGATCGCTAGTTGTTGTTGTTGCCCGCCACTGAGGTCACCACCCAAGCGATTCAGCATTGTTTTCAACACAGGAAATAAATCATAAATTTCCTCTGGCACTCGCCGATCGCTCGTAGACTTAGGCAACGCTTCCAATCCTAAAATTAAATTTTCTTCTACTGTCAGTCGGGGAATTACTTCCCGTCCCTGGGGTACATAGCCAATACCCAATTTGGCTCGGCGATCGGGAGTAAGCCCTCGCAATTCTTGGTTAAGGAGTTTGATACTGCCACTGCGCGGCGACAGAAGCCCCATAATGCTCTTCATCAGCGTTGTTTTGCCCACACCGTTGCGCCCAATTAAGCAGACCATTTTTCCTGGCATCACCGTCATGTCTACATCCCGCAAAATGTGGCTTTCACCGTAGTAGACATTGAGTTCTCGAACATCCAGCATGGGCAAATCCGTCGAATCAGCAATAGGAGAGGCGATCGCACTATTGGGTTGGCTCATAAGGCACACCAGTAAACAAAAGAATTGAAGTCAATCGTCTAAATGGGTAACTAGTGATCGTCATCCTGCTGACCCAGGTAGACTTCGATCACGCGTGGGTCAGTCTGTACCTGATCCATTGTGCCTTCGCACAGTACGCTGCCTTGGTGTAGCACAGTCACATTACGAGCAATCTGCCGTACGAATTCCATGTCGTGTTCGATCACCATAATCGAGTGACTTTCGGCCAAGGCCAGCAGCAAATCTCCCACGGCCTCTGTTTCTTCATCCGTCAAGCCTGCTACGGGTTCATCCACCAGCAACAAGTCGGGAGATTGCGCTACTAACATGCCAATTTCCAATCGCTGCTTCTCTCCGTGGGACAGCAGTTCTGCCGGAATGTCAGCTTTGGTTTCCAGGCCGATCGTCTCCAGCAGTCCACCCACGGTCTGCCGTTCCGCTGCCGAGCTTCGATTTAGCAGGGCAGCCACTACATTTTTTTGGCGCGTACAGGAAAGCTCTAGATTTTCTCGTGGGGTTAGCTTCATATACACCCGTGGTGTTTGAAACTTGCGGCCAATACCCATCTGGGCTATCTCATGCTCCTTGTAGGGTAGGATATTACGGCCTTTGAATCGAACATTACCTGATAGCGGCTTTGTCTTACCTGTAATCACATCCATAAACGTGGTTTTTCCTGCACCATTCGGGCCGATCACCACGCGCAATTCTCCTGGATCCATAGAAAAGCTGAGGTCATTAATGGCTCTAAATCCACCAAATTGCACAATCAGGTTTTCAATTTCCAATATTTTCTCGCTCATACTCCACCTCAGGATCTGTTTCAAGGCTGGGATAGGTTTCAATTCGGTTGCGACCTAGCCACGATCGCAGCAGATTCCAGCCATCTTCCCGCAGCCAGCCTACAATTCCCATAGGTAGCACTGTCACCACCGACAAGAACAAAGCGCCCTGGAAAAACAACCAAACTTCTGGAAATTTCTCACTCAGCAGTGTCTTGGCAAAATTTACCAGCAATGTTCCTAAGATGGCTCCCACCAGCGTTGCCCGCCCGCCCACTGCGACCCAAATCACCATTTCGATCGAAAAGGCGGTACTTAGAGAAGAACTGGGTGTAATAATGCCTGATTGCACCGTGTACAGTGCCCCTGCAATGCCTGCCAACGCTGCCGACACTGCAAACACAAATACCTTAAACCATGTGGGGTTATAGCCCGAAAAGCGCGTCCGCGTTTCGTCATCTCGAATAGCTACCAACAAACGCCCCAAGCGGCCACTCGTTAACCACCGACACAAGGCATAGGCACCCACCAGCAGCAGCACACTTAACGAATAAAACACCATCTGGGCACGAGGATCACTCGCCTGCACACCAAAGATCGTGGACGTATCGGTCTTCAGCCCATTGGTTCCATTGATTAGTTTTTGCTGACCATTGAAAAAGTTGAAAAATACAATCAGAGCCGCTTGGGTCAGGATAGAAAAATACACGCCCCGAATTCGATTACGAAACACTAGGTAACCCAGCAATGCTGCAACAATTAGAGGTACCAGCCAAATGGCCAGCAGCGTGAACGGAAATGAATAAAATGGCTGCCAAAATGCTGGCAATTCATTGACACCGTATAAGCCAAAGAACTCTGGAATTTGCCCTGGAGGAAGCTGTAACTGCAGATACATAGCTAGTGCATAGCCACCTAATGCAAAAAAGAGGCCATGTCCCAAACTGAGCATGCCAGTGAAGCCCCAGATGAGATCAATACCCAGTGCAGCGATCGCCAGTGCCAGATACCGACCTAGCTGGTTTACTCGCACTCCTTGTCCTGTGGCATTCAGTAACGGTGGAATAATTAGCAATAGCAGCAGTCCTAACCCTGCCGCGATCGCTAGCTCCATCAGTAAAGTCTGGCGTTTTCGGGTTTTTAAGCTACGACGCGGCTCCGCTGCCGAACCAATGGGCTCAACAACCTTCATAACACTATCTCCCTGCTAAGACTGCTAGTGAATTGGCTAGGCATCGACCGATCGCCCCTTTTGTGGGAACAGTCCAGCAGGACGCACCTGCAAAAACAGCACAATCAAAGCAAACACAACAACTTTTGCCATTGGACCTGAAGCAAAAAAGTCAAAAAACCCACTCAGTGCCGGACTGAAGCTGACCAGTGGTTTCAGCGCATTGGAAGCAATCACATAATTCAGCGTGCCAATGCTGAGTGCCGCCACAATGCTGCCAATTAGCTTGCCAACCCCACCAACCACTACCACCATGAACGTATCCACCAAATAGCTCTGTCCGAGGTTGGAGCTCACCGATCCCAGTAAACTCACAGCGCATCCGGCAATGCCTGCCAGCCCAGACCCCAATGCAAAGGTCAAAGCATCTACCATCTGAGTTGGGATGCCCAGACACGCACTCATGTTGCGATTTTGAGTGACTGAGCGAATCCGCAAACCCCAGGGCGTTTTGTTTAGGAACCAGTAAATGCCGGCCAACGCAGCGATCGTCAATGCAATGATGAACAAGCGGGTAAACGGAAGCTGATAATCACCAATTGGTAAACCACCCCGCAGCCATTTGGGAGCGGTCACGTCTACCCCCTGAGTACCAAACCACGGCTTGGTAAATGCCAACTTAAATGCTTTTCCAAGCAAATTGGAAACAAAAAATGCGATCGCCCCCGACAACGGCAACATCAGCAGCCAAAACCAACCCCGAAGACGGTGAAAATCAGAACGACGAGACACTACCTGAAATGCCCCGAAAAACAGCAGACTGAACAACGCAATTCCAGTAACTAACTGCCAGCTAACACTGCGAATAAACTGCTGCAAGATCAAGCTCACGCCCCAAGTAGCCAGCAATGTTTCTAGTGGTCTGCCGTAGAGATAACGAATCACTGTTTTCTCCAGTAGCAAACCCAGCAGTGCCGTGACAATAAAGGCAGCAATTAACGCAAACAGAATATAGATTTCTGAAAGTGGCGTCTTCTTGAGGGCATTTTGCACCACAAAGGTGGTGTACGCACCAATCATCATGAACTCGCCGTGAGCCATGTTAATCACACCCATCAAACCAAACACGATCGCCAAGCCCAGTGCGGATAGCAGCAGCACAGAGGCAATGCTGAACCCACCAAAAATTGATTCAAAAATTTGACTCAACGTCTTCTCCAGATAACCTTGAACAGTCAGGCATCATCATTGCATCATTGTTAGCACCGTACCGATGTAAATCCGTAATCTACGATACATAAACTCGACCCAGGTCTGGCAGCTCAAGGCTGTCAACCTGGGTAATCACAGGTATCATGTTTTCTAGATTGCCTTCTGCAAAACTTGAAAATCCATAAATTTAGAAAATCCATAAATTTAGGTAGTGGCCATTCACTTGACAAGGGTTCTGGACTACATGAACTATATGAATAGACAACGTCGGCTGGCTTTTCTGAGTCTGCTACTGGTAGGGCTTATCAGTGTGATTAGCGTTAGCCTAGTGTCTTGCCAACCATCCCAGGTTGCCTCCCCTAAGCCAATTTTGGTGGCTGCTGGTGCCAGCCTCACCGATGCCCTGCAAGATGTGGAGTTGGCCTATCGCAAATCATCCAACTCTGCGCCCATTCGCCACAACTTTGCCAGTTCTGGTGCGCTGCAACAGCAAATTGAGGAGGGAGCCCCGATCGACGTCTTCATCTCCGCTGCTACCAAACCCATGAACCAGTTGGAAAAAGCAGGCTTACTCGCGGCTGGTACGCGGCGCGATTTACTCCAGAATCAATTGGTTTTGGTAGTTCCAGCCAACGCTACTGGGATCACTGGCTTAGAAGACTTGCAACAGGAATCTGTACGGCGAATTGCGATCGGTGAACCACGTAGCGTGCCAGCCGGACAGTATGCTCAACAAGCCTTAATGAAAACTGGCCTGTGGGAAAAATTACAGTCCAAGTATGTGTTTGCCAACAATGTGCGGCAGGTGTTGCAGTTTGTTGAATCGGGTAACGTCCAAGCGGGGCTGGTCTATATTACTGACGCCAAAACTAGTAGCAAAGTCAAGGTTGTGCAAACCATTTCTGATAGCTTGCATGACCCAATTACCTACCCCATTGCCGTTGTTAATCGCAGCCCCAACCAAGCCGAAGCCCGTGCCTACACTGAGTTTCTAGCCAGTGATGCTGCCAAAACTGTATTCCGTAGCTACGGGTTTGTTCCCCTTTAACTGCCTTTCTCGAAAGGAGGGACGATCGCCCTTTCCCTGTTGCCTGCCTAGAACGGTTTGTTTATGCTTACCGATTGGTCACCCCTATGGATTTCCCTCCGAGTTTCTGGTTTGGCTACTCTGGTAACCCTGGTGCTGGGTACTGGCATCGCCTATCGCATGGTTGGCTACCGGGGGCGCTGGCGATCGCTGATTGATGGCTTCTGTCTGGCTCCCCTTGTACTGCCTCCCACAGTGGTTGGGTTTTTGCTATTGCAATTATTTGGCACCTATGGGCCAGTGGGAGCCCTGTTGCGGCGATTTCAGGTAGACATTATTTTTACCTGGTATGCTGGGGCGATCGCCGCTACCGTCATTACTTTTCCCTTGATGTATAGATCTGCGCTGGGTGCTTTTGAGCAAATTGACGCCAATTTGTTGGCTGTTGCTCGTACCCTAGGGCTATCCGAAGGTCAATTGTTCCTGCAAGTAGTGCTACCCCTAGCTCTACCTGGTTTGTTGGCTGGTGCCATCCTGACTTTTGCCCGTGGTTTGGGAGAATTTGGTGCCACGCTTATGCTGGCGGGTAATATCCCTGGCCTCACTACCACTATTCCCATTGCCATCTACGCTGCTGTAGAGGCAGGTGACTCCCAGGAAGCATGGGTCTGGTCTGTGGTTATTTTGGCTATATCCTGTCTGGCGATCGGCGTTGCCAACCTATGGCAGTTCAGTCGCAAAGGCCAACTTTCTCCGCCAAGCCAAACGCTTGCTTATTTACCAGACATTACCCAGTCAGCAGAAGTTGCAACTTCTCACCTTATCGTCAACATTCAAAAACAGTTACCCAACTTTTTGTTGCAGGTAAATTTGCAGGCTGGCGATCAGCCTATAGCAATTTTGGGTGAATCGGGGTCAGGCAAAAGCATGCTGCTGAAATGCATCGCAGGTATGGAAACCCCAGACACAGGGCAAATTATCCTAAATGGTCGTGCCCTGTTTGATTCCGATCGCCGGATTAATCAACCCAGCCGTGATCGTCATATTGGCATCGTGGGTCAAACCTATGCGCTGTTTCCTCACCTCACTGTGGCACAAAATCTAACCCTGGGTTTAACTCAGAAGCAGCGTCGATCGCCCGCCACAGTTCAACAGGTGGCTGCTACGCTCAAGCAAATCAACTTGTCTGGATTTGGCGATCGCTATCCTCACCAGCTTTCTGGCGGCCAGCAGCAGCGGGTAGCCCTTGCCAGAGCCTTCATGCAGCACCCGCAAATCCTGCTCTTGGACGAACCCTTTTCTGCCTTGGACACCCACCTGCGGCACCAGATGGAGCGCGAATTGAAACATTTGCTTGGCACTTACCCCAGCATCACACTCATGGTTACTCACAACATTGACGAAGCCTATCGCCTTTGCCCACAGTTGCTGGTTCTGGAGCAAGGTCGCGCGATCGCCGCTGGCCCCAAACAACACCTCCTTGACCAACCCCAAACCGTGACCGTAGCCCAACTCACGGGCTGCAAAAATATTTCCCTCGCCACGGCGGTCAGTTCCCACACCCTGCGGGCGATCGCTTGGGACTGCCTGCTTGAGACTGCGGAACCTATTCCCCCAGACCTGACCCACGTCGGTTTTCGTGCCCACCACATTAAAATTCAGTCCCCCCATCCTGCTGAGGTACGTTCGCCAACAGCCGCGAACAGCTTTCTGGGTTGGTTAGCTGCCACCAGTGAAACCCCCCACCGCATTACCCTCTACCTCAAGCTCAATACCCCTGCCAATAGCCCAATGGACTATCACCTACAAGCAGAACTCTTGAAAGAAAACTGGCTTGCTCTTCAACCTACTGACCCACCTTGGTGCATCATCCTCGATTCGCAAAAATTGCTGCTGCTGCGATCGCCCTGATTAGCTTACTTTCTTGGAGATTACCTACCTAACGTAATGAGTCTGTGAATACCGCCGCAGCAGGAAACTTGCCAGTAGCAACGTCCAAAATTTATCCAAGCGTACAACACCTCTACCCATAAAGAATGGGTTGCCTGAACCGACCTTGTTAGAACGACAGCAACCCATTTCTTTGAGTAAGAGCAGTCTGGCC
>Ga0224722_1001393_pt1 | contig 13394 bp, 17 predicted proteins | sample Balambano_FR1_Me_FD_161646 | JGI IMG/M metagenome (GOLD analysis project Ga0224722, IMG submission 161646) | Freshwater sediment microbial communities from Lake Towuti, South Sulawesi, Indonesia - Balambano_FR1_MetaG | ecosystem: Environmental > Aquatic > Freshwater > Lake > Sediment | place... | reverse complement strand
AAATAATCAGCCTTTGCAAGGCTATTAGCAGAACCTATAGAATGCCTGACTGATTAGCAATCTTGATAAGCATTTGTACTCTTCTGCTGCAAATGGCCCATTTTTACACGAATCGTTGCCGACCCCCTATATGCCCTTGGAGGTTTCTATAGCTTTGGTCAGAACGTTTAGGACAAGGCAAGGCTGAAAAGCCAATGCTGGGTAGGCGTTCTGACTCGCTTTCGCCACGTTACACATGGCTACAGCTATAATTTCGGTGTGAGCAAAGAAGTTGAATTACCTCAGCTTGCTTCTCCATCAAATGACTACCGCCCTCAACTTGCTCAATCTAGTTCTTCCAGTCAGCAACGTCGATCCCGATCACAGCCTATAAATTCGTCTACAAAGCGATCGTTTACACCTGGTTCAGTAGCTACTTCAGCAATGCAATCTGAAGACTTGAGATACGAGTTTGGTAAATTAGCAAAGCAACTGGGGTGGTTATTAGAATGTGCGAAGGAATTCATTCAGCAACTTCTTGGCAAAACACTGCAAACTTTAGCGGAGGATGATTGGATCTTACTTGTTTACCAGATGCGAAACCTTGTGTCATCGTCCTAAATTTTGCACTCCTTCTATGAGGAAGCTGGTTTGCATCACCAACAGAAATCGAGAGTTTGGGGCTTGTAGCAAATGGTGATTTGGTTAGTGGAAGGATTGCTATGTTGAACAGACAAGTTTCAAGTTCCGCGATCGCCCTCCTACAGTCTCCCGACCTTCAGCAAATTCAGATAGCCGCCCAATGGTTGGCAAATCAGCCTTTCCCCAATCCTGATTTGGAAGTTGCCCTAAATCTTGTGCTGCAAGGTCAGATTGTTCCTCAGAAAACAGGAGAATTCATCGCGATTGCCTACAATCCCTCAAATGGTGAATTCCTGACCGATGCAATTTTGGGGATAGTCATGGCGAGGCCTGGAAACACAACTGTTTCCCTAGAAAGTGGCGATCGTACAACAGCAAAAGCATTGTTGGCTCAAATCACATCACGCGGTTGTCCTCACCGAATTGCCACTTCCGGTCAGACAAAGAACTGGGTGCGTCCACTGCTGCTTGAACACTATCACCTGGACCGGGAGCACAATCCACTTGTGATGATTTGCACTCAGGCTCCTGGTGGTGGGGTAGGTCGATGGGCTTTACCTCAAGACAAACTTGCTTTACAAGCCTATGCAGAAGCGTACCGGGCTGAGCGTGGCAGCGGCAGTGTGACTCAAAACTGGGATGAACTCATTCGGCAAAAACGGGTCGCGGTGCTTGAACAGGACGGAGAGATTATCTCTGTTGTAAAACGTAGCTCAACTTTTGAGCACGGGATTGTGGTAGGAACTTTCACCTTTCCAGCATTCCGCCAACAGGGTTTTGCCCGTCGCTTGCTAGCGTTCTTTGTGACAGAGTTGTTGAAAGAGCATACCGCTGTCAAGCTTTGGGTCGATGACGATAATTTAGGAGCGATCGCGCTTTACCATTCAGTCGGCTTCCAGGTCATTGGCTCCTGCTACACTGGGCATTTCAAAAATTAGAGAATTTTTTGCCCCATCGCATCATGCAAATTACCCATTTAAATCCTGAGGATACCACTGCGATTGAGCAGGCTGCATCGATCCTACTGAACTGCTTTGGGCACTTACCAAGCGGTTACCCAACGCTCGAAGAGGCACTTGAGGAAGTTCACGCGTCCTTTGCGCCCGATCGCATCAGTCGAATTGCTACTGATGACTCAGGAACGGTATTGGGTTGGATTGGCGGCATCCAGCAGTATGACGGAAATGTTTGGGAACTGCACCCGCTGGTCGTAAAATCCGATTGTCGCGGACAGGGAATTGGGCGATCTCTGGTCGCTAACCTGGAAGCACAGGCGAAACAGCGGGGCGGCGTAACGCTTTGGCTCGGAACGGATGATGAGGAAGCAAAAACGACGCTGTCAGGCATCAAGCTTTATCCCAACGTCTGGGAGCATATTGCAAAAATCAAGAATCTGCGGCAGCATCCCTACGAGTTTTACCAGAAGTGTGGATTTGTGATTGTGGGGGTGATGCCAGACGCAAACGGATTGGGCAAACCGGACATCTACATGGCAAAACAACTATGAAAACAGGCGCTTCACTCTATACCCTGATCGGTAAACCAAACGTCAGCGAGTGAGTGATGGAGCGATCGCTCCAATTCTTGAGAGTTGTGGATCTGCCCCTCGGCAACTGGTGTTGCTTTGGTCGCAGTTGGGAGATTTTGACAATCTGGAGTATGCCTGGTGGTTGCAGCGAGATGCTGAACAACTTCAGGCAGCAGGAATCATGGTTCGAGCCGTTGGAATTGGCGATCGTGCTTCGGGTGAACAGTTTTGCACTTACACCGGATTTCCGCCTGATTGTCTGTTTGTTGATCCTACCGCCCAATTGCACCAAGCACTCAACCTGTATCCAGGGTTATCTCTCAAGCTTCCCGGCTTATCACCGGCTCAGAATGCCGTGTTCAATCTGTTGCTAATGTGCGCTGGCATTGGTAGTCCTGGAACATTGGCAGAAGTGCTACGTGGATATTGGGGCGTTTACCCCGAAGGGGGAACTGCTTCGCACCGCCGTGCGCCTCAATTAATTGCGGATGAGGAAACGGTCAAAGCTTTCCCGCTGCCACCGATCAAAGGCTCAGTCTTTCAAAAAGCAGGTGGAAAAGGGTTTCAGCGTCCGTTTGAGTTGGCAACGCTCAGACTGCGAAATATGGCAGAGGTGTTGAGCCACTGGAAAACCTATGTTCCCGATTCTGCCTACCTGACTCAGCGAGGAGCCACGTTTCTGTTCAATCCTCAAGGAGAGCTATTGTATGAACACCGCGATCGTGCCATTCTGAGTTTTGCGGCTGATATGAGCAATCCTTTGTCGTTTCTCTCTGTTGCGATCGAGGAAAATGAGCGATGAGAGGATGCTGTATGGAGCGACCTTGGGAGCTGGTGTGGTATTTATGACTTAATGTAATTGCCACCGATGGCAATTCAGCTATCTTCTGTATCACTGCTATCAGCCATCTCCACCTCTGCAATAATAGTGTCCATCTCCATTTCAAGTTGTTCCACGGACGGCAGGTTTTCTTTCAGTGGTTCTGGCAACGAATCCTTTAACTGGTAAGTGGATACTCCAATCGGTCGGTTCACGTCTCTCAATGCGTATTCCACTGCCGTCTTCTTCTTGCCTTTGCACAAAATGATGCCGATCGTGGCTCGGTCTTCTGGATGTCGCAACAAATCATCCACAGCAGAAATATAAAAATTCATTTTGCCGCTGAACTCTGGCTGAAACTCAGTCACCTTCAAATCAATGACGACGTAACAGCGCAGCTTTAAGTGATAGAAGAGGAGATCAATGTAATAATCATCACCATCCACTTCCAGGTGGTACTGACTCCCGACAAAAGCAAATCCAACTCCTAACTCCAGCAAAAACTCTCGAATCCGCTCCACTAATGCTTTCTCAAGCTCTCGCTCTTGCACCGATGAGGTAATATCTAGAAAGTCCAGGTGATACGGGTTTTTCAGAAGCTGGGTTGCTAAGTCAGATTGGGGGGGTGGCAGAGCGCGATCGAAATTCGTGATTGCTCCACCCATGCGTCGGTACAAACCGCTTTCAATTTGGTGAACTAGAACGTTCCGGCTCCAGCCATGCTCAACCGTTTGTCGGGCATACCATAACCGCTCATCATTCGACTTGACCTTATCCAACAGAGCAACGTTATGATACCAGGTGATTTGTCCAAGCACCTCTTGGACAATTTGCTCATCCGGGAATGCTTGAGCGAAAGCCCGCATGTAGAGCAAGTTAGAGCGGGAAAATCCTTTCATCTCTAGAAATTCCTGCTTCAGATCTCTCGAAAGCGATTGAATTACCTTCGCCCCCCAGCCCTCCTGCTGCTGACGAATTAGAATGTCGCGCCCAATTTGCCAGTAAAGCAGCACCAGTTCTCGATTCACGGCAAGTGCAGCCTTGACCTGAGCCGACCGGATGCGATGCTTGAGATCGAGCAGAAACGTTTCGTAGTCTTGCGGGTTGAATAGACCCTTGATCATAGGGGGTTTTGTAAAAGTCCAGGCATCAGCAGGACAATTGGCGATAGGAACAGGATACAGGCAAAACCCTACAGTATGGGTAAATGTGGTTAGCCCATGTGATGGTTATGGCTTAGTTTTAGAACGGACAAAAAATGGTCGTTAAGGCTGAAATAACCCCTCGATTCAGGACTCTGAGAACTGCCCTAATTTTTATCAGGACACACTGGCGATCGAGCATCTGTCATAAAACGATGTTTTACTGAAGGGAAACGTTTCCCTTCACCTGATTTGACATAAGCTGATTCTGTTGTTCTTAATTGCTTCATGCCCACGATCGCTGTCGTCAATCAAAAAGGGGGAGCAGGCAAGTCTACGATTGCTGTCCACCTGACGCGCTGGTTGCAGCGTCAAAAGAAACCCATTTTGTTAGTGGATGCAGATGGGCAGAAAACTTCTTCAATCTGGTTAGAATCCTTAGAGTACGAAATTCCGTTCCAGGTACTGCAAGACCCAGACGAACTGTTGGATCAACTGCCAAAACTTGCCGACCAATATGAATGGCTATTGGTTGATGGACCTGCCACCCTGAGTGAAACAACCAGAGCGCTTTTACTTTGGGCAGATCTCGCATTAATCCCCTGTCAGCCAGCAGGGGTGGATTTAGCCAGTGCTTCTGATACGGTACGGCTCGTTCGTCAAGCCAAGGCGATTCGGGGTGGATTACCCAAAGCAGCCCTCTTTCTCAACAAGGCAATTAAGGGAACCAAGCTGAAGGATGAAGCTTTCGCCGTTCTCCAACAGGTTCAGGATGTTGAGTTATTGGAAACGATCGTTCACCAAAGACAAATCATTACTGATTCATTTGGTCAGGGATTAACTGTATTTGATATGAGTGGAACTCCAGCAGGAACGGCGCGGCGTGAGCTAGAGAGCTTATTTAAGCAAGCGATGGAGGTGCTCAATGGCTAAAGAACGCAAAAGCCTGAGTGATGCTGTGATGAAACGGTTTATGACTGATCCCAATAGCGTTCAAGCAGAGCAGCCTTCTACATCGATTGCGTTGACTGCTATCAAGTTGCCTGCAAAGCGGCAGCCTCGCCGTTGTTTCGACCCTGACAAGATGGCAAAGCTTGTAGCATCGGTGAAAGAGCATGGTGTTTTAGAGCCGGTTCTGGTCCGCCCTTTGGGAAATGGAAATTATGAACTTATTGCCGGGGAGCGTCGGCTGCGGGCAGCCCGAGAAGTTGGATTAACTGAAATCCCGATTGTTGCACGTGAGTTCTCTGACCAGGAAGCCCTCCAGGTTGCTCTGATTGAGAACCTTCAGCGAGACGACCTTAACCCAGTTGAGGAAACTGAGGTAGTTCTGGAGTTGCTGGCGATCGCCCTTGATACCAGCACAGATGACGTAAAATCTGTGATTTACCAGGCGGCAAACGCGAAAAACCGTAATCAGGAAGTGAAGGGAAACGTTTCCCTTCAACTCGAAAAGATTGAGTCTTATTTAGTTGAACTGGGACGGTTTAACCTCGAATCCTTCCGTAGTAGCCGTTTGCCACTGCTCAACCTACCGCCAAATATTCTTGAGGCTCTACGGGAGGGAAAACTGGAGTACACCAAAGCTCGCACGATCGCTCGTGTGAAGGATGAGCAACAACAGGATGCTCTCTTGGAACAGGCGATCGCTCAAGGGCTTTCCTTGACTGACATTAAAACAAAGGTCAAAGAAACGAAAGTTGATTCAGTGACAGAGCCAGCGCCGGATCAGATGTTAATTGGTCGCATGGGCGAACTGACCAAGCGGCTGAAAAAAAGTAAAGCCTGGGAAGATCACAAAAAGCGCGATCGCATCACGAAGTTGCTGGATGAGCTTGAGCATCTGACTGGAGAGGGGTAGAACAAGAAACTGAGCCACCAGAACCAGACGGTAGTACCTTTTCGTCATTGTTCAACATTGGTTAGTGGCGGGGGGCAACTTTTCCCTGTTGTTGATGATGGAGTTTCTGAAGATGGAACGGATTCGTGTATCGTCAAGCAATCTACAAAATGAGTTGAGTTCATTGGCAAGTTTGATCAGGGTTAGCTCTTCTTCAGGGGTTTTATCTCGCTTACCCAATAGCTGGTAGTGCTGGTCGAGTTTTTCTAAAACCTCTGGTGCTAGAGTGGAGCGCAAACCGTATAACTCCGACTTGAGTAGTCCTTCGACTCCGATGCCGATCGGGTCATATTCGGGTTCTTCTGCAACGGTGGCTTGTTCTTGCTGGGTGATGATGCGGACCTGGTTCTTGTAAAGGCTGCCGATCATCAGGGGGTTGTGGGTTGCTACCAGCAGTTGTCCTTTTTCGGCTCGGATGTTGTTTTGCAGGAGTTTGAGATAGTCATAAGTCCACACTGGGTTTAAATGGGTGTCTGGTTCATCGAGCAGGTAAAGGGATTCGTCATTTTGGGTGAATAGCAGCAGTCCGAGTACGGTGAGGAGTTGCTGTTCGCCTTCGCTGAGTTGGGCAAACTTAACCCGTGTGCCGTCAGTGCGCTCAACGGTGACGCGCACTTCTCCATCAGGTCACAGAGAAACAAGCTTTCAAGATAGCCAAACAGGGTCTTTGCGTCTTTTTCTTCTGTCTTTAGCTGGGCAAGTTCAGCCTGGTTTTTGATGAAGAGGTACAAGCGTTCAGTACTTTCGGTTTTTCCTCGGACATCCCGCTCGATGGTTTCTGGGTTGCGGATGGGCGCGAAGGCTCGACTCCAAAGGCGATCGAGGAATGTTTTGAAGGCACCGCGTGCATACCAGAATCGAGGGTCTCCTTCGGATAGTTGAGTTTTGGTGGGTTTACCACTTCCGCGCCACCAGGGTGTTTTCAGGACAAAGAGGGCGGAGTCAAACCGTCGGATGTGGAGGTAGTTTTCTAGTAGCTCATGGGCAGTTGTGGACTCCGAGAGGAAAAATGCCAACAGGACTAATTGGCTATATTCTTTGCGGCAAAAGAACATCCGGCATAGGGGCATTTCGCTGCGCTTGCTGTTTAAAATCTCGCGGTAGTAGCGGCGGGTTGGTTCATCGAAATGTTTTTCGAGTCGGCTGCTCAAACCGGAGTAGTAGGCAAAAACGAAGTTTGGCAAATAGTCTGCCAGGTTGCGCTGAAAGGCGGTTTGAGTGACGGATTTGCCATCAACACGAATGTCTAGCCGTTTATTGCTCCTCTCTGGATCGGCGTTTAGCTCAATGACTTGCTCCCGACAGACATAGCGCAGCTCGTAAGCAAAGGCAGGCGGGTTGTTTAGCTCTAAATCGCGAAAGATCTCAACGATCGCCTCAATCAGGTTCGACTTTCCTGAGCCATTACGACCAATCAGCACCGTTGTAGATTGGTTCTCGTCAAAGTCGATCTCGAAGTTGCGTAAATTTCGGTCTCGGTAATTGGGGATGCGTAACCAATCCAGCCTCATGCCGCCTCCAGCGACCGGGGCGCGTTGGGTTCTTCCCCTCGTGTTTCTCTCAATAGTCCTTGCTCTTCTTCTTCCTTTAACTGCTCGTAAAAGTCGTCAATTTCCAGTTGGGAGGCAGTCCACAAGTCTTCTGCGGTTAAGGAACCCCGTGTTTTTAGGATGGCGGAAAGATGCGAGGGTTGAATATCCTTTCGGGTGAGCATGATGACTTGGGCTAGGGAGGGTGTGGTTGTTACAGTGGTACGCTGCCGCTCTGGTTTGTTGGCTTTGGCTGTGGCAAGTTCGCTGCGAATCTGTTCTAACAAAACCGAGGCAGGCTCGTCATTTGGGTCTTGTGGTACAAGTTCACCCCGAAAGGCTTTATCTAACAAGGCAGGGATGAGACGATCGACCTGAGCACGAGCCGTTTGATACCGCGCTTCGAGGCGATCGGCATAGGTAAACAGTGCTTCAGCACGACGAATGATTTCGTTGCGTTCATCTTCATCTGGCAATCTCACAAAAATAGACTTTAGATTTGCTTGAGTTAGATTACGCATAGATAACTGGTTTCCGCTAGCAAGCCGTTCGATTTGAGTTCGTCCATTGTTTGAGCGCAACCAGTACAAAAGCCACTTTTTGTAGGTTTCACTCATACAAGTCGAAGAACCTTGTCAGACAGAAAAACAGGTCGTGTAACCCGATCAACAATTACACATGCTCCAACTAACTCCAGTGTGTTTGCGCGAGAAATAAGGAAATCTCCAACCACAATGCGTGTTGATTCAGGTGCGCTCCGATTGGCAGGAAGAGTTTTGCTTTCGTTGTCGTTGTAAGTGCCCCAGGTAACAGCACTGATCTTTACTAGTCCTTGCTCGTGAGGTAGAGGTGGATGTTCTTCACACCTGACATTAATTCCAGCCTCAATATCATCTATCAATTCACCAACCGTTGTTTCTTCCCAGTCTTCAAGCATCTTGTTGTTTTGTTCTCGCCAATCTTCGGTGAGTTCTCCTGATGTGGCGGCGGCGAGGACGGATTGACGGAAGCGTTTGAGGATGAGGGGGATACGATCGCACCTCTCCCGACAAGCATCAACACGGGCAAGCAGGCGATCGAGCTTATCCGCAATTCGTTTTTGTTCATTAAGTGGGGCGAGTGGAATTCCAAAGGAGCGAACATCTTTTGGTCGAACAGCAGGATAAAGTACGCCTTGAACAAGTTCAGACATTGCCTCAATAAAGGCAGTTGTCCGAACTATATAAAATAGCCACCGTGGATCAATAATCAAAGCTCTCAAAACATCAAATCCAGTGGAAGCAATCTGATTGTTAAGTTCTTCAGGAACCATTGCAACAGCATTGAGGTTCGGGCGTGTCGTCGAAACAAGAACATCCCCGGTCTGCACTACTTTTCGGGCACGGCTTGGCGCATTCTGCCCCATTAATTCTTGGGGGGTTGCGACCCGTTTTGTTTCTCGATCAATCGACCCAATGTCAATGTAAACAAACCTTTCATCTTGTTGAGGTTGACGTTGAGTTGCATTGGTCGTGACTTCAGCAATAGTGGTCATTATCCATCCCTCTGGCAAGGGTTCGCTCATGCTTCAACCTCCCAATCTTCGATCGCCAAACCATCCACACGGCTAAACTCGGCGGTATTGTGTGTAATTAAGGTCAGGTTGCTGGCAAGGGCGATTGATGCAATTTGAAAATCATTGGAGCCAATGGGGGTTCCTTTTGCTGCTAAATCTGCCCGAATCTGTCCATACGAGATCGCAGCTTCGTCATCAAATGGCAAAGACACAAACGGCTCAAGAAACTCACGATGTCGAACAAACGTTTGACCTGGATTACGACTTCTCATCGCACCATAAAACAACTCAGCCTTGACTACAGAGCAAATGGCGACATCACTTTGCCTGGTTGATTCCAGCCGTCGCCTCACTGCCATCGATGTACCATTAATTAGACGAATACAAACATTGGTATCAAGCAAATAAAGCATTACTAGTCGAAAACCCCTTCCATGTCGTCATCTAAAGCATCATCAATTCCACCATCATCGATCACGATCGGATCATCGGCACAGATACCATAGATGCGTTCAAAGAAACCAATGGGCCATCCTCGTTCATCAACTTCAGAAGTGCGATCGTGTTTTTCAGCCGCATCAGCAATACCCAGGCTAATTGGCTCTGAACCCAGTCCCCAAATTGGGTCATCTGCTACAGTTGAAGTCAAAATAATTTGGTCGTTTTCCCGTCGAATTTCAACCGCCCGAATCCCTTCTAAAAACTCCTTGGGAATTAGCAAACCCTGCTCAGTAACATTAACTTTCATCGATTGACTCCTTCAATAAAATCCAGTACTTTCCGTTTTTGCTCAAGAGATAGCGATCGCACTTTCTCTAAGATTGTTTGCTCAAGTGCTACCTCAGTTTGTCGTACTAAAAAACTAGCAAAATCCAATACTTGTTGCTGTTTGTCAGGTGAGAGCGATCGCACCTTTTCTAAAATGGCTTGTTCAAGTGTCATAGTTTACCTCTCTGCCTATAGCTCAACGACTTCTTCCCCCAATTCTGCCAAGATTCCCTGAAGCTCTGCGATCGCCGCTTCCAGTTCAATCATGGCTTCTTGAGCCAGGGCAGAGGGTTCAGGTAATTCCTCCGCACCGTTCTCGTCTTCATCCCGTAACCAGGCGATATCAAGATTTTCATTGCGATCAGCAATCCAATCACGAGTGAAACGACGAAACCGCCCCTGATCGCCGATGTCTTGGCGTTTAGCAAGACTGGCAGAACTCCCTAACGGATCATCCCCAAATGCTGCTTCAAACTCAGCGAAGTGCGATTGAGTGAGATGGGTGCGCTTGCCGAACTGCGGCATATTGGCACGCATGTCATAGACCCAAACCTCCTGAGTATTGCCCTTCTCCTTTTTGCCCCGCGTGAAAAACAAGACGTTAGTTTTCACGCCTTGAGCATAGAAAATTCCAGTTGGCAGCCGCAAAATCGTATGCAGGTTGCATTTATCCATCAGATCACAGCGGATTTGCTTGCCCACATTACCTTCAAACAGCACATTGTCCGGTAACACCACCGCTGCCCGTCCATCTAGCTTCAAGTTTCGATAGATGTGCTGCAAAAAAGCCAATTGCTTGTTTGAGGTGGGATAGGTGAAGTCATCCCGCGAAGGCAATCCACCTCCTTTCTTCGTGCCAAAAGGCGGATTGGTCAAAATCAAGTCCGCTTTCTTCAATCGCTGCCCATCAGAAGAAAGGGTATATCCCAACCGCGCATCTCCCTCAATCCCATGCAGCATCAAGTTCATCAACAGTAGCCGATGGGCATCCTGCACCAATTCCATACCGTAGAATGCTTGCTGCTGCTGAAACTCTTGCTGTTTGGTTGTCCATTCAAACGAGTCGTGGTGTTCTCGAATATAGCGATCGGCAGCGATCAGGAAACCTCCTGTTCCGGCAGCCGGGTCTTGAATCAACTCACCAGGTTGTGGCTTCATCAACGAAACCATGCACTCAATTAATGGTCTAGGTGTAAAGTATTGCCCCGCGCCGGATTTCTTTTCATCAGCGTTCTTCTGAAGCAAACCCTCATACAAATCACCAAACTCATCTCGGTGCTCCGAAAACCAGTCCAGCTCATCAATGCTCTGAACCAGCTTTTTAAGAATGCGCGGTTGTTTTAGAGCAGTTTGGGCATTGGCAAAAATTGCCTGAACTCGTTGAGACGCAGCACTAGATCCCAAATGCACCAGCAACTCCCGGTAAAAGGTCATTAGATCCTGCCCTTCCCGGTCAATCAAGTCGCTCCAGCGATACCCCTTCGGCAATTGGGACTCATTCCCTGTCTCCTGCATCATCTTGAGAAACAGCAGGTAAGTCAGCTCCGTGACATATTGCAGGTATGTAACGCCATCGTCCCGCAAGACGTTGCATAGGTTCCATAGCTTTTGAACAATGTCACTAGTGGCAGGCATAAACAGGGAGTGAATTAAGGGATGAACCAGTTCTGAAGTTGCAGATTTTGGAAATCTGCGTAGTCTGAGGTGTTATTTGTCACCAGAATCAAATCATTCACAACGGCGATCGCGGCAATTTGCCCATCAATATATGGAGGAGTACGTCCCAAATTTACAAGCCTTGCCCGTTCTGAAGCGTGCCATCGTGCCGCCAGAAGATCATAAGCAAAGATTGGAATTGATTTTGCCAGTAGCGAAGCAATGTATTCCTCCAGTTCCTGTTGTCGTCTTGATGGCGGCAAGCGATAACAGCCAAACATCAATTCATGAAAAACAACGGTCGCCGTTGCAATATTTTGGCTGTACTGCTCTAACTTTCCCATAACAAATGGGTTGGGTTGAGGTCGAGGAGCTTCGGAAAGAACATTGGTGTCGAGTAGGAAACGAGGAACACTCATAAGTTCACGTCGCGTCCTGGCGATCGATCTCGCACCTCCTTAAATATTTCATCTGGGTCTATTTCAATGTTTTCTGCGGCTAATCGTTCACGAAACTTGACCAATCCTGTCCAAAAATCTGGCTTAGCAGGAAACAGTCGATCGTATTCCTCAGCCGAAATAATTACAGCAACTCGCTTGCCTCGTCTAGTGAGTTCTACAGGCTTTCCTTGTTCTACCTGATAAACCAGTTGGGTGAGTTGATCTCGCGCTTGAGCGATCGAGTATTGGGGAAGGGAATTATTCATGCTGAAAATGGCTATCTAAATGGCTATTTAACCACAAGATAGCCCATGCTATCCGACATCCTGCCAGAGGCGATCGCCAATCTCCGTCAGAATGTTTTCCAGTTGTCCGTTAAAAAGCCGATCCAAGCGATCAAAACCACCTCCCTGTGTCCTAAACTCGCCCTGGTCTAAGGCTTCCCGATCCACAATCACTTCCACCTTCAACTGCTTACCAATCCGCTCCAGCCACTTACGCTGGGGAGCAGTCCAGGCTTGTTTTGCCAGAATCTTCTTCATGGCGCGATCGACCCGCTCAGAATAGGGAATCAGGGCATCCCCTAGAGCAGCCTGCCGGATAAAGCCGATGATGGAAGCTGCGATGTCTTCATTCGTCGTATCTCGCCAAGCCGATCGCAGTGCCGCCTCAGAATACCCGGCACCGTCAAGCAACAACCTCAACTCCTTACCCCTCTTTGGTCACTCTAGGCGGATGAAAAGATGAGTTGTAAGTTCAACTGATGCACCAATGGACAAATGAACGCATTCATCTTCTGCGTCAGTTGCTCAAAACCGATGTGCAGCGGCGCAACGGGAAAGACCTCTAACCAGCGCTTGAGCCAGTTAAAGCAAATCAAAGGTTGGATGATTAAGCGCAGGTTGTTGAGCAAATTCTTCCAACCACTCTGGTTGTCCCACCAGGGATGTTGCACGAACTGTTGATGCGCCAGGGGACACGAATCGTTGAACTGATCGGCAAACAAACTGACCATGAGAAAGGCACTCATGACCAACTCCCACCACTTCTCAATCTGCTCGTAGCTGGTCATCCGAAAGTCCGCCCAACCGAGGGCATCTTTCGCTTGCTTGAGGCCGGATTCAATCCAAGTTCTAAACCCGTAGTTGTCGCCAATTTCTGCCAGTTTGATTGCTGGGGCACAGACCATGACAAACGACGTTGAATTCTCCGGCAAGGTGTCGGGGTCAGTGGTCAAGAGCCAATACTGTTTGCGGTGACGCTTGCCGTAAATCACCTCTGCCATGTAGCGCACTTCAGTGGTGCCATTGCTAAAGGTGCGCTCAAACGTCTGCCACGACTCCTGAATCACCTCGAGCTGGTCTGGCGGTAGCCACAGGGCATGATTGCTGCGAATCGCCAGGATGTAAGGCAATTTCAACTCGTCTAGTACATT
>Ga0224722_1001392_pt1 | contig 13394 bp, 10 predicted proteins | sample Balambano_FR1_Me_FD_161646 | JGI IMG/M metagenome (GOLD analysis project Ga0224722, IMG submission 161646) | Freshwater sediment microbial communities from Lake Towuti, South Sulawesi, Indonesia - Balambano_FR1_MetaG | ecosystem: Environmental > Aquatic > Freshwater > Lake > Sediment | place... | reverse complement strand
ACACTCAGCCGACCCTGCGCCAGCTTCGTGTCAGCGTCCCGCTTCCGCGGCCTCGACATCGTTGACGACTGTCCCATGGGCGGTGCCCCCTCTCCAAGAATTGCACGGAAAGAAGGTTAAGTGAACACTTAAGCGCAGCAACCTGCCGAACTTCGCGCCGCTTTCGATCGTCGACGACGGCCGCAAAGTCACCTTCACGATCCCGCCCGATGCGCCGATACCGACGGTGTTCCGGGCCGACGACCGCGGCCGCGAAACCTCGATCAACGCGAGGATCGATGGCACACGCATCACCGTGACGAGCCGCGCAGCGCGCTACGTTCTGCGCTACGGCGATCAATATCTCTGCATCGAGGCCGAGTGAGATGGCCAAGACCCCCGATCAGGAAGCCCGGCTTGCCGCCCGCCTCGACACCTTGAAGGCGCCTGCCCGTCGGCGCCGCGGGGTGAATCCGTGGGTGCTGTGCGGCATCACGGGCGTCGTGGGTCTCGGGCTCGGGGCCTGGATCGTCGCGGTCGCCCCCGAGCCGGGCACCGAAGAAGGTCTGCCCGCGAGTACCGCGACCGAGTTCCAGGACGATGCCGGTCTCGACGGGTTCCGTATCCGCGAGGACGCGGCCCCTGCCCTGCCCCAGGTGGAACCGACCGCGGAAGACCCGGAACTGGCCGCCCTTCGCGTGACCGTGGCGGAGCTTCAAGCCGAGATCGCCCGACTCCGAGCGAACCCGGAAACCGTCACCGTCGCCGACGATGCAGCCCTCGCTGCCTTGCAGGCGCGGATCGACGAGATCGAGGCAGCGGCGGCGGAGCGCGAGGCCGTCCTGCAGGAGGCCCAACTCGAGAACGAACGCCTGCGCGCTCAAATCGAGGCGGGGGCACTTCTCGCCGATGAGGAGGCCGCTGCCCGCGAGGCCGCAGCCCGGCGCGAGGAGGAACTTGCCCGCAAGCGTGCCGAGGCCGAGGCGCTCGAGGCGGCGCGCGTGAACTCCGAGATGGTCGCCTTCCGCGACGGGGCGGGTGATGGAGGCGGTCCTGACGGTGCCACCGCGCGCGAGGCCTCGGGTGATGCAGCCTTCCTACGCGAAGGCGCCGGGCGCGCCGAGGTCCGGACCGCGGAGGTCATCGCCAACCCCGGTTCCACCCTCGTCCAGGGCACGCTGATCGAGGCCGCCCTGGAGACGGCGATCTCCACCGATCTTGCGGGCAATGTCGTCGCTCAGGTCAGCCATGACGTCTGGTCCTTTGACATGTCGCGCGTCCTCGTCCCGCGCGGCGCAAAGCTCTACGGGCGATACGACAGCGACGTCGATCTCGGCCAGCGCCGCGTTCTCATCGCCTGGGACCGGCTGGTGACGCCAGATGGGCAGTCGGTCGAACTGGCGGCCTATGGCACCGACGCCGTCGGCCGCTCCGGCCTCCCCGGCAAGGTCCGCACCCACTTCCTGAAGCGCTTCGGCTCTGCCGCGCTGATCTCGATCATCGGTGCGGCACCGGCGGCGCTCGCTCCCAACGTGGAGGACGAGAACGTTGCCGATGCGGTCGAGGATGTCGGCGACGGCTTCACCGAAAGCCTGGGCACCGTTCTCGGCGACTACCTCACCATCGCGCCGACGATCTACGTGAACCAGGGCACCGTCGTCCTGATCCGCGTCGATGCCGACATCGAGCTCTTCTGAGGGGCGCGGGGGGCATGAGCTATCTCGCGACCTATCTCGGCCGTCTCGATCCGGTGCTTCTGGACCCGAGCGTCATCGAGGTTGCAATCCTGCCCGATGGCACCGTTTGGGTCGAGCGCGCCGGTGACATCCACATGACCCCCGCCCCGAAATCCGCCCTGCCCCGCGAGCAGGTCCGTGATCTCGCCGCGCAGATCGCGAACTCCACCAACAACCGTTTCACCGAGGACTCGCCCCTCGTCTCGGCAACGGTCAGCTATCAGGGTCTTGCGCTTCGCGCCCAGATCGTCGGTGCCCCGGCCTCGCCCACTGGCACCACCCTCTCGTTCCGGGTCTTCCGCCCGGACGTCCAGAGCGCACCGCGCAGCTTCGAGTTCCTGCGCCGCGGCGGCGAAAGCTCAGAAGAGGAGCGCCGCAAGCTGGTCACCGAAGTTGTCGAGGCCGGCAAGTCGGGCAGCGTCGATGATCTTCTGAAGCTCCTCGTCGCGCATCGCCTGAACGTCATCGTCTCGGGCGGCACCTCGACCGGCAAGACCGAACTCGGGCGGCGGCTTCTCGACCTCGTCCATGACGACGAGCGGATTGTCACGATCGAGGACTCCCTCGAACTCCGTCCCCGCCAGCGCAATGCGGTCTCGCTCCTGGCCTCGCGGGAAGAAGGCTCCAAGCGTTCCGCGAACCTTCTCCTGCAGGCGACCCTGCGCCTCCGGCCAGACCGTATCATTCTGGGCGAGTTGCGCGGGCTCGAGGCCGCGACCTTCCTCGATGCCATCAACACCGGACATGCCGGCTCCTTCACGACGATCCATGCGCAGACGGCGCGCAAGGCGATGGACCGCGTCGCGCTTCTCGTCCTCGCGCAGGGCACGCGGCTCAGCTTCGAAGAGGTCATACGCTACCTTGAAGGCTCCATCGACGTAATCATCCAGATGGGCCGGGACGGGGAAAAGCGCGGGGTCGTGGAAGTCTGGGTGCCAGGTGAAGCCCAGCCCCAGGCCGCTTCTTTGCTCGATCGCTTGGCCAATGCCCGGAGGTCCACGTGAAGTCGGATGCGGGATCTCCTGAGGACGCGGCGAAGGATCAGCGGCCACGCGAGATCTTCTCGCTTTACCTTAGCCGCAGTGGTAAGGGCGTAGAGTTCACCGATCCGCGGGAGGCCGGGCGCGCTTTCTTCCATGCCGATCCTGAGGAACGCCCAATCGTCATTCACGCCGTGGACAACACTGCCCGCACGATGGCCCGCACCGAAATCCACGGCCAGGATGCCAGCGGCGCTAACCGCTACTTCAAGGCCCTGCCGTCATCACATGCGCCGGATGCAGCGTTTCGGGAAGGGTTTCTGGAAGCGGTGGAGCAGTCGTTGACGGAGAGGCTTGGAAGGGTGGACTGGACGGCGAAGGATCCGACGCTCGCAGCGCGGCTCGGAACGCGGCTCGACGACGATCTTGAAGCCTTCGCCTATCGTGAACCGGGAAAAGCCGCCGCGCTTTGGGCCGCGTATTCGGAGGAGCGCCCACCGGGACCGGTGCTTGGAAGAGCGATTCTGAAACTGGCGGCCGAGGCAGTCCGTGAACAAAGGTCATCGGAACTCGCCCAAGGCGAACCCGGAGACATCGGACATGGAATGCCGGCGCTTTCCGTTGAAGTTGTCACCCCACCGGACAATCCCCGGCGCAAGACCGCGATCTACGCAGGAAGGGACGCTCAGCTCATCGTGACCTTCGGGCGTGACGACGAAGTCACGCGCCCCTTGGCGGACCGACTTGTCGCCGATCCAGGGTTTCGGGCGGCGGTCGCTCTCCACATTCCAGATGCACATCAGACGCTTGGTCAGGGGACCTTCACGGATGGCGAGGGATCGGGTGGGTTTCTGCCCGACCAGGTGCTGGCGGTGACGATAGCCGGGAAGGACGGGACCAGGCGGGTGGTGGCGCAGTTTCCGGACAGGAACGACCTGAGCACGAAGCTCGCAAATGTGTTGACGAAAAGTTCTCTCCTGAACGACTTTGGGCGCGAGGAGGAAGACATGAGCAGCATAGCCGCATCATATTCCAGGCGCATTGAGAAGGTATCGTCTTCAGACGACGTTCGTGCGAGCCCCAGGTCGGCGCAGCACGGCGGTTTTCGAGATCTAGAGTCATAGGGTCACTAAGCGGCCAAAAGCAAACGTTTGGCTTGCTCTTTTGCTTCGGTCGGGGGAAACAACTTGGACACCACGGAAGATCGGGACGGGCAGGTCGAGCCGCCGGCAAAGGTGAAGTCGGTTGCTGCGAGAATCCTTGGCGAGTTCTTCGACACCCTAGAACGGGAAGAAGACCTCGGCGAAACAGCGCCGCGGCTCCGCAACGTTGTTCTCGAAGACGGCGTCTTCGCAGAACCCTCAATTCGAGCGGCCCTATTTCCGGACGCCTCATGATCCGGATAGACACGATACGAATAAAGGAATTTCGCGGTATCCGAGAGTTGACCCTTGAGCTCAAGGGTCAGAACTTCGCTGCCTGCGGACCGAATGGGACTGGGAAGAGCGGGATCGTGGATGCGATCGAGTTCGCCCTGACTGGCAATATTTCGCGCCTAGCAGGTGCCGGGACCGGAAGTCTATCGGTCAAGGCGCACGGTCCACATGTCGATAGCCGGAACAAGCCCGAGTCGGCGTCGGTCACGCTCGCAGTCACGATCCCCTCCTTTGGAAACAAAAAGGCGCAAATCCGCCGCTCCGTGAAATCGGCAAGTGCACCGGAGATCGAGCCCGCCGACAAGGACGTCCTGGCCGCGTTCGAGAGCGTTAACCTTCACCCCGAGTTCGTCCTCTCACGCCGGGAGCTCATCCGATACGTCTTCTCAGAGCCGGGCCAACGTTCGAAAGAGGTCCAATCGCTCTTGCGCCTCGACGACATTGAAAAATTGCGAGGCGCTTTGCAGAAGATCGCGAACGCGTGCACCAAGGAGCTCCCCGGGTTGGAGCGCGCGGAGAAAGATGCCATCACAAACCTTCTCGCCGCGCTCGACACCGCGCAGCTCAGCAAGAAGTCCGTCCTTGACGCCGTCAATCCCCGCCGAGAGTTGCTCGGTCTCCCGCCGTTGTCTGACCTCGACGCCAATACCTCCGTCAAGGACGGGCTGACCACTACCGCTGCCAGCGCGCTGGCCCGCGTGCCGAAGATGCAGGCTGCCGCCGATCTTTCGACCTTGCGTGAAGCGCTCCAGGCGCTCGAGGCCGATCCGTTCAAGGATCTATGCGCAGCCGCCGGGGCGAAGGCAGCGGAACTCGAGAAGGATGCCGAGAGCGTCAGCGGCCTTTCGCGCGAGTCCCTGCTGAAGTCAGCGCTTGAGCTATATGATGGAGGCGTTTGCCCGGTGTGCGACACGCCTTTCGAGCCCGACACATTCACGAGTCATTTGGCCGGAAAGTTGGTGCACCTTGAAGACGTGAGCAAGCGGCGCGCGGCGCTTGAAGTTGAGCTTAAGCCGATCCTTGATGCTGTCCATGCCGCCGGCACGGCGTTGAACACCATGATCGATCACGCTGGCACGTTCTCTCCGAAGATCGACGCAACCCCTATCGCCGAGTTCAGGACCGCTCTCCGAGCACGTTACCTGCAGCTGCAAAAACTCCTGCCGCTGGACGATACACGCGCGGTCCTGGCGGCGGCTCACATCGTCCCGGACATGGCGACATCGCTGTCCGCGCTTGCTGCTGCGATTGCGGCAATGCCAGAACCCACCAAGCAGGATGCGGCGCGCGACTTCCTCGTTCTCGCGCAGGAGCGGCTAGAGACTTACCGAACCGCGAGGCTGAGGTATGCAGCGGGCAAGGTCCGTGCCGATCACGCCACAAAGGTGTTTAATAGCTATGGCACAGTGACGACGACAGCACTCGAGAAGATTTACAAGGACGTCGAAACTGTCTTCGCGAGCTACTATCGCAAGATCAACGAGGAGGACGAAAAGGCATTCACCGCAAAGTTGATGCCTTCGATAGGCAAACTCGGCTTCGATGTCGACTTTTATGGCCGAGGTCACTTTCCACCAGGCGCATATCACAGCGAGGGCCACCAAGACGGAATGGGCCTCTGCCTTTACCTCGCGTTGATGAACCATTTGCTTGGCACGAGTTTCACATTCGCGGTCCTCGACGACGTGCTAATGTCCGTCGATGCCGGCCACCGCCGCCAGGTCTGCACTCTCCTCAAAGAGATGTTCCCAAACACGCAGTTCATCTTCACTACGCATGACGAGATCTGGCTACGCCACATGAAGTCAGAAGGTTTGATCAGTGGTCGCAACTTTGCCCATTTCCGGACTTGGACGGTGGATTTTGGACCGACCGAGTGGGACGATCGCGACGTCTGGGCGGAGCTGGAAAGCTACCTTGCCAAGGACGACGTGCGTGCTGCTGCCGCTCTGCTTCGCCACTACCTTGAGCATTTTGCCAAGGAAGCATGCGACCGCCTGCGGGCCAAAGTCGAATTCCGCGGCGACGCCCAATTCACGCTTGGAGATCTTCTTCCGAACGCAACCAGTTCGCTAGGCGATTTGCTAAAGAAAGCCAAGGGCGCTGCTAACTCTTGGAATCAGAACGATGTAGTTGAGCGGATCAACGCGATCGAGATTGCTTTCGGCGAAGTGAAGGCAAAAACCGGTCACGATACATGGCAGATCAATACGGCGGTCCACTTTAACGAATGGGCCGATCTCAAGAAAGAGGACTTCGCACCTGTGGTGTCGGCGTTCAAAGCGTATACAAGCGCATTTGGCTGCGGAACGTGCAACGAAATGTACTTCGTCGTTCCCAATCGTGGAAAGAAAGAGGCCTTGCGTTGCGGATGCGGAAACTTGAATGTTAACCTTGTTCAGAGAGGTGAATAGTTAAAGCCAATTTTCATTTAGTCGAGCGCGTGACGCAATCTATGACCTCAATTGCCCCTAGACCATTTCTAAAGGCGTGAATTGCCATTATTCGAAGATATACTTACCTTTCGTTCTGCCTCAAGATTCGACCGCGTCAAACCCGTACACCAAACCGTCCCTAAATTGCGGGCACTTAGGATTCCACAGCTGATCCAGCAATGGCAGACATAGAGAGTGCATCCTCGAACGCACGCATCCGCGCCACGACGGTCGCAGCGGCATCGGAGATGTCTTCCCTGTTTCCGGCCACCCGATCGTCCGATAGATTCCCAGCGGCGGCGTTCGCCGCGGGACCTTCATCCCCACCCGACCGATACGCCATCACCCCCTTCCCTACCGCCCCGACAGATTGCACCAGCCTCGCCACCTCCGCCCTGAGCATCGCTACCTCCGGGTCCTGCCGCGCCGGGAACGGCAGTGGACCCGTCTGGGCCTCGTAGATCGCCCGGAACACCGAGTCCTCGAAGTAGATGATCCGATTCACAAGAAGCGGCTGCTGCCGCTCCGGGATCAGGATCGCGGTATTCGCGTCGAGCTTCTTGACCTCGTCAGCTGACATTAGGGGGCGTTCTTCCATCCGCCGCGACAGCGAGCGCCGAGTCAGGAGGGAAGCATCGCGCGACCAGCTGTCGGAGGTTGCGAGTTTCGTCGTCTTGCCGAGCGCGTCAGAGACCTCCTGCGCGGTCTTCTTCTCGTTCGGGCTGAGGTAAAGCTTCATGCCGGCGGCGGATTCGAGGGAGAGGCGGACATTCTCGCCGTAGATGTTGTCGAGGCCCGGGATCGACTGGGTGATGATCGAGACGCGCGCGCCGTGGCCTGCGAGCTGCTTCAGAGCCTGCTCGACGATCGGCATCGGCCCGAGTTGGTCGAACTCGTCGAGGAGGATCATCACCGGCCAGGGCTCGGCCTTGGGCTCGGGCAAGCTGCCGCGCAGGGTCGCGATGAGTTCGCCGAAGAAGAGCCGGATCAGCGGGGCCAGCGTGCGGATGTCGTCGGCATTGACGGCAACGTAGATCGACTGCGGTGTTTTCCGGAGGGTGCCGAAGGCGATGTCATTGGCCGCCGTCGCACGGTCGACCGCCGGGTTGTTCCAGAGGCTCATGCCCGCGCCGCCGAGGACCGATGCGTGTGAGGAGAGCGTGCGGTCGCTGTAGCCCGCGAACTTGCGGAAGGTGTTGCGGGCGGCGCCGTGGCGCACCTCCTCGGCATGTGCGGCGTACTCGGATTGCGTGGCCCCATTGGCAAAGAGGATGCGGCTGGCCTCGCCCAAGGTCGGTCGGCCGCGCTCGATGGCGAGAAGGCCTGCGGCGACGAAGAGCTCCCGCCCCTCCATCAGGAAGTCGCTCGCCGTGCCCTTATCGGAGACGGTCAGGAAGGTGTCGGCGATCTTGGAAAGCTCGGTGTAGCGCTGCTCGGGATTCTCGATCCGGGCGACGCGCTCGAGCGGGTTGTAGCGATGCGTCGCGTTCTCGAAATCGAAGGGCGCGAAGCGGAAGATGCGGTCGCCCTGCGCCTGCCGGTGGCGCGAGGTCGCATCAAAGATCTCGCCCTTCACGTCGAGGATAACGGCGCTTCCCGGGAAAAGGAGCGTGTTCGGGATGACGTAGCCCACCCCCTTCCCCGCGCGGGTCGGGGCGACGACGAGGCAGTGCGGGAACTTCGCGAAGGCGGCCGCGACGAAGGGTTTTCGGGAGGCGGGTTTTCCGAGCTTGCCGAAGACAAGCCCGGCGCCAAGGGGCTGCAGGAGCCCGTTGCGCTTCATCTCGGCGCGGCCCTGGAAATGCGCCTGTCCGTATTCGGTCAGACGTGCGGTGAAACTCAAGGCAAGCGCGAGGAGGATGAAGCCAGCGACGGACGCGCCGACGAAGACCCAGGCGGTTCGCCGGGGTTCGTCCGGCAGCGCTGCCCAGCCGGGGAAACCCGTGAGGAGGATCAGGGGATCGCCGGAGCTGAGCGGCGCGCCGAGCTTCCAGTTGGCGTAGAGACCGCCGAGCAGCAGGCCGACAACGGCCCCGGCGAGCGCGCCGAGGCAGAGGCGCAGGATCAGGATCGGCATCGTCCTGGGCTCAGAGCTCGCGGTCCCGGTCGCGCGTCAGTCGGCGCTCCCGTTCGCGCGTCGGTTCCTGTCGTTCCGTGCTGGCTTCGAGTTCCTTCGCCCGCGCCTCCCAGAGCTTCTGGCCGCGCTCGGCCTCGGCGAGGGGTAGCATGACGCTCTCGTGCCAGGTGGCGACGGCCATCACGGCGCGGGCGACGGCGATGCGCTCCTTCGGATCGGGGAAATCGCGTTTCAAGGCATCGTCTTTCCCCCGTGCCAGATCGGCAATGGCTGTCTTGCCATAGCGCGCCGCCATGTCATGGCCGAACTCGCTCGCCTCGAAGCTTGAGCCAAAGCGCACCAGTCCGACCTCGTCGCGCACCCCTGCCATGGCCTTCAGGGCATTCGGCAGGCCTGCGGCCACCTCCGGCGTCCGGTCGATCCCCATCACCTTGTCGATGATCTGTCCGGCCTTCCCATAGAAGGCATCGACCCGGCGTGCCGCCATGCCCCGTCCCTCCTCGCTGTCGAGATCGAGCGATTGTCGCTGCGCCATATCGCGCAGATCGGCCGCCACCCGGTCGCGCTCGCGGAAGGCGCTCGTCGCCGGGCGCGCGAGTTGCGCCTCGACGCGGGCCGGATCGATCCCGGCCTCGGTCGCCGCAGTCTTGAGTGCGGCCTTCAAAGCGGTGACCTCGTTTGCTGCAAGCTCGCGCGCTTCGGTGCCGACCTTCAGCGTGGCACGGCTATCGCTGCGTTCGTCGAGGGAGGCGGCGTGAAGACGCGATACTGGCGCCTCGCGCAGCAGCTCCGCCCCGTGACTGTCGCCGAGCGTCCGCACGACATCGGCCGCGATGTCCCGGAGTTCACGCCAGAGGGGTGCCTGGCGCTCGGCCGGCAGGGCCGCAATCCGGTCTTCGCTACGGGCGATCCACGCCGAGAAGAAGGTTTCGAGTCCGCGTCGCGAGGTCGGCATCGCGACACCGGAACCTGAGGCATCCATCCCGCGCTCCCGGTTCTTCCCGGCTTCAAGGCCGGGCCGCGTGCGCGCCTGAACCTCGTCCGAGACAGTCCGTCCCTCGCTGGCTCCTTGCATCGGCGGCCCTCCTTCTTTCTCGTCCCGGGGATCGTGCAGCGGCTGGATGATCCCGCCTCGGGCGAGAACCATGCTTGCGTCGCGCATGCGGTCGGCAGCTTTCGCGAGCCCGCCGAGTTCGGCCACCATGGCGAGATCCTTCAGCACCGCCGCATTGGCCCGGACATCTGCGAGCGCGGCCTCGAGCACAGCCCCGCTGTAGGGCACCTCGCGCGGGGCGCGGCGTTCGCGGGCGGCGCGCTCGATCTCGGCGCGGTTCGGCCCGTAGCTCAGGATGCCCCGGTCGCGACGGGACGAGGTGTCGAGATAGACCCGCTCCTCCTCGGCGATGGCTGCGAGCCGCTCCTTCATCGTGGCGAGGTTGAAGGCATGGTCTTTGGCCATGAAGAACCAGGACCCCTGCATCAGCCCGCGGTTGTTCACCACGACATGGACATGCGGATGCGAGCGGTCGTTGTGCAGCGCCGCGACATAGGCCCATTCCTCGTCCTGATGCGCGCCTGACTGGAACATCTCGGCCGCCCAGACCTCCGCGATCAGCATCGCCTTGGCGGGCTTCACGAAGGACGGGAAGGAGATCAAAAGGTGCGTCGTATGGCCGTTCTTCGGCGCACCCCGCCAGCCCGCCGACCAGTCGGTGACGATAGTTTCGCGCTCATCGTCCGAGAGCGACCGCGCCTCGGGATCGTGCACGACCATGTTGCCGAAGAGGCCCTCAGCCTTAGAGAAGAGATAGCTCATCTGCGCCTTCAGTGAAGCCGCACCCGTGGTCCCGCCACGGGCGATCTTCTTCAGGACGACCGCGTTCGACGACTGCGTGAGCTGCCACATCGTCCGCGCGCGGGGAGAGGCGCGGAAGCCCGCGCCAAGCTCGCCACCACTGCCCTGTCCGCCGGACCGGACCCGACCGCCCTGACGCAGGAGGCCGATCTCGCCGATCAGCGCCGCGGCCAGGCCGGGGCCCGCCCCCGGGCGCGGCAGGAGGGCTGACCGCTCACCCACGCGCGGCCTCTCTTCCCATCACGGAAACTTCTGGCGGTCGCGTCTCCCCGGTGAGGACATTCGTCCGCAAACCTGGGCCCGCACCGGACGACGCTAGAACAGCCGCGCCAGCTCGGCGGCGATGATCGACCAGCCGTGCAATCGCGAGACGCAGGTCAGGCAGGAGCTCCCGAAGCGCAGTCAGCGCGTCCCATTCCGCGCGCATCAGCGCGATCTGCCGCCGGTTCGCGGCGAGTGCGATCTGGTTCACGTTGACGCCGATCTTGTGCAGCTCATGTGCGAGTTCTGTGAGAAGCTCCGCCTCTTGTGGCAGGGGTGCGACCGAGCCCACTGCCCCGCGGACGAGCGCCCGGAGCGCTTCGGAGCGGAACCGAAACCCCGCAGAACGCAGGACCTGGTCGAAGGCTTTGGCCTCGGCCCGGCTGACCCTGACGCTCAGCACCGGGCCACCGGTGGTCGGGTCCCCGCGGCACGTCGGCAGGACGCCGAGGTCACGAGCGGCTACTGGGGCGAGTCCTTCGGAGCTGGCCTGGGCCGCGTCACCGGTAATGTTCGGCACAGGCAGGTCCTGCGCCGGACTGGCGCGCGGCGTGTCCGTGAGGGCGGTCTCAAGCGCTGTCGGGAGCGGTGTCATGGGAGGTGACGGTCCTCAGTGTATACATTCCGCATTTCCTGCCATCTGCCATCTGCCATCTGCTTCTTACATGTCTATTTTCATCTTTCAAGACTGTTTGCGCGCTTTGTTTGGCTTGCAGCCAAAGGTCCGTGATGGGGAAGAGGACGGTGCTTGGGACAAAGCATTCCCAGAATGCGCGAGCGTACGTGCGGTGATCAGAAGCTTTCGGCTAGCCTGCCGTCCTTGATAACAGTTATCAAGAGCGTTATGTTTCAACCCGGGAAGAAGGAGAGCGTCATGATCAGTGCTGACCTCGGAACCCAGCTCGAGACCTTCGTTGCGAAGCTCGTGGAGACTGGGCGCTACAACTCCAAGAGCGAGGTGCTCCGGGAAGGTATCCGTCTCATTCAGGAGCGAGAGACCCGGCTGACGGTGCTTGACCAGGCCTTGGCGCGTGGACTTGCCGATGCCGAGGCGGGGCGGGTTTCGCCCATGGCCGATGTCGCCACACGGCTTGAGGCGAAGTATCAGGCGATGGCGAAAGCGCCGGAATGATCGTCGAGATCACGACCGAGGCCGAGGCGGACATCGAGGCCATCGGCGACTACATCGCGCGCGACAACCCTGTCCGGGCGGCGAGCTTCGTGCGTGAGCTCTATCGCCGTTGTCTCGAAATCGCCGAGATGCCCAAGGCGTGGCCGGTCGTCCCGCGCTACGACCATCATGGCATCCGCCGCCGCGTGCACGGCCGCTACCTGATTTTCTATCGCATCGGTGAGAACCAGATCACGATCTTGCACATCCTCAACGGCGCTCAGGATGTCGAGGCGATCCTGTTCCCGGGCGGGTGATAAGCTAAACCGCCGTTCAGTCGAACAGCCCCGGCTGCCCCGTCGCTCTTGCCTTCGCGCCCTTTGCGACTTGCGAGGGTGTCAGGGCCCCTGCCCCGCTCAGCGCGGCTTCCGTCAGGAGGGGGCCGGCGCAGACTTCGTCCAGCAAGGCGGCTTGCGCCGGCTCAAGTGCGACGAGGCGGCCGAGGATGTGGAGAAGGTTCAGCAGGTCCTCGGTGTATTCCGGCAGCCAGTGGTCGGGCTGGATCTTGTCCAGGTCGGAGGGAGGACGGCGGTCGCCGATCACCGGCCGGGTGCGGTCGGCTTTGCGGTAGCTGAACCACTGGCGCAGGACGTTCCGCCCTGAGACCTGGTATGTCGCGACGGAGGCGGGGATGTTGTCGATGTAGCCCTGCCCGATGTGCAGCCTGCCGGTCGCGGGGTCATGGTGCATCGTGTCCGGCAGAGGTTGGCCCGGCCCGGGGATGGCACCGGCAAGGGGGATGGTCGGGCCCTGTCCTTTCGGCATGCGGGGCGGTGCTGCAGGGCGACCGGCGGCAGGGTCGGCGAAACGCTCGCCATAGCTGTGCAGCCAGATGACCTCGGACCCGAGGGTTACCGCGCGATCAAACAGGCCCACATCGGCGGTCATCGGAACGCGCAGTCCGGGGCGGACGAGGTCGGCGCGGAAGCGGGCGGTGAAGGCGGGATGCGCGAGGAGGGCCGCGATGTAGGCCATCACCTGCGGCGCGGTGACCGGCTTGCCGTAGGCCTCCGACAGATGGGCGAGGAGCGCGGCTTTGACGTTCGAGATGCTGGCGGCGGCATCGCGCCAGAGGGGGAAGGCGCGGCCGCCGCGTCCGTGGTAGTGGTGCTGGTCAGGGATGCCAACAGACAGCGAAATTGAGGGGCCGTTTTCCGGGGTCCTATCCTCGGGAGATGTCAGGAACACTTGTTTTGTCGAGAAGCTGTTCCAAAGCTCTGCCCTGGGATCGTTCATAAGCCGAGCATCCGCGTAAATCCATTGCCGGTCGAGTGTGCGGAAACCGTATCTGACGGGCGCTGGTGCTGGCCCCCTATCGGAAATGATGGCTTCGCGCCGACTCTGTTGCACAAATCCCGTGAGGGATTCATCTCGAGAATCCAGCGTGGTAGCTGGGCTGCATGAGCAAACCGACACCGCCGACCTACAAGACCCGGAACTGGCCAGCCTATAACGAAGCGCTGA